>Ga0137452_1000004_pt1 | contig 201371 bp, 153 predicted proteins | sample EasRivERMGT513_2_FD_102312 | JGI IMG/M metagenome (GOLD analysis project Ga0137452, IMG submission 102312) | Soil microbial communities from meander-bound floodplain in the East River, Colorado, USA - East River MetaG ERMGT513_2 | ecosystem: Environmental > Terrestrial > Soil > Floodplain ...
AAGGTTCGAGGATGTTCCACTGTTCGTCCGTGAGGTCCATGGCTCCCTCCTCGACGCCATCCATGACGTCGTGAGAAAGCACGTTACATCACATCAGCCCTTTGTGAGACCACTTCTAGTGCGGCCGGGGGCGCCTCAATGCTGTAGGCAACACAGCGAGTGCTACCGCTGACTCCAGCGGGCCACATGATGTCCCACGCATACGAGGAGTCATTTCCAAAAGCGGATAGGGCACCATCCGTCGCCACCCACCCACAATCCTCAGATGGCTCGCCAGGCAGGATACGGTAGGTTCCCGCGCTATCTTCGGAACGCCAAGCAAGATGAATAGCCAGTGCGTTGACGTCTGGAACGTTCTCAAGACGGACAAAGAGCGGAAACCGGTCAGACGGCGCCCGCGACAGGGCTCTCACGACACCCGCCTTGTCCCACGCGAGGGTCGCCAAGCCGTTGGCGTTAGCCCCGGCGAACACCTGCGCTGTCGAGCTGATGATCAGTGCGAAGAGAAGGAATGCGATACGCGGCCACTTCATGCGTCCTTCCTCCCTCAACGTTGCCCGAGGCCTTGAACTCGAGCAGCGCGGCTCAATGGGTTATCTGACGCAAGCCTGATCCATCTATGTTCATGACAAATAGACGAATTGCTCCTGATGCCTCCTTCGAGAAAACAACGCTGCCGCCGCTCGGATGCCAGCTGGGCTTACCATGTGCCACGATGAGCCGCTGAGCACCCGCTCCGTTTGTGTCGGCTAACCACACCTCAGGCTGATTCGAACCTGTCGATGTCTGGCCCCATTGCTCCCAGACAATGTTCCCTCCCACTGGTGACCACCGTGGGTACTTGTCGACTCGCGCATTCGAAGTGATCGCGTGAGATGAGGTATCGGATAGCTGGATGATTGAGAGCTCGCCGGCCGGAGCGGCCTGCGTGAACTCGACCACCACGAGACGCTGACCGTCGTCTGACCAATCCGGCATCACAACTGGAGACGCGTCCCAAACAAGTTGGAGACCTGAGCCAGAGGTCGACATCAACCAGATCTGCTGACCCGAGTCGAACGCAATGGTCATGCCGTCCGGCGACCATGACGGGAAGGCACCGCCCGTCCGTATCGTCGTCCTAGCCCAACCTTGGCTCTGGTCAATTAAATGAATTCCAGTTTCATCGTCGTAGACAATGAATCTGGAATCAGGAGACCAATCGATGCTTCGCGGGTCACCGCTGGCAACCAGTGTGCGCTGCGTGCCAGTCGTGTCCGTGACGTAGAGCCCGTTCATAGCTATTGAGTCCGGATCAAAATGGGCATACGCAATCCATCGCCCATCCGGAGACCATGCTGCGGACGTGTCGGTTGGTTTGCTGCTGATAATTGGTTGTGTGGTGTGGCTTGAGCAGCCACTGAGGACGATAGCCAGGCAAATGATCGCGGGGGCAGCCGACTTCGACGCCACGCCCTGATGAACCATGGGCAATTCCATGCGAAAACACTGCCTCCCGGGGGAACGAGAGCGATTTGGGGAGCATAGAGCAAGCGCAGAGCTAGTCAAGCAATCGCAAGCAACAGTCTGCCATTGAGCGATGGTCGCCTTTGGTCGACGTTCTGCGTCCATCGGTGGACGCATCTGTCCACTTATGGACATGAAAGAGACGTCGGCCGAGAATGCTCGGAGCGCCCCATTGCGCGATTGCGGGTGGATTAGGCCACTGAAGTCGTGGCCGAGCGGCAAGGGCTAGACTGCTGCGCGCGTTCCAGGTGATAACCGAATACCGCTAGCCGGCAAGGCCAAGAGGCACAGCTTAGCGCGCGGGGTAAAGTACGCACCGTAGCTGTTATATCGTGCGTCGATGGATACCCGGCGGGGATAGACACACCAGAACCAATCAGAAGGACCGCTCTCATCTATCGTGGGGCGCTGAGCGCGGAGGAACGGAATCCACGGGGACACTGACCGCGAATGCGAGCGAATGAGTCATGCCTTTGATGCCGGGCGTCCGCGATTCCCCTTCAACGTGGCTGGTTCCACATCTGTGTTCCTTCGCTTCTTTCGGGAATCTCGCTTTGCCTGCGTATTCATTGCCCTTCGGCATTCGGGGGCCAGACACCAAGAGCTCTTGCCCAGTGCGGGCTGCCTCTCCGGGAAAAACGGAAGACCGCAGAAAGCGCAGTTGGCAAGCCCACCCTCTCTGGACACAACGAGCAGGATCTGCGTAGCCAAGGCGCCAAAGAGCCCACAGACATTCTCAAGAAAATATCCATGGGAACTGACGTACATATCCGCTCCCGTGGGACTGTCGGCAGTGCCGTACCCGACAGACATTCTTCCGTTCTCAAACCGATGAAGGTATGGCCTTACATTCCCGAAAGTGAGCCATCGCTCTACGGAACTGCGGACCCATTCCCAGTGCACGCTCGTCCGATCATCGTTGGCGGCTTCGTCTTCTGACAAGACTCCATGGAGCAAGATGTCAGCGTCCCGCGACGAGACGGTCGTCCATCCATCGCTAGAATGAAGCTCGGCGGCGGTCCGAAGAATAAGTGCGGCCTCACTCGAAAACCTTCGCCAACGCTCCAGAGGATCCCATCCACCGCGGTTGCGCTCCTCAACCGTTCCCAACGGTTGGCAGAATTCGCGCATCGCCTCGTAAACAAACGTTGGCCCGGTCTGACTTGCGACTGGTTCCCTAAGTACACTCAGGTCTTGTTGCCGAGCTGCAATCTCTACCAACTGCCAACATGGGAGCATTCCCGCGGCATGGCGTCCTCCTAGAGCCTGCCTTTCCTCATCGGTTGCTCTGCGGATTCGAATGTCCCAAGTGTTGAGCGGCCAGTGTGTGTGGGGTAGCCCATGCCTACAAATCCCGAGCGGTCCCCACTTCGCCGCATAGTTGCGAATGTCCTGATCCGACTTCCGATGCAGCCGAACAAATGATTCGAGCATCTTGTCCCCAGGCATTGCTTCCAGGGGCTTTCCCAGGCACCGATCGAGCTCTTCCCTAGACACTGCCTCCGGGGAGGAGGGCATCCCAAGTACTGGCGTCCACCACCGCAACCTCTCACCCTCGATAACCACCTCACGAGGAACCGCTAGAGGTCGGGCTCCTATCGGTCGCTCCAAAGCTCCTGACAGGTCCCGCAACTGGTCTAGTGCGATTTCCCCATCTCTTGTCCCTGTCACTTTGGAGTCACCTTGAATCCCCTCCATCCCAGGCGCACGGGGCACATGATGTCCGGACGCCAACGGGCCGGTTGGACCTTAACGGACCAGGTTGTCCGATGAAAGGGAGGTTCGAGATGGAGCGGCTGCTTCTCAAACCGAGCGAGGTTGCCGAGGTGCTCGGAATCGGGAGAACAACAGCTTATGAACTGATCCGCTCAGGGCGCCTGCCCACTGTGCGCCTTGGATCCTCAATCAGAGTCCCAGCCGACGCCCTCCGTCTCTGGATCAGAGGCGAGTCAGAGCGACAGACCGTGGACTGAGGAAGGGAGAATTGGAATGGGGAACGCCACGCCCATTCCAAGAAAGACACCCAAGAGAAGCGCCGCCCGGTCGGGGATGACAGAGGGCGGCGCAGAGGAACGACATGGACAGTCTACTCACGCCATCACCTGAGCACAATGACGATTCAGCCAGATCCGACCTGCTCGAGCGCGATAGCCTGCGCTTCTGGCTCGGCGTAGAACTGCGCTACCACATTCGCCACGCTTTTCAGGCTGGTTGGATGTTTGCACTGACTTATTTTCGCGCCGGTGGCCAATGAGCGCAGCATGCGACGCTTTCGCGAACCTCCTGGAGGCTAAAGGCCTCAGAGTCCGACGCCACGGGAGCGGCGGCGACGCCCAATGCCCGTGCCATGACGACACGCATCCCAGCATGTCCTTTCGGCCCGGAGAGAAGAGGACGCTCGTTGCGAAGTGCCACGGATGTGGCGCGGAGCTTCCCGCAATGCTTGAGGCGCTCGGTGCGTCACTCGAGGAGCAACGCATGCTCTGCGGAGTGGAAGCGGCACACCAGCCGTTCCCGCACCGCCGACAAGTACGCTTGAGTAGCGTGGGTGTATTGCGAGGCCCGGACAGACCACACACCAAGCCACGTTGCGACTACGTCTATCGCGACGAGCGTGGAGACGAGATATTTCGCGTCTGCCGTCATGCTCGGTGGGATGGCGACACCTTCCAGCAGCGGCCCGACGGCAGAGGCGGATGGATCAATAGTCTCGAAGGGGTACGACGTGTCCCCTACCGCCTGCCTGAGGTGATCAAGGTCATTGCGGACGGACAGGAGCTACCCCCTGATGAGCGTCCACCGCTGTACATTGCCGAAGGCGAGAAAGACGTCGAGAGCCTTGTCTCCCTTGGAATCAACGCCACATGCTGTCCAGGAGGGTGCGGTGGCGGATGGCGCGATGAATTCACTGAACTGCTGAGGGGTGCGGATCGCGTCCGCATCTGTGCGGACAATGATCCGAACGGAATACTTCTCGCACACAACACCGCAGCATCGTTCTCGCGGATCGGGATGAAAGACGTCAAAGTGCTGACGTTCTCCGACCAGCCGGCCAAGAGTGATGTCTCGGACTGGTTGGCATCCACCGAATTGTCCGGACTAACCAAGGACGACCAACGGCGGAAGCTGTTTGACCTAGTAGCCAAGACTGAGCTGTGGACGTCGATCAAACAGAGCAGCTGCGCCCCTCTGCCTGCTGAGGTGGCAACGGGCCAATCCATCCCTTCTGTTCGCGGACTGGTCGCTGACGCCTTGCGTGACCTCTCAGAGGGGCCCTCAAGGGACGACGTGCTCGCGGCTGTACGGTCTTTGGGTCACGCATCCAACCTTTCAGAGATTGAGCGCAAGAGCATCGGCTTTGAAATTTCTGATCAGCTGAAGCGCCTAGGGGTGTCTCCGGAGGAAGCACGGGCCTACGGCAACACCTGGATAAGGATGGACACGGCCCCGTCTCACTCAAAGACCACAGAGCAGCAGGGCAGCACGTTGGTGTTTCCAGACATCGCGCCATGGCCGGATCCGGTGGATGGCTCCGAATTGCTTTCGGCATTTGCAGAGCGCCTTGGCTACTACATCGTGCTCCCTACACACGCAAGCGAGGCTCTCGCCCTCTGGGCACTTCTCACGTACTGCATGGAGTCTGTTTCCCATGCGGTCCGGCTCGCGCTGCTCTCGCCGACTCGAGAATGCGGCAAGACGCGGTGCCTGACCGTACTCGCGGGACTCGTATCGCGGCCGCTGAACTCATCGAGCATTACGCCAGCCGCGTTGTTCAGGAGCATTGAGGCTTACGCACCAACGCTTCTCTTGGATGAAATGGACAACGCTCGCCTGGGAGACAATGACGAGTTGCGCGCCCTGTTGAACTCTGGTCACTCACGCGCGAGTGCCTATGCGCTTCGCACCGTTGGGGAGAATCATGAGCCCAAGAGGTTCTCAACATGGTGTCCTATTGCGATGGCGGCCATTGGGCGTTTGCCAGACACGGTAAGGAGTCGCGCCATTTGCGTGCCGCTTCAGCGGAAGCCCCGCGGTCTTGCCCTTCCGCGGCTCCGAGAAGAGCGGTTTCGAATCGAGATGGAGCCGTTCAGGCGCCAAGCCGTTCGATGGGCTCAAGACCACGGCCCGGCGTTGAGAAATGCTGATCCAGATCTCCCAACAGCCATCGATGGGCGCGAAGCAGACAACTGGGAGCCCTTGATAGCCATCGCGGATGAAGCCGGCGGTGAGTGGCCGGAGCGTGTTCGGTGTGCCGCCATGGGATTGCGAGGATCTGAGCCAGCAGGAGAGCTCGGGGAGCTACTCCTCGCGGACTTGCGGGACATGTTCGAGTTGAAGGGCTGTGATCGCATGGCCTCCGCGGACATTGTTGCGGAACTCTTGAAACTGGAGGACCGGCCCTGGGCTGAATTCGGTAAGTCGCAGAGATCCATCACGCCGGTCCAGCTTGCAAAGCATCTGCGGCCATTCGAGATCAAGCCAGGTAACGTCCGCATCGGGAGCAGCACTCCGAAGGGATATCTCAGGAGTCAGTTTGAGGACGGGTGGACCCGGTACCTCACCCCCCAACGGCTTTCGGATTCATTCGAGTCCGAGCAGGTGCCCGCCCCCAGCACGCCACACCGCCACAATGCCCATCAACAGCCGCCAGAACGCGCACTCCAAGGCGCCACAGACGCATCGGTTGTGGCGGGTCACGATCTCACGTCGGCCTCGCCAGACGGGGCTTGTGGCGGTGTGGCGGCTTCTGAGGACGCCTTTGCAGTCCAAGAACTCCTAGACCGTCATGGGTGGGGGGATTCAGTCGAGGGCGCGAAGGGATGCGCACAGCAAGGCGAGAGCTATGAGTGATCCCTCTTCCCGCCCGATCTGGCCCAGATTCGACCCATCGCAGGTGGCCAGGCTGACGGCCCATGAAGCTGCAGCGGCTCTCGTTGAGGTGGCGACAATCCAAGCAGCTCTTGTTGCCAGGCTTCAGGTTGCCTCGCCCTCAGCCACACGCAACGAGACAGCCAAAGATGGCCGTCTGCTCACTCCCGTACAGGCTGCCGAGCGGCTTGGCGTGACTGTCCGGTGGCTCTATCGCCATGCCGATCAACTGCCCTTTACCAGACGGCTCGGACGCAAGACCGTTCGGTTCCTCGAATCTGGTCTGGAACGGCACATTCGCGAACGGAGGTCTTGATCTCCTGCAACGCTATGATATCGTAGAAACGTGGCCGCCAAACGCAAACGAGCCGATTCCCGCGAAGGCATGAGGGTCACCACGATCGCCCTCCCAGAGGAATTGCACCGACGCCTGGTTGTGGAGGCGCTGGATCGGCGGACTGTCATGACAGAGCTGGTGCGCCAAGCGCTGGCCGAGTGGCTAGCCCGAAAGGGCCGCGCGAAGAAGCGGAGGAAGTCGTGAGCGTCCGTGGGATGGGACGGATCTACCGGCGTGGCCGGGTCCTATGGATCCAGTACTCCCACCGCGGTGAGACCTTTCGCGAGTCGACAAAGTCCGACTTGCGCCGCGAGGCAGCTGCCTTGCTCAAGCGGCGCATGGCCGAGATCGGTCGAGGGATTGCGCGGCCTGGAGAAGCTGACCGGCTGACCTTTGACGAGCTCGCGGGAATGCTCGAGGACGACTACAGTTTGAACGAGAGGAAGTCGGTCGGTCGGGCACGTCTTTCCATTCGGCACCTCCGCTCCTATTTCGGGCGCTTCGTCGCGAGTGAGATGACCCCCGACCGCGTTGCCTCCTACATCCGTTGGCGGATGGAAGACCCGGAGCGACCAGTCAAAGCATCGACGGTTCGGTGCGAGGTGGCGGCCCTCAAACGCATGTTCACTCTTGCAGTTCAGAACGGGCGTCTTCCCTACCGACCGAGTTTCCCGCGGATTGAGGTCGACAACATCCGGACGGGTTTCTTCGAAGAGGACCAGCTCCAGGCGGTCATTCGCGAATTGCCGGAGCACCTTCGCCCAATAGCTCTCTATGCCTGGCGGACGGGCTGGCGTCGCGGGGAGATCGTCTCCTTACGGTGGGCAGCGGTCGACATGGCGGCCGGGGTAGTCCGGCTCGAGCCGGGAAGGACCAAGAACGGCGAGGGTCGTTCCTTCCCCTTCGTCGCTGACCCAGTCCTTCAATCTCTCATTCGAAGCCAGAGGGAGTGGGTCCACCGTATCGAGCGGGCAACAGGGCAGGTCATTCCCTGGGTCTTTCCGAAGACCAACGGACATCCCGTGGCTGACTTCTACGGGGCGTGGCGAGCCGCCTGTCGCCGTGCGGGAGTCCCCGGACGTCTCTTCCATGACTTTCGACGCACGGCGGTCCGCAACCTCGAGCGGGCGGGCGTTTCCCGGTCCGTCGCCATGAAACTGACGGGGCACAAGACCGAGGCTGTCTACCGCCGCTACGCGATCGTCTCCGAAGCCGATCTTGCTGAAGGGGTCGCCAAGCTGGCTCTGGTGTCCGGGCGTCGATCCGCGGACGGCTTTCAGCGGGTTTGGGACGGGGCAACTAGCACAGTTCTGGCACAATCGGCCGATTTGGAGGCGTCCGACCTGGAGGCGGCCAGCTCTAACCCTTTGGAAACGTTGGTGCCGGGAGCAGGGGTCGAACCTGCACGGGCCGAAGCCCAGCGGATTTTAAGTCCGCTGCGTCTGCCATTCCGCCATCCCGGCATGATCCACTGCACCGGGAAAAGAAATGGCGCCCGGTGCCTCTGACGAGGGAGCGGGCGCCGTTGCGACGTGACTCGTCGCTAGTGCCCGCGTCCCTCGCCGCGTAATGCGTCCGCGACCTTGACGACCGGGTACTTGGTCACGAAGGACTGGACGGCCCAGCCGAATACGCCGAGGAAACCGAGCGTGACGCCGAGTTCGGGGAGGCCGATCCAGGCGGTGTCGGGGTTGAGCGACGGCATCACCAGCACGTGGCGCTCGATCCACATTCCGGTCAGCACCATGAGGCTGAAGAAGGCGAGCCAGAACGGGTTCTTCTTGGTGTACCAGTTGAGCAGCGAGACGAACGGAATGGCGAAGATGAATCCGAAGGCGGCGAAGCCGTAGGGCCGCCACGGCTCCTCGAAGCGCAGGAACACCCAGCCGGTCTCCTCGGGGAGATTGCCGTACCAGATCGGCAGGTACTGCGACCAGTACTGGTAGGCCCAGAAGACGCAGAACCCGAACAGGATCTTGCCGATGTCCCAGAAGTGATCGCGGGTGATGTAGTCCTCGAGGCGGTACTTGGCGCGGAACTGGGTGGAGAGGAACGCGGTCATCGCGATGCCGGTCAGGAACGCGCCCATGAAGAACCACCAGCCGAACAGCGTGCTCACCCACTCGGGGGTCAGCGACATCACGAAGTCCCACGACAGCACCGTGAACACCCCCGCGTAGACCAGCACGATCTGGGGGGCGCGCATCGCGAGCCGGTCGCGCTGCCACTTCTCCTCCGCCTCGTCGCCGCGCCAGCCCTGCGAGAGCTTGTCGTACTCGCCCTTGAGCTCCGGGGGCACGTGGGTCTTGAGCAGGTAAGCGTCGGTGCGGAGCGAGATCCGCACCAGGTCACGCGACAGCCAGTAGAGGAGCCCGAGCCCGATCAGCGTGCGTGCCCACAGGAACCCGATGTTGAGATACGGCGCCTGATGGGGCTCGACGTGGTGCACCCACGGGAGGTAGTTCCACACGCCCACGGCGAGCAGGATCACCATGAACCCGATGCCGAACGGCAGGTAGGCCGAGAGCGACTCGGCGATGCGCATCACCGGCCCGGCCCAGCGACCGTTCCCGAGGCGGATCGCGCACGCCAGCACGACGCCGGCCTGGGCGATGCCGAGGAAGTAGAGCGTGTTGATCGTGTACGCGCCCCACGCCCGCTGCGGCGTGGTCATCAGCAGCCAGCCGAACGAAATCACGCCGATCGCCATGCAGACCATCCAGATCATGCGCTTGCGGGCGTTGGGCTTGACCGGCAGCTTGCTCGCGATGTCGCGCAGCAGGGCGTCGGGATGCATCGTGGCGTGCGCGTCGTGGCTCATCGGGGCTCGGTCTTCTGGAGGTGACGGAGGTAGTTGATGAGGTCGTAGGCTTCCTGCGCCGTCACCTGCGCGCCGTAGCTGGGCATGATCGCGCCGCCGTTCCGGATGTACGAGTAGATGAATCCGTCGGTGCGCCCGCGCGAGCTCGAGTTGAGGAGGTCGGGCGGAGGCATGAACTTGGCCGCCACCAAGCCGTCGCCCTTGAGCGCCGCGCCGTGGCACGGAACGCAGGTCTTCTTGAACTTGGCCTCGCCGCGCGCCACCGACGCCTCGTCGGGCGCCTGCGGGTTCACGAACGTCCTCTCGAGCCGGTCGCGGTCATGGGTCACGTCCTTGCCCGTCACCGGGACGCTGGTCGAGTCGGGCAGCCGGTAGAAGCCGCGCGTCGGCAGCAGCGCCACCGTGTAGCGCATGTCGCGGATCTTCGGGTACAGGATGTGGGTGAACGACACCACCACGCTCTCGATCCCGCCCTTCACGCTCGGGCTCCCGAGCATCGCGATCACGGCGACAGCAAGCACTCCGAGCAGGCCCTTAAGCATGGACGTGGACCTCCTCCGCGCCGTGGCCGCGCAGCGTTTCCTTCACCTTCTCGGCCTCGTCCCCGGTGCACGGCACCCAGATGCCGATCCGGTCCTCGGTGAAGCGCGGGTCGTACGGCGCCTTGGTCTTGACCTGGGGCAGCCGCGCGAGCGCCAGCATGCCGAGCAGGTTCGAGATGCCGGCGCACAGGATCATCGACTCGTAGCCCAGCACCACGAACGGCGGGAGCGAGATCAGCTCCTTGCCGCCGACCACGAGCGGGTACGACGTCACGGAGTAGAAGCAGAGCGCGAAGCCACCGGTGGCCCCCAGGAAGCCGCCCACCGCCGTCACCCAGCGCACGAGCGAGGGGCCCTGCTCGAGGGCGCGCTCGATGTCGTGGTGCGGGACCGGGCTGAACACGCTCATCTGCTTGTGGCCCATCTGGCGCAGCACGCGCACCGCGCCGGCGGCATCGTCCACGAAGTAGTAGATGCCCATCACGCCGCGGTACTTGGCCGGCGGGCCCTTGAGCAGCTTCTCGATCAGGTCGTAGAGCGGCTTCATGCGTGGGCTCCCGCCTTCCTGCCGCGCATCGGGGGCGGCAGCGTTTCCTTGATCTCGGCGATCGAGAACGCCGGCAGCAGCCGTACGAAGATCAGGAAGAACAGGAAGAACCACGCGAACGAGCCGGCAAGGATCGCGGCCTCCGTCCAGGACATGCGGTAGTTGATGTCCCACATGCTCGGCATGAAGCTGCGGGCGAGGCCGGTCATGATCACGAAGCGCTCGAACCACATTCCGACGTTGACGAACAGGCACAGCACGAACAACACCGGCATGTTGCGCCGCACCGGCTTGAACCACAGCGACAGCGGCAGGATCGCGTTGCACGTGAACATGATCCAGAAGCCCCAGTTGAAGTGCCCGGTGGCGCGCCACCAGAACATGTCGCGCTCGAACTTGCTCGGGCCGTACCAGGCGCAGAAGAACTCCACCAGGTAGGAGTAGGCGACGATGGTGGAGGTCAGCAGCACCAGCTTGGAGAGCTTCTCCATGTGGTCGAGCGTCACGATGTGCTCGAGCTTGAAGGTCTTGCGGATCGGGATCAGCAGGTTGATGACCATCGCCACGCCCGAGAAGATCGCACCGGCCACGAAGTACGGCGCGAAGATCGTGCTGTGCCAGCCCGGAATCTGCGCCATCGCGAAGTCCCACGACACGACGCTGTGCACCGAGAGCACGAGCGGCGTGGCGAGTGCGGCGAAGTAGAGGTAGGCGCCGTAGAAGTGCTTCCACTGGTGGTTCGAGCCGGTCCACCCGAACGAGAAGATCGTGAGGATGAGCTTCATCACCGGGTGCTTCGCGCGGTCGCGGGCGACCGCGGCGTCGGGAATGATGCCGACGATGAAGAAGATGCTCGAGATGGTCAGGTAGGTCGTCACCGCGAACACGTCCCACTCGAGCGGCGAGCGCACGTTGGGCCACAGGTTCCGCTGGTTGGGGTACGGCACGAGCCAGTAACCGAACCACGGGCGCCCGGTGTGGAGCAGCGGGAAGAGGCCGGCGGTGAGCACGCCGAACACGGTCATCGCCTCGGCCACCCGGTAGACGGCGCGGCGGAAGTGCGAGCGGAACAGGAAGAGGATCGCCGACACCAGCGTGCCGCAGTGCGCGATGCCGACCCAGAACACGAAGTTGACGATGTACGAAGCCCACATCACGGGCCGGGTGTGGCCGGCGGAGCCGATGCCGTGGACGATCTGGTTGCGCTCGGCGATGAGCCCCAGCGTCAGGATGATGAGGTCGAGGGTGAGCACCGCCCACCAGATTTTGCCGGGCTTGGAGATCATCCGCAGGACGTCGTCGTTGAGCGACTTCTGCGTGATGGCCTCGGCCGGGACCTGCGTCCCGCGGCGCATCGGCTCGGCGTGGGCGGCGAGCGTCTCGCTCACGCGGGGATCTCCCGGTCGATCTTCTTGAGATAGGTCACGCCGGGCTTGGTGTTGAGCTCCGACAGCACCCAGTAGCGGCGCTCACCGTGGGAGAGCTTCGAGACCCTGCTCTCGGGGTCCATGAGGTCGCCGAACACGATCGCCTGGGCCGGGCAGGACTGCGCGCACGCGGTCTGGATCTCGCCGTCCCGCAGCTCGCGCTCCTCGTCACGCGCGTGGCCCTTGCCTTCGAGAATGCGCTGGACGCACATCGTGCACTTCTCCATGACGCCCTTCGAGCGCACGGTGACGTCGGGATTGAGCTGCCAGTTGAGCGGCTCGGCGAACGCGAACGTCGGCTTCTCGGGCGCCGAGTAGTCGAAGAAGTTGAACGCCCGCACCTTGTAGGGGCAGTTGTTCGAGCAGTAGCGCGTCCCCACGCAGCGGTTGTAGACCTGCGCGTTGAGCCCCTCGGGGTTGTGGTAGGTCGCGTACACCGGGCACACCGTCTCGCACGGCGCGTCACCGCAGTGCTGGCACATCATCGGGACGAAGCGCACGTCGTTCGGGCCGCCGCTCACCTTCTCCTCGTAGCGCTCGATCCGGATCCACGACATCTCGCGGCCGCGCTTGATCGGCTCCGGACCCACGAACGGGATGTTGTTCTCGGCGTAGCAGGCGGTCACGCACGCGCCGCAGCCGTTGCAGGAGTTGATGTCGATCGCCATCGCCCAGCGATGCTTGGCGCCCCCGTAGCTGCCCTCCGTGATCGGGATCTGGCGCGGCCCGCGCACCTTGTGCTCCTGCTCGAAGGCGGTGACCGCGTGCGCCGGGATCTTCTCGCCGGGCTTCATCTGCCGGGGCTCGGTGTACTTGCCGAGCCGGGTCTGCGAGGGCAGCGCCACGGGATGCCCGTTGGCCGCCGCGCCATGACTATCGGAACCGCCCCCCTCCGCTCCGTGACCGGCCGCCGCGGCGCCGCCGAGCAGCGCCGCGACCGGGATCACCTGCGCGATCTCGCGGTCGGCCTGGTCCTGGTTCCGCTGGGTGCGCACCAGATCCATCGCCGGTCCGCCCTTCGTGACCCGCACCTTCGTGCTCAGGTACGCGAGCGTGCCTGAGGCGGCGTCCTGGGCCGGCGCCAGCAGCGCGAGCGGATTGACGCCGCGGCCCGTCGCATAGCGACCGTACGCGGTGTGGCCCTGTCCGAGCGGGATCGCGACCACGTCTTCGCGCACGCCGGCCCACACGTAGGCCGGGGCGCTCACCTTGCCGTTCTCGCTCTCGATCGTGACCACGTCGCCGGTCTGGACGCCGAGCTTCTGCGCGGTCGCGGGGTGGATCTCGGCCCACGAGCCCCACACCGCCTTGGTCGTCGCGTCGGGCAGCTCCTGGAGCCACGGCCGGTTGGCACTCCGCCCGTCGTGGAAGTTCACGGTCGGGAACACCACCAGCGCCATCTCGCCGGCGCCGCGCAGCTCGGGCGCCGCGAAGGTCGGCGGGCCGCTCCAGCGCGCACCGCTCGCCGCCGCCGGCCGGCCGACGAAGCCGCGCTTCAGCGTCTCGTTCCAGAACACGTCGAACGGCTGGCCCGCGCCGCCCACGCGCGACTGCATGCCCTTCCAGCGGTTCTCGACGTAGGCGCTCCAGGTGGCCGGCAGCGATCCGGCGCCGGCGCCGTGCGCGAGGGCCAGCAGCACGTCGCCGGCCGGCCGCGCGTCGAACATCGGGAGCTTCTGCATCGAAGGCTGGACGATCGAGTACACGCCCTTGATCGACTCCGCATCGCCCATCGTCTCGAGCGAGTGGAGCACCGGAAGCACGACGTCGCACTGTGACGTCGTCTCGTCCATCGAGGTCGCGAGCGCCACCTTGAACGGCACCTTCTCGAGCGCGGCCCCGAACCCGGCCCACGCCGGCGTCGCGTACACCGGGTTCGGACCCTGCACGACCAGCATCCCGACCTTGCCGTCCGAGACGTCCTCGCCGAGCTTCTGGAGGTCGGCGAGCGAGGCGGTCCCCTCGTGGTTCATCAGGCGGTCGAACTTGACCGTGCGGCCGACGTTGCCGGCCACGTGGTTGAGCAGGTGCACCGCCGCGACCATCGCCACGGCCTGCTCGCTCTGCGCGGCCACGCCTCCCGCCACCGCGAGGCTCGGGCGCGCGTGCACGAACGCCGCCGCCAGCTCGCGGACCTTGGCCGCCGGAACGCCGGTCCGGGCCTCGACCGCTTCGGGCGTGTACTCGCGCACCGCATCCATCAGCGCGCCGCGCCCGTCGGGCGAAGGACCCAGGTTGTCGGCCAGGATCACGTGCGCGAGCCCCAGGGCGAGCGCCATCTCGGCGCCGGCCGGGATCGCGATCCACTCGTCCGCGTTGGCGCCCGTGTTCGAGAGTCGCGGCTCGACCGCCACGAACCGCGTCGACGGACGACGGCGCATCTCGGCGAACTGGCGCGCCTGGTAGACCGGATTGCCCCAGGTCTCGAGGAAGTCGGCGCCGAAGGAGATCACGAACTCGGATGACGCGATGTCGTAGTGCGGGATCTCGGCCACGCCGAACGTGCGGCGCGACGCCTCGCGCACCGCGTCCATGCCGAAGGGCTCGAAGGCGAGATGCGTGCCGCCCGCGGCGGCCGCGACATCGGCGGCGAGCGATGCCATCGAGCCGGTCTCGTGACCGGTAATGAGCGCCATCTGCTTGCCGCCCGCCTTCGACTGCGCGAGCTCCATCGCGATGCGGCTCAGCGCCTCGTCCCAGGAGATCGGCTTCCAGGTCGTGCCTTCGCGGATCATCGGGGTCTTCAGGCGATCGGGATCGTAGAGCCCCTGGAGCGCCGCATGGCCGCGCGCGCACAGCCCGCCCGCATTCACCGGATGCTCGGGGTTCCCCTCGATCTTGATGGCGCGGCCCTCGCGCGCCTTCACCAGGATGCCGCAGCCGCTCGAGCACTCACCGCAGGTGCTCGCGTACCAATAGGCCACGCCGGGCAGGATGTCCTGCGGCGCCACCAGGTAGGGGATCAGCTTCTCGGACTCGCGCGGGGCGCAGCCGCTCGCAGCACCCGCCACGCCGATGCCCAGGAGCTTCAGGAAGTCGCGCCGGTTGAAGACGATCTCGGACACGGGCGCCCCTAGTGGTGGCAGACCAGGCAGTCCATGGACGCCGGGTTCGTGGGGTGGTTCAAGTTCTGGCGGTGACAGCTCACGCACCAGCCCATCTTGAGCGACGAGTACTGGTAGACCTGCTTCATCTCCTGCACCGGACCGTGGCAGGTCTGGCAGGCCACGCCGGCTTTCACGTGGCGCACGTGGTTGAACTTCACGTGATCGGGCAGGTGATAGACCTCGTTCCACTGCGGGGTCTCGCCGCGCTGGAAATAGCCTGCGAGCTTCTGCACCTCGGGGCGGTCGGTCATGGCGATCTTGTGGCAACCCATGCAGGTGCTGACCGCGGGAATGTTGGCGATCGGAGACTTCTCGGCAGCGTAGTGGCAGTAGAGGCAGTCCATGCCGAGCTTGCCCGCGTGGATCGAGTGATCGAACGCGATGGGCTGGGTCGGCCCCTTGGTGTCGCCGAGCTGAACCAGCAACGACTTCACGATCGGTTCCGCCGGCACCTTGATGCTGCCCGGGGGCGGGGCCTGAGATTGCGTAAATGCCACGGTCCCTGCGATCAGCGTGGCAATCACGAATGCGATGACGCTGGCTTTCCTGTTCATGGTGGCGCGGGGAAACTAGGGAGCGGTTCAGGCACTGTCAAGGCGGTCGTGAAAAGATTCACAGTGTGGGCCCATCTCGCGGCCAAGCATTGCCCTAGTTGATTTCGATCTGGCGCTGCAGCTCGACGAGTGACGGCTCGCCCGGAGCTCGCGCGAGCGCCGATTGCACGGCCTGCCGGGCCTCGGCCCGGCGCCCGAGCGTGAGCAGCGCCACCCCGTACACGTAGGCGAAGCGCGGCGTGGCGGGATCCAGCTCGACCGCGCGGCGCAGCGACCCGATCGCGCCACCCAGGTCTCCCGCCCGCACGTACCAGAGTCCGAGCGCGTGATGGAGCGACGCCTCCTTCGGCGCGCGGGCGAGGCCGTCGCGCAGCACCGCCGCGGCTTCCGCCTCGCGATTCGCGCCGCGCAGGAGATCGGCCAGGTTCACGTAGGTGGGAATCCAGTCGGGGTCGATGGCCAGCGCGGCGCGATACTCGGTCTCGGCGGTCGTGACGTCCCCGCGCTCCGCGGCGAAGTTGCCGAGATTGACGTGTGCCTCGGGCTGGTCGGCGTTCTGCTCCTGCGCGGAGCGGAAGTCGCGCGCCGCGCGCTCGAGATCCTCCCGCTCGGAGGGCAGCAACCCCGGCGCTCCGCCGCCGAGAACGCCCGCGGCCTGGACCCGGAGCGCGAGCAGCGAGTCGCCGAGCAGGTGGTGCGCGAGGCTCCAGCGCTGATCCATCGGAACGCCCTCGAGTCCCGACAGAGCGCCGAGACGCACCAGCGGGTCGCGATCGCGAAGCGCGGCCGCGAGCGCCTGCCGGCTCAAATTGCCGGACGAGCCCGCGAGCGCTTCGGCGGCGGTGGCGCGCGCGATCGCCGGCCACGCGGGATCGCCCACCCCGGTGACCAGCATCGGCCCGGCGGCGCCCTCGCTCCGGTGCGCGGCCGCGAGCGCCGGGGCGAACGCCTGGAATCCCTTCGCATCGCGGCCCAACCATTCGCGCACCCGGGCCGCCGCCCACGCGGGCGTGCGGTCACGATGGCAGTCGCTGCAGGCGTTCGACACGCCGAGCGTGACGCTGAGGTCCGGCCGCGGGACGCGGAACGAATGATCGCGCCGCGGATCGACCTCCATGTAGGTGCGCTGCGGCATGTGACAGCCGATGCAGCTCGCGCCCGCGGAACCCGGCGGGTGGCGATGATGCTCCGGGGTGGCGAAGCGCGCGGGCTCGTGGCAGCCCGCGCACATCTCGTCGCCGGCGCTGCGCAGCGACAGCCGGTGGGGATCGTGACAGTCGCTGCAGGTCACGCCGCCTGAGTGCATCCTGCTCTGCAGGAACGAGCCGTACTCGTAGACCTCGCCCTGGATCTGTCCGTCGGCCTGGTAGAGCCCCTGCTCCAGCAGCGACGGCAGGTGCGTGTCGAGCAGCGGTTGCCCGGGAACCGACTCGGCGGCGATCCGCGAGCGGCGGGAGTGGCAGCGCGCGCACATCTCGATCTCGCGGGCCGTCGTGCGCGGCGCGCTGCGCGCGGCGGTGCCGTCGGCTTCCGGGTTCCACGTCACGCCGTGGCGCTCGTCGAGTGCCACCACCAGGCCTTTCTCGGGCGTCGACTTCCACCCGGGCCCGCGCTTCGCCCACGCGACGTGCCGCGAGCCCGGCCCATGGCAGGCCTCGCACGCCACGTCGATCTCGGCAAAGCGCGTCGCGTAGGTAAGGCTCGCCGCGTCGTAGTTCTTGCGGAGATCGGTCGAGTGGCATTCGGCGCACATGTGGTTCCAGTTCTGCGAGCGTCGGGTCCAGTGGAGGACGTCGGTGTGCGTCACCCGCTCCCCCGGGTAGAGGTGGAACCAGCGCTGTCCGCCCCGCTCCTCCGGCCGCGTGTCCCACGCGATCGAGAGCGCCTGCAGACGGCCGCCCGGCAGCTCGAGCAGGTACTGCTGGAGCGGGTCCACGCCGAACGTGTAGCGGACTTCGAAGTCGGCGTTCTTCCCGTCGGGGCCGTCGGTGTTCACCACGTAACGTCCGTCGCGGCGGAAGAACCGCGTCACGACCCCCGCGTAGCGGAACTCGCTTCCGCCGAAGTCGCCGAGCACCGTCGAGTCGCCGGCTTCCTGCATGGCGAGGTCGTGGTCGGATCCTTTCCACGCCGTGTGCTCCGCGGCATGGCAGCCAGCGCAGGCCGCCGTTCCCACGTGCTGCGCAGGCTCGGGACCGCGCGGGTTCCATGCCCGCGAGCGAAACACCGCCGCGGCGCCCAAGGCGACGATCGCGACGACGGCGGCGATCAGGAACGGGCGGAGGCGCAGGGACACGGCTCGATCGAATGCGGTGGGCCGATGCCTACGGGGCAGGCACCGAGTCGGCGATCCCGATCCCGCGCTCGCGTAGCCAGCCCGAGACGATCGCCGCGTAGCGATCGGGGTTCACGTTCGCGGACTCGACGTGCCCGGCGCCTTCGATGACGTGCAGCGTGACCAGATCCGGCCGGGCAGCGGCGAACCGCCGACTCACCTCCACCGGAACGGTGTCATCGGCGTCGCCGTGAAGCACCAGCATCGGGGTCGAGAACTCTCCGGCGTGCGAGACCTGGGTGAGCTCGCGCCACCGCAGTCCCGAGCGCAGGGACGCGACCAGCTTGCCGAACTCCGTGATCGGCCCCGGAACCCCGAGCTGGCTCCCGGCCAGGGCCAGCACCGCGTTCCAGTCGAGAGCGGGCGCGTCGAGCACGGCGGCACGGGTGATCGCCCGCTCACTCGAACGGCGCAGGAACTGGGCGACGATCCCGCCCCCCATGCTGCAGCCCACGGTGACCACCCCGCGCGCACCATGACCGCGCGCATACCGCACGGCATCTTCCAGGTCGATCCATTCCGTCAGGCCCAGCCGGTAACAGCCATCGCCCACCCGCGGCGCGCCGGCGTCGTTGCGGTACGCGATGATCAGGCAGGGCATTCCCAGGGAGACGTAGGCCGGGAGCATGCGCAGGACCTCGGCGCGCGTCGCCGCCCGGCCGTGCACGAACAGCGCCCAGGTCGAGTCCCTGCCGTGAACCTGCCACGCGGGCAGCGGGCCGACCCGCGCCGGAATGGTGACGTCTTCGAAGTCCAGTCCGAGCCAAGTGCGCGGATCCGCGTCGGGAGCAAAACCCGCGAGGCGTGACGTGGTGTCCGGTGGAGAACCGGACATGATCCGGAAACGCGTCGTGACCGTGCCGCCGTCGACCGAGATCAAGGGGCCGATCGTGCCGAACCCGCCCGGCCACTCGATGGCCCAGTAGCCGGGCCGGCGCGACTTCGGTGTTGAGACCAGCGTGATCGTGGAATCCGAAACGCTCAGCACCGACTGTCCGGTCCGGCCGGGACGGGAGTCCGGTCCGAGGATTTCGCTCGAGTAGTGCCATCCGATCGCGCCCAAGGCGATCACGGACAGGAGAATCACGGATGCAACCAGGAACCGCTTGATGAACTGCCTCCGCGTGTTGAGTCGACGACCTACCAGACCCCCGCACCGATTTCGAACGTCAGGCGGCCGTTCTCGAGGCGGTCGAAGCCGTTGAATCGAATCCCGAACCGCGCGCCGGCAAACCGGTAGTTCAGGAACAGCCAGCGAATCTTTCCTTCCGGCAGCCCGATGCGGACCTTGACCCCCGTCTCCCAGACCGGATCGCTGCGCTTCGGCTCACTCTCGGTCCGGACTCCGCCGACATCCTCGTACTTGGCGTCCTTCCACTCCCAGCCGCCGCTGAAGTATCCGTCGCTCCAGCGCGACGCCGAACGGGTGAACATCAGCTCCGTGCTGATCCCGTTGAAGAAGCCGGCGCGACCCACCAGCCAGCCCTCCCCGAGGTCGCGGCCGAAGGCGATGATCGAAAGCCCGGTCTGCTCCTCGTCCCAGCGGATGCTGACCCCCGGCACCAGCTGCGGGGTGCTGGAGATCGACTGCATGAACTTGCGCTCGACTTCGGTCTTCAGCTGTCTGACCGGCGCCTCGTTGCCGAGCCCGTTCACGACCATCATCACGTGCAGGAACGACGAATCGCCGGGGCTGCCCATCCCCGGGCACTGTCCGAGCCCGGCACCGGGCCGCAGCTCGTAGCGCCCCAGCGACCGCAGCGGGTTCCGCATGGAGGTCAATTGCGCCGGGACGCAGGGTGGCGGACCGGTGGCGGGCGGCAGCAGCCGGGTATCGGGCGCGCGCACCTTGCTCATGTAGGAGTTGTAGTTGCCGGTGAACAGGAAACCCGCGCCAAAGACGTCGCGGACTCCCCACCCGTCGTTCACGAACTGGTTGATGTCGTAGCCGGGCGTGAAGAGACCGTCGGCGTTGCGGTCGGTGCAGCTCGCGTGCTTCCCCTCCTCGATCAGGAGGGTGATCGGGTAGCGCGTATCGGTGGTGGGCTTCAGCCGGTTCGCGTACCACGGCTGCCCGTGGGCACTGGCTTTGACGAGCTCCAGCCGGACCACGTGACAGCCCTCCGGGCTGCGTTCGAGAAGAACGTCGAGCTGGGCGCTTTCGATGTCGTGCACATGGGCGCCCATTCCAATGTCCCGCGGGTAATAGAAGAAGAAGAAGAGGGACATCGCCTGGACCTTGTCGAAGAACTTCGGATCCGACTCGGGCGGATCCGCCATTCGGTCCGAACCGCGGAGCAGGACCGTCGCCACCTGGTAGTAGACGACGGCGCCATCGGCGGGCCGATCGCACGGATGGGCGACCGGAAAGTGCGGAACCCCCTCGAGCAGGAGCGGCTCGTCGGGCGAGAACCAGAGCACCGGCGCCAGCATGTTGACGATTTCGTCGAAGCTCGGCGCACGCCGGTCGCTGTAGAGAACTCCCGCCGCTCCGGAATCCCCGGCGTGTTCGCAATCGCAGGGCTGCCCGAGCGCCGGTGCGGCCCCCAACACCATGACGACTGCCACCATCGCCAACCCGCACCGAATCATCGCAGCGGCCACGCCTCGAGCCTCCCGGGTCATGCCCCCGCATCGCGGCAAGGGCCGCATGCTACACCAGCAGCAGCCCGCAGAGGCGCAGCGTGCATCCGCGGGCCGCAGGGCCTTAGGATGCCGAGCATGATCCTGGCGGGCGATATCGGCGGCACCAAGGCGGACCTCGCGCTGTTCGACGATTCACCGCGACGTCCGGTGCACGAAGGCCGCTACCTCACGCGCGACTTCGGCTCCCCCGAGGCGCTCGTGAGCGCGTTCCTCAACGGGACGCCGCGTCCGACGCGCGCCGTCTTCGGCGTGGCCGGCACCGTGCGCGACAACCGCTGCCAGACCTCGAACCTGCCGTGGCCGCTCGACGGCGCGGAAGTCGGCGCGCGGCTCGGGAACGTGCAGGTGAAGCTCATCAACGATCTCGAAGCCAGCGCCTGGGGGCTCACGATGCTGGGTCCTTCGGACGTCGAGGTGCTGCAGGCCGGCGTTCCTTCGAATGGCAACCGCGCGCTCATCGCCGCCGGCACCGGGCTCGGCGAGGGCGTGGTGGCGCGGCTCGGCGACCGCTGGATTCCCTGTCCCTCGGAAGGCGGCCACGCCGACTTCGCGCCGCGCGATGCGCTCCAGGACGAGCTGCTCGTGTGGCTGAGGGTGCGCTACCGGCGGGTCAGCTTCGAGCGCGTGCTGTCGGGACCCGGGCTCGCGGATCTCTACCGCTTCCTCTCCGAGACGGGGCGCGGAAGGGCGGACGCCGAAGTCGCGCGACGTTTCGATCAGGCCGAGGACCCCGCAGCCCTGGTGACCGAAGCGGCGAGCGGCGGGACCTGCGGGCGGGCGCGCATGGCGGTCGAGATCTTCACCGACGTCTATGGCGCCGAAGCCGGCAACCTGGCGCTCAAGGTGCTGGCCCAGGGCGGGGTGTTCGTGACCGGCGGGATCGCGCCCCGGCTCCTGCCGTTCTTCACCGACGGTCGCTTCGTCGCGGCCTTCAACGACAAGGGCCGGCTGTCGACCGTCGCCCGCGACATGCGCATCGCGGTGATCCTCGACGCCCGCACCGGCCTGTGGGGCGCCGCGACCTACGCGATGACCATGATGTAGCGCAGGCTACGCGTACGAGCCGTCGATGTACCCGTTGAGGTGACGGATCTCGGCTTCGCGCTGGAGCGAGACGTGCTTCACGAGATCGCCGATCGAGATCAATCCCGAGAGCCGGTCGCCGTCCATCACCGGAAGGTGCCGGATGCGCGCCGAGGTCATCACCGCCATGCACTCGTCCACGGTGTGATGCGGTGCGACGTAAATGAGGTCGCCCGTCATCACGTCGCGCAGCCGCGTGCGCCGCGGGTCCAGACCGGGGAGCGCGACCCGCGTCAGGAAGTCGCGCTCGGTGAAGATGCCTGCCACACCGGCGTCGCTGACCACGACCAGCGAGCCGATGCCGAGCCCCACCAGGCGCTCGAGTGCGTCGTGAGCGGTTGCGTCGGGAGTGATGCGGTGAACCTGGGCCCCCTTGCGGGCCAGGATTTCCGAGATTCGAGTCATGGCGATTGCCTCCACTCTCCTCCCCCGGCGCCGCGCGGAGCCGGCGGGAACGGGTTTCATCGGGCCTCTGGAAGTTTGATTGTGCCACCCGCGGCCGGGACCGGGAACAGTTTTCTAGGGTGCACGGGATTCCCTTCCCCGCTCGGTCCAGTATCCCGCAGCGTCGGTGGGACTTGACCCGGGTTGAACACGTCGACACCACCGGCTGAGGCATCGTCCCGCCGCATGCGCCCAGTACGGATCCTCTTTGCCCTGACTCTCGTTACGGTCGCCGCGTGCGGCACCCGCGTCGAGAACGACGCCGCGGCGCCGGCCGCGGTTTCCCTGCCGGCCGGGACCGTGCTTCCGGAGATCCGGCCGGCCACCGCCGAGCAGGTCCTGGCGGCGGCCAACGCACCCGGAGCGCGCGCGACGCTGGTCAACGTGTGGGCGACCTGGTGCGGACCCTGCCGCGAGGAATTCCCGGACCTGGTGAAGATCCAGCGGGACTACGCGGACAGCGGGCTCCGCGTGATCTTCGTCTCCACCGACTTCCCGGAGGAGCAGGAGGAGGCGCGTCGTTTCCTCGCCCGCCACGGTGTGAGCGACACGACGCTCATCAAAACCGGCGACGACATGCATTTCATCGACACGCTCGCGCCCCGGTGGACAGGTGCGCTGCCGGCGACCTTCATTTTCGACGGATCGGGACGGCTCAAGGTGTTCTGGGAGGGCCGCGCCGATTATGCGAAGTTCCAGAGCCGAGTGCAGGAAGTTCTCCACTCAACGGACCCCAAGGAGGCACGTTCATGAAGCACCTGCGTCCACTCGTGGCGGCGACGCTCGTCGCCGCTCTCGCTGCTCCGCTCACGGCCTCTTTCGCGGCCGCCCAGGAAGAAGTCGCTCCGACGCCGCTCGCGATCGGCTCCCAGGTGCCGCTGGCGGACGTGAAGATGAAGAACGTCGACGGCAAGGACGTCACGATCACCTCCGCCGCCGGCAAGAAAGGCACGCTAGTGGTCTTCACCTGCAATCACTGCCCGTGGGCCAAGGCCTGGGAAAGCCGCATCGCCGAGCTCGGCAACGCGGCGAAAAAGGCCGGCATGGGCGTGATCGCCATCAACGCGAACGACCCCGCGGCGTACCCCGAGGACAACATGGACGGCATGAAGAAGCGGGCGAAGACGCTCAAGCTCGCCTTCCCCTACGCCATGGATGCCACCTCCGACATCGCGCGCGCGTTCGGCGCCAGCCGCACCCCCGAGGCGTTCCTCTTCGACAAGTCCGGCGCGCTCGTCTATCACGGCACGATCGACGACAACGCAAAGGAGCCGGAGAAGGTCACCCAGCGTTACCTGAAGGACGCGGTCGACGCGGTGGTGGCCGGCACGGAAGTGACGACGCCGGAGACCAAGTCGCTCGGCTGCGGGATCAAGTACCGGAAGAAGACGACCGGCGCCTAGTTTCCAGGGCAGCGAAAAGGCCCTCGGGGTTCGCCCCAAGGGCCTCTTTTCTTGGCGGACTTACATCCTGACGCCGGCGGGTGCGGCCGCCAGCCGTTGCTCGAGCGCCGCCAGCTCGTCGCTCAAACCCCGCGGGAGCTTGGCGCCGAACATCGCGAGATGTTCGCGGATCAGCGGCACCTCGGTGTTCCATCCTTCCAGATCCACCCGCAGCAGCTCGTCCATCGCCGCTTCGCTGACCGTCATGCCCGAGAGGTCGAGTGCCTTGCGCGGCGGGATCCGGCCGATCGGCGTGTCGACCGCCTGCCCGGAGCCCGTGACCCGCTCGTGCACCCACTTGAGCACGCGGCTGTTGTCGCCGTAGCCCGGCCACAGGAACTTGCCGTCGGCGCCCTTGCGGAACCAGTTGACGTAGAAGATGCGCGGCAGCTTCGCGGCGTCCGCCTTCTCCCCGATCCCGAGCCAGTGCGCGAAGTAGTCGCCCATGTGGTAGCCGCAGAACGGCAGCATCGCGAACGGATCGCGGCGCAGCTGACCGACCGTGCCGGCCGCCGCCGCCGTCATCTCGCTGCTCATGATCGAGCCGAGGAACGTGCCGTGACGCCAGGAGAGCGCCTCGGTCACGAGCGGCACCACGGTCGCGCGCCGGCCGCCGAAGAGGATCGCCGAGATCGGCACGCCTCTCGGGTTCTCCCACTCGGGGCTGATCACCGGGCACTGCCGCGCCGGCGCGGTGAACCGGGCATTGGGATGCGAAGCCTTGCGCCCGCTCTGCGGCGTCCACGGCCGCCTGAGCCAGTCGGTCAGCTCGGCCGGCGGATCGCTCATCTCCTCCCACCAGATGTCGCCTTCCGGCGTCACGGCGCAGTTGGTGAAGATCGAGTTCCGCTCGCAGGTCTTCAGCGCGTTCGGATTGCTCTTCATGCTGGTGCCCGGCGCCACGCCGAAGAACCCCGCTTCCGGGTTGATCGCATGGAGCCGCCCGTCCGCGCCGAACTTCATCCACGCGATGTCGTCGCCGACGCACTCCACCTTCCAGCCCGGCAGCGTGGGGTTCAGCATGGCCAGGTTGGTCTTGCCGCACGCCGACGGGAACGCCGCCGCCACGTAGATCTTCTGCCCCTCGGGGTTGGTGATGCCGAGGATCAGCATGTGCTCGGCGAGCCAGCCCTCGTCGCGGGCCTGGACCGAGGCGATGCGAAGCGCGTGGCACTTCTTCCCGAGCAGCGCATTGCCGCCATAGCCCGAGCCGTAGGACCAGATCTCGCGGGTGTCCGGGAAGTGCGCGATCCACTTCTCCTTCGCATTGCACGGCCACGGGGAATCCGGCGTCGAAGGCGCCGCGAGCGGTGCGCCCACCGAGTGCAGGCCACGCACGAATTCGCCGTCGCTGCCGAGCGCCTCGAGCACGCGCGCTCCGACCCGCGCCATGATGTGCATGCTCGCCACCACGTAGGGCGAGTCCGTGATCTCGACGCCGATCTTCGAGATCGGCGAGCCGATCGGGCCCATGCTGTAGGGGATCACGAACATCGGCCGCCCCTTCATCGCACCCTGGAAGAGGTCGCGCAGATGCTTCTTGGTGGCCTCCGGCTCGCGCCAGTTGTTGGTCGGACCGGCGTCCTCCTGCGAGCGCGAGCAGATGAAGGTGAACTCCTCGACCCGCGCGACGTCGCCGGGGTCGGAGCGCACGTAGACGCTGTTCGGCTTGCGCTCGGGATCGAGCCACATCGCGGTCCCGGACTGGACCAGCATCCGGAGCATCACCTGATACTCGGCGGGCGAACCGTCGCACCAGATCACGCGATCCGGCTGGCACAGGGCGGCGGTTTCCTCCACCCAGTTCTGGAGCTTCGTGTGCTTGGTCATCGGGGGGTCTCCGGAGTAGGCCTCGAACCTGCAAAATTTTGCCTCGATCCTAGGCCAGCCCCGAAGGACCCGCAACAATCTTGCCTCCCCGCCGCGGGCCGGGCATGCTGCATCCATGAACTCCACCCCCAGCCGCGCCGCGCGGCTCCACGAGATCGGCCAGAGCATCTGGCTCGACTTCATCCGGCGCGGACACCTGCGTTCAGGTGAGTTCGGCCGCCTGGTGCGCGACGCCGGCGTGCGCGGCGTCACCTCGAACCCGACCATCTTCCAGCAGGCGATCGGCGGCAGCGCCGATTACGACGCCGCGATCGAATCCGGCGTGTCGGCGGGGCTCTCGCCGGAAGCGCTGCTCGACGAGCTGATCCTCGAGGACATCCGCGAAGCCTGCGACCGCCTCGCCCCCCTGAGCGAGGAGAGCGCCGGCCTCGACGGCCGGGTCAGCATCGAGGTGAACCCGCGGCTCGCGCGCGATACCGCGGGCACCGTGGCCGAAGCGCGACGGCTGCACGCGGCGGTCGCGCGTCCGAACGTCATGATCAAGGTCCCGGCGACCGCCGAAGGGCTGCCGGCGATCACCCGGCTCACCGCCGACGGCATCTCGGTGAACGTCACGTTGATCTTCTCCCTCGAGCGCCACGAGCAGGTGATGGAGGCCTACCTCGCGGGACTCGAGACCCGTGCCCAGCGCGGCGAAGCCCTCGACCGCATCTTCTCGGTGGCGTCGTTCTTCGTGTCGCGCGTGGACACCAAGATCGACAAGGCGATCGAAGAGGAGCTGCCACGTCTCATACCCGGAGATCCGGCGCGGAGCGAGCTGGCGGACCTCCGCGGCAAGGCCGCGATCGCGAACGCGCGTCTCGCTTATCGGAACTTCCGGAACGTGTTCGAAGCTCAACGCTTCACCGTGCTCGCCGAGCAGGGCGCAAACGTCCAGCGGCCGCTGTGGGCCTCGACCGGCACCAAGAACCCGGCCTATCCCGATACGCTGTACGTCGACGAGCTCGTCGGACCGGACACCGTGAACACGGTCCCGCCGCAGACGCTCGAGGCATTCAACGACCACGGCGCGGTCGCCGAGACGGTCACCCAGGATGTCGAGGAGGCCGAATACGTGTTCGCACGCCTGCCCGCGCTCGGCATTCCGCTCGAGAGCCGCATCGAAGAGCTCGAAGCCGAGGGCGTCACCGCCTTCGTGAAGTCTTGGGACGCGCTGGTCGCGGCGCTCGAAGGCCGCGTCCGCGAGATCGTCGCGCGGCGCTGAGCTTCCACTCCCCCGCACGGCCATGGACGTCGCCGCCTCGAAAGACTCGCTCGGCTCGCTGAGCACGGCGGTCGAGGCCCGCCGGCGTCAGCTCCGGGGAAGCGGCTTCGGCGAGCGCCTCCAGCGGCGGGACGCCACGCTCTGGGGTGCGGACAACGCGGCGGTGGCCGCGAATCGGCTGGGCTGGATCACGGCGCCCGCGGACCTGCGCGCCGGGGTCCCCGAGATCGCGGCGTTCGCGCGTGAGGTCATGTCCGAAGGCTTCACGCACGCGGTGCTGCTCGGGATGGGTGGGTCGAGCCTCGCCCCGGAGGTGTTCCGCCGCATCCTCGACGTCCGGCCCGGCATGCTCGATCTCCGCATCCTCGACAGCACGTCGCCCGCCGCGGTGCGCGAGATCGCGCGGACCGCGGATCCGCGCCACACGCTGTTCATCGTCTCCTCCAAGTCGGGCGGCACCATTGAAGTCACGTCGTTCGAGCGCCATTTCTTCGACTGGGTCCATGCGAGCCGCGGCGCGGAAGCCGGCCGTTCCTTCGTGGCCATCACCGATCCCGGCACCCCGCTCGAGCACCTGGCCACCGAGCGCGGCTACCGGAGCTGCTTCCTCAATCCGCCCGACATCGGCGGCCGCTACTCGGCGCTCTCGCGGTTCGGGCTCGTGCCCGCGTCCCTGATCGGCGCCGACCTCGAACGCCTGCTCGACGGCGCCATCGCCGAATCTCGGCGCACGGAGTCCGGCGCGGACGAGCCGCCCACCGGCGTCGAGCTGGGCGCGGCGCTCGGCGAGCTCGCGCGGCTCGGCCACGACAAGCTTAACCTCGCGCTCGATCCCGATCTCGAGCCGCTCGGCGCGTGGATCGAGCAGCTCGTCGCGGAGAGCACCGGCAAGGACGGCCGCGGCATCCTGCCGGTCGTGGGCGAGACGCTCGGCGTTCCGACCGGATACGGCGCCGACCGCATGTTTGCGGGGGTGTCGATCGGCGCACCCGCCGCGGCCACCGCGCGCGCGCTCGACGCGCTCGCGGCAGCGGGACATCCGGTGCTGCGCTGGCGGCTGTCCGACGCGCACGCGATCGGCGCCGAGATGTATCGCTGGGAGGTGGCGACGGCAGCCATGGCCCAGGTGCTCGGCGTCAATCCCTTCGACGAGCTCAATGTCACGGAAGCCAAGGTCGCCACCCAGGCCGCGCTCGATCGCGGGCGGCGGGACGGCGGAGGCGGACTCACGCCCGGAGCGGCGGTCGCGGCGCTGTTCGAGCACGTGCGGTCGGGCGACTACTTCGCGCTGCTCGCCTACCTGCACGCGACCCCCGCGCTCGAGCGCCGGCTCGCGCAGATCCGCGAAGCGGTGCGGCGCAGCACGCGGCTCGCGACCACCCTCGGTTACGGACCGCGCTTCCTCCATTCGACCGGGCAGCTCCACAAGGGCGGGCCCGACACCGGCATCTTCCTTCAGCTCACGGCCGACGAAGGCGACGAGCCGATTCCGGGTGCGCAGTTCGGCTTCGCCGAGCTGATCGGCGCCCAGGCGGGCGGCGACTTCGAGGTGCTCTCACGGCGTGGGCGACGGGTGCAGCGCGTCGAGCTGGGGAGCGCGCCGGAGCAGGTGCTCGATCAAATCCTGGAGTCGGTCGAGGCGCTCGAAATCTAGCTGAACCAGCCCGGCGCCTGGGTCAGGTCCACGTTGCCGCCCGAGAGCAGCACGCCCACGCGCTGACCGTGAACATCCACGCGCCGCGAGCGCAGGGCGGCGAGACCCAGCACGCCGGTCGGCTCCACCACCAGCTTCATGCGCTCCCAGACGAAGCGCATGGCCTCGATGAGCGCGGCGTCCGGGACGGCCGTCATGTGCGAAACGTGCCGCCGCACGATCTCGAACGTGAGATCGCCGAGCGACGGCGTGCGCGCGCCGTCGGCGATGGTCGGGCCGCACGGCCGGGTCACCCGCTGGCTGCTCTCGAACGAGCGCCGGCCGTCGTCGCCCGCCTCGGGCTCGACCCCGATCAGGCGGCAGGAGGAGCACGCGAGCTGGGCCGCGATGGCGCTTCCCGAAATCAACCCGCCGCCACCGACCGGCACGAACAATGTGTCCAGCGGCCCCACCTCCTCGAACAACTCGAGCGCCGCCGTGCCCTGGCCGGCGATGATGTCGGGATGATCGAACGGGGGGATCAGCGCGAGGCCGCGCTGCTCCGCGATCCGGGCAGCCAGCGCCTCACGCCCCTCGCCCGCCAGGTCGTGGTGGATGATCTCCGCGCCATACTCGCGCACCGCCTCCAGCTTGGGACGCGGAGCCGTGCTCGGCATGACGATCACCGCGCGGGTTCCGAGGATGCGCGCGACGAGGGCGACCGCCTGGGCGTGATTGCCGGAGGAGAACGCCGCGACGCCGCGCGCGAGCACGTCCGCCGGCAGGCGCGAGATCGTGTTGAACGCGCCCCGGAACTTGAACGCGCCCATGCGCTGCAGGTTCTCGCACTTGAGGTACACCCGCGCGCCGGTCTGGGCGTCGAGGGTCGACGACGTCATGACCGGCGTCCGGTGGGCGATCCCCGCGAGACGCTGTTTCGCGTCCTCGAGACGCTCGATGAGCGTCGCTGTCTGCGGGGCCGCGAGACTCATCCGCCGGCTCCGCCCCCGAGGTCGAGGCCGGGCTCGGTCTGACGGCGGGGATCCAGCGCGGATTCGATCTGGGCCGGCGTGAGCTTCGTCATTTCGCCCGCGAGCTCCCGCACCGGACGGCGCTCCTTGAACGAGCGCTTGGCGATCTCGGCCGCCGCGTCATAACCGATGAGCGGGTTCAGCGCGGTCGCCATGCTCGGCGAGATCTCGACATAGCCGCGGCAGGTCTCCTCGTTGGCCACGGCACCGGACACCGCCTTGTCCGCCAGCGCGCGCGCCCCGTTCGTCAGCAGCACGATGCTCTCGAGCAGGTTCTTCGCCATCACCGGCAGCATGGTGTTGAGATCGAGCTGCCCCCACTGCGAGCCGATCGTCACCGCGAGATGATTTCCCGACACCTGCGCGCCGACCATGATCACCGCCTCGCAGATCACCGGGTTCACCTTCCCCGGCATGATGCTCGAGCCGGGCTGTACGGCAGGCAGCGTGATCTCGGCAAGGCCGCACCGCGGACCGCTGTTCATGAGCCGGATGTCGTTCGCGATTTTCATGAGGCTGGCGGCGGTGCTGTTCATGGCGGCCGACGCCCACAGCGCGCCGTCCTGGGCGCCCTGCGCCTCGAAATGGTTCTCGGCCTCGCGGAACGGAAGGCCGGTCTCGCCCGCGAGCACCCGCGCCACGCGCGCTCCGAACTCGGGATGCGTGTTGAGCCCGGTACCGACCGCGGTGCCGCCGAGGGCGAGCTCGCACAGGTCGGGCAGCGTGGCTTCGATGCGGCGGATCGAGTGCTCGACCTGGGACGCGTATCCCGAGAACTCCTGGCCGAGGCGGATGGGCGTGGCGTCCATGAGATGCGTGCGCCCGCTCTTGATGATGCCGTCCCACTCCTTCGCCTTCGCCTCGAGCGCCGATTTCAGGTGTTTCAGCGCCGGCAGGAGGTGCTCGCGGATCGCGAGGGCCGCCGAGACATGGACCACGGTCGGGATCACGTCGTTGCTGCTCTGGCCGAAGTTGACGTGATCGTTGGGATGGATCTTCTGCTTCGCGATCTCCGAGGCACGGTGCGCGATCACCTCGTTGGCATTCATGTTGGTGCTGGTGCCGCTCCCGGTCTGGAACACGTCGATCGGAAACTCGGCATCCCAGCGCCCGCCCGCCACCTCGCCCGCCGCCTCGTCGATCGCGCGCGCCAGCGCGGGATCGAGGAGCCCGAGCTCGGCGTTCACCCGTGCCGCGATCTGCTTGAGACGCCCGAGCGCGTGCACGAAGGCCGGGGGCAGCGGCCGGCCGGAGATCGGGAAGTTCTCGACGGCACGCTGGGTCTGCGGCCCGTAGCGGGCCCGGGCGGGCACCTTCATCTCTCCCATGCTGTCCTTCTCGATTCGATGTTCACTCTCCGACATCGACGCTCCTCGGGATTCATGCATCGGACGCCTCGTGAAGGCCGCCGTGCGTGACGTGCACGGTCCCCGCGGTGACGGGGCCGTCGCCGGTTTCCGGCAGGATTTCGTAACGACTCGTGATCTCGATGGCTTCGCTCATCGACGCGTGAACCGTGCAGTACTTGGTGTCCGTCAACCGGACGGCTTCGATGACCGCCGTCGCGGGAATCTTCACCCCGCGCAGCACGTGAAGCACGTCGATCCGGGTGAAGGCGCGTGGGTGCTCCTCGCGACGCTCGCCGGTGACCTTCACCTCGTACGAGGTCACCGTCAGACGCTTCTTCCGGAGGACTGCGATCACGTCCATGGCGTGACAGGCGCCGAGGGAGGCGATCAGCATCTCGACCGGGCTCGGCGCCACCAGGCCCGGACCGCTGTCGATGATCGATCGGGTTCCACTTCCGGCTTCGTACGAAAAACGCAGGCCCTGTTCCACGGTCTCGAGCTTCAGCGTGACGCGATTCGCCATACCCCTCCCGGCGGTCCGGCCGGAGTCTATTCCCATGCCGCGGCTCTCTGCTAGCGTCCCTGCCGTGCCTGCGCTCTCGGTTCTGCTCCCGGTGAGGAACGCCGGCCCGTTCCTGCGCCGTTCGCTGGCCTCGCTCGCGGTCCAGACGTTCCGGGACTACGAGATCATCGCGGTCGACGACGGCTCGACCGACGGCTCGGGCGAGCGCCTGGAGCGGGCCTCGCGCGGCGAACCACGGCTCACCGTCCTGCGGGCACCGGCCCAGGGACTGCCGGCGACGCTGAATCTCGCACTCGAGAACGCGCGCTCCCCGGTGATCGCCCGTCACGACGCCGACGACATCTCGCACCACGAGCGATTCGCGATCCAGCTCCGCCACCTCGCCGAGCATCCCGACGTGACGGCGGTGGGCTGCCGGGTCCGCCTGTTTCCGAGCGCGGCGGTGACGCGCGGGATGCGCCGATGGGAGGACTGGCACAACACGCTCCTCACCCACGAGGAGATCACCCGCGACCTGCTCATGGAGAGCCCGCTGGCACACGGCTCCGCGATGATGCGCCGCGAACCGGTGGAGCGCATCGGCGGGTGGACTCATCGCCACTGGGCCGAGGATCTCGATCTCTGGATCCGCCTGTACGAATCCGGGGCGCGTTTCGCCAAGCGACCCGAAACGCTGTATGCGTGGCGTCAGCATCCCGGGAGCTCGACGCGCACGGATCGCCGTTACCATCGCGCGGCGTTCGAGGCCTTGAAGCTCGACACGCTCGAGCGCGGGCTTCTCGCCGGGCGTACCACCGTGACCCTGGTCGGCGTGGGCGGCAGCCTCGAGCGCTGGCGGCGCGTTCTCGAGCGCACGGGGCGCGAGGTTCGAGCCATCGAGGCGCCCCGCCCCGGGCCGGACACGCTCGCAACAATGGCGCCTCCCGTCGTGCTGGTATTCATGGCGCCGCGGCGGCGCGCGCTCTGGCGTGAAGCCCTGGCCCGTCACGGGTGGAACGAGCTTCGGGAATTCGCACTGCTTGCATGACCGCGGTTTCTACAGTATCAATCGATGCGATTCAGATGGCCGCTTGTTATGTTTTCTTCATGCTCCACTGCGGTGGACGTACAGGAGTTTTCATGGCCAGACGCAAGTCTTATACACCCGAGCAGCGCAAGACGATCCTTACGACCGCGCTTCGTGATCGGCTGACGGCGGCGGACGTGCGCAAGAAATTCGGCGTGACTCCGGTGACCTACTACTCGTGGCGGAAGAAAATGGGCGCCGCTCGCCGCCGGGGCACTGTTGCGGTGGCCGCGGTGGCGGCGGGAGTGGGCGGGTTCGAGGTCCAGCTCCGCGAGCAGGTGCGTCAGAGCATCCGCACCCTGCTCCCCGAGATCGTGCGTAGCGAGGTGAACTCCTACCTGGGCGAAGTGTTCGCGCGCAGAGGCGGACGCCGCCGTATCTGAGTCCACGGCCTCGCGGGTTTTCGGCATGTGGCGGGGGGCGCCTCGAGGCGCCCCCCGTATCTGTGAAAGAGGGGTGATTCCTTGGGGCCTGGGGCCTTCGTGGTGCGCTTCCTGATCGCGGTGCTGGCGCTGGGCGTCTTCACGCTCGCCACGCTGACCGGTCTCGGATGGATGGCGCTCGAGACGCCCCGACGACGGGCGGTGACGGACTTCGCGGCGGCGACCGATTCCGCCTCTCTCGCCCGGGGCCGCGTCCTCGCGACCGCGGGCTGCAGCTGTCACGGCAATTCCGAAGGTACGCTGTCCGGCAGTCCGCAGCCCCTGTTCGACGACCTTCCGCTCGGCACGCTGTGGGCGCCCAACCTCACTCCCGGCGGAAGCCTCGGGCGCTACTCGAACGGCGAGCTGGCGCGCGCGATCCGCGAAGGTCTCGACGCAAACGGACGACCGCTCGCGCTCATGCCGTCCCGTCTCTTCCGCGAGATGTCCGACGCGGACCTCGCGGCGACCCTCGGCTTCCTGCGCGCGCAGCCCGCGGTCGCCCACCGGGTGCCGGCGCGGCATCTCGGGCCGCTCCACTACCTGCTCGTCTCCACGCGCGTGCTGCCGTCGCCGGTCCAGCCGCGGATCGCGGGCCACGTGTCCGGCCCCATGCCCCAGCCGGATCCCGGATACGGCCGCTACATGTCACGGATCCTGCGCTGCGTGGAATGTCATGGCGACGATCTGGAAGGAGGACGCGCCGGGAGGTTCCGCGCGGAACCGGGGCCCGAGCTCGTCCTGGCGGCTCACGAGGGCTCGTATCAGGCGTTCGCGCGCGCGGTGCGCGAAGGGGTGGGATCGGACGGCCGGCGCCTGCAGCCGCACGTGGTGCCGTGGTGCTTCTATTCGCTCCTCGGTGACGACGAGCTGCGCGCGATCTACGAGTTCATCCGCGCTTCCTAGGCGGTCTCCACGACCGGTGTGACGGGAACGGCGTGCGCCTGGCGGCGGGGCAGCGCGAGACCGCACAGCATCCCGACCGTCAGCAGCGAGCTCATCGCCAGCAGCGCGTAGCGCAGTCCGATGACGTCGGCGAGCATCCCGACCCCACCCATCAGCAGCCCGCCGAAGGCCCACGCCACCCCCATCAGCAGGCTCGAGATCGTCGATCCGTGCCGCGGCGACAGCTCCTGCCCGAGCACCACGTTCACCGGAAGCGACGACTGGAGCACGAAACCCGCGAGCAGCAGACAGAACAGGCCGGGCCCGGTCGGAAGGAACAGGAACGCGGCGTAGAGCGGGATCGAAAACAGGAACGAGGCGATCACCACCACCCGCCCGTTCCAGCGTTCCGCGAGCCACCCTCCGAGGAATCCGCCCAGCGCGCCGGCGCCGAGATATCCCGTGACGATCGTGCCGGTGAGCTGGAGCGGGAAGCTCCGATCGTGGAGCAGCACCGACAGGAAGTTGGTGAAACTCATGCCGACCGCGGACCGGATCACCACGGCGACGAAGAGCAGGGTGAGCGGCGCGGCGACCGGGCGCAGTTCGGAAAGCGCGGGCCGCTCGAGATGCTGCTGCGCGACCGGCGGCACGCGCGCGAACCACATGAGCAGAAGTGCTGAGACCAGCAATCCCGGGATGCCGGCAATCCAGGTGCGCTCGAGCCCGAACAACGTCACCACGCTGACCGAGAGCAGCGGGCCGAGTGCGAACCCGAGTGTGCCACCGGTGATGAAGAGCGAGACGGCGAGCGAGCGCCGGCTGGAGGTCTTTCCGGCGAGCATCACTCCCTGCGGGTGGAAGGCGGCGACCCCGAGTCCGCCGGCGACGAGAAAGGCGACGAGCACGTACAGGTTGGGGGCCAGGCCGACCGCGCTCAGGAAAACAGCTCCGAGCAGCGGACCGAAGGCGACGAACCATGGCCGGCGGAGACGATCGGAGGTCCAGCCGAAGAAGAGCTGGGAGAAGCTGTTCGAGAACGTCGCCACCGCGAGCACCACGCCCACCTCGGAGAGGCTGAGGCTCAGCTTGGCAATGAGCAGCGGAATGAGCGGGGAGAGGAAGCTCGAGTACGCGTCTACGGTGAAATGGCCGAGCGCGAGGAGACCGAGACGACGGGGGAGCCGCTGCATCGAGCGGCGCAGTGTACCACGCGGGGCGCGTCTGCAATTTCTCCACGCCCGTGCGGGAAATCACCCGCTGAGGAACCCGGTGTCTAGTTGGAGCGGCCGCGACGCATGTTGAGCGTCTTCAGGTGCGTCTCGAGCCGCTCCGCCTCGAGCCGGGCCTTGGCGATCATGTCCTCGGCCTGCTCCAGCATGTTTTCGCGGCTGAGCCGTTCGATCTCGGAGAAGATCTCGGCCACCTTGGTCGCGCCGATCGTGGCCGACATGCCCTTCAATCCGTGAGCCTCCATCTCGAGCCGGTCCGTGCTGCGGTTCAGCAGGGCCTGGTCGAGACGGTCGAGACGCGGCCGAAGGTCGTTGAGGAAGGTGCGCAGCAGCGCATCCCGGAACGCCGGGATGCCCATGGATGCGTCGTCGAGGCGCTTCATGTCGAGCGGCGGCTCGGCCATGAGCTTTCCACCCGAGTTATCAGGCTTGATCTGAATCTCCCGCGATGGCTTCTGAGCGCGCGCTCCCTTGGTCGGCTTCGGCTTCTCGGGAGGCGGGGCGTCGGCAGCGGGATTCGACTTCGAGCTCAGCGTCGGACGCGGCTTCGCCAGGTCCGGGGCACCCATCATCGAATCGGGGTCGTCGGTGAGCTCGAGCGGAGGCCCTTCCTCGGAATTGGCGGAGCGCGGTCTCAGCTCGAACCCTTCCATGGGCGGCTCGGGGGTTTCGCGGGTCTCCCCGGGCCGCACGAGTCGAACCGGGTTCGTAGCGTCCGGAGCTTTCATTTCGGTGCTCTGTCCGGTCGCCGCCGAATCCTCGCCAGAAAGCCAGTTGGGTCGGTCCATCATGGTCGACTCGCCCGTGCTTCCGGGCTCGGCCGGCGTCGTGCGTACCACGGTTCCCGGAGGCGTCGCCGCGCGCGGAGCGGGGGGCGTGTCGGCGGGCTTGGCCTGCCGCGCCCGCTTCGCAGCCGACGCTTCGGGGGTCGGCGGAGCCGCAGCGGGCGGAGCGCCGGCGGACGGTGGTGCGTCGGGCGCAGGATTCGCTCGCGGAGCCCCGCTCGATCCGGCCGAGGTCCAGCGCTCGACGATCCGCGTGAGGTCCGCGAGCTCCACGGGCTTGGTGAGGAAGTCGTCCATGCCGGCCTCGCGGCAGCGCTCGCGGTCGGTGCTGCTCACGCGTCCGGTGACGGCCACGATCGGGGTGTGACGGTCGCCGTTGTCGCGGACGCGCAGACGGCGGGCGAGCTCGAAGCCGTCGATGTCGGGCAGGGCGAGATCGACCAGGATCAGATCCGGCAGCAGCTCTTCGTGGCGCCGCAGTGCTTCTTCGCCGGTCGCCGCCCGCTCCACGCGGTAGCCGTGGCGGCGCAGCGTCCAGTCGGAGACGAGCTGGCTCACGGTGTCGTCGTCCACCACCAGGATGGTTACGCGGCTGCGCCGGTTCTCCGCGACCAGGTGGCGGGTGACGAGCGGCACGCGCTCCCCCACCGGATCGTCGCGCAGCACTTCCGCGAGCGTGGACTCGATTTCCCAGGGCTTGATCGGCTTCACGAAGTAGCCGGAGAACCCGAGCCCATGAGAACGCGATCCGTCGCCGGGCTGTCCGACGTCGGCAAGCAGAACGAGGCGCGTGCCCGCGAGCGCGGGGTTCGAGCGGATCTTGGCTCCGAGCTGTTCGCCGTTGAGATCCGGAAGTCCCATGTCGAGGAATGCGGCCGCGTAGAAATCCTTCTCCGCGGCGCCGCGCTCGAGACGCTCGAGCGCCTCCTCGGCGTTCGCCGCTTCCTCGACGCGGTTCCCCAGGGCGACGATCGTGTGCGCGAGTGCCTGCCGCGAGGCGCGCGCGTTGTCCACCACCAGCACCCGCGCACCGCTCACGGGCTGGAGCGCTGCCGTGGAGGTTCCCTGCACATCGGGCTGCTTGAAGAGCTGGATCTGGAACCAGAAGCGACTGCCGGTTCCCGGGCGCCCTTCGACGCCGGTTTCGCCCCCCATCAACTCGACGATCTGCCGTGCCACCGTCAGGCCCATGCCGTGCGAGCCGTGGCGCGGCGCGAGCGCCGGCGGCGCGGAGCCGCGCGTCTGGAAGAAGCCCGCCGCCGTAGCCTCCGCGATCCCGATACCGGTGTCGTTGATGATGAACCGCAGCGTCACGCGGTCATCGGATTCTTCCGCGCGCTCGACCGAGATCGCGACCCGTCCGCTCTCGGTGAACCGGATGCTGTTCCCGCCCAGGTTGAGCAGCACCTGGCGCAGCCGGCCGGCGTCGCCGCGCAGCCGTGACGGCACCTCGTGATGCACCTGGCGCTCGAACGCGACGCCCTTCTCGGTGGCGAGGGGACGCAGCATCGACGCCACTTCGTCCATCGTGACCCGGAGGTCGAAGTCGATCTGATCGAGCTCCACCTTGCCGACCCGGAGCCGTGAGAAGTCCATCCAGTCGCCCATCAGGGACATGAGGCCGCGCGCCGAATTGCGGATGACCTCCACCTGCTGCCGCTGGGTGTCGTCGAGCTGGGTGTCGAGGAGGAGGTCCGCCATCCCGATCACGCCGTTCATCGGATTGCGGATCTCGTGGTTCAGGGTGGACAGCAGCTCGGCGCGCTCGCGGACTTCGGAGCGGGCGCGATCGCGCTCGGCGACCGCCTCCTGGAGCTGCGTTTCAGCCTGGGCCAGCCGCTCGTTCCCGGCGACCGGCGCGGCCGCCGGCTGCTGGCGCATCTTCTCGATCTCGCCGCCCAGGTCCTCAGCGCGCTGCTGGAGCAACCGGTTGTGGTTCTTCGCCGCCTCGAACTCGGCGCGCGTCTCATCCGCGCTGCGGGTCGCGGCCACCGTCGCCGCCCGTTCGATCCCGAGCTGGCTCTCGAGCTGGTCGGCGCGCCGCTCGGCCTCGCGGGCCGACGTGCGCTCGGCTTCGATCTTCTGCGTCGCTTCCTCGAGCCGCGCACGCATCTGTTCGAGCTCAGCCGCCGGGACGCCGGCGTTCGACTCCGTCGGCCCAGGGCCGGGTCCGGCGGAAGTCTTCAGGCTCTCCGCCCGCTCGATCGCCTCGTCGCGCTGTCCTTCCGCTTTCTTGAGCGCCGAGCGCGATTCCAGCAGCTCGCTCGCCAGCCAGGCGGCGCGCTGCCGCACCTCGTCGAGCTCCCGTTCGAGATCCGCCGTCTGGGGATTCGGCGTACCGACCGCCGGGTCGAGCGTGTGATCCATGCTGACCGCTTCGAGCGTCGCGCTCGGCGCATCCGGGCCTGCCGGAGCAGCCGCTTCACGCGCCACCCCCACGAAGGCCATCTCGCCATCGGGCCGCTCGATCACGCGAAGGGTCGCTTCAATGGCGCACTCGCCGCGCTCGGCATGCTTGATCGCGCAGCGGAAGGTGTGCGCGGTCCCGGGCGGGGATTCCTGCAGGCTCAGGAAGAGGCGCATCGCGTGCCGGTGTTCCGCCGGTGGAATCAGGTCGAGGCAGGGCTTTCCGATCAGCGAGGCCGGCTTGGTGCCCACCAGCGACTCGACTGCCGGGCTGAGCCAGCTCCAGGCGCCGGAGCCGTCGAAACAGACAATCGCCTCGGGGGCGCCGTCCAGCACCTCGCGAAGTCCCATCGGCATGGCTGCAGCGCTGGCGCGACCGCTCTTCTTCTTCATGGAAGGTTCGGACTCCCTGTCGGACGATAAAGCGTAGCCCGGCCGGGGCCCCTCAGGGTCCCGGAGGCGTCGCGGCGGGTTATCGGCCGGCGGGATCGGCGGCTGTACTCGCTTTACCGCTCTCTCAAGTGACCGGCAGAACCCCGGGGAACCGGTCGGGGGAGATCGTATGGCCGGGAAATACCTCGCCGAGCTGCGTGGCGCCCGCGTGGCGCGCCAGGATCTCGCCGAACAGGTCTCGGAAGTCGGTGGTGACGGCGAGGTCGCGGCCCTGGAATCGATCGGCCGCTGCGAGTCCCGGCCACTTCCCATGGAGACGCCCGCCCCGTACCCCGCCTCCCATCACGAGCATCGCCGTGCCGTGGCCGTGGTCGGTTCCGTTGCTGCCGTTCTCGGCGACCGTGCGGCCGAACTCGGACATCGTGAGCACGACCACGTCGCGCATCCGGTCGCCGAGATCCCGTGAGAACGCGGCGAGGCTGTCGCCCATCTCGCGAAGGCGCGTCGCCAGCGCGCCCTGGGCGGCGCCCTGCACGATGTGGGTGTCCCACCCTCCCCCGTCGGCGAATGCGTTTTCGAGCCCGACGTCCGCCTTGATGAGCTGCGCGATCTGCATCAGGGAGCGCCCGAGGCGCCCCGGCGGGTAGTTGGCGCCGTTGGCCGGCCGGTAGTCTCCCGGGTTCATCTTCTTGAGGATCTCGGCCGCCGCGAAGCCCTCGGCCGCCGAGGACGCGACGATGCCGGTGGCGGAGGTCTCGTAGAGATCCTCGAACGCGCGGGTCAGGCGGTCGCGCACCTCCGGTCGCCGGGAGCGGATGCCGAACGCGCGCAGATCGGAGATCGCGAGGGCCGGAGCGCTGCCGGCAAGGATCCGCGGCAGCTGCGGACCGAACGCCACCGCCCGGAACGGGGTCTCGCGATGCTCCTCGGCATGGAGCACGTGACGGTTGAGCCAGCCGTCGCGCGTGCTCTTGTTTCCCGGAGTCCCGCTCTCCATGTAGTCCTGGGCGTCGAAGTGGCTGCGCGTGGCATCCGGCGATCCAACCGCGTGGACCGCCGCCAGCGTCCCCTCCTTCCAGAGCGGCGCAAGGCCGCCAAGCGCCGGATGCAGTCCGAAGTGGCCGTCGAGGTCCACGACCTCCGAGCGGGGAATCGCGATGCGCGGACGCTCCCGGTAGTAGTCGGGATCCCCGTGCGGCACCACCATGCTGAGACCGTCCACCGCACCGCGCTGGAAGAGGCACACCAGCACGCGACGCGAGCGACCGCTCTCCTCGCGCGCGAAGGCGGCGCGCGCCCGGAACAGCGGATCGAGCCCGAAGCTGATGAGCGCGAGTCCGCCGGCGCGAAGGAAGGCGCGCCGCGTCACCGGGACCAGCGGATCGCGCGCCACGTCACTGTACCTGGAACTCGGGGCCGCCGAGCCCGAGCCCCACGGCCAGCGCACGCGCCTCGCGGGCGCCGAGCCCCGAGGTTTCGCGCCGGATGACGGCTTCCGTCCGCTCGGACATGGAGCCTGCGAGGATCACCTCGTCCACGCGCGCGAGCAGACGATTCAGGTCGCCGGTCTCCGGGATCACGCGGTCGAGATCCACCCGCACCCCGGGAAGCCGGTCCGCGGCGATCGCCACGGCGACGTTCATGGCTCGAAGAGGGCGGCGCTGTTGGTCCACGCCTCCGCGGTCTCCTCGTAGCCGGTGGGCACGGGCTGGAGGTAGAGCGGCTGCCCGAGCCGCGCGAGTGCGCGGGCGAGCCCGGGCTCGGTCCCCACCGAGCCGCCGACTGCGCGTACCGAGCTCACGACGAACTCGAGCGGCGTCTTGAGCTGGGTGCGACTCGCGCCCTCGCTCCAGAACTCCGGGCTCAGCACGATCGCCTTCACCACTTCGCGGATGGACCCGTTGCTGCGCCGCCACGCGGCGACCCCGGCTTCCACCGCGCCGGCTGGAGGGTCGTCGCTCACGAGCTTCCGGCAGAGACGGGTCGTGACGTGCTGCATGGTGGCGGGATGGCGCGCCAGCATGCGCAGCAGCTCGAGTCCTTCCTCCCGCCCGCGCCCGGCCGGGAAACGGACTCCGAGCACGGTCTTCTCGCCGCGATCGTGCGCCCAGTCGCGATACACGAAGCCGCCGCCGCGGTTCGCCGGCTCGACGCCCCAGCCGGTGAGGATGCGCGCGGCGTTCTCGATGTCCTTCTGCGTGTAGCCGCCATCCACACCGAGGGTGTGGAGCTCCAGCAGCTCGCGGGCGTAGTTCTCGTTCACCCCGCTCGGCAACCGCGCCTCGAGGCGCGCCAGCAGCGAGTCCATGCGGACCGACCCCCGGCGCCGGTTGCGCTCGCGCGCCTGCTCGAGCCGCGGTGAGGTCGCGCCTTCGGCCACGCTCATCGTGTTGTCGAGGTACACCATCATCGCCGGGCTCTCGGCGGTCGCGACCAGCAGGTCCTCGAATCGTCCGAAGACGCGCGGCCGGACGGTCTCCTCGACGAACGACGGCAGCAGGTAACGCTCGGCGTTCTTGCCCAGGAAGATGTTGAAGTGGTTGATCCAGAAGTCGGACAGGATCTCCTGGAGCTGGTTCTCCGCCACCACGGCGCGGGCCGCCGCGATCTGCGGGAACTCGCCGGCCAGCTCCCGCATCTCCTGCATGGCGGGATCGCCGGTACGCGTGGAATCACGGCGCTGCTCGCGCTTCGCCGCGCGCGCCGCGAGGTGGCGCTCGGCGAGCTCCTCGCGCTCGAGCTTGAGAAGCTCGAACTGGGACTCGAGCTGCTCGCGGGCAGGGTCCTTCCCCGGCGTGAGCTGCTGTTCCAGCCAGCGCCGGACCCCCATGGCGGCCACGCGCTCGATCTCTCCGGGACGGGGACCGTAGGCGAGCCGGTTGAGGACGATGACGGCGGAATCGCGCGCGGTCAACACCCGCGCCTGCGCGCCGGGCGCGCACGCCAGGCACAGCACGACGACCGCCGCCTGAGTGATTCGGCGCATGGCACCTCGTTCGACGGCCGGAGCGGCACGCCTCGCGTGGCCGCGGTGGGGCGGGCTATGGGAGCGGTGAGCCTACCACGTCGTCACGCCGCGTTCCGTGGATCATGTACCTCTTCCAGGAACTCGCCGGAGATCACGTCCCCGGCCACCTCGGCCTCGGGGCGGGCGCCGATCATCGCCAGCGCCATGAAGTAGGACATGGCGCCGAGCACGCCGGAGATGGTGGCGCCCATGACACCGTCGGGAGCCACCGGCGTCAGCGGACTGAGCGCGAGGGCGGCCAGGAGCCCGACGAAAGGTCGCGCCAGCCAGCGCATCCGGCGATGCAGTGGATCGGTCACGGGTGAATCATCGGCGGTTCGGCACGAGTGCCTGCGATGTTCCGGCCGAACGCGGCACCGCCGTGACCGGCGGCGGCTCGCACCGGCCGAGCCCCCTCCTTTAGAGTGCCCGGCGTGACACCCTCCCGGATCGGCTCCTATGCGATCGAGCGCGAGGTGGGCCGCGGCGGCATGGGCGTGGTCTACCTCGGCCGCGACGCGCGGCTCGACCGCCCGGTCGCGATCAAGATCCTGCCCGACCTCGTGGCTGGCGATCCCGACCGTCTCGCGCGTTTCGAGCGCGAGGCGCGACTGCTGGCCGCGGTCGTCCACCCCAACATCGCCGCCATTCACGGCATCGAGGAGGACCAGGGGCGCCGCTTCCTGGTGCTCGAGTACGTCGAAGGCGAGACGCTCGCCCAGCATCTGGCGCGCGGGCCGCTCCCGATCGACGAGACCATCGAGGTGTGCCGGCAGGTCGCGGCCGCGGTCGAGGCGGCGCACGAGGTCGGGATCGTCCATCGCGACCTCAAGCCCGGCAACGTGAAGCTGACGCCCGGCGGCACGGTCAAGGTGCTCGACTTCGGGCTCGCGAAGGGCGGCGGTGTCGGCGCGGCGGATTCGAGCCCCGATCTCTCGCAGTCGCCGACGCTGACGGTCGGGGCCACCGGCGTCGGAACGATTCTCGGCACCGCCGCCTACATGAGCCCCGAACAGGCGCGCGGCAAGACCGTCGATCGCCGCACCGACATCTGGTCGTTCGGCTGCGTGCTGTACGAGTGTCTCACCGGCCGCAGCGCGTTCGGCGGCGAGACCGTGTCCGACACCATCGCGATCATCCTCCAGGGTCAGCCGGACGAGTCGCGGCTCCCGAAGAAAACGCCCGAGAAGCTGCGCCACCTGATCGCGCGCTGTCTCGAGAAGGACGCGCGGAAGCGCCTGCGCGACATCGGCGATGCCCGCCTCGAGCTCGAAGAGATCCAGGCGAGCAAGATCTCGAGCATCACGTCCCGGCAGACCTTCGGCACACGCGCGGATGCTGAGGCTTCGAGGTCACGCGCGTTTCCCGTCCTGGGCCTGGCCATCGCGATGGCGGTGGCGGGCGCGGTCGTCGGGTTCGGAATCTCGCGTCTCATCGGGAACGCCCCGCTGCCGGCATCGCTGCGGTTCACGATCCAGCCTCCGGCCGGTGTGGATCTCGACGGGGACCCGAACGAGCTGGCGATTTCCCCCGATGGGAAGCTGCTCGCCTTCATCGGCTCCGACAGCACGCATCGCGGACTCTGGATGCGCCGGATGGATTCGTTCGATGCGGAGCTCCTGCCGGGAACCCAGAATGCCTCCCAGCCGTTCTGGACCCCGGATGGTCGATACCTGGCGTTCTTCAATGACGGCAAGCTCTCGCGGATGCGCGTCCCCGACGGCAAGCCCGAACAAGTCTGCGACGCTCCATCGCCGCGCGGCTCGGCATGGAACGCCCGCGGCATCCTGGTCTATGCGCCCGCCGCCACCGGCGCGCTCCAGCGGCTCGACCGCATCGGCGGAACCCCGACCGCGGTGACCGTCGTCGATTCCACGGCCGGGGAAACCGCTCATCGCTGGCCGAGCTTTCTCCCGGACGGCGACCATTTCCTGTATTGCGCGCTGCCGGTCAAGGATGGCGAATTCGAGATCCATGTCGGCTCGTTGAGCTCGAAACAGCGCGTCCATGTCGGGCGGATGGGCCATTCGCCGCGCTATGTGGAGCCCGGCTATCTCGTCTACGAGCGTGGCGGCTCTCTGCTCGCGCAGCGCTTCGACGCCCGCAAGCTCCAGCTGGTGGGGGACCCGTTTGCGATCGGAGCGGGACCCTCGGCCGCGACCAATCTCTCGGCATCGCCCAGCTTCACGGTCTCCGCGACCGGAGTCGTGGCCTGGGTGGCCGCCGGCTCGGCCAATACCCGGCTGGTCTGGCTGGATCGCAACGGGCGCGAGGTCGGCACCGTCGACGCGCCGCCCGGGCAGTGGGGACAGGTGGCCATTTCCCCCGAAGGACGCCGCGTATGCGCCGAGCAGAGCACGACCACCGGCGCCACGGACCTGTGGATGATCGAGACCGAGCGCGGCACCGCGACCCGGCTCACGTTCGGCCAGGGCGACAACACGAACCCGCTGTGGATGCCGGACGGCCGCTCGATCCTCTTCAGCTCGACCCGGAACGGAAGGCGAGACATCTTCCGGCGGGCTCTCGACGGCCCGGGCGTCGACGAGGCGTTCTACCAGTCGAACGTGACGTTCAAGGACGCCCTGGATGTTTCTCCGGACGGGAAGCTCGTCATATTCCAGCAGAACGAAGGGACCAACGGGTGGGATCTGCTGACCCTCCCGGGTTCGGGAGGCCCCCCTGCCCCGTATCTGGTGACGCGTTTCGTCGAGAGTTTCCCGCAGATCTCACCCGACGGTCGCTGGCTCGTCTACATCTCGAACGAGAGCGGGTCGGTGCAGGCGTACGTCCAGTCCTTTCCGGTCCCGGGCCACAAGCAGCAGGTGGCGCGCATGGGCGCCTTCTTCGCGCTATGGCATCCGAACGGTCGCGAGATCATCCTCATTTCGGAAGCCGGAAAGCTCACGAGCGTGGCGGTCGAGCCCGGCGAGACGCTGCGGTTCGGCACTCCCCGACTGCTGTTCCGGGTGCCCGAGGCATTCACCGGGTTGGACATCCACCCGGACGGTCGCTTCCTCGTCAGTGCCTCGCTCGTTCAGGCGACGCCGGGAATCTCCGTGGCTACCGGGTGGGCGTCGCCCGAGAAACGCTAGGCCGCCCGCTCGAACGCGAGCCGGTCCTTGAGGGTCCACCGGAGCAGGGTGGCGCTCAGGAGCATCTGCGCCATCACCGAGGTCACGGCCAGGTACCAGATCCAGTGCAGATGGAAGTCCGGCCGCCGCGAGAGCAGCACCGCCGGAATGATGGCCACCAGCAGCCGCAGCACCGATGCGATCAGCGACGGGATCGTGTTGCCCACCGCCTGGAACATGCTCGAGAGCACGAAGACCACACCGGCCGGGATGAAGTTCCACGACACGATACGCAGGTACTGCTCGCCCACCAGCACCACGCGCGGGTCGCGCGAGAACACCCGGATCATCGCCGCCGGCGCGACATTGCAGAGCAGGGCGAACACGAGCATGACGCCGACCACGAGGCGGATCGCCGAGCCGAGCGTGGAGCGCACGCGATCGGCGTGCCGGGCGCCGAAATTCTGGCCCGCCACCGGCGCCACCGAGAAACCGAGCGCCACCACCGGCATGAACCCGGCCTGCATCACGCGCATGCCGATTCCAAAGCCGGCCTGCGCTTCCGATCCGAACGGACGGCTCAGCGCATAGACCGCGAACAGGTAGACGGCCATGAGCGCGAACTCCATCCCCGCCGGCAACCCCACCTTGAGGATGTCGCCCCACATGCCCACGCGCGGCTTCCAGTCGCGCGGCATGAACTTGAGGTACGAGTTCCTCGGCAGGAAGTACGTGATCATCCAGACCGTCCCCACCGACACCGCGATGAAGGTCGCCACTGCCGCCCCGGCCACCCCCATGGGGCGCCCCGTTCCCCAGCCGAAGATGAGAATCGGCGCGAGCACGATGTTCAGCACCACGGTCACGGACTGGACGATCATCCCGGGCGTGAAGTTCCCGGTGGCACGCAGCCCGGCCCCCATCGAGACCACGCCGAACTGGAGCGCCATCGCCGGGACGAACCACGCCATGTAGTCGGCCGCGAGGCGCGCGGTCTCGGCATCGGCGCTGAGACTGCTGGTGTAGAAGCCGCGTGCGGACATCGCCGCCAAGAGGAACGCGGCCGCCACCAGCAGCGTGAGCACCTGGGCCTGGTTGAAGACGAGGCGCGCGTGCTCCTGGTCGCGCCGGCCCACCGCATGGGAGACGAGCGTCGTGGCCCCGACCCCCAGCATCTGCGAGACGGCGAGCGAGATGAACATGATGTTGCCGGCGATGCCGACCGCCGCCACTGCTTCCTTGCCGAGCCGCCCGACCCAGTAGAGGTCCACCAGGAAATAGAGCGTCTGGAAGACCATGGTGACCAGCATGAAGCCGGCGGTCTCGAGCAGGTGACGGGTGACGGATCCGGTGGTGAAGTCACGCATCGGCTAGTCTCGCGGGAAACGGGCTGCGGCAGAAGGCCGCAGGCCGTGCAAGGTATCCTAGTCGAACGCCGGACGTCAGCCGGGCAGACGTGCCTCGCCAGCAGAGTCCGGTCTCACATTCAGACTCGGAGGATCCATGGTTCAGACCCCTTCCACCATGCTCGCGCTCGGAACCGTGATGCCGGCGTTCGTCCTGCCCGACGCGATCAGCGGCCGAGCGCTTCGTTCCAGCGACCTCGAGGGAAGGCGCGGCACTCTCGTGATGTTCCTCTGCAATCACTGTCCGTTCGTGAAGCACGTCCTGCCGGAGCTGAAACGCCTGTCGGACGACTACGGCCCTAAGGGCGTCGGCATCGTCGCGATCAACTCGAACGACATCGCCGCCCACCCCGACGACGCGCCCGAGCACATGAAGACGCTCGCGATCGGTGAGGGGTGGATGTTCCCGTTCCTGATGGACGAGTCGCAGGAGGTCGCGCGGGCGTTCCAGGCCGCGTGCACCCCGGACTTCTTCCTGTTCGATCGCGAGGGCGCGCTCGTCTATCGCGGCCGACTGGACGAGAGCCGGCCCAAGACCGACATCGCGCCGACCGGGCAGGACCTGCGCGCGGCGCTGATCGCGATGCTCCAGGGTCGTGCGCCGGACGCCGACCAGAGGCCGAGCGTCGGCTGCAACATCAAGTGGAAGCCCGGGACGGTACCGCTCGGCTGAGAGGAATTGGAGGCGGCACCCGGATTCGAACCGGGGAATAAGGGTTTTGCAGACCCTCGCCTTACCACTTGGCTATGCCGCCTCGAAGCTTTTGTGGGGCGGAGAGTTATAGCGCACGAGCGAGGGGGATTCCAGCCGCGAAGGGCCCAATGGACCCTCGCCCACTCAGAAAAGCCCAGCATTCACGATGGTCCTGGCTACGTCTCGTCCTCGGCCGCCCGTTCAATGAACGGATCTCTCAAGGGTCCACCGGTAGAGCCGCGCCAATAACCGTGATCAGCACGGCGCTTACGCGGGGGACATGGACCATCGCAGCTGCGCACAGCTCGGCAGCCAGCGGCTCTTGACACCGGCCGTCGTTTGGGGTATTCAAATGTACGTTTGAGGACTTGAGGACTGGTCCTTTGCCTCGCTCATGCAGATCTCGTGGACACGAATCAGGGAGTCACGACATGACTGATCCCGTCGACGAGCAAGCCCCTCTGGAGGCTGTGCTCAAGGATGAGATTCTCCGCATGTATCAGGAAGTAGCTGACAACCCGAGTGGGAGCTTTCACTTCTTCCACGGCCGCGAGGCGGCGGAGTTGTTCGGCTACGCGCCCGAGTGGCTTGATCGCGCGCCCGCGAGTGCCGTTGACTCGTTCGCCGGAGTCGGCAATCCACACGAGCGTAGCAATCTTCAGCCAGGAGAGACGGTGCTCGATCTCGGGAGTGGGGCCGGGCTCGACGCAATCATAGCCTCCTGGTGCATAGGCCCAAGCGGCAAGGTCATCGGTGTCGATCTCAACCCCGCGATGTGCCTCAAGGTCCAGGCACACGCAGCGGCGACCGGGACCCAGATGGAATGCCAGGTGGGGCGCATGGAGGACATCCCTGTGCCTTCGGACTCCGTGGATGTGGTGATCTCGAACGGGGTGATCAATTTGTCGTTCCGCAAGCGCCGGGTCGTTGAGGAGATCTTTCGCGTGCTCCGGCCTGGCGGTCGCATTTCCATCACCGACATCGTGAGCGCCAAGCAACTCTCCCAATCGATCGTTAACGACCCCAAACTTTGGGCCAGTTGAATCGGCGGGGCTCTCCCGGAGGGAGAGATGTTCCGGCTGCTTGAGGAGTCCGGTTTCACGCGTGTCCGCTCTGCAGTCGTACCACGCTTTCGGTTCCGCAAGGAGTCCACGCAGAACTCGGCCGAGGCGTATGGCGTCAAGGCCGTCATGATGACCGCCGTGAAACCACCTAGACCCTGAAGAGATTCCATGGATCGAGCCGAAAGCACCCAGCGGCTATTCGAGCACTTCGCGCACATCGGGAAGGCGGTGTCGAGCGCCCAGCGGATTCACCTGCTCGAGTTGCTCGCCCAGGGCGAGCGCAGCGTCGAGGTGCTCGCGGTGGAGGCGCACCTGCCCACGGCCAACACGTCGCATCACCTCCAGGCGCTGCGGGTCGCACGTCTCGTCGACGTTCGCAAGCAGGGCACGCGAGTCTTCTACCGGCTCGCCGGGACGGAAGTCTTCGACCTCGTCCAGACCATTCGGCGCGTGGCGCAGGCACGGATCTCCGAGGTCGACGACCTGATCCGGACGGTCTTCATGTCGCCCGAGCAGCTGGAGCCGGTCTCCCGTCGCGAGTTGGTCAAGCGTGCTCGCGAAAAGAGCGTGCTCATTCTCGACGTCCGACCACCCGAGGAGTACGAGGCGGGACACATCCGTGGGGCCATCTCGGTCCCGCTCAGCGACCTCAAGCGACGATTGGCCAAGCTGCCCAAGCGGAAGGAGATCGTGGCCTACTGCCGGGGTCCGTACTGCGTTCTTTCGGTGCACGCGGTGGAGCTGCTGCGGTCCCGCGGCTTTCGCGCGCGTCGTCTCGCCGATGGCTTCCCCGAATGGCGGGGCGCTGGCCTTCCGATCAGCTCGGGACCCTCACGGGGTACATGATGAGCGCATCCAGCTACCTGGTCGTCCTCAACGAAGCTCCCTACGGCAATGAACGGGTGTACAACGGCCTGCGGCTCGCCGGCTCGCTGGCCCGCCGTGAGGGTCTCAGCGTCAAGGTTTTCCTGCTCGGCGATAGCGCGTCTGCCGCCAAAACCAACCAGCGGGTTCCGACCGGCTACTACAACGTCCAGAACATGCTCACGGCGGTGACGAAGCACGGCGGTCAGGTGGGGGTCTGCGGCACGTGCATGGATGCGCGTGGCATCTCCCCCGAGGAACTGGTCGAGGGTGCGCACCGCGGCTCCATGGACGAACTCACCGAGTGGGTCGCGACGAGCGACCACGTCCTCGTCTTCTGAGCGAAGGAGAAACCGTGACTGGGGCGCAACGCATTCTCGTGCTGGGCGGCGGCGTAGGCGGCATCGTGGCCGCGAACGACCTGCGCCGGCGTCTCCCGGCGCGGCACGAGATCGTGCTCGTCAACCGCGAGGAGACTTTTGTCTTTGCGCCCTCGCTGCTGTGGCTGCTGGTTGGAGCCCGCCGCCCCGAGCAGATCTCACGGCCGCTCCGGCGGCTGGTCCGCCGGGGCGTCACAATGACGACCGGAGAAATTGAACGGATCGATGCCGACCGCCGTGAGGTCGTGGTGGGCGGGCGGACCCTGAATGCCGATTTCATCGTGATCGCGCTCGGTGCCGCAACCCGAGGCGGCGCGATCCCCGGCCTGGTGGAGGGCGGCCACGATCTCTACTCGCTCGCGGGAGCAAATGCCTTCCACAACGAGCTTGCCTCGCTGCAGAACGGCCGCGTCGTGCTCCTCACTGCGGCGCCGGCCTATCGCTGTCCAGCGGCACCCTACGAAGCATCGATGCTGGTCGAAGCCGATTGTCGCGCGCGGCGGGTTCGTGAGCAGGTCGAGGTGCAACTCTTCACCGCTGAACCCGGCCCGATGGGCGTCGCCGGGCCGCATGTGTCCGCGGCCGTCCGTCAGATGGTCGAGAGCAAGGGGATCGCGTACCACTCTGAGCACCAGGTGACGCGTGTCGATCCCGAGGCTCGCGGTGTCCAGTTCTCCAATGGCGGCACAGCGACCTATGACCTCCTCGGATTCGTTCCTCCGCATCATGTGCCTACTGTGGTGACCAAGTCGGGGCTGTGCGCGGAAGGCGGCTGGATCGAAGTGGACCGCCACACGCTCGAGACGCGCTTCCCGAACGTCTACGCCATCGGCGACGTCAACTCCATCCCGCTCAAGCTCGGCAAGCCGCTGCCCAAGGCGGGCGTCTTTGCCCACTTCGAGGCCCAGGTGGTGGCCAAGAACATCGCACACGCGATCACCAGGCGCGGCGACGGGGCTCGCTTCACCGGGTTTGGCGAATGCTTCATCGAGACCGGCGGCGGCAGGGCCGGGTTCGGAAAAGGCAACTTCTACGCCGAGCCGCTGCCGACCGTGGCGGTCCACGCCCCATCCCGGCGCTGGCATATCGGCAAGGTCATTCTCGAACAGATGTGGCTCCACGGGTGGGTGTAGCGAGGGCAGGCCCAATGAACAAGCTGAATGAGCTGAAGGCGTGCCCGCTTCTGGCAGGAATTCCAGCAGAAGACCTCCGTCGCGACTGCCCGACGGCTCGGACTGTGGCAATTCGGCACCGCGGCACGATCCACCGGCAAGGCGAGCCCGGGCGCACCGTCTATTGGGTGCTTGATGGGCAGGTGACCATCGCGAGGGTGAGCTATGAGGGAGCGACTCTCACCACAGCGGCCTTGGGACCCGGGGACTTCTTCACGGGACTCTGAACCCGTAGCGCTTGAACTCGGGCCACGCGTCACGCAAGTCTCGCTTCACCTCGCGGCAGACATAGACTGGTAGGTTCGCGTCCGCTCCCCACGCCAAAGGCTGAATGGACGTGGCGACGTGCTCCACGCGGAAAAAGAGTTGTTCGAGTCTTTCGACTGGGACCCCACACGCAATCACAACGCTTGGCGATCCCGGCCCTGGACCCCACAGCCAGTAGGTCATGTGACCACTTCGCGCGGACGGCAGCCCTTGACGCCTGCCGAGGAGATCGATCGCGCCTGCCTGCGCGTAGGTGTAAGTAACCACGGCTGTTCGAGCGCGATCCACCGCGGGGAGTCCGTGATACACGCGCGCTACCGTGGCTACCAGCTCCGCCCACCCGTGTTCCTGATGAAACTCCAGCGTGAGGTCCTCGGGCCGCACGCCGCTGAAGCCTACGAGGCGGTGAATCCACCGATCCGCAACGGGGAGTGGCAGGAGTGGGAGTGCAAAGGGCGCAAGGGAAAGCCCGCCCAGCAGGAGCCCCGCGATCATGACTGCGCGCGCGCGACGCGTCGTGGAAAAGTGGAGCTTGGCTGAGGCGCGCTCCAGCGCCACCGCTCCCCCACTTAGGAGCGGCAGATAGGCGGGCGCGAGGTAGTATGGCTTGCCGTGGGTGGCGAACAGCACGGCACCTCCCGCGAGGAAGAACCCCGAGAGGGCGCGATGCGACCGCCCGGCTCCCACCAGGAAGAACGCCAGGCCGGCCCCCCACACCGGCAGCGTGAACGGATGCAAGTAGAGCACCTGTCCGAGCAGGAATAAGCTCCTCGGAATGCCCTCGAGCTGGTCGCGATGGATGCCGCGAAGGAACTCCAAGGAAGCCCAATCGTGCCTCGCCTGCCAAACGAGGTTCGGCGCGAACAGTAGAACCGCCACAGCGAGCGCCACCCACGGGGATGACGTCTTCAGGACGCGACGCTGCGGCGAGATCAAAAGGCCGAAACCCAGCCCGATCGCCCACAGCACGAACGAGTGTTTTGTCATCAACCCGAGACCCATCAAGGATCCGAGCACCAGCCAGCGAGTACTTCCCTGCGCTTGAGATGGGCGTGCGAGTGCAAGTGCGCATCCGGCCAGAATGAGGTTTTCGAACACAGGGATGCAGAGGATGCTGCCCATGCGCAGGAAAGCCGGTGAAATGAGAACGCACAGCCCCGCCACAGCCTGAGCGAAACGCCCGCCTCCAAGAGCACGAGCTGTGAGGACGACGAGGGCGACCGTCAGTGCGCCCGCCAACGCGGCCGGGAGCCGCAAGGCGAAGAGGCTCTCGCCGAAGAGCGCCGTGCTCGCTGCGGTGATCCAGGGCACGAGGGGCGGGTGATCCACGTAGCCCAAGTCCACGTGCCGCGCGCACGCCATGAAGTAGAGTTCGTCCCCGTTATAGCCGTAGCGCCCCATGAGCGCGACATGCAGCGCGAGCTTCACTGCGAAAAAGATCGCCGCCATCTCGAGGCCGGGCGAAATGGTCAGACGCGCAACACTTCTCAACGCAGCCAAGCGCTCAGCGGCCACCCGTGGGACCCCCTTTCCGCAGGTAAGCGCGACTCCAAGACGAGCTCGGCGTCCACGGGATGCACCGCATTCCCCTCACGCCGGACGAAGAGCGTACATCCATTGACCTTCTGCCCCCCGATTCCGCCGCAACAGAAGACAGCTCCATGGCCGTGTACACATTGCTCCGGAAACCACCCCCGGGTCCCTGACCAAGCGCTGCCCGCAGCCGAAGTGTGTTCGCCGCGCGCAAGATATGGCTACCCTTTGGCTACCCCCTCAATGTCCTAACGCGCCCGCCGGTGTCCATTCGTGTCTCTCGAACGGAACTCGCCCCGAGAGGACCTAACCCCTCGGGGCGAGCGCTAGTTACTTGTCGCGGACGTTGTTGCGATGGGCGGCGCGTCAGTCGCTGAAAGACACCCGGGTGTCACGGTATCGCAGGTCACGACGATGGCATCCGCGTCGCGATGTTCATGCGCGGCGATGAGACGAAGCAGGTCCTGGAGGACCGTCACTTCATCTTCTGAGGCTACGAATGCCCTGAGAACCGGCGGCACGATCCCCGACACCGCTCCTCCACCGATCAGGTGAACATCGGGAGAAGTTCGCACCCGCGAACTCTTCTCCATCTTGGCGTTTCGGCATCAGACCGTCCAGGGTCGATTCCCGATCTACCTCGCGGGAAAGCGGTCATGCTCAGGAGCACGCAACCGCCTACTCATTACCTTCCACATGACACGCATCCTGCTCGGGATCGCCGCCGCCTGGCTTTGCCTCGTGGTCCACGAACCCGCGCTGTTTGGTGGCGCGGCAGGTGTGATCCCCACCCGCACCGATGGCCTGCGCCCGCGCTTCTCCTGGGTGGTCACAGGCGGTCCGCTCGCCAGCCTGCTGCTCGCACTCTCCGCCGCCGCGATCCTGCCGATGCTGGCCGACGCGCACGGCCTGGCCGCCGTCGAGCTGAAGTGGATCCGGCTCCTCTCGGCGAGCGTGTTCCTGTTCACCATCCTCCCGCTCCCGAATGGAGCATTCGTCTCCGCTGGAACGCTCCTCTTGCGCGTCCTCGGACGAGGACCGGTGGCGGACCGCGAGCTGGCGTTGCTCACGCTGACGGCGCTCCAGTCGGGCGGCGTGCGGCCGCGCGATTGGAATGGTGCGTTGATTCTAGCCGGGCTCGCGGTTCGCGACGGCTCGATGTTCGAATGCCAGTTCCACCTTTGGTCCTACGCGCACGAGCTGGATCGTGGCCACATCCACGAGGCCGACGTTGCGCTCGATCGAGCGCTGGCGCTCGCACCGCGGACGGTCGCCACTCTGCGCGCGCAGTGCGCGCTGGAATCGGCGTTCTTCGAAGCCGCGCATCGCCAGCGACCGGACGCCGCCCGCGCTGCGCTCCAGCGGCTCCCGCGGCGCGTGCCGTTCGTGACCGAGAGCGATCGCCTGCGGGCCGCGGCCGCCGTGGCGCTCGCCGAGGGCCGCTCACGTGAAGCCGCGGACCTGGTGCGGCGTGCGCTCGCGTGCGCCCCCGCGCCGGCCGCGGGCGAGCGCGCGTGGCTCGAGGAACTGCGGCGCCGGCTGGAGGCGCCCGGCGCGCCCGCGACCTAGCGAGGCGGGTGCGTCAGGGACCAGACCATCTCGATCAGGGACACGGGATAGGTCATGGCCAGTCGCCAGCCCCTGAAGGGGGTCAGGCTGTGTCCCGCGCGCTCGAGCACGTGCCGCACGACGGCGGAGTGATTCACCACGCCGGGAATCTCATAGGACTGCGGCCCGCCGGGACGGCTCTCGATCGATCGGTCGAGGTCCACCTCGGAGTAGTGGCGATCGCCGTTCTCGCGCGACGTCCGCATGGACGGGCGCGGGCCCGGGAGCAGGAACGAAACCTGCGGCGTCGCGCCCGGGTAGAGCGACTCGGCGATGTACACGTCGCGCACGACCTGCCGGCAGGGTGTGTGCAGCACGTACCCGCGCAGGGACTGAGTGCGGGATTCAGGCACGAGCGGCCAGGCGTTGCGGATGTGCATCGCCGAGGTCAGCTGGGACGGCGTGTGCAGCGACGGGTCCCCCGCGAGCACCAGCGCCGTCATCTCGCCTTCCCGCATGACGTCGAGCTTCGGCAGGGGCTGCGTGCAGAACGCGGACAGCAGGAAGGCCTCCGGATTCGCGGCCCCGCGTTTGCCATCGAGCGTGTCGAAGGTGATCGCGTTCTCGGTCACGGCATCGTCGGGGTCGCCCCAGATGCTCATCAGGACCAGCGGGGTGCTCGGCCGCATGCGACGGAGCCCGATCCGGCGCTGGATCTCGATGCCGTCCACGCGCCGTCCGCTGGCCGAAGGCACCAGGAACAGCGTCGTGGTCACCACGTCGCAGAAATGACCGAGCAGGAACGACATGGACTTGAACGACGCCTGCTTGGCGATGTGCTCGCGCTTCAGGAGCGCGACATTCGACGACTCGGAGATCTGGGCGTCGATCGAAGCGCGGCCGCCGGGCACGGTATCGAGCAGGCTCTCGAAGCGTTCCGTGGCCATCAGCAGGTTCCTGATCGAGGCGGGATCGGCGTACTGCGTGGCCAGGTTGGCGAAGATGCGCAAGCCCCCCGGCGACGGGACGAGATGCATGAGGTCCAGGTCGGAAGTGGACTGCACGGCCCGCACCAGCCGACTGGCCAGGCTCTTGTCGAGTCCGATGGCGCGTGAAACCCGGGTGGGACGGGGGCTGGCTCCGGCCACCGCCTCCAGCACCGGGGAAATGGCCTGACGCAGCTCGGCGCCGATCACCTCGATCTGATTCAGATTGCCGCGGGCCATCTCGCCCGCCAGGAACGTGCTCATTCGGTACCCATCGCGATCAGCACTCGTCCTCTCGCGCCTGGCGGGCTCTTGGGGCATCCACGCATTCTGTCGATCCTCTGGGCCGCGTCAAATCCATCGGCTCTGCGCACGCGGTTTCAGTTGACCCGGACGATGCGCTGCATGGCCGAGCCATGCGGTGTGACGAGGCGGGCGAAGTAGAGGCCGGCGGCAACCGGGTGTCCACTCGCTTCGCGTCCATTCCACGTCACCAGCTGCCGGCCCGCCGGCACTTCGGCGTGCAGCAGGTTGGCAACGCGGCGCCCGGACGCGTCGTACACCGAGAGATCGGCACTCGCCGCGGCCGGCAGCGTGAACTCCAGGCGGGTGGCGGAAGACGATGGGTTCGGGCTCGGCGCACGCAGCTCCAGGCGCGCAACCTGTGCACCAGACGGCACCGCGGTCGTACCGGTCCGGGTGATTCGGAAGGCCTTCTGCGTGTAGGGCGGGGTCAGCATCTTCCCGTAGCCGAAGATCTTGGTTCCGTCCGGGGTCATCGCGGTGAGGTTCTCGATCGTGAAGTTGGGATCGACCAGCACGCCGTTGTCCTGGAGGTACTGATTGACACCGATGACGCCCGTGCTGGGGGTCCACACCAGTCCGGTCGGGTTGAACGGGGATCCGTCGAACGAGCAATAGCCCACGACGATGCTGCCGTCGTCGCTCACCGCCCAGGGAATGTTGAGCCCGCCGCTCGAGAAGCCGGACCCGGGCTCGGTGCCATCCACCCAACCCAGGAGCTCCGTCGGCCCGTAGACGCCGTCAGTGCGTCTCCACATCGACGCCGCGCGCTGGTGGCTGTCCGCGTCGGTCGCGAAGCCGACGATGATGTCGCCGTTCCGGGAGGTCGCCTTGGCCTCGCCGTTCCCGATGAGGAACATCCCGGAATCGTCGTAGTCCGTGAGCAGCACCAGCGAACCATTCACCCACGCGGCGGGACGCCACGGACCGGTCGGCGTTTCGACCCAGCCGACGATGACTGAGGCGTCGTTGTTGATGCCATTGGCGCGGCTCGCCTGGCCGGTGGTGGTTCCGCCGAGGTCGACGACGCCGGTGGCCTGTGTCCACTTCGAGGCGTGGGCGCGGTTGCCTTGCCCCGGGCGCCAGTAGAGACCGACGACCGTGGTTCCGTCGCCCGAGATGTCCCATGCGCTTCCGTAGCTTCCGTCCACGGTGCCACCATCCGCTGGCGGCGGTGGCATCAGCTCCTGCCAGCCTGAGCCCAGCGTCCAGCGGCCCTGCGTCCGGTAAGTATTGTCGAGGCTCCCGATGCTGTAACCGACCCGCGTACCATCCGCGGAGACGCCGGGTATCCCACCGCCGCCGCCCGTTTGCGGGCGCCCGAGCGACACCCGTCCGGTGGCCTGAGTCCAGCGGAATGAGGTGAAGGAACCGTCGTTGCCCACAACCACCGACCCGTCGTTGGATACCGAAGTCGGAGCGCCGCCGTCGAAGATGAAATCGAACGTCACTGCGGCGTGGACCGGCGACGCGAGCAGTGCGAGACCCGCGGCGAAGACTCCAATTGCTTTCTTCATGTCTCCCCTCTCCCTGAGGCGCGAGATGCGCTCATAGCGGGCTCCGGCCCGACGGTTAATGCGGTTCCCCTGCGGCGTTCTGCGGCCACCCTCGCCGGGTGGCCGCAGTCCGTGATCAACCGGTCACGTGACCGGGGTGCTGCTTACTGCATGAACACGACGCGCTTCGTGAACGTCTGCTTGTCCGCGATGTAGCGCACGAAGTAGACGCCCGCCGTGATTCGGCCCCGGCGTCCCTGGCCGTCGAACTGCGCGTGGTAGCGGCCCACGCCGTATTCGCCGTCGGCGAACACCTCGACCACACGTCCCTGGACGTCCAGCAGGCTCAGGTGCACACGGGTCGGCTTGGCGACCGCGAAATCGATCCCCAGAGCACCCTTGGTCGGGTTCGGCGCCACCATGTCGAGCGAGAACGCCTTCACGACGACGGCCGCCGTTGCCTTGAGCGGTCCGAACGTCGACTGAACGCCCGACGTGCTGACGGTGACGAGCCGGTACCAGTAAGTGTGGCCGCCGACCACGCTGCGGTCGGTAGCCACGGTCGCCGATCCGTCCCGCGTCTGCTCGGCGTTGACCTTCGCCCACGGTCCGACTTCGCTGTTCGCGCGCTCGAGCGTCACCGAAGCGATGGTCACGCTGCGTGACAGCTCCCAGCGCAGGGCAAGCGCCTCGCCCACCGGATCCACCTGGAGCTGGATCACGAGCGTCGGCGTGGCAATGTCGAACGTCGCATGGATCGTGTGATTCGCCTGGACCGCGGTAAACGTGTAGCTCGACACCGCGCCCTGCGAGTCTCCGTCCACCACGACATCGAGGATCACGTTGCCCGGATTCGGCGTGATCGTGAACACCTGATTGGCCCCGGACGCCACCAACACGTTGCCGCTCGGGTCGATCGAGCCGCCCGACCCCGCGCTCGCCGTGATCGTGTACTGGATCACCTGGCCGCAGCTCGGCGTGCCCGCGATCGAGCCGTCGAGCCACGGCTGGAACGTCACCGTGCCGACCACCGGATTGCCCGTCCCCGCCGGATTGCCCGGGGCATTGGGGCCGCTGATGTCGCCGTACCAGTTGCACATCGCGTCGACCGGCGGGTTCGTGTAGCCGTCCATCAAGCCGATGGCGTACTCGGTGTTCCCGGTGAAGTCATTGTGGTGGATCGTAATGTTCTCGTTCGACCCGTAGCCGTAGCCGTCGTCCTGGATGCGAACGCCGCGCGGGCTGCCGTTGAAGTAGTTGTCGTTCACCGTGACGCCGACGCACGCGCCCGAGAAGGCCAGCGAGGTCGCGCCGCCAACGGCCGACGTCGAGATCGTGTTGCCCGTGAACGAGCCCGACACCGACACGCAGTAGATCCCGTAGGTGTCGTGGTAGTGGTTCGAGACCACGCTCAGGCCCGTGTGCGCGCCCGCCCCCGTCGCCCCGAAGATCGTCGGGTTGTTATCCGTGTGGCCGGTGAACTCGTTGTGGCTCACCGTCAGGTCCTTGGAGTTGTCGGAGTAGATCCCCGACCCGCCCGACGGGCCCGGCAGGTTGTTCGCGTAGATCCGGTTGCAATCGACCAGCGACGCGCCGTTCGAGTTGGCGTAGATGCCGATCGTGTTGTCGGTGATGATGTTGTTGATGACCGACACGACGTTCGTGTTCGACGGCATCACGACGCCGGCGTTGCCGCCGTTCTGCCCGCGAACTGCCGTGAAGCCGTCCAGCGTGGAGCCGGAGGTCAGCGTCACCGAGGCGCCGACGAAGTTGCCGTCGATGATGGACTCGGGTCCGCGCGGACCGGTGCCGCACGCGCCGGCATTGGCGCCCTGCAGGGACACACCCTTCGTGTCGTTCACGTTCTCGACGTAGGCCCCGGCGGCCACCGTGATGTGGTGCCCCGGCACCGTCGCCGGATCGTCGATCGCGGCCTGGATCGTCAGGTAGCAGAGGCCCGTTTCGGTGTTCTTCACCGGCTGCGGCGAGAACGACGCCTGAATCGTGTGATCCGCCGTCACGTTCGTGAACGTGTAGCTGGACACGGCGCCCACCGAGCCGCCGTCCACCGTGACGTCCGCGATCATGTAACAGGGATCCGCGGTGATCGTGAACGCCTGATCACTACTGTTCATCACCATGACGCTGCCTGAAGGCGAGATCGATCCACCCGTCCCGGCCGAGGCGACGATCGTGAGCATCGGCAGCTCGCCGACGGCGAAGTCGCTGAACGACGTGATACCCGTCGCCTGCGTGCTCGTGGCCGTGCGAGTGCCCGTCGTCAGCGCCGACCAGTTCGGCGAGTCGTACTTCCGCACGAAGAAGTTGCTGAAGTTCGCGCCGCCGTCGAGGTCGCCCGCCACGAAGTTGAACACCGCGTCGGCCGTCGTGAAGGTGGTTCCGGAATTCGTCAGCGTCCAGTTGCGGTTGACGCTCTTGCCCGGGATGAGATCCGACGACGCGATCTGCGCGTGGTCGCCGCTCGTCGCGGTTCCGGTGAGTGTGCCCGCACCCGTCACGCTCGCGAACGTCACGTTGACCGGCGAATAGGCCACGGCATCACCGACCTCGAACGCCCGCGCCACCGGGCCGCCCACGGTCACCGGCTTCTGCAGGAAACCATCCACATAGCCCGTCGTCCGCGTCACGGCGCCGTTGGCAACCAGCGTGCTCCCGTTGGTGATGACCCGGCCGTTGGTGAGCGCCGTCGTGCCGCTCACCGTGACGTCACCGCCCGCGAGGGTCAGCGTGTGGGTCACGTCGTTGTCGTCGTACGCCAGGTTGACGAGCGCGCGGCCCGGGTGAACTTCCACGCCGGTGGTGCGCGACGCCGTGGTCCTGAGATAGGAGATCTGCTCCCCACCGGTACCGAGGTCGAACGCCGGGGCGACGTCGAAGTTTCCGGCGGCCGTCGGGGTCGTCGTGTTGCCGATCTGGACGGCGTTCAGCGTCGCGCTGGCGTCTCCCAGCGTCAGCTTGCTCGAATTGAGGAGGTTGCCGACGAAGATGATGGCCCGCCGTACGACCAGCTGGGGAGCCTGGCTCATGGTCAGGTTCGACAGCTGCGTCTCCCAGCTCGTCACCGCGCCCGTGCTGGCGCCGGCGCCCTGGTAAGTGCCGTTGCCGCCAGCCTGGAACCAGTTGAACCGGGCCGACGGACTGTTCGCCGTCAGCGTCCCGTTGTTCGTGACGGTGCTGCCGCGCTGCAGATAGGGGTTGTTGCCGATGTTGTAGGTGCAGCCCGGGTTGATCGTCACGTCGAGCGCGCTGTTGTTGAAGAAGGACGGCGGACGGAAGAGCACGGTATGGCCCGCGGAGGCGTTGGTGACGACGACGTTGGGCAGCAGGCCCTCGACCTGGAACGTCTTGGCCACGCCTGACCCGGCGTCACCGAACTGCAGCACCGTACTGGTGATACCCAGCGCCGAGCTGCCCTGCTGGTTGCGGTAGTCGCGCGGCGGTGCCGTCGCCGGCGGCGCCGGCGCCACCGCTGTCGCCGTGTTGTTGATCCGGAGGATGACGGTCCCGCCGCTCATGACCACGTCCGGGCCAAGGCCCTGACCGAGGTCGAAGCTCGCGAGTGCGGCCGAATTGTTGCCGACCGTGCAGACGGTGACGACTCCGCCGGTCTGCGTGTAGGTGAGGTTGTTCGCGGCCGCGCTGACGCCGAAGCGTCCGGCCACGTTGACCGCGCCGCCCTCGATGGTGACGACAGCGTTGTTACCGAAGGCCACCGAATTGTTGATGGCGGTGCCGACGTTGAGCGTGCCAGCCGAAATACGCAGGAGGGCGCCGCTGCCCGGCGTCCCGGTGCCGGCTACCCCCAGGCCGGTCAGGGTCGCCGAACCGGCCACCGCGCTCACGGTGTAGTTCGGGTTGTTGAGCCAGAAGCCGCCATTGGCCGGTATCGAGAAGGCAGCGAATGTTCTGCCCGCGAAGACGAAGGCGCCGGAGATCTTGAGCGTGCCGTTCGTGATCGTCAGGTACGCCATCGGAGTTCCGTCGACGACCGTGCCTTGCACGGAAAGTGCCGAAACGGTGATCTCCAGGATGTTGGCTTTCGATGTGCCCTTGTTGATGGTCAGCGTGCGGAGATCCGTTGTGGCGCCCGTGCCGCTGAACGTGTTGCTCGCCGCTCCCGTGAAGGTGAGCCTCGCGCCCGACGTGTTGGCCGACGTGCTCAGGTCGAGCGTGCCGTCGTTCGTCAGGTTGCCGCCGACCGACAGCGTATGGCCGGTCTGGACGCCCACCGTGTTCGTCTGCAGTGTCCCGCCTGGCGCGATCGACACGTTGGTGGTGACCGTGACCGCACGCAACACGGCGTCGTACTCGAGCGTGCCGTTCACGGTGAGGCTGTTGATGGTGATCGGTGTCGTGTTGATGGTCACCGCCGTGCCGGCCCCGATGACGACGTCATCGGTCGGACCCGGAACTCCGGTGTCCCACGAGGCGGGGGCGTTCCACGGGCCGCTCGCGACGCTCGTCACGGTGGCAGCGAACGCATTCGCCGAAAACGCGAAAAGGCTCGCGATCGCGAATGCTGCTGTGAATAGCTTGAGACGGGGCATCGTCTTCATCTCATGACTCCGCGGGGTGAGGGTGGAGTGATTGTTTTCGTAGCTGCGGACGCGCATTGCCGGGACTTGGCCCGTCACGGCGCCGGAGCCTCACCGCGCACGCCGGTCGGCATCGACGCCGGCGGCCCATGGAGATCGCCCTCGATCTTCATCGCGTAGTCGGGGTACCTGATCGGGGCGAGCGGGTTGTACCAGTTCGTGTTCACCGTGCACGCCTCGACGGCCACCGTCGGAACGCCCACCACCGGGCCTGACGTCTGGTAGTGGATGCTGTAGGGGAAGATGCCCAGATTGTGCCGAGGGGTGAGCGACACCCAGTAGTCGCCGGCCGGAAGTTCGATGTCCAATCCGGCGGCCGACACGACGACCGCCTGGTTGGGGAGGACCCCGGTGTAGGAGATCGTGATGGGCACCTGGAGGGCAGGAAGCTCGAGCGAGTCGCTGCGCGTGGTGGGCACGGGGCCGGTCTTGGGGGCGATCCAGAGATACGCCAGGGTCGCGGTCTCGACGTTGCCCTGCTTCTCGTAGATCCGGACCGTCGTGATGTGCACGGGATAGTCGAAGTGCACGTCGTTCGTCGTGTGGACCTTCGTGTTTCCGCTGATCTGGTTGCAAGCGTTGGACGAGAGGTTCACGGAACCGTCGGGGGTGACGGTGTCCCAGTTGGATTGATCCCAGAGCACGTCAGCGCTGGCGACCGAGGCCAGCGAGAGAAGCAGTGCGGATACAGCGGCGATTGACCTTGAGTAACGAAGGGGCACGGGACGGCCTCGCAGAGAAGTGGGCAACACCGTCGGCGCCGACGCTCGGCGCCCAATGGCCCGGGACCCTATAGCGGCCGCCACAGAATCACAAGAGAAATCCCAGAGACGAATTCATATCCGCACACGATTCTGTAACTTGTTGTACTGCAACAATGACACGACAATTCTGTCTCTTGGAGAAATTGTTTGACCTCTGCAACACCACCAGATAGTCTCCCCCCTCGACCGCGCTCGATGGACCGCCGAGGCGTCGGTCGCCGCTCCCCCCAACTCCCTGCGAAAGCGAGTGCCGTGTCTCGTTCTTCCTGTCGGCGCGTCCTGCCTGTCGTGCTTCTCGTCCTGCTCCTCCCGTCGTCGGCCCGCAACGCTTCGGCGCGGGTCCGAGAGCAGGCCAGGAGCCCCATCGCGATGAGTGTTCCTGCCCCGCTCCTGCCCCTTGCGGGCGTCCGCCTGGACGAGGGCAGCGCGCAGTTCGAAGTGTCTCCCGGAGCGGGCGTGTCCGACGTGCGGATCGTCGTCGCGCACTTCCCCTTCGAGACCTCGGGCTGGTCGTCGGTGCCGAGTGGCGCCGCCTGGACCGTCGTGCCGTACCGTACGCAGCCCATCCCCCTTCAGTCGCTCGGGCTGGTCGACCGCACGGATACGAAGTTGTGGTGGGCGGTCGTATGGAAGGACCTGAGCACGGGCACGATGCGCGCCAGCGAAGTGCGCGAGCTCACGGTCGTGCCTCGATTCGCGAACCGCGTCGGGCCCGATGGGGCGCTGCACCCGACCGCGACGGGGCGACTTACCGGGAGCATCACCGCGCCAGCCGGAGGGGCCCGGCCTCCGATCGAACTCGCCGCGGGATACACGCTGGATCCGGGCGGCCCTCCCCCCGTGCTGTCTTCGGCCCCGAAGCGGACGGACGACGCGGGCGGCGGTGGCGTCGATGCGCGTACCACCAATGCGCGTGGCGCCTACCTCGTCCAATTCGCGGACGATTCGCCGGATGCCGCTCGTGATCGAATCAGGCGCGCCGGTGGCGAAATCGTGAGCCCCATGTCGGGCGGGAGCTACCTCGTCCGCATGGGAGCGGAGGCGCAGGCACGGCTGCGGAATGCTGCCGGGGGACCCTGGATCGCGGACTACGAGCCTGTGTACAAGCTGAGCCCGCTCCTCGAACTGTCCGCCAGTGGACGAATCGACGTGACGGCGATGCTGTTCAAGGACGGTGACGGCAATCAGGCGGTCGCGGCGCTGCGTTCAATGGGCGCCACCAATCTCACGCCGCACTTTGGTTCTCTGAACCACCTGGTGCGCTTCGAGGTCGACCGCTCGCGGCTCGCGGAGGCGGCCGCGCTCGCCGACGTGGCATGGATCGAGCCCACCCCGGAGTTCACGTTCAACAACGACAAGGCGCAGTGGGTGGTGCAGTCCGGCGTTGAGAACTCCCGACCCGTCACCAACCGCGGCATCCGCGGGCAGGGCCAGGTGGTGATGATCGGCGACAGCGGCCTTCGCACCAACCACGAGATGTTCAACGACTCCACCCAGGCGATCAACGGCTGGGGGGACTACCCCACGCACCGCAAGGTCATCGCCTACCAGCCGGGCTCGAGCGGCTCCCTGTTCGGCGACCACGTCGACTACGGCTATCACGGAACCCACACGTCCGGCACCGTCGCGGGCAACCCGGACCCCTACTCGACCGCACCGTGGTCCGGCATGGCCAAGGACGCCCGGATCTATTTCATGGACATCGCGGCGACGGGGGGCCTGTTCAGTCTGCCGCCCGACCTCAACGAGCTCTACCAGCCTTCGTACACCGGCAACGTGGGCGGCGCGGCCCGCATCACCTCCAACTCGTGGGGCTCCCAGGCGCAGGGTCAATACACGCTCTCCGCCATGCAGACCGATCAGTTCGCATGGCTCCACCCCGATTACCTGATGACGTTCGCGAGCGGAAATATCGGCGTGTTCGGTTCGGTGAATGCTCCCGGATCGGCCAAGAACTGTCTCACCGTCGGCGCGACGGGGAACGGCACCCTCGAGAACCAGTTCGCGCCGTTTTCCAGCCGCGGGCCCACTCGGGATGGCCGCCGCAAACCCACGGTGATGGCGCCCGGCATGGCGGTCTATTCGTCGTACGGCTCCACCCGGTACACCTACGTCGGCTATGACGGCACCTCCATGGCTACTCCCGTGGTCGCAGGCGCGATGGCCCTCGTGCGCCAGTACCTGACGCAAGGCTGGTATCCGACCGGTGCCCCGGTCGCGGCCAACGCCTTCGATCCGTCGGCCGCGCTGCTCCGGGCCATGGCCGTGAACGGCGGGCGCAATGACGTGACCGGTTTCCGCGTCCCCGACAACACGATCGGCTTCGGCCGGCTCACCATCGACGATGTGCTCTACTTCCCGGGGGACTCGAGCCGCACCCTGCTGGTGGACACGCAGGACGGCCTGTTGGACAAACAGTTCGTCGAGTATCAGGTGCAGGTCACCGATCCCAGCCGGCCGCTCAAGATCGCGCTGTGCTGGACCGACGCTCCCGGCAATCCGGCATCGACCGTGCAGATCGTGAACGACCTGGACCTCATCGTGACCCATGATGGCACGACCTACCGCGGCAATTACATTCTCAACTACGTCTCGGCCGCGGGTGGAACACGGGATTCGCTGAACGTCGAGGAGCTCGTGCGGCTCGCGACGCCCGGCGCCGGTCTCTGGACGATCCGTGTCGAGGGACGCCGTGTCCTCCAGGGTCCTCAACCGTTCGCGCTGTGCATCACCGGCGGAGTGGGTGGGCCCGCCGGCGCGGTCGCGCTCGACCGCTTCCTGTACGGCCTCAGCGACACGGTGGAGATCGAAGTCATCGACACCAACGCGTCCGGCACGATCACGGCGCAGATTCTGTCCAGCACGGAGCCGTGGGCCCAGAACGTGACCTTGACCGGGGGCAACGGGGTGTACCGCGGCTCGATCCCGATCGGTCCGGCATTGGCCGTGATGGGCGATGGCGTCATCGCGGTGAGCTCGGGCGACCTCGTGACGGTGAGCTACAACGGCAGCTCCCCGGCAGTGCAGGTCGTGACCACCGCGCGCGTCAACGTCGAGGCCCCGGCGATCACCAGCGTGGACGCATCCGTGTTGAGCGCCACGCAGGCCGTGGTGTCCTGGACCACCAGCCTGGGCGCGTCCTCGCGCGTTCGCTTCGGGACGACCGGTGCCCTGGGAACGGTCGCGAACTCCAGCGGGTATTCGATGCAGCACTCCGTACTCCTCACCGGCCTGCAGCCAGGCACCACCTACCGCTATGACGTCGAATCGTCCACGCCGCTCGGAGATGTGAGCGCCGACAGCCTGGACGGGATGCATCGCTCGTTCACGACCGGGCGGGCCGGGTCGATCGCCCTGCTCATGGACGATCCGAGCCCCAGTGTGCTCGCCACCTGGAACAACGCGTTCGCGGCGCTCGGTTGGGATGTGGACGTGTTTCCCGCGGCCGCCAACGATCCTCCTCTGGTCGGAAACTCTTCAGCCGGGCTGCGCAGCTACCAGGCCGTGATCTGGCAGGTGGATCCCAACAAGTACCCGCCGTTCAGCGATGCCCAGCGCGCGGCGATCGACTCCCTCCTCAACTTCGGCGGACGACTCCTGGTGACCGGCCACGATATCGGCTTCGGACTCTCTGACGCCGGGGCTCCCTCCTACACGGTCGAGCGCGAGCTGTGGCTAGAGAGCGGTCTCAAGAGTCGCTACTACTTCGACAACCTGCATGCGGACACACTCACGGGCGTCGCCGGCAGCCCGATTTCGGGGGCGTCGGGCTCGATTCCCTGCGCGTTCCACATTTACCCGGACGCCGGTGACAACGTTGGAGCCGCTCCGGGAACGGATGGCGTGTGGGCCGGTGACTGGACCGAGAACTGGATCAAGAACAAGCACCTGGGCATGCACTGGGAAAGCAACTCCACGCGCGGCACCAGCGGGGTCGGTGTCTGGGGCGGACAGAAATCCCGTCTGGTCGGTATGTTCTACGAGTGGCGCGCGCTGGCCGGCAGCTCGACCTCGCACCTCAATGCGCGCACCGGTGTCCTGCAGAACGCGGTGTCCTGGCTGCTCGGGCACAGTCCGCCCGAAATCCACATCGTCTCGCCGACGCCAGGCGCCGTGGTCACGAACGACTTCCTTGCGATCCGGTACTCGATCCGTCCCGACGCGGGTCGCGCCATCACCGGCCGCTGGGTGGACTATTCAATGGACGGCGGCGACTCGTGGGCTCCCGCCACCACTGCGGTGTGCTCCGACTCGGGCTGCATCTGGGATCTGGCCGGCGCACTCGGAGGCGGGCCGACCCCGAACTCCACGGACGTCCGGCTGCGTGTCCGCATGGCGGACGACGGCTCGCCGGCTCTGCAGACGACGGCGGTGATGAGCGGGTCGTTCGCTCTGGCCCGCAGCGGCGGCGACACGCGCGGCCCCGTGCTCGTCGCCGGGAGCGCGAGCTGCAGCCCGCTGCCGATCCGTCGCCTCCGCAAAGCGACGCTCATGGCCACGTTCACCGACGCCCAGATGGGCGGCGGCGCCGTTGCCGCGGCGGAGTACACGATTGGCGGCTCACCGGCGCCGGCGGGGAGCGGAACCCCGATGTCCGGGGCATTCGGGAGCACGACCGTGCAGGCGTCGGGGGAACTCCCGACCACGAGCGTGCTGTCCGGCAGCATGACGTTGTGGATGCGCGGGCGCGACGCCGCCGGCAACTGGGGCGCGGCCACGAAGATCACCGTGCCGACGACCGGATCGACCACTGTCTCGGTGGATGACGTGGCGGCGGTGGACTTCCTCGGGACCCCGCGGCCGAATCCGTCCCGCGGGCCCACCACCATCCAGTTCGGCCTCGCTCAAGGCGGCGAGGTGAACCTGGAGCTGTTCGACGTGTCGGGTCGGCGCATACAGACGCTGGTCAGCAGCGTCCTCACGCCGGGCCCGCACACCGCCACATGGAACGGCCGTGATCGGAACGGCAACCCGGTCGAGAACGGTGTCTACTTCGTACGGCTCACGACGCCATCGAATCTATTCAATGCGCGGATGGTCCGGCTGAAGTAGGGCGCGCGCTCCTCCGAGATCCCCGTCGATTCCACAAGCGAATAGGCTAGCCGCTCAAGGGCCGCTGGCCGATTCGCTCTGTGGGATCCGGCCGGTATAGAGGAGGGGCAACAACCACGGCTTCTTCATCAGCAACTCCGTAATGGGTGACGGCGGGACGTCCCTCGAGGCCCTGCGGGCCTGGGCGGGCGTCTCCGGCCATTCGAACGGAAGCTCGACCTCGCTGCCCGGCCCGGTCGCGCTCGCGAGCAGCTCCAGCATGGCGCGCAGCACCGCGCACTGCCGGGCAGCATCCCCGGGCCGGCCGAAGGGCTGTCCCATCGGGTGGCTGATGCCGACGAGTCGCGGCACCCCGGCGGCACGCGTCAGGTCGGGAATCATCGAGAGCGTCACCGTGGCGAAACCACGCGCCTCGAGAACCCGCTGAGCCAGTCCCACGGACCGGCAACAGAAAGGTCAGGCGGGTGCCAGCGCCACCGCGTCGACGTTCTCGGCGCGCAGGCGCTCGGCGATGGCCGGCACTGTCTGCTCGAGCAGCTCCCGCTCGAGGAGGTAGCCCATGATGGAGTAGTGCGTGGGCGCGGGGCGTCCGACAACGCCCTCCACGGCCAGTTCGGCCAGGCGGCGCATCGGCAGCACCACGTCGAGGTCCGCCTCGCCGGGACGCGTGTCGATGTGCAGGTGATAGAGCCGCACGTCCTTCTCCGTCGTGCCGAGGGGAATCGTGCGGAAGCTCGGGTCGCCCCACCACGGGTTACGGCGCTCGCCGTCCTGGTCGAACGGCCGGTCGTCGTTGCGCGCAATGCCGGCGGTGGAGATGAGCGCGACGGTGCATTCACGCAGCGGCTTCGCGAGCGGCGTAAAGGGGATCACGCCAGGCTCCAGGCGCGCGCCCCAGGCCTTCATGACCTGTCGCGTCGCAAAATCGAGGAAGCGGTAGGAGTCGATGGCCATCCGCTCAACCCCTTGTCGCGTGGACCGCGGGGCCATTGCCCCGGCCGAGCGTCGCGATCGCCCGATGGACCGCGTCGCGGAGCGGCTTCTCGCGCGGATCATCGAACATGAAGTAGTCCATCTTGTTCATGACATAGGCATAGCCGAGCCGCGCGTCCGGATCGGCGAATGCGAACGAGCCGCCGGCGCCCGGCGCACCGAACGCGCGCTGGCTCGTGCCGAAGCCCAGGTCTGGCCCCGGCCGGAGGAAGCCGAGCGAGAAGTAGCTCGGCACGCCCATGACCACGTCCCTCACGTCATCGGTGGTCGGCAACGCCGTAATCCTCGCCATGGTTTCCGGCCCGACACCGAGTTCGGTTCCACCCTCTGCGAAAGCCGAGTACAACCGGGCGATCGCGCGCGCGGTGCCCACACCGGTGCCCGCGGGCACCTCGGCCTCGAGCCAGCGCCGGTCGTTCGGGCTGGCATCCAGGCCGAGCATCGATCTGCGCAGCAGCGACCACGGCCACAGCACTCGAAGGAGCATCGGGCGCGGGGTGCTCGGCAGCGCGCGAAGCGCCCGGCCGGGCGAGAAGGGCACCAGGGTCGCCAGGCGCTCGGCGGGGATCCCGGGCGGCAGCCCGATGTAAAGATCGAGACCGAGCGGCTCGGCGATCTCCTCACGGAAGAAACGACCCAGCGTCCGGTGCGCGGGATCGGTGCGCCGGATGAACTCCTGCATGTAGAGCCCGACCGTCATCGCGTGATAGCCGTGCCGCGTGCCGGGCGGCCAAGCCGGCTTCTGACGCGCGAGCACGCGCGCGAGCGCGTCGAGGTCGTGGAGCCGTTCGATCGAGAGCTTCTCATCGAGCCACACGAGCCCGGCCTCGTGGCCAAGGAGCTGCCGGACCGTGATGGCCTCCTTGCCAGCCTGTGCGAACTCGGGCCAGTAACGAGCGACCGTGGCGTCGTAGTCGAGCCACCCGCGTGCGTTCGCCACCGCGAGCGTCATGGCGGAGATGCCCTTCGTGGTCGAGTTCACGAGAACCATCGTGTCCTCCTGCCACGGTGCATCACCGTCCGGCACGCGACGGCCGCCCCACAGGTCCACGACCTTCTCGCCGCGCCAGTACGCCGACACCGCCGCACCGATCTCGCCACGCTCCGCGAAGTTGCGCTCGAACTCGACACGCACCTGCTCGAAACCCTTCGCAACCCACCCACCCACACGCGGGTTCGACAGGCTCATTTCAGGAGTTCCCACCGCCGCGGGCCTCGCAGAGGTCAGCATGCCAGCCACCCCCTTTCATGGGAATTGGCTTACGTGCATCGGAAATGCCAGGAGGCAGAGGAGCCAGCACACTCACGCCGCGATGTGGGACTTCAAGATACGCGGGGCTTCGTGGCTCGAGGTGTCCGCGCTTCATGACAGGTCGGGCGCGCGGGTGTCAGGGTGGCAGTGCCGCTCTGCCCGGCTACCGCTTCGAGGACATGGCGACTGCCTCTGCACGCGCTAGTGCCGCGCGCGCCTCCTCGACCAGCGGCGCCATTTCGTGATCGGGGCGCGTGAAGGTGCTGGAGAAGATCTCCCAGTGGCGCCTCGCCTCCTCCAGCCGCCCCATGCGTGCGTAGAGCAGCACGAGTCGCCGGTGCCCGTAGGAGAAGGCCATCCGGCTGTGCGTGAACTCCCTGCCACCGAGCGGCGCGGGCGCGATCGCTCGCTCGAAATGGGCCGCAGCCGAATCCGGACGGTCCAGCTGCTCGTAGGCTTCGGCAACAAGCCAGCGGACGAGCGGCGCTGATTGGATCAGGACGTATCGCGTGGCCTCGCCCTCGAGGGCGGCTGGGCCGAGCTCCTGCACCACATCCTGCCAGCGTCCAACGCGCGCTGCGTTCCAGGCCTCGAGCACTGCCGGGGTGAATCCCTGGCGCGAGACGTCGGGGGCTGAGCGCTTCCCGATGGTCGCGAGAAGCCGGCGCGCCAGTGTGGTGTCGCCCGCGGCTGCGGCCCACGAGCCTCGCATCACGAGTCCCGCGGTGGTGCTGTCCCAGCGACCCGGTTCACCGGGATCGGCCGCGACGCCGCGAGAAAACAGCGCGAGCGCGAGACGCGTCCACCTCGTACGGTTCGCGCGGAGCGTCTCGTGGTTGGTCTCAGCCTCGGACTGCTCCTGCCGGAGTGTCTGCTCGGCTGCCCTTACCTGACCTCGCGACGCCTGGGCCGCCGCCAGAGTCCACGCCGCCTCGGCTCGGCGGTCGCCGTCGGCAATCAGACTGCTCTTCAGCACCGTCGCCAGGCTCTCCGCGGCCGGCCACCGGCCGCTCGCCCGCGCCAGCAACATCGGCGCGCCCATGCTTGAGTTGCCCTTGAGCCTGGGAACGAGCGGTCGCGCCTCGTCCGATCGCCCAAGCCACAGCAGGTACGAGAACTGGTTGATCAAGACCTGCTGGTTCGCGCCGAAAGGGCTGACCCTCTCGGCCTCCCGGGAGCTTTCGAGGGCTTCGTTCAATCGGCCCGCCATTGACAAGTAAGAGCTCCTGTTGTTGTGAGCGGTCCAGGATTGAGGCTCGAGCTGCAGGGTCTGCTCGCTCAGGACCAGAGCGCCGGGGCTGTCGCCATTCAGGTTGGCGAGCGCGGCTGCCAGGAAGAGCTTCCCCACTTCGGTTACCCGCCCGGGACGAGCGAGGGCCTGACTGAAGGCCGCGATTGCGGAATCCGGTTCGTCCAGGTTGCTGAAGCACCACCCGATGCCGGCCCACGCGGGAGCAAGGTCGGGATCGAGAGCGAGGGCGCTCCGGAACACCGTGATGGCGGCGCGATTGTCCCCGCCAAAGAGAAGTTGCCGGCCCCGCACGAGATTCCTGTACGCCTCGAAAGACGGCGTTATCGCGACCTGGAGCTGCCGCGTTGCCTCGAGTGCGCTCCGCCGCTCTCCCATCCCGGCACGTAGACGCTTGGAGATCCTGCCCACGGTCGGGATGAGGGCTGACTCGTCCGCGGCCGCGTCGCTCACCGACAGAACCACCCGCGCGCTGTCCGCGTCCACCAGCCGGAGCACCACCGAGTAGCCCTTCCCCAGCCGACCGATCTGCCCCTCGAGCACCGTTCGAACCGAGCTTCGGTACGCCAGCTCGCGGGCCAGCTCGGCGTCCACGCGCGCGGAAGGCGGCCTGCCCGACATCTGCAGCGCCAGGCGGACCTGGTCGCGCGGAACCGCCGCCACGATCTCCGACTGCTCCAGCGCCGAGATCACCAGGTCGCGGATCGCCGCCACCACCGTGGAGTCGGCGGCCGGGCCATCGAACTCGGACACGAGGATCCAGGCCTTCTTTCCAGGATCGGGTGGATGGCCGGCAAAGCTCGCAGGGCCGAAACGCCACAACGCGAGACCCACGACGACTACCACCGCCACCGCAGCGGCCACGAGGCTCGCGGGGCCCCGCCGTTTCTGCGTGGCGCCCGTGGGTATCGAGTTCTCCACGGTCTCCAGCAAAGCCTCCGCAAACTCCGATGCGGTGCCGAACCGGTCGGCCGGCGCCTTGGCCAGCGCCTTCGCGAGCGCCCGAGCCGTGGGCTCCGGCACTGTCGGTCTCGCCGAGGTGACCGGCGGAGGCACCACCGACAGGTGCTGGTAGGCCAGGCTCTCCCCGATCGCTCCCGCGAACGGCGGCACTCCCGCCAGCATCTCGTAGAGCACGCAGCCCAGGCTGTAGACATCGCTTCGGCCGTCGAGATCCCGGCCTCCCATCACCTGCTCGGGGCTCATGTAGGCAGGCGTGCCGAGCACCATCCCGGTCGTCGTCAGCTTCGACCCGCCCGCCGCCCCGACCGCGTGCGCGATGCCGAAGTCCGCGACCACCGCGTGTCCGGCCTGGAGCAGGATGTTCTCGGGCTTGATGTCCCGATGAACCACGCCCTGGCCGTGGGCGTAGTCGAGCGCGTCTGCGACCTCCCGGCTCAACCGGAGTGCGTCTTCGACCGGGAGCTGGCGCTCCCGACTCAGACGTTCGCGCAGCGACTCACCCGCTACGTAGGGCATTACATAGTAGAGAAGACCGCGCGCTTCGCCGGAATCGAGGAGGGTGAGGATGTGCGGGTGATGGAGCCGCGCGGCGATCTCGATCTCGCGCAGGAATCGATCCGGCCCGACCACGGTGGTCAGCTCGGGCTGGAGGACCTTGATGGCGACCTGGCGATGATGCTTCAGGTCTTCAGCAAGGAAGACGGTCGCCATGCCGCCACGGCCCAGTTCGCGCTGGATCGCGTAGCGGCCGGCCAGCGCGCTGTTGAGCTGTTCGACGGTATCGGCCACGCATGCACTCCAGTCACACTCGGCAAGCGCCAATTTGAGCAGGCAGTCTGGCAGCGCGTTGTGACTACGGCAAGCGTGTCACGAGATGCGAGCGCGCGATACGACGCGGGCTCATCCTCCGACATCGGACTAACGCAGCCCCGTCACCATCCGGTCGAGGCGGGCGCGCAGATCGCTCCATGCGATTGCCACCTCGCTGGCGTTGCCGCGGCAGTAGGCCTGGGCGACGCGTGGATCGCTGGCCGCCAGCCGGGTCATGTCGCGGAAACCTGGGCCGGAGAGTCCCTCCTGCGCGGCCACCGCGCCCAGTTCGCGCAGAGCGCAGGCCATCAGGTAAGGCAGGTGGCTGGTGCGCGCCAGCGCCGCATCGTGGTGGGCGGGCTCAACGAGCAACGCGTGTGCGCCCAGGTCCTGGACCAGCTCGGTCACGATCCCCGGCACTTCCGCCCCGATCGGGGCCAGGGTGAAGGAGTGGCCGCGGAAGAGATCAGCGCGCGCCGCCGGGAAGCCGTGCCCCTCGGTGCCCGCGAGAGGATGCCCGCCAACCGCGAAGATCCCGCGCGCCGCGGCCAGAGCCAGTGCCGACGTTACCGGCCCGCGCACGCTCCCGGTGTCGAGCAGCGTAGCGCCCTGCCGCATGGCCGGCGCCGCCTCGCCCACCACCGCCGGCAGCGCGTCCACCGGTGTGGCGAGCACCGCGATGTCCGCGGTGGAACATGCCGCCGCGAGCGACGATGCGATCTCGTCGATCGCGCCGGCCTCGAGTGACGCGCGCGTGGCCTCCGGGTCGATGTCCCACCCGACTCGATGCCAGCGTCCGAGCACCGCGAGCGCGAGCCCGATGGAGCCGCCGATCTGGCCCAACCCGATGATGGCGATGCGATGCTTCGATGCCGCGGGCATCGGAGCAACGCCCGCGGACCGGGAGGCGTGGTCCGCCGGCACCAGATCGGGTCTCAGCGCCGCGGCCTCGTCGAGGTAGACCGGCGTGAGGCGGGCGCCTTCCGGCACGCCGCGGATCGTGAGCAGGACGCGCACGATGCGGGGCAGCATGCCCGGCACGGAGATCTCCTGGGCCCCGAGCAGCGGAACGTCCTGCCATCCCAGCAGGCGTGCCGCGTGGGCGGGAAAATCGGCGTTCAGGTCCGGAGTCGCCGTGAACAGCGCGCTCACGATTTGAGCCGGCTCGATCCGGTTCGTGCGCAGCAGCGTCTCGAGCAGCCGCGCGGTCGCCTCCCGGATCGCGGCAACACTGTTGGCGGTCACGCTGACGGCCCCGCGCACGGCGGCAATCCCGCCGGCGTCGAGTGATGCTGTGGACATGGGCTCCTCCGCTGGAGACCGCCGGAGGAAACGAAAACCCACCTCCGACGGTCCGGAAATGGGTTCGAGGTCGGTCGCGCTAGTTCAGCCGCTCACGCCCAGGCCCACCCCCGGCAGGGGGCGTACGCATAGACGTAGAGGCGATGCGCGTCGTTCATTGCCGGACCAATCTAGGGAATCCTGAAACACGAGGTCAACACTGACTGAGTTCAGCTTCTCGCGGGGGCCGTGCGTGGCTCGGCGACTCCCTTGAAGATGAGCCACAGCGCGAGCACCACTTCGAACAACGCCATCGGGAACCACATGTAGCCGGTGACCGCACCCCGGACGAATCCCATGATCTGCCCCGGGAGGAGCACCAGGAGCAACACCGACGCCACCACGCCGAGCCCGGCCAGCGAAACGGGGATGCTGCGGGCGCGCAGGAGCAGCCACGAAAAGATCGTGCTGCCCACGGCAAAGCAGGTGGCGGCCACGGCATAGCTGTGATCAGTCAGCAGCAGCGCCCCGAGCGCCTGTGCCGTTGCCGCCTCGGGGCCGCCCGTGGTGCTCGCCGTCGCGACCGACACAAGCTCCAGCTTCCTGACCGTATCGACGGCGGCGAGCACACCCTCGGCGACGCGGCAGCACAGGGCCAGCACCGCGAGATCGCGATCCTGATCGCGGGTGAGTGCATAGAGCGTCACCCCCAGCACCACCGCGTACAGGAACTGGAGCAGAATGAGCACGGCCGTGAGCCGCACCGCCGTCGCGTGCTGGGCGATGTTCGCGAGCTGCGCGGCGGCCTCCCCGCCACCGCCCTTCGCCTGGTCGAAGAGCACCATGCTGCCGATTCCGGTCGCGATGTAGAGGAGGAACGTGACACCGGCGATTCGTCCGTTGGTCCTGGGAGTCATGCGCGCTCCGGGATGGTGGTCTCTTTATTCGAAGTGCTTGGCCTTCGGCCAATCCTGCTCGATGGGAGTACGGCGCTGTCGGACGATGTAGATGCCGAGGCTGTCCTCGTACGGCATCGCGTAGCGCGCATAGTGTACGCCGGCCTGGGTCACGTCACCGTACTTCTCGAGGTAGCCGTCGCGCTTGCCTCCCAGGCGGATGAACGTGGTGATCGGTGTCGCACCGGTTCCCCAGAACCAGTACGAGTTGTGACTGCAGATGACCCGTGGCAAGGGGTACCTCTTGGCGTACAGCTCGAGCGCACCCGCTTCGCCGTAGTTGCCGACGAGCGCGACCGTCGTCCTTCGCTCGGCCTCGGGGATGGTTGTGTACGCTGCCGAAACGTCCCGGGCAAGCTCCTCCCAGCCGTGCATGTCGGCGAAGAATTGCGGAAGCTCGGAGAGCCGCTGGTTCTCTGGGGTGCTGGGCGCGAAGCCCATGGCTTTCGCGTACCGAATGTAGTCGGGTACCGGCAGGATCGGCATGGCCAGTGGAGCCAACACGGCCCCGGTCACCACGAGCAGGCATCCGAGCACGGATGCCACCACCCGGTGCCAGGGATGCGGGAGTCGCGAGATCGCGATACCGCCGCAGCCGAAGAGCGTCGGATAGGACGCAGCGACGTACTCGGACTTGGTGTGAGGGTTGGCCAGGAGCACGGCGAACACCGTCAGGAATCCGATCCCCAGCACACGGTGGCGCACTCCGTCCCGGTTGAACAGACACCACGCGAGCCCCGGCAGCGAAACCAGGAAGGTGATCGGGTTCATCGCGAGCAGTTGGTCGGTGAGGAAGCGGGTGCGAGTCAGCGAGGAATACTTCTCACTCGTCGCATTGCGCATGAATTCGAGGTGTGGAAACCCGTGCTGGAGATTCCAGAGCACGAACGGCGAGAAGATCAGCAGGGCGAGAATGGCCGCAAGGTAGGGGCCCGGATGGCGAAGCTGGCGGCGCAGGTCCGTGAGCAGGATGGCTGTGGCAACGCCCGCAGCCGCCCAGAGGACGCTCGTCTTGTTGAGGAGTCCGAGGCCGAGGATCGCTCCGAGCCAGAGCCACGCGGGAAGAGTTGGGTTCTCCGAGACCCCGAGCAGGGCATGCGCAATCAGCAACCAGAACAGGATGTCGAGACTGTTCATCGAGTAGTACGTGTGAAAGCCCAGCAGCTGGGGGGATGCGAGGAAGCACAACGATGCGATGACCATGGCCCTCGCGTTCCCGCCCATCCGGCGGACCAGGAGGCAGAGGGCGGTCACCGATAGAGCCGACACGATGGCGGGCACGAGGCGAATCGCGAACACGGATTCGCCCAGCAGGCGCCTCGCCGCCGCGAGAACGAAGATGGACAGCGGCGGCTGGTCGACATAGCCGGCGGCCAGATGCTTGCTGCACGCGATGTAGTAGAACTCGTCGCGGAAGTAGCCGTACCCGCCGAACAGGTTCACCGCGACGTGGATGCCCAGCGACAACAGCGCCAGGGTCACGACGGTTCCCGTATGCCGAGCAGTCACAGTGCCACCTCCAGCTTCATCCCTCGTGAACACGCCTCGCGTCGAGGCCCGCAGCGATCAGGAACGCCGCCAGGAACGCCGGCCCGGCGGTCAGCAGGGGCCAGGCCACGAGTGCGACCGCCATTCGGGGCCGATAGCCCGACGTCGTGCCCAGATCATGGATGTTGGCCGCGAGCGCCAGGCCGAAGCCGCCGAGCGCGACGGCGACCGACGTGTGCCACGCGGTCGTACGCGCCTCGCCGCGAAGGCGAAAGTGTTCGTAGGCGATGTGGACCAGGAACGCGACCCCGCTGGCGATGAAGGCCAGCCATCGCCAGACGAGGACCATGCGATGAGACGTCGCAGCAGCGGCGAGCTCGCCGGATCCCAGGTTCACGACGAGATAGATCGCGCCGACGAGTGTTGCCGGGCCGAGCCAGCTCAGGCGGCCCGCGTTCATCGCACTCCTCCCAGGAACGTCTTCCGGAGCATCTCCTCCACCGCGGACATCGCCGCCTCCAGCTCGGCACGCCTGCGTTGGGTCTCCGGGCCCAGATCCACAGTTCCCGCCAGCAGCTCGGCACAGCTCTCGCGGAGCGGCAGGTCGCGGGCGGGCGTTCCCAGCCCGGTCATCAGCTCGCGAACGCGCGCGATCTTCATCCGCGTTTCGGCGATCAGCCTGCTGGCTCGCTCCACCTCTACCGCTCCCCGCCGCACCTCCTGGAGCAGTCCGCATTCGAAGGTCCGGCAGCACTCGGGGCGATGCTCGTAGATGCTGCAGCGCGTCCCTTTCAGGGCGCCGCACGGCAGCGGCAGCAGGCCATGGGAGTCGTCCTCTTCGATCTCGAGCCCCAGGATCTCGAGCCTCGTGGCCTCGGCGCGGCTCGCGAGCTCGACGTCGGCCAGCAGGGACCCGTCGCAGCACAGGCCACATTGAGTGCACAGCAAGTCGGTCAGGCTCGCTTTCATGGGCACGAACATGCCGTATCCTGCTGCCCGACGGAAGGATGGATCGTGCAAGCCGTTGCGGCCGGCCGGCGCCGACTTCACCTCGAATTGACTATCATTCCCCGGCCCTTTCGCCGATACTCCCGGCGTCTTCGGTTGCCTGTGGATGTGTTTGCCGCGTTCAGATTCCGCCAGAGACTTCTGGCGGTTTTTTTGTGGGTAGGCCGCCTGGGATCGAAGACAAACGGTCATTCAGACCGAAACGTGGCCGCGACGTCATGCGGCAAGTGCGGGCTTTCGAGCCCGGATACAACAGGAGTTTTCAAGTGGCAAGTGGAACCGTGAAGTGGTTCAACGAAGCGAAGGGCTTTGGCTTCATTTCCCAGACGGATGGCGGCGAGGATGTGTTCGTCCACTTCTCCGCGATCTCAGGCGAGGGTTTCAAGACGCTCGCCGAGGGTGAGTCGCTCGAGTTCGACGTGACGCGTGGCCCGAAGGGCCTGCAGGCGGCGAACGTTCGCAAAGCCTAAGTCGCACGAGGTACCACCTCGCGCCGTATGGGGCGGCGTCCGCAAGGACGCCGCCCGCGGTGTTTCTGGAGATTAGGGACTGCGTTCAGCCCGGCCGCGGGTCAGATGCCCTTCGTGACTCCGACGCTGACCATCGGCTGCCACGCATCGTAGGGCGAGTTCCCGTCCTGCAGAACGTCGAACAGCACTTCCACGAACGCCGCCATGTGCGGGCCGATCGGCTTCATGACGCCGCCCCCCAGGTAGACGAACGGCACCCAGGTGCGGTCCGACGTGCCGCCCGCCACCTTGTACTCGTAGCTCATGTACGCGAACTCGGCGTGGGCATACGCGAGCGGGTGGATGTGGAAGCGCGTGAAAGCGCTCCCGCCGTAGTTGCTCGCGGTGAGCGTGGGCCCGTAGCGCGTGTCCTTGATGTACTCGTAGGTCCCCTTGAGGCCGAGCGAGACCTTGGGATTGATGGGACGGCCGGCGATCGGCGAAATACTGAACCGCTGGTAGCTGCCGAAAGAGAGGCCGACACTGCCGCCGAAATACCACTTCTTGTCCGGGCCGGTCTCGACCGGAGCGGCCGGAGTCGCGGCCGGCGGAGTCGCGGCTGCCGATGCGGCCGTGCTGTCGGTCGCCGAACCGGACGACTGGGCGAAAGCGGGCACCGCGAGGATCACCAACCCACAAAACGCCAGCAAAAGAGTGCGCATGCCACCTCCATGACCGGTGAGCTGCTCGCGATCGCGAGAACAGCACGAAGCCCGCGGTGACAGTACTCGATTGGCGGGGATTCCGAGGTGGGAGCTATTGTGCCGGCGCTCTCATGCGAAGACGATCCGCTTTCGTCCTGACTCTCGCCGCGCTGGCCCTCGCCGCGCCCCGCTCACCCGCGTCGGCGCAAACCACGACGCCGTTCGTGGGATATCGCCCGCCGGCCGACTCGGTTCGCCGCGAGATGGCGATCCCTTCGACCCACTCCGTGCGCGGGCGGATCGACTCCACCGGGTACGCGCTCCATGCGTCACAGATGGCGCGGGTCTGGGAGCGCTCCGCGCTGCCGCCGGCGCCCGATTCGCTCGGCCCCACGCCCGCCCCCGGCGTGGCGGCGGTGATCTGCCCGCACGACGACTTCAGCCTCGCGGGCCGCGTCTACCGGCGCGTCGTGCCGCTCGTCACCGCGCGCACGGTCGTGCTGTTCGGCGTCTTCCACGGTTACTGGCGCTTCGGTGAGCGCAATCGGATGGTCTTCGACACCTACCGCGAATGGACGGCGCCGGACGGACCGGTGCGCGTTTCGCCGCTCCGCGATGCCCTGCTCGCGCGACTCCCCCGCGAGGATTGGGTGCAGGACTCGACCGCGCACGATGTCGAGCACTCGCTCGAGCCGCTGGTGTGCTGGCTCCGGCACAACAATCCCGAGCTCGAGATCGTGCCGATCATCGTCCCGGCCGCCCGCTTCGAGCGCTTCGAGCAGCTCTCGGAACATCTCGGTGCGGCGCTCGGCGCCGAACTCGAGGCGCGGGGCCTGCAGCTCGGCCGTGACGTGGCGATCGCCATCTCGGCGGACGGCATCCACTACGGTCCCGACTTCTCGCGCGCCGACTTCGGCGCGGGCGGCCCCGAGGCCTACGAGCGCGCGACCCGCAAGGACCACGAGCTGCTCACCGGGCCGCTCAGCGGTCCCCTGACCCCGCAGAAAATCCGAACGCTTTACGACACGTTCGTGGATCGCGAGCACCCCGACACCTATCGCTGGACGTGGTGCGGGCGCTTCTCGATTCCGCTGGGACTGCTCACGCTCGAGCGTCTGACGCGCGGCGCGGGCGGCGTCACGGGCATGCCCGTCGCCTACGCCACCTCCATCAGCGGACCCGAGGTGGGCCTGCGCGACGTCGGCATGGCTCCGACGGCGCCCACCAACCTCTACCACTTCGTGGGCTACCCCGGAGCGGCGTTCACGGTGAAGCGCTGAGGCGCCGCACCGTGATTACTTGCAGTCGCCGATACAGAAGAACGGCGGAGAGAACAGCATCATGCCGAACTCCCAGCCCGCTCCGTTGTTGGACTTGAACTCCTGGTCGTAGGTGAGCGCGAACACGGCATAGGGGTTCGGCTCCCAGCGGAGACCGGCGCGGTATTCCGCGGGGGCCGTGCCCTTGCCTTCCGCGCCGACCACTTCGCCGACGATCGACCAGGTCGGGCTCGCCGGATACCACGCCATGCGGGAGGTGTAGGTGAACACCCACGCGGTGGTGTTCTCGGGACCGAAATCGGTCGTCACGCTGGCGCCCGGCATGACATCCCACGATAGCTTGTTGTCGAACAGCGGGAGCGTTACGGGGGTGTTGGTCCAGTAGGTCCGGAAGGCGTCTTTCAGCCGGTTCGCCTCGTCGAGGTAGCCGGGATCGAGTCCGGTCCCCGCCTTGACGGCAAAACCACCGGTCTTGGCTTTGTTTTCGTAGAACATGTACTTCGCATAGAGCGAGGTCGAGTACCCGTCGTCGGTCGAGGCGTCGCGGTCATCGTCGTAGACGTACGCGGCCGCCGTGAATTCCCAGCCGGGCAGCAGCGAAAACGTGTTCATGAACATCGAATTGCGCTGGCCGTAGGTCAGGATGATGGTCGCCATGCCGAGGGGCTTCGAGAGATAGCTGTCGGAGTTGAACTGCTGCGCCTCGCCACGCCCGGTGGCCAGCGCAGCAATGCCAATGGCGAGTGCCGTGGCGAACTTCAACCGCTTCATCAGCCCCATTACCTAACGCCCGGAAGAGGGATCGTGTAGCAGACCGCGGTGCCGTCGAGCACCACGGTTCCGTCCTCGAGCAGCACGCGGGTCGCCAGCTCCGTGATGGGCTTGTCCTCCCGTACCTTCAACACCCGCACCTCCCCCGTGATGACGTCGCCCGGACGGACCGGCGCCTTGAAACCCCAGTGCACTTCCAGAAACACCGTGCCCGGCCCCGGCAGATCCTCGGCGACCAGCGCGTTCAGGATTCCGCTCGTCACGCCCCCCTGGACCACGATCCCGCCCATGCGCGTCTGCCGCGCCAGCGCCTCGTCGTAGTGCAAAGGATTGCGGTCGCCGGTCATCTCCGTGAACAGCTCGATGTCGCGCGCGGTGACGGCCTTCCGGCGCGTTGCGGTGGCTCCCACCGCGGGCATACCGCGCGGCCAGGCGGTCGTCGTGGATTCTGCCATCGTCCTACTCCTCTCCCGCGTTCGCGTGTTGCACCCTGCCGCCATCGAGGCAGCGTACGAGATGCTCGCTCAGATCGCGCGCGTCGGCCGCGGCGCCGTCGATGAGACTGGACTTGCGCCGGCGCATGAACGGGATGCCCAGCAGATACATCCCGGGCGAATCCACCACGCCGCCATCGTGGCGGACGCGGCCCTTGCGGTCGAGCACCGGGACGTCCAGCCAGGAGTAGTCGGGGTGGAACCCGGTGGCCCAGACCACGGATCGAATCTCGCCGCTGCCGAGGTTCATGATCAGCGGCGGAGATCCCTCGACGCGGGTGGGCTCGAAGCGGTGGGGCGGATCGACCTCGCCGTCGAGCCCGCGCCCGCTCGCCCAGGCGTCGATCCGCTCGAGCAGCCGGTTCATCTTGAGGTCGGAAAGGGCGCACTGATTGCGCAACGATCCGGAGAACTGCGCCTTGCCGCCGGCGACGCCGGCCAGTCGCCCGACGAGTCGCACGCCCACGTCGGTGAGCCGGTTGAGATCGACGGTCCGGCGGTCCGTCGAACCCGCGAGCTGCAGTGAGGGCACGTTGCGCGCACGGCCGATGTCGTCGATCTCGTCGTAGCGATCGTCCAGCACTCCCGCGGAATCCATCCACCACTTGATGTCGCGGCCCCGATACACGCGGGGCGCTCGAATGTGTTCTCCCACGGCGATCGTGACCGCCCGACCCGACCGGTGGATCTCTTCCGCGATCTGCGTGCCGCTGGCGGAAGCGCCGACCACCAGCACGCCCCCCGGCTCGAGCTGGTCCGGATTGCGATACTCCTTAGACGTCAGCTGCCGGATTTCAGAAGGCAGCGCCTGCGCCACCGGGGGCACGCTGGGAACGTTGCATGCCCCGGTGGCCAGGACCACGGTTCGACACTCCCAGTTTCCCTGGTCGGTCGAGGCCTCGTATCCGCCCTCGGTCCTGCGCACCGAGGAGACCCGGGTGTGGGTACGGACCGGAGCTGTGATCGCCGCCGCGTATCGCTCGAGGAAGTCGATCGTCTCGGGCATCGTCCGGAAGCCGTCGGGATCGTTCCCCTCGTAGACGTACCCGGGAAGGCGGCTCAGCCAGTTGGGCGTGAGCAATCGAAGCGAGTCCCACCGCTCGGTCTTCCACGAATGGGCGACTTCGCCCCGCTCGAGGATCACATGATCGATCGAGCGTGCCGTGAGGCAATGGCTCATCGCGAGGCCGGCGTGACCGGCTCCAATGACGACGGTGGTGACTCGCACTCGACGTGGCTCGGGAGAAACCCCTCGCCTACCGAACCTCGACCATGACGTTCGTCGGGTTGGTGATCACGTCGTACACGGCCGAGCGTTTCTGCGACTGGGCCACGATGGCCTTGATCTCATCGGAGGTGGCGTCGGCCTTGATGTCGTAGATCACCTTGATGCCGTCGAACCCGTTTCGGATGTCGCCGTCGATGCCGAGGATTCCCGCAAGGTCCATTCCGCCCTCGAGCGTCGCCTTGACCGAGTGCAGCTGGACTTCCCGCAGCTGGGCAACGGACGCGATCCCCGCAGTCAGGCAGCTCGCCAGTCCCGCGAGCACCATCTCGACCGGCGTGGCGCCGTGGTCTTCGGACGCAAAGACCTCGGGATGGTCGGCATCGAACGTGAACGTCGTCCGGTGCTTCTGCTCGTCGCCGAGCCCGTAGAAGCCCTCGACCGTGGAGCGGCTGTGAGTTCCCTTCACCCACTCGCACGTCGCACGCCACTTGAACTGCGCCGCGGCCGGCTGGGCGGTCAGTGCCTCGCGGGCGTCGAGCAGGGCTTGCACGTTGACACCATTGTCCACTTTCTTGGCGATGCTCATGGCATTCCTCCGGTTTCGTGTCGCAGTGAATCAGGGTGGATCTTTGCGTTTGCGGGTTGCGAAAGGCTAGCGACTGTCGGGGCGGCGGACCGACAGCTCCGGCGGCGGGCGACCGCCTTCAGTGGATCGGGAAGGTTTTCCAGCCACCGGCTGCCCTTCCGGCTGATCGAGGCCGAGCAGAGCCTCGACCTCGAGGTTCATGTTCCTGCTCAGGTCCCGATGGAGCGGCTGGAGAACCTCGAGGTCCCACTCGAATCCGGCGATGGCGTCCGTGATCTCGAAAAGCTCGCGGGACAGATCGTCGCGCGTCGACTGGTATTCCGCCAGCGCCTGGTCCGATCCCCGCTCAACGGCGCGCGCCAGCAACTCCGCGTCGCGCAGCGCATCGCTGATGCCGTGAGCGGTAATGGGGTCCTTGAAATAGCCGGCGTCCCCCACCAGCGCCCATCCCGGTCCGGCGCTCCGGCGCATGTAGCCGGCCTGACCGGGAAAGCCGCGGAACCGCTCGGACAGCACGGCAGCCGAAACCTCCCGGGCCAGGTCCGGTGCGCATTCCGACAGGACCCGGTGATAGCCTCCTTCCATGTCCCGCTGCATCTCGTCCCGGAACCGGGCTGACGGAACGGTGGCGAAGACACAGGTGTTGTCGTCGTTGGTGGGGATCGCGCCGGCGCTGACGCCCGGACGGTAGTGCCACCGGTTGCCGTGGTTCTCGAGCCCGCGCCAGAACCCGTAGACGACTCCAGCGGCGAATTTCCCCTCGCGGTAGGTCTCCGCCTCGACCTTTCGCGCCACGGTCGATCGGATTCCGTCGGCGCCGATCACGAGGCCGGCGCGAACCTCGTGCAGGGAACCGGCGCGATCCTCGAGCACCACACCCGACACGCGGCCGTTCGGGCCCCGGAGCAGATCGGAGAGCCGCGGTCCGTAACGCACATCCGCTCCCGCCGCCGCGGCGGCGTCCGCCAGCAGCGGGTCGAGCACCGTGCGACGTGGCGAGTAGAAGGCATCGACGCCGTTACGCGGCTTGATCGGGATCGTGATCACCTCGTCGCCGTAGACGAATCGGGTGGCCCGAACGGGAGGAGTTCCCGCCGCGCGCACCTGCTCGAGCAGGCCCCAGCGATGCAGCTGCAGCACTCCCGCTCGCATCAATGCCAGAGTCGAGAGCGTGTCGGCACCGTGCCGATCGCGGTCGAACAGCAGGACGCTCATGCCCCGGCGCGCCAGCAGCATCGCCGTCGCGGCGCCGGAGCAGCGCGCTCCCACGACGATGGCGTCGTAACGCTCGTTCAGGGGTCTTTCCATGAGCACGGTCCCGACCTGCGCGATGAGGAAGAAGAGGCGGCCTGCAACGGGCCGATCGTCAATGCGCCGGCCTGTCACGAAGGCACTGATGTTTCTCTGCGGGCACATCCGCGTCAAGGGAATTGTGGCTCGAATGCAGTTGACAGGGACGCCACGTTTTCAGCGTCGGGTGGCGATGGTGAAGCGCCGCCGCCCGCGGTCAGCGGCGCTTCACCAGCGCCGAGAAGTCGTTGACCACCTCGACGATTCCAGTGGTGCGTTCGGCCGGCGGCACCAGCAGGAAGAAGCGTTCGCCGGCCTCGTCGCAGGTCCAGGAGTTCTGATCGGGCCCCGGCGATCCCACCGGCAGCGCGAACAGGGGGCGCGGTGTGCCGGGATGGAATCCCTCGCGGGTGTCGATGTCGGCCTCCATCAGGCGCCGGTCGAAGCCCTCGAAGATCAGGGCCCGGCCACCGCGCACCCAGCGGGGCTGCACCGCGGATGAGGTCGAGATCTGCCAGCGACCCGAGGCGTCACCGATTCCCTGCACGAATACGTGGACATTGGGCAGGTTCCCCGAGGCATAGGCGAGCCACCGGCCGTCGGGTGACAGCCGCGGCTGTGCGAGGAAGGAGGTCGAATCGGGCAGCGGACGCGGCCGTCGATCGGAACCCTCGAGAGGAACGTCGAAGGCGTGAAACGTGGGCCCGACGTACAGCACCCTGGAACCGGTCGGGGTCCACTGGCTGAGCGATCCGCCCGCGCCCTGTGGAGTTACGAGCGAATCCGTCACCCCCATGCCGTCCGCGAACGCAACCATGATTCGGCTGGCGACGTCACTTGCGCGTGTGATGTACGCGAATCGCCGGCCGTCCGGGGACCAGACGGGAGTACTGGCCGTGCCGCCGCTGAACGTCAGGCGGGTGTCCGTTCCCCGCGCGAGATCCAGCACCGAAGCGTCGCCGTCGGTCCCGACCGCGCCCGCGGTGCGTCGGAGATAGAGCAGCCGACGGCCATCGGGTGACAACTCGGGATTCGAAATCAACCCGGAGAGCAGCGCCGCGCCCGACTGGACCCCAGATCGCTTCGCCTCCCGCAGCGTCACCGTCTCGCCCCCCGTTTCGCGCGAGAACGCCAGCACCCCGCTGGGGGATGCCGAGAAGTGTCCGCTCGCCGAACCGATGCGCAGGCCGTCGGCGATCGTGACGGGCTCGCCCACGAGCTTGCCGGCGCCGAGATCGAGCTTCTGGGCGAGCAGGTTCTTTTCCCGCAGGAACAACACCCATCCACCGGGGGCGTACTCGACGCGACCGCCAGACTTGCCGAGAAGTTTCGAATCGAGCGAGCCGAGCCGGCCGAGCCGGATGTTGCCGCTGCCGGAGGTGTTTCGGAGGTTCCCGATGAACAGGAAATGCTCGCCGTCGGGAAGAAAGCACGGCCAGGCGCTTCCGACCTCGCCGTCCTCCCGGTAAACGCGCGAGGCGGGTCGCATCTCTCCGCCCGTCGCGGACACGACGCGCAATGTGTCGACGAAGCGGGTGTCCATCAGGATCATGCCCTTCGATCCCCAGCTGAGGTCGACGCCGCCCTGCGCAGGGCAGATTACGGTCGGCGACCCGCCGCCGACCGGGGCCCGCTGGATCTTGTCGGCGGCGACGAACACGATTTCGCGCCCATCCGGCGACCAGTAGGCGCGGCGCAGGCCGCGGGTGCCGGGGATCGGCACGGCGTCGACCTGGTCGATGGGCCGCACGTAGGCCTGCGAAGTGCCGGCGGAGTCCACGCCCTGCAGCAGGATGAAGCGGCCGTCGGGCGAAACGCGCGGCCAGAAATAATCGATAGCCCCCGAAATGTCGCCGAGCCGGAACCGCACGAGCGGAGCCGGCTCCGGCTTGCGCAGCAGCCCCCACCCCGTCGCGCCGGCGGCGACGACGAGTGCCACCGCCGCCATCGTCCACGCAAGCGATGAGTTCCTGGATCGGGCGGCCATGGCGGCGGGCGCTCCGACCGAAGATGCCGGCGCCATGCTCGCGGCGGACAACCCCGCCGACTCGGCGAGACCCTGCAGCTGGAGCTTCACGTCGTGCGCGGTCTGGATGCGCTCCTCGGGATCCTTGGCCAGGCAGTTGCGAATCAGCCGGTCGAGCCCAGCCGGCGGGCCGCCCACCACCGACGAACCCGAGGGCACCTCGGAGATCGCAGCGGGCGTGCGCTCGAGGATCGCCGCAATCAGGCTGGCCTGGCTGCGGCCCTCGAACGCACGCCGGCCGGTCGCCATCTCGTAGAGCACGCAGCCGAGCGCCCAGATGTCGCTGCGCACATCGGCTTCCCTGCCCTCGAGCTGTTCGGGCGACATGTACTGGAAGGTTCCGAGCAGCGTGCCCTCGGCGGTCAGCGCCTGCGCCACGGTCGGAGACTGGGTGAGCGCCGCCATGGTTTGCCCGGAGCCACTCGCCGTCCCGCCCATGCCGGTCACCCGCGAGAGTCCGAAGTCCATGAGCTTCGCCGCACCGCGGGTGATCATGATGTTGCCCGGCTTGAGATCGCGGTGGACGACCCCCGCGCGATGCGCGCGATCGAGGGCGTCGGCGATCTGGGTGCCGAGACGGAGCATCTCGGCAGGGGTCAGCGGTCCGCGCTGGAGCCGGTGCGCGAGGGTCTCGCCCTCGATCAGCTCCATCACCAGGTAGTCGGTCCCGTTTTCGCGCCCGACGTCGAACAGCGTGCAGATGTTGGGATGGTTGAGTGACGAGACCGTCCTGGCCTCGCGCTCGAAGCGGGCGCGCACCTCGGGCTGGGCCGAAAGGTGCTCGGGAAGCACCTTGATGGCAACGTCGCGGCCAAGGCGCGTGTCCCTGGCACGGTACACCTCGCCCATGCCCCCCGCTCCGATGGGCGTGACGATTTCGTAGGGTCCGAGTCGTGTCCCCGGGGCGAGCGGCATCGGCGCAATCTACCTCAAATGCGGTATGTCCCGTGCGTTCTCTGCCGGAGGCGTCTTGCTTTCCTCCGGTTCCACGCAGGCTCTACCATCCCGCCCGGTTCGGAGGAAGGAGTGTTCCATGGCGCAATCGCCCGCGAACGGCTGGCACGTCTACATGCTGCGCTGCCGGGACGGGACTCTCTACACCGGGATCGCGCGGGATGTGGAGCGACGGCTCGAGGCGCACCAGTCCGGCGCCGCGGCGAAGTACACGCGAGCCCGGCGCCCGGTCGCCCTCGTCTACCGGGAGCCCCAGCCGGATCGCTCCCGCGCTCTCAAACGGGAAGTCGCGCTGCGACGATTGGGACGCGCCGGCAAGCTGGCGCTGATCGCGGCGAACCCCACCGAGTGATACCCTGCTCGGCCTTGCAAACCGTCGCCTCGCTCTCCCGTCCCGGAACGCCACTCGTGTCCTACGAAATCGCCGCCTGCAAATCTCCCGAAGAAGTCCTCGCGGCCATCGCGCCCGTGATGCACTACTTCGGAGCCACCCCCACGCCGCAGGACGGCACGCGCTTCCTGCCGTTCGTCGAGCCTTCCCGCGCCTTCGTGGCACGTGAGAGCGACGTGGTGGTCGGGGGCTGCGGGTCCTTTCCGTTCGAGTTGACCGTGCCCGGAGGCACGGTGCGTGCTGCCGGGCTGTCGGTGGTCGGGGTCCGCCCGACGCACCGCCGGCGCGGCATCCTCCGCCGGATGATGCGGGCCCAGATCGACGACACCCGCGATCGCGGTGAGCCGGTCGCCATCCTGTGGGCGTCCGAGGACACGATCTACGGGCAGTTCGGCTATGGCCTCGCGTCGCTCACCGGCGAGATCGACGTGGCGAAAACGTCCACCGCCTTTGCGAAACCGTTCGAATCCCGCGGCGAGTTCCGCCTCCTCGGCGAAGTGGAGGCACTGCCCCCGATCGCCGAGGCGTACGAGCGAGCGCGCCCCGATCACCCGGGCATGCTCGCGCGCGGCACCGAGTGGTGGCGCCTGCGGCGGCTCGTGGATCCGGAGAACCGGCGGCAGGGTGCGGGCGAGCTGAATCGGGTGCTGCTGTCGCTCGACGGCCAGCCCGCCGGCTACGCGCTCTACCGCATCACGCAGAAATTCCAGTCGGGGTCCTCCGTCGGGTACGTCAGCGTCATCGAGGCGGTGGGCGCCAGTCCCGAGGCCACGCGCGAGCTGTGGCGCTTCCTCTTCGACATCGACTGGGTGGCGAGCGTGAAGGCGATGCTGCTGCCGATGGACCATCCGCTGTTTTTCCTGCTGGCGCGCCCGCGCGAGATGGATTTCCGCGTTCGCGATGGACTGTGGGTCCGCCTCGTGGATCTTCCGTCCGCGCTCGCCGCCCGGCGCTTGGGCCACGGCGACCCGGTCGTGATCGAAGTCACCGACCCGTTCTGCACCTGGAATGCCGGCCGCTGGCGGCTGAGCCCGGCGGGCGCCGAGCGCACCACCGCGGATCCCGAGCTGGGGTGCGACATCACGGCACTGGGATCGGTCTACCTCGGCGGCTTCACCTTCGCGCGGCTCGCAAGGGCCGAACGCGTGACGGAACTGCGCGGGGGTGCGGCGTCACGCGCCGATGCACTCCTGCCGGCCGATCGCGCACCCTGGTGCCCGGAGATCTTCTGACCATGACCCTTCAAGAGATCCTGCGCCGCTGTCTCTGGCTGCCATGCCTGGTCGTGGTGATGTGCTTCGGGTGTGCGCCGTCGAAGCAATCGTCCGAATCGAGCTTGGCGGATACGACCTCGACGGCGGTCGCCGATTCCGGCCTGATGCACGTCGAAGAGCCGGTGCCCCCCGAGCTCCAGGCCGAGGCCACGAAACCCTGGACCGGCGATTTCGACGGCATGGTTCAGAGGCGGGTCATCCGCGCCCTCGTCGTCTACAACAAGACCCACTACTTCTTCGACGGGCTCCGGCCCCGCGGCATCTCGTACGACGCGCTCGTCGAATTCGAGAACAGCCTGAACGAGGCCCTCAAGACCCGGCACCTCAAGGTGCACGTGTTCCACATTCCGGTGTCCCGGGACCGCCTGCTGCCGATGCTGGCCGCGGGCGAAGGGGATCTCGCGGTCGGCAACATCACCATCACACCCGAGCGCGCGAAGCAGGTGGCGTTTTCCATTCCGGTCGCCGACAGCGTGTCGGAGGTGATCGTGACCCACGCTTCCGGTCCCGCGCTTTCATCGCTCGCGGATCTCGCCGGCCGCGAGGTCTGGGTGCGCCGCGCCAGCAGCTACTACGAGAGCCTGATCGCGCTGAACCAGCGCTTCCGCAGCGAGGGCCGCGACACCGTCGTGATCCGTGCCGCGGACGAGCAGCTCGAGACCGAGGACCTGCTCGAGATGACCGCGGCCGGGCTCATCGACATCACGGTCGCCGACGACCACCTGGCGAAATTCTGGGGCGACATCTTCGACAGCCTGCGCGTCCACCCCGAGCTCACGGTGCGCACCGGCGCCGAGCTGGGCTGGGCCTTCCGCAAGAACAGTCCCCTGTTCGAGAAGCAGGTCAACGGTTTCCTCCGCAAGCACGGCAAGGGGCAGTGGCTGGGCAACATGCTGTTCAAGCAGTACCTGCGGACGAACAAGTGGGCTCGGAATCCCAACGCCGGCGCCGAGCGCCGGCGATTCGCCACCACGGCGGCGATGTTCAAGCGCTATGCGGACAAGTACGAATTCGACTGGCTGATGATCGCGGCGCAGGCCTACCAGGAGTCGAAGCTCAACCAGAAGCTGGTGAGCCCGGCGGGGGCGGTCGGCGTCATGCAGCTCCTGCCCAGCACCGCGGCTGATCCGAGCGTGAACATCCGCGACATCACGAAGATCGAGAACAACATCCACGCGGGCGTCAAGTACATGCGCTACATCCACGACAACTATTTCGCCGACGCACCGATGAGCGAGGTCGACCGCCATCTGTTCGCCTTCGCCAGCTACAACGCCGGTCCCAACCGGATCGCCGCGCTGAGACGCCGCGCCGAGAAGCAGGGACTCGATCCCAACGTCTGGTTCCACAACGTGGAGATCGTGGCCGCCAAGGCGATCGGGCGGGAGACGGTTCAGTACGTCAGCAACATCTACAAGTACTACGTGGCCTACAAGCTCGCGCTCGAGAAGGAACTGAAGGCGAAGCCAAGCTGATCTTCGCCGTAAACCGTACACCGCGAACGAATGATCAACCGGCGAGGCTCACGCCGATGAGGCGTCCGAGCGCGAACGTCAGCCCGGCCGCACCGAGTCCGAAGACCAGCATCCGGAAAGCGCTGAACCAGACGTTCCGCCCGGTCATGAGCGTGATCGCGGCGCCGATTCCCATCAGGGCAACGGCGCTCGCCGCGATGCTTGCCGCGACCGCAGGAGTCCCCTCCAGGAACATGAAGGGCAGCACGGGAACGATCGCGCCGATCGCGAAGAGCAGGAACGAGGTGATGGCCGCGACCCACGCCGAGCCTCCCAGGTCCTCGGGATCGATCGAGAGCTCTTCGCGCGCAAGCGTGTCGAGCGCGCTTTCCGGAGAGGCGATGACGCGCTGGGCCAGCGCGCGGGCCTGCTCCACCGGGATGCCCTTGGCCTGATAGATGAGGGCCAGCTCCTCGGCTTCCTCCTCCGGGGCGGTCGCCAGCTCCTCGCGTTCGATGGCGATCTGTCGCTGGAACAGTTCGCGCGAGCTCTGCACCGAGAGCCACTCGCCGAGCGCCATCGATCCCGCGCCGGCCAGCAACCCGGCAAGTCCCGTGACCAGGATGCCGTGACCCGAGAGCTCCGCACCGGCCACGCCCATGACGAGACTGAGATTCGACACCAGGCCGTCGTTCGCGCCGAGCACCGCGGCCCGGAGCGCGTTGCCGCCGACCGCGCGGTGGCGGCCCTCGAATCGCGCGAGCCAGCTGCCTTCGAGCCCGCCTCCGGTGTCGCGAATCGCGCGAAGCACACGCCCGTGCGAACGCTCCTGGACCGGAAGAACTGTCGTCGCGCTCTCGGGCTGGGCGGAATAGCCGCTGGTGTCGCCGGCTTCGGCGTCGATCAGCATGGGCAGCACGAGCCCGGGACTGCGGCGCGCCAGCCAGCGGAGGATCCGCGCGCGCGCGCTCGGCGTCAGCTCGGGTGCGGCGATGCCGGCACCGCGCAGTTGCTCCTCCCAGAACGCGGCGTGCTTGCGCTCGGCCGCTGCGAGACGCCGATACACGTCCGCCACCGAAGCCTCGCGCTCTCCTCGAGCGAGCGTTTCGTAGAGGGTCGCGCTGTCGATCTCGTTCTGACGGTTCGCCCGCCAGCGGCGGACGTCCTCGGGCTTCGTACGCGGGACGCGAGGCGTTTCGCCAGTTCCCATGACGGCCCTATCGGGCGGGAGCCCGTGGCGTCAGCTTGAGCAGCTTGCCGTTGCTCTCGTCGGTGACCAGGTAGATCGCGCCGTCCGGGCCCTGAACGACATCGCGGATGCGTGAATTCAGGTTCCGCAGCAGGCGCTCCTCGCCCACCACCCGGTCGTTGCTCATCACCAGGCGGATCAGCGCCTGGCTGGCGAGTCCGCCAATCAGGAAGTTGCCGCGCCATTCCTGAAAGAGCGATCCGCTGTAGATCGTGAGCCCGGAGGGCGCGATCACCGGATCCCAGTAGTAGACGGGCTGCTCCATGCCTTCCGCCTGCGTGGTCTTGTGGATCGGCCGGCCCGAGTATTCCTCGCCGTATCCGATCGTGGGCCAGCCGTAATCCTTGCCGCGCTCCACCAGGTTCAGCTCGTCGCCGCCCTGCGGACCCATCTCGACGATCCACAGCCGACCCTTGTCGTCGAGCGCCGCCGAGAGAATGTTGCGGTGTCCGATCGACCAGATCTCAGGTCTGGCACCCAGGGCTTTCACGAACGGATTGTCGGGCGGTACCGAGCCGTCCGGATTGATGCGAACCACCTTGCCGAGATGGCTGTCGAGCTTCTGGGCCTGGACGCGGCCCTGGAGGATGGAGCGTTCACCGAGCGTGACGAACAGCTTGCCGTCGGGCGTGAACACCAGGCGTCCGCCGGCGTGCGCCGTCGACTCGAGCGTCGGCTGCATGCGGAAGATGATCTGCAGGCCTTCGATTCTGGGTGGTGTGCCATCCACCAGCTTCGCGCGCGCCACCGCGAGCCCGTTACCGCCCTCGCGCGGCTCGTAGTAGGTCCAGTAGATGCGACGGGTGGTTGCGAAGTCCGGGGCGATCTCGACGTCGAGCAGGCCGCCCTGGTTGCGCCCGTCCACTTTGGGCAGCCCAACGACCGGCGCCGACTTCTTCCCGTCGCGGGTGACGATGAAGAGCTTTCCGGTCGGCTTCTCCGTGACGAGAAAGCGACCGTCCGGAAGGAAGGCGATCGCCCACGGCTTGTTGAACCCCGAGGCGATCTCGGTGACGTCGAGCTGAGTCTTGCTGTGGACTTCCGGAGCGCGCGTCTGCCCGGGAAACGCGGGCTTGAACTCGGGCACGTTGGGCGGTCCGTTCTCGACCGGCGCGCATTGCGCAGTCGCGAACAGGACCGCGGAACATGCGCACAGCCAGGCGAAGGTGTTCCGAGTGGCGGGCCCCATTCCTGATCTCCTCCATTCGCGCGGCGAATCCGTCACGACTCGACAGCGCAAGAGCACTGCACTCCGGCGTTCTAGAAATCGATCCCGATTCCGAAGGTCGTGCGCAGATCGTCGGAGTCGGGGATCGAGCCATCCGACCGCGGCACCGGCTTCGCGACCCGGTCCCAGGTGATCGACGTGTCGAGGTCCACGATCCTGAGATTCTCGAGGGTCAGGACTCCGACCAGGTGATGGACCCAGTTCTCGACGTCGGGTACTTCCATCGTGGCGTTGTACTTGAGCTCGATGGTGAGGTCCGTGACGGGATCCCACTCCAGTGAGAAGGCGGGGATCAGCGCGCCACTGTTGGTTTCGATGTCCTCTCCAGGCTCGACCGAGCGATACCGCGTGGACAGGTAGCCGCCGCCCCCGGCGACGAAGCATTCGAGACCGCTGCGCCGCGCCAGGTAATAACCCAGGCTGAGCGCCACCGTGGTGCGATGGTCGAGGTTCTGGAAGCGGTCCGCCTGGACCTGCACTGCCAGCGGGGTCACGAACAGGAGCCGCGACAGGAACACGTCGAACTTGGCCCCGGCGAGGTGGTTGTTGATGCTCTCGGTGCCCTCCAGCTCTCCGACGTTGCCCTCGTAGCGCAGGTCGAAGCGGGTAATCGTCCCGTCGCGGCGCAGCGAGCCGATGGAGTTGGCGTCGGTCTGGTCGGTGTTGCCGCTGCGCGTGATGAGACCGAAGCTGAGCTTGCCGGACCAGTAGTCGATCTCCTTGCCTCCACCTTCGACGATCGACAGCAGATCCCGGCGCCGGAACTCGCGCGTGGTTCCGTTCTCCAGCACGCGCACGACGCTGTCCTGCATCGTGGCGGTCCCGACCGCCACCCGCTTGCCGGTGAAGGCGTAGGTCAGGGTGCGCGAGGAGCGCAGCACCCGGATGTCCGCCCAGTCGAAGGTCAGGAGCTCCAGCTCGTCGCTGTCGAACTCCATCTCCTCGTTACGCAGGAACTCGATCTCGCCCGCGAGCCATTCCCCCGACGGAAGCTGGATCCAGTCCTTCTTGCTCGGGCCCGGAACCGGCGGAGCCCACGGCGCGGTTTTCTGCGCCAGGGCGGGCGCGTGAACGAGCAGGGCGGCAAGGCAGATGAGCCGTAGAAGTGCGTGGAACGCCGGCAGAATGCTGCGCTGGTTGGACATGACCGGACAATCTAAGGGGTCGACGGCCCGGATGAAAACGGCGTGCTGGCTGTCGCAAGGCGGTGCAGATGCTCCCGATGATGATCGGCGCCTGGGCGAGAAAAGCAGGCCTGAAGCCATCGGCCCGGTGGTAAGCTCGATGCGATCATGAGCGCTTTGCGCCTTCTCCTTACCCTGGCGGTGGCGACTGGCTGGGCAAGTTCGCTCCTCGCCGCCACGATCGTGCTCCCCTACGGCGGTGGGCCCGATACGGTCACGCTGTCCCGTCCATGGGGACATCGAAGCGTCGACGTCGGACTCCTGATCGATGCGACCGGCACGATGATGGGCGAGGCTTCCAACCTGAAGTCCGGGATGTCGACGCTGTTCGCCTCGCTCCAGGCGAACTATCCCGACCTTCGAATGGGAATCGCCGTGTACATGGACTGGCCGTGTTCGCCCCACGGGGTGGCGGGGGATCTGCCTTTTCAGCTCCGCCAGAGATGCACTTCCAACATGACGGCCCTCATATTTGCGATCAACGCCATCAGCCCTGCTCCGGGCAGCGGAGGCGATGGTCCCGAGTCGGGCTGCGATGCGCTCCACTATGCGATCACCGGTCTTGCTGGTGCCGCGCCCGCCTGCGGCGCGACGGCGATAGCTGCATTCAATCCGTCGTCCAATCAGGTCCCGGGGGTCGCGGATGGCGCCGGCGGCGGGATGGGGTTCCGGGATGACGGACGTGCCACCCAGGTCCTGATTCAGTTCACCGACGACGAATCCAAGGACTCGGTTTCCTGCGCATTTTCAGGGCCTGTCGGGAGACCGCGTGCTCTTGCCGAGCTGGTCGCCCACCAGTGCCGCTTCGGGGCCGTCTACAGCGGCGTGGCCGGCAACACGGGGCACAATCAACTGCGCCAGCTCTCAGAAGTTTCGAGCACCATCACACCTCCGGCCTACGGGGTTTCACCCGTGTTCTGTGAGACCGGGATCAACGGTACAGGGATGACACCCATCGGCGGAGGCTGTCCAAATGTCTTCGAGCTTTCCTCGGCCGGCACAGGAGCGTCGACGGCCGCCGCTCAGGCCGTGATCGAAGCGCTGGACGCTTCGCCGTTCCGACTCACCTCGTCGGCCGCGGGCACCCCCACTCCGGGAGGCTCCAGCACGGACTTCCTCCAGTCCGCCGAGTTCGTTGCCGCGGGCAACCCGTCATTCGCCCCGGCGCCGGTGCTTTCGCCGTCTGCGATCGACGGCTCGTTTGCCACCGGCACCTACGACCTGCGGCTGATTCTCGAGAACCTCGACGTTCCTCCCGGATCGAGCGCTCAGACGTTCCCGCTCTACGTTCACGTCCTCGCCGGGAACGCCGTCGTCGCGCGTGACACCCTACTCATCGAGGTTCCCGGGCCGGTGGGCGTCGGCTCACCGCACGGCGGATCCCCACTCACGCTCAGATCCCTCACTGAGAATCCCTTCGCCACCGACTGGGCAGCTTCCTGGTGTTGCCGGACGAAGGCTCGGCCCGGGTGACGGTGTGTGACGCCACGGGTCGTCGGGTGCGGACCCTGCTCGACGGAGCGCAATCGGCGGGACCGCACGTGGTCCACTGGGACGGCACGTCCGACAACGGTACGCCCGCTCCGGCAGGGGTCTATTTCGTCCGCGCCCGGTGGAAGGACCAGGTGGTCGCCGTCCGGGTTGCCCGCCTTCGCTAGACGGTCGGCTTCCCGCGCGGTCTCCTCAGGTAGAGCAGCACGCCGAGTCCGGCGAGCAGCGTGCTCAACCCCGCCACCTTGAAGACGGCGAGCGCCGGGTGTCTCTCCCCTTCGACCGGGAGCAGCGCGAATCCGATCGACGCCGCGGTGGTTGCGAAGCCGGCCGCTCCGAGCGCGACCGACGCGAAGCGCCGCGGCCGTGAAACGGAAGGGCTGCCGGGCGCGGGGCTTCCGGAGAGCCGGATCAGCGCCGCGAACATGAGCAAATAGGGCACGAAATAGACGATCAGCGCCATGCTGTTGAGCGCGTCGTACGCGCCGCGCACCGACGCGCCGGCCTGGCTGAGCACGATGAACACCGCAGCCCCGGCGGCCTGTACCAGGAAGGCGACGTACGGCGTCCCCCACTTCGGATGGAGCCGCGCGAACGCGGCCGGCAGACCCCGGTCGAGCCCGACCACGAACGGCAGGCGCGCGGTGGCGGCGAGCCACGCCCCCACACTCCCGAGGCTCCCGATCGTGATGAGGACCGCGACCAGCGTCGTGAGCTGCGGAAGGCTCGCCCGCTCGGCGGTCACCGCGATCGCCTGCATCACCCCCTGGAGCTGGTTCACCTGGCCCTCGGGCACCGCCACCAGCACGGCCAGCGTCCCGAGCACGTAGAGCGCGACGATCGCGAACCCCGAGACGATCAGCGCGCGGGGAATCGTGCGCCGGGATTCGACCACCTCGTCGCCCATGAACGAGGCGGTTTCGAGACCGGCAAAGGCGAACGCCACGGTGGACCACAGCACGAGATCCTTGAGCCCGGTTTGCGGAAGCAGCGCGTTCCCGGCGAACGAGGTGGCCGGACCGAACCGGATGAAGGCGACGAAGCCGGCGACGATCAAGAGCCCGAGTGGCACCCAGGTTCCGATCGCGCCCGCGTTGTGAAGCCACTTGCCGACGCCGAGGCCCACGATGTTGAGACCGAGCGCGATCGCGAGCCCCACCAGGGAGGCGGCGATGTAGTAGGGCGGACTGTCCGAGAGCGCGAGGGCGCCGGGACCGAAGGCGTAGAGCGCGTTCCCGGCCGTGTAGTAGAGCAGCGCCGGGAAGTAGACGAGGTTGCTGCTCCAGTAGAGCCACGCGGTCATGTAGCCGGCAAACTCGCCGAACGCCTCACGCGTCCAGATATAGATGCCGCCCTCGCCGGGGTAACGCCGCGCCAGCTCGAGCACGGCCCAGCCGAGCGGCACGAAGAACGCCGCGAAGGCGATGACCCACACGGTGATCGCGCTGGGTCCGATTGCGGCGGCGGTGGCGATCCAGCGCGGCGCCACCACGGCCACGATCAGGAACTGGACGACGTCGTTGAAGCGGAGGACCGGCTTGAGTTGCGGGGTCTCACTCGCCGTGTCGGCCATGGCACCTCGAACGACTCCACCGCGGGATCGCGGCGCTCCGCTTCACCACCGGGCGCCGATGCTCGCTCTCACGCTGCGCGGCGCATTGTACAGCCGCGCGTCGTGCACCGGGACCCAGTGCCCCTCGGTGCCGGGCAGCTGTGACCAGTAGGCACCGCCGCCGAGCCCGGTCTCGGTCCGATAGGCGCCGTAGTCGTCGTACGTGGTGTTGATCACGGGATTCGGAGAACCGTCCACGGTGGCGGCGCGCTCGTACTGTCCATCGAAGAGATTACGCGCCTCGATGCCGAACGTGAGGCCGAGCGCGTATCGCGGCGACCACTGGAGCGACACGTTGGTGTTCTCGGTCCAGTCGAGGCGCCGGCTGTTGACCACGCTCAGGTCGCTGAACGGCTGGCGCAGCGGCTTCGGCGTCCACGGGAACGGCGATCCCACGACGCTCGACCACCCGAACTGCCAACGCTCACGCCAGCGCCACGCGCCGCTCAGGGCGATCGTGTGGCGCCGGTCCCAGGAGAGCGGCTGGTTTCCGATCGCGGGCGTCCGCGCCGAGCGCACCGCCCCGAAGGGATCTCCCTCGGGGCGCGATTCGTTGCCCCACGCCTGCATCCAGGTGTAGCTGGCCTCGATGCGACGCGCGACATCCGGCGAGTGGGTCAGCGTCCATTCGAATCCGACGGCGTGTCCCTGATCCTCGTCGACGTAGCGGAGGTTGATCGGGCCCTGCGGGACCTCGGCATCGAGCGCTCCAACCTGTCCGTAGATGTCGCGGTAGAACACCGCCGACTGCATCGCCCAGGCGGGACCGAACAAATGTTTCACGGCCGCCTGGTAGGAGATCGACGTGGCGGGACCGAGTGCGGGATTCCCGAGCGGCTGCCGGTTCCCGATCACCGTGCGCTGATCGTAGAGGTAGTCGCGGCCGGGCGACTGCTGGAGCCGGACGTAGGCGAGCGAGAACACGTCGCGCACCGAGATCGGATAGGCGACGCCGAGTCGCGGTCCGAACGACCAGATCCCGGCGCCGTCGCCGGGCAGGGTCTGATCGTCGGCAGCCGAGCCGGCCGTGAAGTACTCGGCCCGCACGCCGGCATTGAGCACCATGCCCTCGAATTGCCACCGTCCCTGGACATAGCTGAACGCGGCCGGAGCGCTCACGTCGTAGGTGCGCACCGAATCGAGCGGCAACGTTCCCAGCGGATCGGCCGAGCGCGCCGCGAGCGGGAGATGGTCCATCTCGTAGAGGCGCGCGTCTTCCCGGCTGACCCCCACACCGACGCCGAGCGTTCCGCGCCGGCCCACGATCTCCGCGTCACCGCGCACGCTGTAGACGTCGCTCCCGCTCTCCCGGTAGAGCGGATCGTCCCCCCACAGGACGTAGAAGCGGTCATTGTCGAGCGCGCTGCCGAAGCGCGGGCGCTCGATCGGGTCGTGCGCCTGGCGGCGTCCCGCGATCGAGGTCCAGGTCCGGGTGCGGAGCCAGCCCAGACCGAGGCTCGCGTGCCGGGGCCCGCGCGGCGTCGAGAGGCGGATTTGCGTGGCGAGCTGCTGATCGTCGGTGACCGCCAGATGATCCGCAGCGCGATAGCGGATGTAGCCCGGCTGCTCGACGGGGCTGTATTTCGGGGTTTCCTTGAGGTTCACCGGAACCTCGATCCAACCGTCCACCGACCAGCTCGGACTGTAGGGCTGGCTCATGCGGCGGCTGACGAGCACCTCGGCGCTGAAGCGCTCGGGGCGACTCACCGGCGCGATCTTGAAGGAGCCGAGGATCTGATTCTCGTCGCGCCATCCGAGTGCCACGCCGGCGACGTCGTGGCGGCTCTCCGTCCGCAGTGAAGGCAGCCACGAGTCGTCGAACCATGCATCGCCCGCCGCCACCATGCCGAGTCCCTGGAGGATCGGGCTCGACAGCCGGGCGGTGACGCGGTCGTAGCGCGTCTCGGTCCCGCCGTCGGTCTGCCATTTCCACAGGAGCTCGGGCCGCTCGGCGGGATCGGCGCTGCGCAGGTTCAGCGCACCGGCGATGCCGCCGCCGTGCTGGGCATCGGGCGCTCCGCTCACGAGCTCGGCGCTCTCGAGAGCATTCATCGGGACCGCCATGGGCCGACCGCGCAGCGGCTCGCGGAGGCTCATCCCGTCGAGCGTGACCGCCAGCTCGCCCGAGCGCCCGCCACGCACGTGCAGCTCCTCGCCCTGCGCCACCACTCCGGGCTTGAGCTCCAGCACTTCCGCCAGCCGGTCCACGGGAAGCGCCCGCATGGTCTCGCCGGAGATCGTGTGAACGGTTTCACTAGATCGCAGGTCATCGAGCAGTGCGCGCACTTCGACGGCCGGGAACTCCCGCACCACGCGGCGGGGTGCGAGGGTGGTGTCGGGTGCGGCGGCGGCGCCCGTCGAGTCGGGCGCCGCGGCAAAGGTGGCGGCGGTGAAGAGGTACAGCGCGTTGAAGAGTGGACCCAGAGTTCGCCTCGCGTGAGCCCGGTGCGCTGCTCATAAGAAGCGGCCGGACTCCCTGTCGGAAGCCCGGCCGAACGAAAGGCATGGTGCCGTGGAACCGGTCTTCCGCGCAAGTCGAATCGACGGCGCCGGACTCCAAGGAGGCGCTCAGCCGGTGGTCTTCGCTCCGGCCGAGCGCGCCTGCTCCTCGATCCAACCGTCCACCACCTTCTCGAGCACCGTGAGCGGCACCGCGCCCGAGGTGAGCACGACGTCGTGGAACTTCTTGAGGTCGAAGCGCGGACCCAGGCGTTCCCGCGCCCGGTCGCGCAGCGCCAGGATCTCGAGCTGCCCCACCTTGTAGGCGCACGCCTGCCCCGGCATCACGATGTAGCGCTCGATCTCGGTGACCACCTCGGAGCTGTCCATGCCGGTGTTGGCCACCATGAAGTCGATCGCCTGCTGGCGGGTCCAGCGCTTGCGGTGGATCCCGGTGTCCACGACCAGCCGCACCGCCCGGAACAGCTCGGCGCCCATCGCACCCAGTGAATCCTCGGCGTCGCGGTGGAAGCCCTGCTCGAGCGCCAGCCGCTCCGCGTAGAGCGCCCAGCCCTCGGCGTACGCCGTGAACGGGATCACCCGGCGGAAGAATGGGACGCCCTTGAGCTCGCTCTGGATCGAGATCTGGAAGTGGTGCCCGGGAACGCCCTCGTGATAGGCGAGAGTCCGGGTGTCCGGGCGGTGCGTCTCCTTCGGATCGCGCAGGTTCACGTAGAACACCCCGGGCCGCACGCCGTCGAGGCTCGGGCCGCCGTAGTAGGCGGCGGGCGTCCCGGCCTCCTTGAACGCCGGCACCCGCTTCACCTCGAGCTTGGCTTTGGGCTGCACGCCGAAGAGCGTTTCGCAGCGCTCGCTCGCCTCGTCGAGCACCTGCTGGTAACGCGCGATGATCTTTTCGCGCGCCGAGTCGCCTTCGCCGTAGGAGTAGCGCGGATCCTCGCGCAGGCGGTGCAGGCCGGCGGCGAACGGTTCCGTAGGAAGTCCCTTCTCCTTCAGGAGGACGCGCATGTCGGCCTGGATGCGCGCCATCTCCCGCAGGCCGAGGGCGTGGATGGAGTCGGCCGGCAGGTCGCTCGTCGTGTGGTGCCGCAGCATCTGGTCGTAGTAGGCGTCGCCGTTCGGCAGCTTCCACACGCCGTCGTCATCGTTCGTCTTCGCGGCCAGCGCCTCGCACTTGGCGATCATCCGCCGGTACGCCGGGTACACCGCGCCGTCCACCGCCGACGTGAGCTTCGCGAGCAGCGCCTCGCCGGCTTTGCGATCGAGTCCCTGGATGCTGTCCAGCCGTGCGCGGAAATGCGCGACCAGCACGTTGCTGTCGGCCGGGGGCGCCACGAACCCGTTCATCTCCTTCACCACCCGCTCGAGCACGAAACGCGGCGGGATCACGCCCTTCTCCTCGCGTACCGTCAGGCCTTCGATCGACTGGTCGATGGCCCGTCCGATCTTGGACACCCGCCCGATGTAGGCCTTCGCGTCGCGCGCAGCCTTGAGCGGCTGGGTCGACAGCAGGAACGTCGGCAGCTCGTTCTGCACCCCGAACATCTGGTTCACCGGGTAGTCGTAGAACTCGAATTTCGAGAAGGCCCGGTTCTGATCCTCGAGGAACCAGTCGAGCACGTCGGCCGAGAGCGCCGCCGGCCGCGCCATCTTCGAGCGGTCGTAACGCCTCAGCATGGTCAGGTTGTCGGCGAGGAGCCGGGCTTCGCGGCGCTCGGCCGCCGGCGACATGTCGTCGAGCTCGTCCGCGTACCAGCGGAAGGGCGTGTTCTCGAAGATGCCCATCTGCGTGAGCAGCAGCGGGTGGCGGAGCGCGAAGCTGAAGAAGATCCGGGCGTAGAAGAGATCCGGCGTCCACGGCTTGAAGAAGAGCACCGGAACCGCGAACACGACGGCGCCCGCCATCAGCACGGCTAGAATCCACAGGAGCACACGCTTCACGAGACCTCCTTGGGGAGCTGCTGCTAGTCGGTCAGATTGAGATCGATGCGAATCCGGCCCTGGCTCACCTTGCCCGGTTCCGGATCCAGTACGAACACGCGCGCCGGATCGACGCCCTTCGCCATGAGCAGCTGCTTGATGGCGTCGCCGCGCGCCGTAGCGAGCGAGAGGAGCTCGGCGGCATCGGCGGCCTGCAGCGCGGTCAGCGTGTCCTGGATCGCCGCGCTCAACGCCGGCTGGTCGACCACCTTCTTCGACGAGCCGGCCTTGTAGGCGGTATGGCCCGCCGGCAGCGAGCCGGCGGCAGACGTGTGGCGTTCCTTGAGGCTGGCGTAGCCCGGTTTGCCGAGCCGCGCCACGCACAGGTCCTCGAGCAGGACCGGCGAGTATCCGAGGCCGCCATACTTGCGGGGATCGGCGGCGATCTTCTCGGCCGCCACTGCGGCGAACTTGGTCTGACGGATCACGACGGCGTCGCTGTCGGCGTCGGAGCGGCCGCGCACTTCGAGGCCGAGCTGCGGCCGCTTGGCCAGCGCCTCGGAGAGTTTCGTGAGCGATTCCTGTTGGTCCGCGGGCACGGCGCTCTGCCCCGCCATGAAGTCGACGTGGCTCAGCTCGTCCCCGCTGCCACCGTCGAACAGGGCGCCGAGCAGCGCGAAGGGCGCCGTCGCCACCTTGGTGAGCAGGCTCATGATGAAGTCCCAGATGATCTTTCCGATCCGGAACTTGGGATCGTCGACGTCGCCCTCGACCGGCACATCGAGCTCGATCTTGCCCTCGCCGTCCTTGAGGATCGCGAGCGCGAGCCCGACCGGGAGGTGCGTCGCCTCCGGGCTCTCCACCTTCTCCCCCAGCTCGAACTGGTCGAGCACCACCTTGTTCTGGCCGACCAGATGCCGGCCCTGGAGCTGATAGCCGAGATCGAGCGACATCATCCCCTTGTCCACTTCGCGGCCCAGATACTGCCCGGTGTACGGGGTGAGCACCGGCATGTTGAAGCCACGGAAGGTGACCGCGAGATCCATGTAGGGGGATTCCGCGAGCGGGTTGATCTGCCCCTTCACCTCGGCGGTTCCGCTCGGCTGGAGCGTGCCCGCGAGCGCGAGGTCGGCACGCGCGAGCGAATCAGAGGAGAGCCCCGTCACGCCGCCGTTCAGGTGATCGACCCGCGCCGCGAACGGCAGGATGAGCGAGAAATCGGCGAAGTCGGCCGAGCCGTCCACCACCTCCACCTTCGCGACCCGCACCGGGAACACCGGGGCCGCCGCTGCGGCCGGGGTGGAGACGGCTGCCGTGTCCTTCTTCTTCTTGTTCTTCTTCGCCTCCTTGGCCAGGCGTTCGCGCTCCTCCTCCGCGGCCGCGAGGGCGGCCGAGTCCGGACGGATCCCGAGAATGTCCTGGACGTTCGTCGTGCGGTCGCGAAAGACGAGCAGCTTGGCGAACGGCTCGCGGAGCCGCACCGAGGCGATCCTGAGACGCCGCGGCGTGAAGTCGAGGCCGTTCACGGCCACCGATTTCCACGCGACGAAGCGGTCGTTGGTCTCGCGGTCCCGAACCAGCAGATCGCGGGAGACGATGTTGCCCTGGAAGCTCGCCTCCGGCGTGGCTCCCTGCTGCCGGAGCTGGAGCTTGCCGTCGAAGCCCAGTGTGCCGCTCGCCAGGTGCACCTTGGCGATCGGGTTCACGTAGGGCTGGAGGATCGGCAGCGGCAGGTTCGCCGCCCGGATCGCGAGGTTGGCCGAGGTCGGCGATGGAGTCACCGTGCCGGCCACGTCGATCCGACCCTTGCCGGCAACCGTGACATCGCTGGCCACCTCGATCGGAGCATCGAGCTTGGAGCTGATGTTCCGCAGCGTGGCGTTGGCCGGATCGAGGTCCAGCCGGAATGGCGGATCCAGCGTGCGGTCCTCGAACGAGATTCCCAGGCGGCGCACCGCCAGCTCGCCAAGCTTCAGGTCCCACGGCGCTGCGGCCGGCGCTGCGCCGGCGGTGCTGTCGGGCCGGGACCGGGACGCGGACGCCGCGGGGGCGGACGCGGGCGGCGCCGGCATCAGCGCCACCCAGTTGAGCGAGCTGTCACGATTGAGCCACGCCGCGATCCGCGCCCCGGCGACCAGCACGCGGTCGATCGCCGCCGACTGCTCCGGATAGCTTACCTGGATCCCGGTGACGACCAGACTGTCGAGCCCGAACAGCTCCGGTCCGGTCCCCTTTTCGCGCATCCGGAATCCGATCATCGACAGCGAGGTGTCGTGGACGCGCGCGACCACGCTGTCCCCGTGCACGTCGAGCGAGTACTGGAACCGGCAGCTGAACTGGCCGTCGGTGACCTCGAAGGGCGTCCGCCGCTTCACGATCTCCCAGAAGCGCGGAAGCCTCGATCCCGAGATCTCGAGCACGCCCGCCGAGTGCATGGGCTCGAAGGTGAGGTCGCCGATCCACGACCATTTCCCGCCGCCGGGGTCAGTGGCGGCAATCTGGTAGTCGCCTTCCTTGCGGGGAATGGTGGTGAAGTTGTCGAGCCTCAGATCGATCGGTTCGATCGAGCCTTCCTCGGGCTCGGGGGACATCAGGTTGGTCAGGCGAAGGGATCCCTGGTTGATCTGGAAGCGACCCACGACCAGCCGCGGCGTCTTCCCTTCCTCCTTGGGTATCAGGTCGGCGAAGTTGGGCTGACCGTCCGGCATGAGACGGATGTGGATTCTAGGCCGGTCGACGCGGAATTCGCGCAGCGTGGTGGCGAGACGCACCAGGCTCGACAGCTGGAGATCCGCATACACCCGGTCGTAGGCGAGGAAGACCGTTCCGTCGGGGTCCTTGAGCTCGAAGCCCTCGAGCGTCAGCGAGAAGATCAGCGGGTTGAAACGGACGCGATCGAGCCGGGCCTCGCGCTTCAATTCCTTGCGGATGCCGGAGACGATCTGGCCGCGGAGGATCGGCGGAACGGCGAAGAATCCGAAAGCGGTATAGCCCGCGAAGATCAGGAGCGGAATCCAGACCCGCTTCCTTCTCAGCCACTCCCCTGCTGTCACCGTCCACTCCGTTTTCGATTCGAACGGGCGGCGAATCCCTCCGCCGCCCGTCCGTGTTGCGGGGTCCGCGCTGTCCGTTGCGTCGTCAGCCGGCCTGCTTCGCGGTTTCCGCCGGCGGGGTCATGTGCTGGCTGTCCCAGGCGGGGGGCGGCGGAAGCGTGAAACGCGGGCCGGTCGCCTGGGTGCCGGGGGGAATCACCGCCGGAGCCTTGTGCTGGATCGGCGGCAGGCTCTTCAGGTAGGCCGCGAGTGCGTACGCGTCCTCATCGGTGAGGAAGGCATAGTTGGGCCACGGCATCGGCGGAAGGAGCGGAGACTGGTCCGGACGGTGCCCCGTGCGGACCGCGGTGACGATGTCGTCCTCGCTCCACTTTCCGATCCCGGTCTCCATGTCCGGCGTGAGGTTCCGCGGATAGCTGACACCCCACGGTCCCTCCCACCCGAGCTCGCTCCCCGACAGCGTGCGGAGCGTGTCCGGATTGCCGTAGAAATGGCCGGGCGTGTGACAGTCGTTGCACGACGCGACGATCGAGATGTAATGCCCGCGCTCCACCTTCTGTTCCGCCGTCATCGCGGCGGCCTCCGGCTCGGCGGTCGTGCACGAGACCGCCGCCAGCGCCGACACTGCCGCGGTCACCAGCAGACTGCTGGCGACCCATCGACTCCACCGAACTTCACTCCGGTTGTTCATTGGTTCCACGGCGATCCTCCTGATGGACGTACCCTCGAGAAAACGGACCCCGGGCGGAACTTCTAACGCGCCGCGGGGGCCGGGGTCCAGTCGGAACAATGACAAACTGTCAGAGTTCGACACCGGTTGTCAGTGCTTCGGAGCGCCCGCTTCGCCGGTCCGGTACCGGAACCGCCGCAAACCCGCCCCATTCCTTCTGAGAACCAAGCGGCTCCGGCTGGCACCACCCTTGCCGTATCGCCGGAGGGTGAAGACCATCTTCGAGCCGTTCCGTATCAAGTCGGTGGAGCCGCTCCGGCTCTCGACCCGGGCCGAGCGCGTCGAAGCATTGGCCCGGGCCGATTGGAACCTGTTCCGCATCCCGGCCGAAGCCATCTTGATCGACCTCCTCACCGACTCCGGCACGGGGGCGATGTCGTCCGAGCAATGGGCCGGCATCATGCGCGGCGACGAATCGTACGCCGGCGCCCGCTCCTGGTTCGTGTTCGAGCGCCGGGTCCGGGAGCTGACCGGATTCCGCCACATCATTCCCACGCACCAGGGCCGGGCGGCGGAGCGGATCCTGTTCTCGTGTCTCGGCGTGGCGGGGCGGATGGTCCTCGCGAACACTCATTTCGACACCACCCGGGCCAACGTGGAGTACCTCGGTGGGCGCGCGATCGACCTGCCGATTGCGGAGGCGAAGCACCCGGCCGAGCGTCATCCCTTCAAGGGCAACCTCGACCTCGAAGCGCTCGAGAACGAGCTGGAACGCAGCGGCGACAACGTGGCGTGCGTGCTCGCCACCGTCACCAACAACTCGGGCGGCGGCCAGCCCGTGTCGCTCGCCAACCTGCGGGGGGCGAGCACCCTCTCCCGGAAGCACGGCGTGCCGTTCTATCTCGACGCCTGCCGGTTCGCGGAGAACGCGTACTTCATCAAGCTGCGCGAGCCCGGACAGGGCCACCGCTCGGTCGAGAGCATCGCCCACGAGATGTTCTCGCTCGCCGACGGCGCCACGTTCAGCGCCAAGAAGGACGGGCTCGCGAACATCGGTGGGTTCCTCGCCACGAACGACGACCGGCTCTCCCGCCAGGAGGAGGAGCTGCTGATCCTGACCGAGGGGTTCCCGACCTATGGCGGACTCGCGGGCCGGGATCTCGAGGCGATCGCCGTCGGACTCCGCGAGGTCGTGAACGAGGACTACCTGGAGTACCGGATCGCCTCGGTCCGCTACCTCGGCGAAGGGCTCACCCGCGCCGGGATGCCGATCGTCCAGCCGCCGGGCGGCCACGCGGTCTACATCGACGCAGGCGCCTTCCTCCCGCACATCGCGCCCCATCGATTCCCCGCCCAGGCGCTGGCATGCGCCTTCTACCTCGAGGGCGGCGTGCGCGGCGTCGAAATCGGCACCCTGATGTTCGGCGGGAAGGATCCGGTCACGCACGACCAGCGCCTCGCTCCGCTCGAGCTGCTGCGGCTCGCCATTCCGCGGCGCGTCTACACCCAGAGCCACATCGACTACGTGATCGAAGTCGCGATCGAGGTCGCGCGGCGACGGGACTCGCTGAAGGGGCTCTTCATCCTCGAAGAGCAGGCGCACCTGCGTCATTTCACGGCGCGTCTTGCGCCACTCGCCGCGGAACCCGCGGGACGGGAGACCTCATGATCCTGCGCGCCATCGGCAATACGCCGCTGATCGTCGCGGACGGCATCTACGTCAAGCTGGAATGCGCGAACCCCGGCGGAAGCATCAAGGACCGCATCGCCCGCTACATCCTGGAGGAAGCGGTGGCTCGCGGCGAGCTGGTTCGCGGGGACGTGATCGTCGAGACCACCTCCGGCAACACCGGGATCGCGCTCGCCTGGGTGGCCCGTGAGCTGGGGAACCCGGTCATCGTCTACATGCCCGAGCACATGAGCCCGGAGCGCCGCCAGATGATCGAGAAGCTGGGCGCCGAGGTCCGCCTGACCCCGCGCGCGGAAGGGTTCGCGGGAGCCGTGCAGAAGCGTGATGCCTATCGCGGGCGGCCTGGCTACTACGTTCCCGATCAGTTCGGGAATCCCGACAACGCCCGCTGCCACGAGCTCACGACCGGGCCCGAGCTGATTCGCCAGCTCGCCCTGCGGGATTGCCGGAGTCTCGACTATTTCGTGGCCGGGGTCGGAACCGGCGGGACCCTCATGGGCGTGGGCCGCGCGCTGCGCGCGGTCTTTCCGAAAGTGCGCGTGGTGGCCGTCGAGCCCGCCGAGTCGAGCGTCATGAGCGGGGGCCCGGCCGGAGACCACGAAATCATGGGAATCGGCGACGGCTTCGTCCCCGACCTCGTGGATCTCTCGGCGATCGACGAGATTCTCACCGTGAGCAGCGCCGAAGCTCGAAATGCCGCGAGCGGGATCCGTGCCCGCCACGGGTACTGCGTGGGCGTGAGCTCGGGCGCCAATCTCTCCGCGGCCCGGGTTCTCGCCCAGCGCGGCGGCACCGTGGCCACCGTGTGGCCCGACTCCGCCGATCGCTACGCTTCGATGGGGCTCGGCGACGATCCCGCGATCCACGTGGGCTGTGCGATGCGACCCTTTTGTGAAGCGCGTGGCCGGGTGCTGCTGGGAGATTGAGGCGTTCTCGCAATCAGTGACGCCGCTTCCGCGCACTCCGGACGGTGCTCAATACGCGGAACAGCGCGCCGCCGATCCGGAGAGCCGGGCTCGCCGCGATGAGCCCGGCCGCGAAACGCGGCCGCGCGAGACCGAAGACCATGGCTCCGATGCCGGCGAAGGTGGCGATTCCGGGGGCGTGTCGGCGGAGCCAGCCGGCCGCCGCGACACCGCGATCGATGCCCTGGAAGACGGGGCGCCACGAGCGCCACTGGGCGGCCATCTCCACGCGCTGGGCCTCGGCGCGTTCCAGCAGCTCGGCGCGCCGCGCCGCGAGATCCTTCCGTCCGCTCACGATCCACCTTTCAGCCGCTCACGGTCCTTGCGCAGCTCGGCGATGGTGGTGGCGAACATCGGCGGCCGGTGCTTGAGCCACCACCTGAGCCACAGGGCGCCAGCAGCGGCCAGCATCAGCATCCCGAGGGCGACGATTCCGATGGCCGCGACCCGGTGCTCGTCCCCCACCGCGAGGACGACATAGAGGAGACCGAGAAAGGCGCCGGCCTGCAGAAAGAAGAGGACACCGACGACGACCATGACGAGGCGCACGAGCCGGAAGCGCTCCTCGGCGATCTCGGTCGAGAGAATCGCGAGCCGCGTCTGGAGCAGGTCGATGCCGGTGCGCAGGAAGCGCCGCACCGAACCGCCAAGCCCCGTTTCGCCTCCGGTCCCAGGATCGGGTTCCACGGTCCTCAGCGCCGCGCGACCAGCACGCCCACCAGCAGCCCGGCCACGGCGGCGATTCCTATCGCGCCCCAGGGATGCTCGTGCACGTAGTCGTCGGCGGCGCGGGCCGCCTGCCGGGCGCGAGCCACCGCGACGTCGTCCAGGTCGGCGAGCCGGGTCTTCAGCGTACGCAGGGTCTCCTCCGCGCGGGCACGCGCTTCGCCGACCTTCTCTCCCGCAACACCGGCCGTTGCCTTGAGCAGCTCCTCGGCGTCGGCGATCACCGCCTTCATGTCCGCCGCCAGCTGGTCGCGGGCGACGGTGATGCTCTCATCCATGGCGCTCCTCCTCATCCACCTATATCTAATGTGGTGTGCCCCGGGGGCAGCCGGGCGTGATCCTTTCGGGAACGCTAACGATTCCCGGGGCCGGCGGCAATGCCTTGAATCGGGCGGGGTTGCGGCAGCACGGAAAACGGACGAATCGTTTGCGCCCATCTCGGCGTCCAAGTATGCGATTCGGTAGCCGGTGGAAGTGCAGACCTGTTCTGAGCAGCCGTCAGTTCATCGAACTGGCGGCTGTTTTTGTCATGGTGGTGTCAGCCGTCGGACCGAAGCTCTCGATCGAAAGGATCGGGCGTTACCGTCGCGTCGGACGGCAGGGACGGACCGGAAACGGTCCGCGCATCAAAGAGGAGTACCCCATGACGGGCACCGTAAAGTGGTTCAACGAGGAAAAAGGCTTTGGCTTCATTGCGCAGGAGAAGGGTGGCGACGTGTTCGTTCACTTTTCTGCAATCCAGGCCCAAGGCTTCAAGACACTCGCGGACGGTGATCGCGTGGAGTTCGAGGTCGAGCAGGGTCCGAAAGGCCTTTCGGCATCGAACGTCCGCAAGATCTGACGTTCACACACTCGCAACGGGCGGTGGATTCGACATCCACCGCCCGTTCTCGTGCATGTTTCGCTCCATATTTTCTTGCAATGTTCCATTGCATATGTAATCTGCAGTTTGAGGACGCGATACCGGAACAATACGCGTCCTCTCCATCGGCGCAGCGACGCGGATCCGAGCCGTTATGTCGCCTGCGCGGTTTCCCCAACAGGGAGGTCTCTGATGGCCGGCAGGAAGAAGAGAAGGGCGAAGCGAGCGGTTCGGAAGACGGCGCGCAAAGTGCGTGGTGGAAAGCGCAAGGTGCGTCGCAAGGTCCGGAGGGCGGTCCGCAAGACCGCTCGCCGCAAGCGCGTCGTCCGCCGGAAAGTGAAGCGCGTGGTGCGCAAGGTGCGCCGCGCCAAGCGCAAGGTTGCCCGAAAGGTCCGCCGCAAGGTCCGCCGCAAGGTCCGCCGTGCGGTCCGTCGCGGCGGTCGAGCCAAGAAAGCCATCGAAGGGATGATGGGGCCCGACACCGGCGGGATGATGTAGCCGGTTCGCGGCAAAGCGTTGAGGCCGCTCGCCGAAACGGCGGGCGGCCTTCGCATTTCGACGCGCGCCGGTCTGCGCGCGCTCGCAGTCGAATTCCACGCGGCAAGCAGTCTGCGATTGACCGGCCCGCGGTTACGTCCTAGCCTTCAGACGTCCTGGTTGGAACGGTCGCACTGACGCTCCGTCACTCTTACGGGTCGTCGCCCCCTGATACAGGCGCACAAGACCAGGCCGATGCGGCTCATGCCCAGAAACCAGGATCGGCTGCTTTTCCCCCTCGCCGGTCCGGCAAACGGTCGTGAGTTCACTTGAGATGGGAAGGGCCGCCTGACCATCCAGACGAGCGGGCTTTCCCATGGGGTCCGGACGCGCTCCTCAGGAGTCGCATCCGGCATCACGACGGGTGTCGATCGTTCCTGATCCGCCCAATGGGGAGCGTCATGATCTCGTATCTTGAATGGTCATCCTTTAGATCTCTGGTGACCGGGGCGGCATTGGCCCTCCTGATCTCTAGCCCCGCGCTGGCCGCGAGGGGATCCGACGATCCCGTCCGGGACCCGGTCCAGAAGATTGAAGAGCCCGCGGCGACCACCTACGTTCTTCACGCATTCCTCGCGTGGGGTGACGCCCAGGAACGCGCGGTGACGGAGGCCGGCGGCACCGTGGTGTTCCGCCACGCCGAGAGCGGCGTGGGAATCGCCACATCGGTCTCCGAAAACTTCCTGCAGGCGGCTCTGTTGAGCGGGGCGTTCGAAGGCGGCAGCGCCGACGCGCGGATCCCGTTTGGCTCGGCAGCAGGAATCGAGGCGGCCACCGAGGATGCCTCGGCGCCCGGCGCCGGATTCGACGTCACCGCCGCCAACCCCAATGACGAGACCCTCATCAATTCCCAGTGGAGCCTGACCGCGATCCACGCGCGCGACGCCTGGTCGGTCGGATACGACGGACAGGGCGTGCGGGTGGCCGTCATCGACGGCGGAACCTGCGCCAGTCACGTCGATCTCGATGCCAACCTGGACATGGCTGCCGGACGGTCGTTCGTCCCCGGACGACACTTCGCGGATGACGCCACCGGGTTCCGCCGGGCGTGCTACCTGGCCGGGATCATCGCCGCCGAAGACAACAACGCCGGAGTGATCGGCGTCGCTCCGAAGGCCACGATCATCCCGTGCAAGGTCCTCCACAACGGATCCGGAACCTTCGACGCCATGATCGAGGCGATCCTCTACGCTGCGGACCCGATCTCGGAGGGCGGCGCAGGTGCCAACATCATCCTGATCGGATTCGGCGCGCTGATCGATCTTCAGCACCCCGAGAACGTCGAGTTGTCCAAGGCCCTCACCAAGGCCATCAAGCACGCCAAGCAGCGCAACGTGCTCGTGATCACGGGCGCCGGCGACGACGCCACCGACCTGGATGCGCTGTCCGGGACGGCCCAGATCCCGGCGCAGAGCGGGGCCCTGGCCGTGGCCGGCACCGGACCGGTGGGATTCGCCGTCGGCTATCCCAACGGCGCCACCAACTTCACCCGCCCGGCGGGCTACACCAACACCGGCCGCCACGCCCTGTGGCTCGCTGCCCCTGGCGGCGACGCCGCTCTCGATCCGGCAACCGGTACCTGCAGGGTGCCGCGTGTTCCTTCCGGGAACACCATTCTGGCGTGTCCCGTGTTCGATCAGGTGGTGAGCACGGGCTTCGTCAGCGGGAGCAACTCGGTGTACACGTGGTCCGCGGGAACTGGCGCGGCTGCGGCTCATGTCGCCGGAGTGGCAGCGCTGGTTTTCCAGAGGTTCCCCGGGCTGGAAGTCGGCGAGCTGAAGGCTCACCTCGCCCACACCGCCGATGACGCCTACCCGGGACTCGATCCCGTCCAGGGACGCGGGTTCGTCAACGCGGGGCGAGCGGTCACCGAGCCGCTCGATGACAACGACGACGACGGTGACGCGCCGGCCGGCGAGTACGTGGCGAAGCGCAGCGGTGCACCGGCGACCCCGGTGCTCGCGCTTTCGGTCACGCCGCACCCGGTGGCGAGCGACGCCATGTTCGCGATGACCCTGCCGGTGGCGGGGCGGGCTCGTCTCGAGTTGTTCGACCTCGCCGGTCGCAACATCGCCCTGCTGTTCGACGGCGACGCCCAGGCCGGCACCACGACCCTGCGCTGGGACGGCCGCGGCCGGGGCGGGCGCGCGGTATCGCCCGGCGCCTACTTCGCGAAGCTCTCGGCGGCGGGAGGAACCCAGCGCCGGATCGTCGTCGTAGCGCCGTAACCAGCCATCTTCAGACCCGCGCGAGCGGGGGAGTTCGAGGGAGCCGGGGCAGTCCCCGGCTCCCTCTACTAATGAGCCCGGAAACACCCAGGCCGTCCATGGCGTAGTCTTTCTTCGTACCCGGCTTCCCGACCCCCTTCGAGAGGTGCCGAATGCTTGCCGTCCGAGATCTGGTCAAGGTCTATCCCGGTCCCGTCACCGCCCTCCAGGGAATCCAGCTCGAGCTGGACTCGGGGATGTTCGGTCTGCTCGGTCCCAACGGGGCCGGCAAGTCGACGTTCATGCGCATCCTCGCGGGGCTGCTCGAGCCGACGTCGGGATCGGTGACGCTCGACGGTGAGGACGCCCTCGCCCACCCCGAGGCGGTGCGGGCCCGCCTCGGCTACCTCCCGCAGGAGTTCGGCTTCTATCCACACCTGACCGGCGAGCAGATGCTGATCCACCTGCTCCGGCTCAAGGGGGTCACCGCGCCTTCCGGGCTCACCCGTGTGGCGCGCGAGCTGCTCGAGCGCGTAAACCTGTCGTTCGCAGCGCGCCGGCCGGTCAAGGGCTATTCGGGAGGCATGCGCCAGCGGCTCGGCATCGCCCAGGCGATCGCCGGCAGCCCGCGGCTCGTGATCGTCGACGAGCCCACCGCGGGCCTCGACCCGGAGGAGCGGCTGCGCTTCTACCATCTCCTCGCCGAGCTGGCCGAGGACCGGATCGTCGTTCTGTCGACCCACATCGTCGAGGATGTCGCGGTGCTGTGCCCGCAGTTCGCCGTGATCCGGAACGGGCGACTGCTCACACGGACCACGCCGCGCGCGGCGCGCGAGGCGATCGCCGGAACGATCTTCGAGGGCAGCGTCCCCCCCGCCGAGCTCGACGCGCTCCGCAGCGCGCGGCACGTCACCCAGGCCATCCTGGTCGAAGGGCGCCACCGGGTCCGGGTGTACGAACCGGACGGCGTGCCGCCTCCGGGCTTCGAGCCGGCCACCCCCACCCTCGAGGATGCGTACCTGGTGCTCATGCGCACCGGGGGATTTCAGGAGTCCGCGAGCCCGCCGGTGAACGGCGCGGCGGCCCGGTCGGTGGCGGCGACGGTGCCGGCGTGAGCGCCGCGAACGGATCCGGCGGCTCGCTGGCCCGCACCTGGGAAGTCTTCCGCCAGGAGTTCTCGCACAACCTGAGGCGGCCGCTGTTCTGGATGCTGATCCTGCTCGCCGGCTTCTTCTCCTTCTCGCTCGCCGGCGGGCACGCGTCGATCGGCTCCGGGGATGCGCGGGTTGGCGGCACGCGCGCCTGGATCACCTCGGAGTTCGCGCTGGCCCAGCTCCTCATCATCATGGTCTCGGTGCTCTACGCGTTCTTCGTCGCGGTCGGCGCCGGGATGTCCATGATTCGCGACGGCGACCTCAAGGTCGGCGAAATCCTCCACTCCACGCGGCTCACCGCGGGCGAATACGTGTGGGGCAAGTACCTCGCGCAGCTCGCGGGATTCCTGTGGGTGCTGGCATTCCATGTCCTCCTCATGGTGCTGTTCAACCATCTGATGCCGCACGGCGAGAACGCCGACTTCATCGGCCCCTTTGTGCCGCTCAACTACCTCCGGCCGGCGCTCTTCTTCGCGCTCCCCACGCTGATCCTCGCGTCCGGCGTCGCCTTCGCGGTCGGCGGGATCACGCGCCAGCCGATCCTGGTGTTCGTGCTGCCGATGGCGGTCGTGCTGTTCGGGACCTTCTTCCTCTGGGAGTGGTCCCCCTCGTGGCTTCCGAACTCCATCAACAACGTGCTCATGTTCATCGACCTCACCGGGTTCCGCTGGATCAACGAGACGTGGCTCAACGTCGACAAGGGAGTGGACTTCTACAACCGCCGACCCGTTGGCCTCGACACCCTCATCGTCGTCCAGCGCGTGCTGTGCGTGGCCCTCGGGTTCGCGGCCGTCGGGCTCTATCAGCTCCGGTTCTCGCGACTGCTGCGCGGCGCGGCCGCACCCCGCCGCACGCGTCGCCCGGCCAACGCCGCCGCGGCCGAAACCGCGGTCGCGGCGGCGACCGCCCCGCTCACCGCGCTCGCGATGCGCTCGGGCCGGCCCGGCTTCATGGCCGCGATGCTCGAAGTCGCCCGCATCGACTGGCGCGAGCTGTGGAGCCACCCGGGGCTCTATCTCTTCATTCCCATCATCCTGATCCAGGTGTTCGGGAACGTGGTGAGCGTCGGCGCCTTCGACACGCCGCTCCTGCTCACCTCGGGAATGCTGGCCGCGCAGAACATGAACACGCTCACCCTGCTGCTCTGCATGCTCATCCTCTTCTACACGACGGAATCCCTGCAGCGGGAGCGCAGCACCGGGTTCGCCGCGATCCACGACACGACCCCGGTGTCGGCGATGGCCATCCTGCTCGGAAAGTGCCTGACCAACGTCGCGCGGGGTATCACCGTCATGCTGGTCACCCTGGTGGGCTGCGTCATCGCGCTGCTCGTGAGCAGCAAGGCGCCCTTCACCCCGGCACCGTTTGCCCTGCTGTGGGGGCTGCTGCTCGCACCGACCTTCATCATGTGGACGAGCTTCGTGTGCTTCGCGTTCGCGCTCACCGGCAGCCGGTTCGGGACCTACATCCTCGGGCTCGTCGCCATCTCCGTCACCGGGTTCTACCAGGCGCGTGGCCGGATGAGCTGGACCTTCAACTGGGACCTGTGGGGCTCGGTGCGCTGGAGCGACCTCAGTGTGCTCGAGCTCGACCGCGGCGCGCTCGTGCTCAACCGCGTGATGGTGCTCGGTCTCGCGGCCTTCTTCATCGCCGCCACTCTGCGCCTCTTCACGCGCCGCGAGCCCGACGCGGTGCGCTGGGTGCAGGCCCTGCGCCCGGGGCCGATGCTCCGCACCGCCCTCGTGATGCTCCCCTTCGCGGCGGTGCCGCTCGCGTGCGGCGTGGCGCTCGCCTTCATGGTGCACGGCGGGCGCGAGGGCGCGGTCGCCCGCAAGTCCCAGCGCGACTACTGGACGAAAAACGTCAGCACCTGGCTCGATGCGCCGAGCCCGCAGCTCGCGGCCGCCGACATCGAACTCACGCTGGACCCGCGACGGAGCGGGATCCGTTCGAAGGGCGAGTTCGTCATGGTGAACCGCACCGACGACACGCTGCGCCAGATCGCGCTGACCGGCGGGCTCCACTGGCGGAACGTGCGCTGGACGATGGATGGCGACTCCTGCCGCCCCGAGGATCGCGCGCGCCTCTACGTGTTCCGTCCCGCGAAGCCGCTCGCTCCGGGGGATCGGATCCGCATTGGCTTCGCGTTCGAGGGCCACTACCCGGATGGCATCAGCAAGAACCAGGCGGGCGCCGGAGAGTTCATCCTGCCGTCGGCCGTGGTGCTCACCGGGTTCTCGCTGCCCTCGTTCGCTCCGATCATCGGCTACCTGCCCGAGGTCGGCATCGAAGAGGGCAAGAACAAGGCGGACCCCAGGGAGTTCCCCGAGGACTACTGGCACCGCGTGCTACCGGCCGCACTGCCGATGTTCTCGGGCTGGGTCGACACCCGCATCCGGGTGACCGCGCCCGAATACCTCCAGCACAACGTGACCGGGAACCTCGTGAGCGAGCAGGTGAAGGACGGCCAGCGCACCACCGAATGGCGGAGCGACGCTCCGGTGCGCGCGTTCAACGTGATCCTCGGCAACTGGAAGGTGAGGCGTGCCGACGGCGTCGCCGTCTACTACGACGAGCGCCATCCCTACAATGTGGACGAGATGCTCAAGGCGCTGGCCGGCGCGCGCCGCTGGTACGGCGAGTGGTTCGCCCCCTATCCCTGGAAGGAGCTCCGCCTCTCCGAGTTCCCCGGGCTCGCGGCCTACGCGCAGGGACCGCCCACCAACATTTCGTTCTCGGAGAACATCGGGTTCCTCACCAAGAGCGAGCCCAAGGCCAATGCCGCCTTCTGGGTCGCGGCGCACGAGGCGGCGCACCAGTGGTGGCCGTGCATTGCGATGCCGGGCAAGGGCCCGGGCGGCGACGTGCTGTCGGAGGGGCTCGCGCATTTCTCCACGATCCTCCTCGCCGGACAGGTCCAGGGCGAGGAGCAGCGCATGGCCTTCTGCCGCCAGATCGAGGATCGCTACGCGAACACCCGCCAGCGCGACTCGGAACGGCCGCTGGTCCGCGTCGACGGCTCGCTGCCGGGTGACGGCCGCATCATCTACGACCGCGGTGGCTGGGCGTTCTGGATGCTGCACCGGCTGATGGGCCGGGAGGCGAACCTGGCGGCCCATCGCGAATACCTGGAGACCTACCGGGACAGCCGCGATCATCCGCTGATCGAGGAGTACCTGGCGGTGATGCGCCGCCATGCGCCGGACCCGGCGGCGTTCGACGCCTACGTCCAGCAGTGGTTCTTCGGGACGGTGGTGCCGCAGTACCTGGTCGAGGACTCGAAGGTGGTGCAGGCCGCGGGCGGGTTCGAGGTCAGGGCGCGCATCCGCAACACCGGCACCGGCACAGCGCCGGTCGAGATTGCCGCCGTGCGGGGGAATCGCTTCCCGAAGAAGGAATCGAAGGACCCGGAGAAGGAGAAGAAGGAGGCTTGGGCTGACGCGCGCGTGACCGTGACGCTGGCAGCGAACGAGTCCGCCGAGGTCACGATCCCCTGCAAGTTCGAGCCGGAGCGGCTGGTCGTCGATCCCGACGTCCACCTGCTCATGCTGGAGCGCAAGAAGGCCGAGGTTCCGCTGCGCCTGCCTCCGACCGGCTCAGGATCCCTGGCGACCCGCTAGCCGGAGCTGCACCACGGTCGCGCCCCAGTGGCCGCGCGTCGCGGCCGCGTCGGCGAACGACTCCACGAGCGGATGCGCGGCGAGCACCTCGCGCACCCGCTCGCGCTGGAGCCCGATGCCGCGCCCATGGATGACACGCACCTCGCGCAGTCCCTTCGCCGCCGCGGCGTCGACGTAGTCGCGGACCACGTCCGGCACGTCGCGCGGCTGAAAGGGATGGAGATCCAGCGCATCCTCGATCGGTATTTCTACGGGCCGAGGCTCGTCCTTCTCGTCGCGCGGGTCAGTCACGTTCACCCTCCTTGGCAGGTGGCGGCTTCGTGATTGCGATACTATGCCGCCGTCGGTCCGAAACGGAGTGGGCCCTGGAGAACACCTCTTGATACAGGCGCGCCGGCCCCATCTCTCACCTCACTGGCGGCACATCCGCCATGTCGCGGGCCTTGTCGCGAGCATCGTGCTCATTGCCGCTACGTCCGCCCACGCGGCCCGCACCCTGTGGAGCGTGGGATCCGGTCGCTTCTCGCAACTGGGCCGGGCGCTCTCCTCCGCGGGCGATTTCAACGGCGACGGGTACGGCGACTTCCTCGTCGGCTTCCCCTTCCATGAGTTCCAGCCCGGCCCCGGCACCGCGATCCTCATGCTGGGCGCTCCGCAGGGAGCGGACCTGGGCCAGCGGATCCTCGAGGGGCAGGGCACACTGGGCTTCGGATACGCGGTTGCCGGCGGGGGCGACTTCGACGACGACGGCTTCTCCGACGTGGTCGTGAGCGCCTATTCCGGAGGCGCGAGCGTCTTCCGCGGCGGCAATCCGCCCGACATCACCGCCGACCTAACGCTCCCGGTCGGCGGCGGCGGATTCGGGCGGGTCCTGGCGTCGATCGGCGACTGGAACGCCGACGGCTTCGACGATTTCGCGGTGGCCGCTCCGCTCGATTCGACCGCGGGACCCGCCAGCGGCCGGGTCTTCGTCTACTTCGGGGGCGCGACTCTCGACGCGAACGCCGACGTCGTGCTGAACGGCGCCGTGGCGGGCGATCAGTTCGGGACCTCGGTGACCGGCGGGACGGACCTCAACGGCGACGGCTTCACCGATCTGGCTGTAGGGTCTCCGTACGCGGGGGGCGCCGGCGCCGTCCAGGTGTTCTTCGGAGGACCGGGCTTCGACTCCACGCCCGACCGGGTGATCACGGGAGCGTCGTCCGGGGATCGCTTCGGCGCATCGATCACCATGCTCGCCGACTTCAACGCCGATGGTGCTGGCGATCTCGCGGTGGGAGCGCCGCAGACGCCCGGCGGCGGCGCGATCCACGTCTTCTACGGCGGCGCCGGTCTCGATGCCGTCGCCGACTGGAGCGTGGCCGCGACGGCCTCGCAATCCGGACTGGGCAGCACCGTCGCGGCGGGCGACGACGTGAACCGCGACCACGTGAGCGATCTCCTGGCCACCGATTTACGCAGCGTTCCCCTCGTCTGGTTCGGCGGCCCGGCGGCGGACACGAACCCCGATGCGCCGCTTTCGGTGCCGCTCACTCCGTTCGGGGATCTCCGGTGCATCGCCGGAGCCGGAGACGTGAACGGCGATGGCTACGCCGAGTGGCTCTACGGCATCGATTCCTTCGGCGGAATGTTCACCTCGGACGTCGTCTACCTCCTCACCGCCCACGGCGACCTCCAGCTCATCGCGCCCAACGGAGGCGACGTCCAACTGCTCGGTGGTGCGGAATTCCTGGTGACCTGGGCGGGCCCGGAGCTGGCGAACCTCGAATACGCGCGCGACGGCGTTACCTGGCAGACGCTCGCGACCGGCGGCGGCGGAGCGGCCGCCAACTCCGCCACGTTGACCCTTCCACCGGGTCGTGCGGATCACACGGCACGCATGCGCGTCGTGGCTGCGACCGATACCGTGATCGATCTCGGCGATGGGTTCTTCTCCGTGACGGATTCGATCCAGACCCAGTGCTTCGGGACCACCGCGATGCCGGGTGGCACCGGCGTGACGTGGTCGGCGATCTGGCCCGGCTATCCGGGCGCGACCTACAGCTACCGGTTGTACCGCCAGGATGGCGGCGGACCGGAGACCGCGGTGAGTACGGACCCGATTCTCGCGGAGGGCTTCTTCGACCCGGCGGGCACGCCCTCGTCGAGCTACCGGCTGGTCGCGATCCGGCCCGACAACATCGAGGCAGCTCTCGATACGGTGGCGACCGGCGCCTTTTCCTGTGACAGCATTCAGCTGAGCGAGCCGAACGGCGGCGAGTCGCTGTTCCTCGCCAACTTCCTCAACGTGATCTGGACCGGAACGCGGTTCGTTGATGTCCTGCTCTCCCGCGACAACGGCGCCACCTGGACCACGGTAGAGACCGGCGTCCCGCCCCCGAGCACGGTGTTGATCGGCGCGACGCCGGGCACGTCCCAGGCGCGGGTGCGGGTCGCGGTGCAGGGCGTGGGCGGCGCGGTGTGGGACGACAGTGACGCCCCGTTCTCGATCCACACCAGCCTCCAGCTCCAGCGCTTCGTCGCCATCGCGCTCCCCACCGGCGGGGTCGCGCTCGAGTGGGACAGCGCGCCCGAGCCTTCGCTCGACACGTTCCTCGGATATCGCCTCTGTCGCGCGGACACGTTGCCGCAGCTTCCGTGTTCGAGCCTCGGCCCCTGGCCGAACCCGGGAACCTCCTACACCGATCCCGCAGGCGGCGTCGGCTCGATCTACCGCCTGTGGGCGACCCTGTTCGACTACACGGAGGTGGCACTCGGCGAGGTGACCGTCACGCCCGGACAGCCGCTCGCCGCCCTCGGGCCCTCACCCGCGCGCGCCAACGAGGAGGTGGTGCTCACCATGGTGTCCCCGCAGACCGCGAACGGCTCGGCGTCCGACGTCGAGGTACGCGTCTACGACGCGACGGGCCGGGACGTCGCGCTCCTCGGGAGCGGACTCGGCGCCGAGGGCACGATCACGCTCCGCTGGACCCCGGCGCAGTTCGGAATGCGCTCGGGCGTCTACTGGATCCGCACCCGGTCGGCATCCGCCGGTTTCGAGAAGAGCCGCCGCATCGTCGTTCTCTGAAGCCGCGCGCCGGCGCCGCTTGCCCGCGGGGCCGGGCCTGCTTCATCCTCTCCGCTTAGCCCCCGCGCCGCAGATTCCCCGCCGGAGGCCGGTTCGATGCCACACTTCGATTCCCACTCGCTCACGTTCCTGAAGCAGCTCGCGCGTAACAACCGCCGCGACTGGTTCGAAGCCCACCGCGACGACTACCTGGAGCACGTCCGCCAGCCGATGGGGGACCTGGTTCAGGAGATGGATCTCAGGTTCGCGAAGTTCGCCCCCGAGATGACCGGCGACGCGAAACGCTCGGTGTTCCGGATCTACCGCGACATCCGTTTCTCGAGCGACAAGTCGCCGTACAAGACCCACGCCGCGTGCTGGTTCTTCCATCGCGAGGCGTCGTCCAAGGTGGGACGTGAGTCACACGGGGGCGGCGCCGGGTTCTACTTCCATGTCGAGCCGGGCGCATCGTTCGTCGGCGGCGGCTGCTGGATGCCGCCACGGCCGGCGCTCAAGAAGTTCCGCGCCGCGATCGCGGAGGAACCCAAGGCGTTCGAGAAGATCGTGGCCGCGCCGGCGGTGAAGCGGCGGTTCGGCGCGCTCAGCGAGGAGGAGATGCTGAAGCGGATGCCGCGCGGTTACTGCGACGATCATCCGGCGGCGCGCTGGCTGCGCTACCAGTCGTTCACGCTGGGACGGAAGCTCACGGACGCCGAGGTGACCGGCAGCCGGCTGACCACGCTGCTCCAGTCCGATTTCTTTGGCGTCCTGCCGCTCGTCCGTTTCCTGAACGGCGTGCTCGGCTTCCGGCCGCGAGACACGCGCTGACGCAAAAGCGTCAGTCGAACTCGTACTTCGGTTTGGCCGGCGTCTGGTCGATTCCGACCCGGCCAATCACGATCTCGGCTGCCGCGTAGCTCTCCCCCTTCATCTTGTAGCCGGAGAGCCGGCGCATCATCGCGAGCTGGCCGGTGTGGGTGAGCGCGTCGGCGATGCCGCCCTGGAAGACCTTCCCCGGGTCCCACAGGATGGGCGCCCCCGATGCCAGGTAATCGTCGACCGCCTTGACGGCGGCAAAGAAGCGCTCGATCTCGCGGTCCCACGGCAGCGGCTCGGCGGTCGTCCAGGTCGGCTTCCCGTTCAGCATCCGCAGGATCCAGTCCATGAGATCGCCCATGTGGGCCAGGATCTCGACCGCCGACCGCGACGGCTCGGTGGCCGGTCGCCACGCGCCGAACTCGGCGGGCGTATCGCGCACCGTCTTCCCCGCGCGGTACGCCAGCGTGGCGAGCGAATGACGGAGGAACGTGCGGGTGGCCGGGTCGTCCGGCAAAAGGTCGGTCATGCCCGGCATGATAGCGGCCTTCTGCCCGCGGTTCGAGGGACGTATATTCGGCCTCGTGGCGTGATGCCACGGGAGGATTCGATGGGTAGAAGGAACGGCAATCGTGCGTACCCCCGGTTGACCCGGCCGCTGGTGCGCGAGAACGGCGCGCTGCGTCCCGCGAGCTGGGACGAGGCGCTGGATCGCGCCGCGGAGGGGTTCCGTCGCAATCAGGCGGAGCGGGGAGCGAATTCGCTCGGCATCTTCAGCTGCTCCAAGTCCACCAACGAGGTGAACTTCCTGGCGCAGAAGCTGGCCCGGGTCGCGTTCCGCACGAACAATATCGACAGCTGCAACCGCACCTGACACGCGCCGAGCGTCGTCGGTCTGGCGACGGTCTTCGGTGCGGGTGGCGGAACGAACTCCTACCGCGAGGTGGAGGAGACGGACGTGGTGTTCCTCTGGGGCTCGAATGCCCGTGAGGCGCACCCCATCTGGTTCCACCATCTCCTGAAGGGCGTGCGGCGCGGAGCGCGCCTCTACGTGATGGACCCGCGGCGCACCACGTCGGCCCAGTGGGCGGACGTGTGGCTCGGCCTCAACGTGGGCAGCGATATCGCGCTCTCCAACACGATGGCGCGCGAGATCATCCACGCGGGCCTCCACCACCCGGAGTTCATCGCGAACGCCACCGAGGGCTTCGAGCGATACAAGGCATCGGTCGAGTCCTACACACTGGAAGTCGGCGAGCGGCTGACCGGGGTGCCGGCCGACGTGATCCGCGACGCGGCGCACACCTACGCGCGCGCCGGCAAGGCGATGATCTGCTGGACGCTCGGCATCACCGAGCACCACGACGCGGTGGACAACGTGCTCGCGTTGATCAATCTCTCGCTCCTCACCGGGCACGTCGGGCGCTGGGGCTCGGGCTGCAACCCGCTGCGCGGCCAGAACAACGTGCAGGGCGGCGGCGACATGGGCGCCATCCCGAACCGCCTGCCCGGTTTCCAGGAGATCCTCGACCCCGAGATCCGCGGCCGTTTCGAGAAACATTGGGGTGTCCCGATCCAGCCGCGGCACGGCTGGAACCTCACCGAGATGCTGCACGCCATGGGCCGGAAGGAGCTGACCTCGCTGTTCGTGATCGGCGAGAACCCGGCGCAGTCGGACGCCGACGGCAACCACGTCGTCCATCTGCTCGAAGGTCTCGACCACCTCGTGGTCCAGGAGATCTTCCTGACCCGCACCGCCGAGATGGCGCACGTCGTCCTGCCCGCCGCCGCGAGCTGGTGCGAGGGCGAGGGCACGGTCACCAACAGCGAGCGCCGGGTGCAGCGCTGCCGCAAGGCGGTCGAGCCACCCGGCGAGGCGAAGGACGAGCTGTGGATCATCTCCGAGATCGCGCGCCGGCTCGGCGCCGACTTCGGGAATCCCACCGCCGAGTCGGTGTGGAACGAGTTCCGCACCGTGGCGCCGCACTTCGCGGGCGGCATGAGCTACGCGCGGCTCGAGGCGCTGGGCGGCATCCAGTGGCCGTGCGCGGACGAATCCGATCCCGGCGCGACCTTCCTCCACGGGCGCCTGTGGGAGCAGCCGCGCGGCGGCATGGCCGCGCCGTTCTCGGTGGTGCGCCACGAGGGCCCGGTCGAAATGCCGGACGCCGAGTACCCGTTCCTGCTCACCACCGGGCGGCGCCTCGAGTCGTTCAACACCGGCGTCCAGAGCGGTGGCTACGAGTCGCCGCTCCACTTCGGCGAGACTCTCGACCTCTCGCCTGAGGATGCGGCCACACTCGGCGTCCGCGACGGCGATGCGCTGCGCGTATCGTCGCGGCGCGGCGCGCTGATGGTGCCGGCGCGCATCGATCCCGGGCTGCGGGCGGGCACGGTGTTCATGACCCTCCACTTCCCGGACGAGGTCGCCACCAACGTGCTCACCATCGACGTGTCCGACCCCAAGTCCGGCACCGCCGAGTTCAAGGCGTGCGCGGTCCGGATCGAGCGGGCGGACGTCCCGGCCGTCGCGACGCGTCACTGATGGATCTCGTCCTTCTCGACGCCACGCCCAACGCGGACGAACGCGCCGCGGTGGACGGGCTGATCGGTCCACCGCAGAGCGCCTGGGACGGCGGCGCGCGCGGCAGCCTGCGCGACGCGCACACGGCGCACGGCGGCCACGCCCAGCGCGACCGGCGCCACCTGCTGCTGCCGGCGCTGCAGGCGCTGCAGTCGCGCATCGGCTGGATCAGCGAAGGCGGCCTCAACTATGTGTGCGAGCGGCTCACGGTACCGCCCGCCGAGGCGTGGTCGGTCGCCACCTTCTACGCCATGCTCGCCACCACGCCGCGGCCGCGCCGGGTGATCCACGTGTGCGACGACATCGCCTGCCGCTCACGCGGCGCCCGCGAGCTGTGCGAGGCGCTCGAGCAGAAGGCCGGCCCGCCGCTCCCCCACGCGCCCGAAGGCGACCACGTCCCGCACGACGCGACGCGGCCGCGGTGGATGCGCTCGCCCTGCCTCGGCATGTGCGACCACGCTCCGGCGGCGCTCGTCACCGAGGCCGGCGCGCATCCGATCGAGCGCTCGCTCGGTGGCGTGGCGCTCGGCGACCTCGGGGCGCTGCTCGCGGGCCAGGCTCCGGCCGCGGACGGGGCCGCGATCGAAGCGCTGCCGCAGCGCGGCGATCCTTCGCTCGTGCTGCTGCGACGCATCGGCGTCGCCGACCCCACGGACCTCGCCGCCTACCGCCGCGCCGGCGGCTATCGGGCGCTGGCGCACGCGTTCGAGATCGGTGCCGAGGCGGTGCTGCGCGAGGTGGTGACGTCCAAGCTCGTGGGCCGCGGCGGCGCCTCCTTCCCGACCGGCCGCAAGTGGGAGGCAGTGCGCCACCAGCCGGGGCGCCCGCGCTACCTGGTGTGCAACGCGGACGAGTCCGAGCCCGGCACGTTCAAGGACCGCGTGCTGATGTGCGGCGATCCCTTCGCCGTGGTCGAGTCCATGACGATCGCCGCGCTCGCCGCCGGTTGCGAGAAGGGCTTCGTCTACCTCCGCGCCGAATACCCGCTGGCTCACGAGCGCCTGTCGCACGCGATCGCGGCGGCGCGCGCCGCGGGGCTGCTCGGAGAGCGCGTGCTCGGCCACGACTTCGCCTTCGACATCGAGATCCGGCGCGGCTCGGGCGCCTACATCTGCGGCGAGGAGACGGCGCTATTCGAGTCGATCGAAGGCCGCCGCGGCGAGCCGCGCAGCAAGCCGCCGTTCCCGGTCGAGATCGGGCTGTTCGACCGCCCGACCGTGGTCAACAACGTCGAGACCCTGGTCAACGTGCTGCCGATCGTGCTGGAGGGGGGCGCCGCCTTCGCCGCCACCGGCACCGCCCAGTCCACCGGGACCCGCCTCTTCTGCCTGAGCGGCGCGGTGCAGCGTCCCGGCATCTACGAGGTGCCGCACGGCATGGCGCTGCGCGCGCTGATCGAGATGGCGGGCGGCGTGGCCGGGGGCCGTGGCCTTGGCGCCGTGCTGCTGGGCGGTGCGGCCGGAACGTTCCTCCGCGCCGACGAGATCGACCTCAGGCTCTCCCTCGAGGATGCGCGCGCCGCCGAGGCCACGCTCGGATCGGGCGTCGTCCTCGTGTTCGACGACCGCGCCGACCTGCCCGACGCCGTGCTGCGGATCGCCTCCTTCTTCCGCGACGAGTCGTGCGGGCAGTGCGTGCCGTGCCGCGTCGGCACCGTGCGCCAGGAGGAGGCGCTGCACCGCATCGCGCAGGGCGCCGAGCGCGGCGGCCGCGCCGCCGAGCTCGCTCTGCTCGACGAGGTCGGCGCGGGCATGCGTGACGCCTCGATCTGCGGCCTCGGTCAGACCGCCTACGCCGCGGTCGAGTCGGCGATCAAGCGCCTCCGCCTGTTCGGCGATCCGCCGGCGCCCAATGCCGCGATGCCGGTCCGCAGCGCCGCTCCCGCCGGGAAGAACGGAGCAGAGCCCGGAACCGTGGCGCTCACCATCGACGGCCGGCGCACCGTGGTGCGGCAGGGCACGACACTGCTCCAGGCGAGTCGCCAGCTCGGGGTCGAGGTCCCGACGCTCTGCTACCTCGAGACGCTGAGCCCCGCCAACGCCTGCCGCCTGTGCGTGGTGGAGGTCGAAGGCGCGCGCGTCCTGGCGCCGAGCTGCTCGCGCACGGCCGAGTCCGGCATGGTGGTCCACACCGCGTCGGAGCGGGTGCAGCGCGCGCGGCGCATGGTGCTCGAGATGCTGGCCTCGTCGGTCGACCTCTCGACCGCGCCCGTGCTCCAGCGGCAGCTCCGCGAGTACGGCTGCGACCCCGCGCGCTACGGGCCGCCGGCGCCGGCCGGCTCGCACCCTGCGGTCGCCGGCCACCACGCGCCGCCCGACGTGCGCTACGCGGCGACCGTGCTCCAGCCGCCGAAGATCGACAACGATCTCTACATGCGCGACTACGGCAAGTGCGTGCTCTGCTACAAGTGCGTCGAGGCGTGCGGCGAGGACCACCAGAACACCTTCGCGATCGCGGTGGCCGGACGCGGCTTCGATGCGCACATCTCGACCGAGATGGACGTCCCGCTGGGCGACTCGGCCTGCGTCTACTGCGGCAACTGTGTCGCGGTGTGTCCCACCGGAGCGCTGATGGCGAAGACCGAGTACGACCTCCGGATCGTGAACCGGTGGGACGAGTCGCGTCAGACCACGACCGACACCATCTGCCCCTACTGCGGGGTGGGGTGCACGCTGCGGCTCCACGTCCAGGACGGCCGCATCGTCAAGGCTGACTCCCCGCTCGACCACGACATCTCGCTCGGGAATCTGTGCATCAAGGGCCGCTTCGGATGGCGCTTCGTCCAGCCGAATCTCGAAAACGGCACAATTCCCTGACTCGTCGAATCGCCGCGGCCCGAAAGGGCGCCGTGAACTTCCCTCTGATCCTGGCCTGGATTTGTGCCGATTCTACTTGCCAGGTGGCCCCGTTTCCCGGATTGTGCATTCAGGTCGCCGCCTAAAACCCTCGGAGACGCCTCGTGTCCCTGCCCATCATCCTTCTTGCCATCGTCGCCGCCATCGTGGTCGGCATCTTCCAGAGCAGCCTGTTCGAGTGGACCTTCCATCGTTACTGGCTCCATCGCCCGTGGGAGCCCAAGGGCATCTTCAACGCCCACACGATGGTCCATCACCAGCTCTGCAAGTTCGAAGACACGTTCCACGTGCACGATGAGGAGCAGCACGAGGCCCTGCACTTCCAGTGGTGGGGCGGGCCGGTCCTGGTGGGAATCAACACCGTGCCCTGGATACTCCTGTCAGTGGGACTCTGGGCGCTCGGCGTCCCGTTCCCCTACGTGGCCTTCGTGGGAACGCTCGCCGGCACCATCTTCGTCTACTACCTGGGCTACGAGACGCTGCACTACCAGATGCACAAGCCGACGATCGCGGCGGTGACGAAGTCGCCCTACTTCCGCTTCATCGAGAAGCACCACCGGATCCACCACGTCCACATGGACCGGAACCTGAACGTGCTGTTCCCGCTCGCCGACCTGCTGCTCGGCACGCTGGTCACCAAGGAGGAGCCGTCGGGCCCGACGCCCGCCACCGCGCGCACCCTCGCCCGCCGTCACAGCCTTTACGGCCGGCGACTCCGCGGCGAAGCGCCCTGGCCGGAAGGCAGCGAGCGGGTGGAAACCGCCGCCCCGCAGGCCTCAGAGACGCTCCAGAAGTAGCGCGAAGCCCAGTCCACCCGAGACGCACAGCGTGGCGAGTCCACGTTTCGCTGTGCGTCTTTTCATTTCGTGGAGCAGGGTCACCACGATCCGCGCACCGGTGGCACCGATCGGGTGGCCCAGGGCAATCGCCCCGCCGTTCACGTTGAGCCGCGCGCGGTCGAAGTGGAGATCCCGGTCGCAGGCCAGCACCTGGGCGGCGAACGCTTCGTTCAGCTCCACCAGATCGATCTGATCGAGCTTCACCCCCGCGCGCGCTTCCAGCTTGCGCACCGCCGGCACCGGGCCGATGCCCATGATCGCCGGATCCACGCCGGCGGTCGCGAACCCCGCGATCCGCGCCCACGGCTCGACCTTTTCGCGCTTCGCCGCCTCGGCCGAGAGCACGATCATCGCCGCCGCGCCGTCGGTGATGCCGGAGGAATTGGCCGCGGTCACGGTGCCGCCCGGCTTGAACACCGGCTGGAGCTTGGTCAGTGAGGCCGCGGTCACGCCGTCACGCGGATGCTCGTCGGTTTCGAAGGTGACCTCGCCCTTTTCCCCCTTCACGCGGAGGGCCGTGATCTCATCCTGGAACCGGCCGGCCTTGCGGGCCGCCTCGCAGCGGTTCTGGCTCTCGGCGGCATAGGCGTCCTGTTCCTCGCGCGGGATCGCGTACTGCTCGGCCAGGGTCTCGGCGGTCTCGCCCATGATCTTCCCGCTCAGGGAACACGTGAACCCGTCGCGGTACATGGCATCGGTCACCTCGCCATGCCCCAGCCGATAGCCCCAGCGCGCGCGCTCGAGCAGATACGGCACGCGGCTCATGGACTCGGTGCCGCCCGCGAGCACGATGTCCGCTTCGCCGTCCTTGATGACGCGCGTGGCCGACAGGATCGCCTGCAGTCCCGAGGCGCACGCCATGTTGATGGTGAACGCCGGCGAGGCATCCGGCATCCCGGAGTTCCGCCCCACCTGCCGCGCCGGATTCGGCCCCCCGCCCGCCTGCCGCGCGTTGCCGAACACCGTGTACCCCACCTGCTCGGGCTTGAGCCCGGCCCTCCGGATCGCCTCCCGCCCCGCCATGCCCCCCAGCTCCGCCGCCGTGGTCCCGGCCAGCGTGCCTCCGAAGCGTCCGATCGCGGTCCTTACCGGTGCTGCAATCAGGATGTCGCTCATGCCCGAAACCTAGCACACGCGTAAACGCCCCCCGGGCTCCCCTTCCGGCGCCCATTTACGCGTGTGCTAACTTTGCCGCCCATGAAAACCCCACCGCGCATGTTTCCCGAAGCCCGCATTCCCTACGGGACCTGGGGCTCCAGCTATTTCCCCGCGTGGCAGACCAGCCCGCTGGCCGAGGTCAACATCGGGCAGTTCGCCGGCGAGTCCATGGCGCGCATCCTGTCGAAGCGGAAGGTGCCGAAGAGCGAGCTCCAGTACCTGGTCATCGGCTCCACCATCCCCTGGCACTGGAAGTTCTGGCAGGCGCCGCTGGTCGCGAGCTGCCTCGGGGAGCGCATCCCCGGGTTCCACATCGAGCAGGCGTGTGCGACCGGGCTGCAGGCGGTGCTCGCCGCCGGCGCCGAGGTCGAAGGCGGCTCGAACGAGGTGGTCGGCGTGCTCACCTTCGACCGCACCAGCGACTCGCCGGTCGGCGTCTTCCCCGAGCGGCGCGCGCACCAGCGCACGCAGGCGATCACCGACGTGTGGGACAACTTCGGCTTCGACCCCGCGACCGGCAAGGCCATGATCTCCGCCGCCGGCCTCACCGCGCGCAAGTACAAGATCGACCGCCGCGAGGTGGACGACATCGCGTTCCTGCGCACCGAACAGTACTTCCAGGCCAAGGAGTCCGGCTTCCTCGACCGCGTGCTGGTGCCGCTCGACCTGCTGAACGTGTCGGGCCGCCCGCTCGGGCGGATCGAGGCCGACCTCGGCGTCCGCAAGGTCGACCTCGGCGCGCTCCGGGCGCAGCGCGAGCTCGACACCTGCGTGACGAGCGGCACCCAGACCCACGCCTCGGACGGCATGGCGTGCCTGCTGGTGACGAACCGCGCGAAGGCCCGCGAGCTGAGCCCGCGCCCCGACATCGACATCCGCTTCGTCGGCAAGGCCGAGGCGCGCGCCGAGCCGAGCCTCATGCCGGAAGCGCCGGCGCTCGCGGTCCAGGCCCTGCTGCGGCGCACCGCGCTCTCGATGAACGACGTCGCGGTCGCCAAGAACCACAACCCGTTCGCGGTCAACGACGCGGTCTTCACCAAGCTCCTCGGCTACCACTGGCGCGAGCTCAATCGCACCGGCTGTTCGCTGGTGTGGGGCCATCCGCAGGGCCCGACTCTCACGCGCACCCTCATCGAGGGACTCGAGGAGGCGGTCGACAAGGGCGGCGGCTACGTGCTGGTCTTCGGCTGTGCCGCCGGCGACGTGGGGATCGCCGCGCTGTTCGAGGTTTCTGAAGGAGGCCGCACATGAGCCGCGCCATCCAGGAGCCCGCGACCATCACGGGCGTCCGCTCGCTCCGACCCTCCACGCTCGAAGGCCTCGGCCTCGGCAGCGTGCACGGGATCTTCGCGCGCGGCCGGCTGCCGGTCGACGCCGCGGAGCTGGTCGAACGCGTCTTCGGTCCGGCGTCCCAGCGCGGCTCGCTCGTGATCTCGGGCGCGAGCGGCATCGTCGGCGCCGGCAAGACCATGCAGCTCGGCTCCCGGCTCGAGCCCTTCGGCGTCCGCGTGGTGGCGCTGGATTTCCCAGGCGCCCCGGACGGCATCGGCCGCCAGTACCCGGGCCTCGCGGCCGCGTTCGGCACCCAGGGTGCGGCCCGCATCATGAGCAACATCGTGCGGCTTTCGTACGACGGGAAGAGCCTGCCGTCGGAGCTGGAGTCGCTGAACCCGCGCCTGCTGGTGGAGGCCATCCCCGAGATCCTCGAGCTCAAGAAGGCGCACTACGCGGTGTTCCGCCGCTCCTTCCCGGGCATCGAGATCCGCTCCGTCACCTCCGGCTTCCCGGGCTCGCAGCTCGGGGTCGGCATCGCGCACCCGGCGTTCCCGCACGAGATCAACAAGGTCTGGGAGACCGTCGAGGCCGAGCCGTCGGACGTGACGCGGCTGCTGTGGGCGCTCGGCATGATCCCCACACCGGTGAGCGACCACTGGTCGTTCGTGCTCGACGTGCTCTTCTGCGGCATCACGCTCGCCGGGCTCCGCGCCCACCGCGCGACCAACATGCCGTTCTGGAAGCTCGACAAGCTCATCCGCCGCGAGGTCGGCCCCAACCCGTTCCGCGCCCACGACGCCATCGGCTCCAAGGGCGCCGACTTCCTCACGTGGTCGTGCCTGCACCACCTCGCCGAGGTGTACGGAGAGCTGTTCACGCCGACCCCGGAGCTGATCGAGCGCAAGGAAACCGGCCAGGCCTGGTACCCGCCCGACCACTTCCGGCCGCTCGTCGACTGGCAGCTCTCGGCGGACGAGGAAGCCGAGCTCCGGGTGCGGCTGCTCGGGCCCGTCTACCAGATGACGAGCCTCCTGCTCCACGAGAAGCGCGCGGAGCTGCCGGTGATGAACGCGATCGGCGAGCTGTGCGCCCAGTTCCGCCGCGGCGCGGTGGCGATGCTGCGGGCCGAAGGGACGAAGTCGGCGATCGCGACCGTCGAGGCGTACCACCGCCTCCATCCGGCGGCCGCCCGCAGCGCCTGGCACCCGGCAGCACTCGAGCACATGGGCACGCCCGCCTGGGACCAGCTCTACGTCAACGCCGAGCACGACGGCCGCGTGGGCGTCGTCACGATCTCGCGCGAGAGCTACAGCTGGGACGTGGACCGCGAGCTCAACCGGGCGCTCGACTGGCTCAAGACCGAGAAGATCACGCGTGTGATCGTGAGCGGCGATTTCCACCTGGCGACCCAGATGGTGGGTGCCGACACCTCCGAGTTCTTCCCCGCGCTCGAGAAGCTCGAGGCCGGCCTCGCGATCACCCGCGGCTGGTCGGCGACCGCACGGAGATTGAACGACGAGTTCGAGGTCTCGGTCGCCTTCGTCGGCGGCAAGCGCTGCCTCGCCGGCATGCTCGAGCTGCTGGTCCACTGCCACTACCTGGTGACGGTGGACGATGCGCGGCTCGGCTGGCCCGAGGTGACGCTGCCGGTGGTGCCGGGCATGGAAGGCTGCCACTGGCCGTTCCGCCGCGCGGCCCGCGAGCACTGGCCGAAGCTGGTCGCGATGCAGCTCGGCGGCGCGCCGCTCAAGTCGGGCGACACCCTGGGGTGGCTCACGGATTTCGCAGGGCCGCTCGAGGCCGCGCTGGCCACGGCGTGGAAGCTCGCCAGCGGCGAGGAGACCGGCATCAAGCGCCGTCCGCTCGAGGCGGGCCGGCTCGACGTGGCCACGGAAGCCGCCGGCCTCCCGCCCGCCGACAGCCGGCTCACCGAGACCGCGCGCGCCGCGATTGCCTCCATGATCCGCCAGTCGTGCGGCGTTCCGCTCGCCGAAGCGCTCCCGCTCCAGGCCCGGATTGCCGCGGAGTTCCTCAACTCAGGCCCCTGCCGGGAAGGCCGCGTCGGCGCCGAGTACGCCCGCATCAACGCCGTCTGAAGCTCGAGCACCTCGCCTGAAACCAGTCCCTTAGGTAACGACCCAATGTCTAAAAAGGAGATCGATATGCACGGAAGACTCGCCCTCGCCGCTCTTGGCGTGGCCCTGATCGCGCTCGCGGGCCCGGCGTCCGCACAGGACGAGCCCCCGAAGCCCACGAGATTCGCGGCCAACTTTGGCTACGTGCAGACCAACGGGAACACCGACGTCGTGACCATTTCGGCGGGCGACAAGCTCGAGCACGACACCGGCTCGTGGAAGCTCAAGCAGGAGGGCGCGGCGGTGTGGGGAGAGACCGAGGGCATCGAAACCGCCGGCCGGTACGGCGTGGGACTGCAGGCCAACTATGGCTTCCACCCCCGGGTTTCGGCCTACGCCCTCGGCGGCTGGCGACGCGACGTTTTCGCGGGCATCCGCGCCGAGTACAGTGAAGGCGTCGGTCTCGCCTTCAACGCCATCAAGCCCGCCCCGCAGCAGCTCGACTTCGAGGCCGGCGTCGGCCTGGTCCAGCGCGACCCCACCATTGGCCCCAAGGACGACTTCACCAACGCCCGCTTCGCCACCGTCTACGCCTACGACTTCCCCAACAAGTCGCGTTTCGACGGCACCGCGGTCTACCGCCTGAACCTCGATGACACCGACGACAGCGACGCGTCGGTGCGGCTGGCGGTGGCAGCCCCGCTCGCCACCAACATCGCGCTCAAGCTCGGCTACGACCTGTTCTACCGGAACAAGCCGCTGCCGGGTTTCGAGAAGACCGACACCACCCTCAGCGCGGGCATCCAAGTTACGATCTGATGAACGGCGCGCTGGTCCGCCCGGCCGCCCCGTCAGGTACTTTCCCGCCGCCGGACCACGAAATCGCTTTCGCCACTCCCGGCCCATCTTGTACTTTGGACCGTGGGAACATTTCGGCGCGGCCGATACCGCCCATGACCACTCTTGGAGGGAGCACGGTGAAGGAGATTCGCTCGTGGACGGGTCGGGACTCTGCCGCCCTGTACAACGTCGCTGGCTGGTCGGCCGGCTTCTTCCGGATCAACGACGCCGGGTGCGTCGAGGTGACCCCCGAGGGCCCGGGCGGCCCGGCCGTGGACATCTACGAGCTGGCGCTCGACCTCCAGCGCCGCGGCCTCGGGATGCCCATGCTCATCCGCTTCTCCGACATCCTCCACGGGCGCGTCCGTGACCTGTTCGGCTGCTTCGACAACGCGATCCGCGAGTACGGCTACCGCGGGCGCTATCGCGGCGTGTTCCCGATCAAGGTGAACCAGCAGCACCAGGTGGTCGAGGAGCTGGTGCGCTTCGGCGGGCCCTACGGCCTCGGGCTCGAGGCGGGCTCCAAGCCCGAGTTGCTCGCCGGCCTCGCGCTGCTCGACAACCCGGAAGCGCTGCTGATCCTGAACGGCTACAAGGACGCCGAGTACTTCGAGACCGCGCTCCTCTCCCAGAAGCTCGGCCGCTACCCGATCATCGTGATCGACCGCTACACCGAGCTCGCCATGCTCCTCCAGATTTCGCGCCGGCTCGGGATCCGCCCCCATATCGGCGTGCGTGCCAAGCTCACGACCCGCGGCGCCGGCAAGTGGATGGAGTCGACCGGCGACCGCTCCAAGTTCGGCCTCACCGCCACCGAGCTCGTGATGCTGGTCGAGAAGCTCAAGGCCGAGGAGATGCTCGACTGCCTCGAGCTGCTCCACTTCCACATCGGCTCCCAGATCTCGGCAGTGCGCGCGATCAAGGACGCGATGAAGGAAGCCTGCCGCGTCTACGTGGAGCTCAAGCGCGCCGGCGCCGGACTCCGCTTCCTCGACGCGGGCGGCGGCCTGGGCGTGGACTACGACGGCTCCTCCACCAATTGGACCTCGTCGACCAACTACACGATGCAGGAGTACGCGAACGACGTGGTCGCCGCGATCCAGGAGGCGTGTGAGACGGAAGGGCTGCCGCATCCGGACATCATCACGGAGTCGGGCCGCGCGCTCGTCGCGCACCACTCGGTGCTGGTGTTCAACGTGCTCGACGTGAACGAGGTGCTGGCGGGCCAGTCGCCGCCCACGCCGGGCGCGGACGAGCATCCGGTGATCCATCAGCTCGTCGAGACGTGGCGCTCGGTCTCCCGCAAGAACTTCCAGGAGGCCTACCACGACGCGCTCCAGCTCAAGGAGGAGGCGACGAATCTGTTCAACGTCGGGCTCCTCGACCTGCGCGGCCGCGCCCGGGTGGAGCAGCTCTTCTGGGGCTGCTGCGAGGCGATCCTCAAGATCATCCGCGAGCTGGAATACGTGCCGGACGACCTCGAAGGTCTCGAGAAGAGCCTGGCCGACACCTACTACGGCAATTTCTCGGTATTCCAGTCGGTGCCCGACCACTGGGCGGTGAAGCAGCTCTTCCCGATCATGCCGCTCCACCGGCTGAACGAGCGGCCCACCCGCCGCGGCGTGCTCGCCGACCTCACCTGCGACTCGGACGGCAAGATGGACCAGTTCATCGAGCTGCGCGATGTGAAGAGCGCGCTCGAGCTCCATCCGTTCGACGGCCGCCCCTACTTCATCGGGGTGTTTCTCGTGGGCGCCTACCAGGAGATCCTGGGCGACCTCCACAACCTCTTCGGCGACACCAACGCCGTGCACATCTCGATCGACCAGAGCGGCTACCGCGTCGACCACGTGGTCGAAGGCGACTCCGTGACCGAGGTGCTGGGCTACGTCCAGTACCAGAGGTCCGACCTCGTGAAGCGCGTCCGCCAGGCCACCGAGGACACGCTGCGCCGCGGCGAAATCACCCTCGAGGAGTCGGCGCTGCTGATGCGGCGCTACGAGGAAGGGTTGTCGGGGTACACGTACCTCGAGGAAGAGGAGCCCGCGCTGCACCTGGCCAATGGCGCCACCGGCCTGGTCGCGGTGCCGAATGGCAATGGCGGCGCGAAGCACGTCCCCGCCCCCACGGAGCGCCCCACGGTCCGGTAGAGCAATCGCCGGCAACCTGCCGCGCGGCAGGTTCAGTTCACTGGGATCTGCCGATGTTCGATGCCGCCAGCAATTACCCGCTCTGGAGCGGGTTGGCCTCGCTTCGCGATGACCTCCCCGACGGGCGGGGCGCTCTTCAGGGCAGCGCGCTCATGTCGGTGCTCGCAAAACCCCAGCCATACTTTCCCCCGGGGTCCTCGAGCAGGATGTGCACCCGGGTTCCGGCGGCATTCACGAAGACGAATCGTTCCCGGAATGGGACGAGCATGCCGCCTGATGCATTGGGAACCAGAAACGGCGACTGCGTCACCTCCCCAAGCTTGGTGAAGGCTTGCCCGTCGTATGCCGCCAGCTCGATATCGTAGGCCTCGTACGTGCTCAATTCGCGCTCCACACTGAGGACCCGATTCGCTGACACCGAGGTTTCGACCCAGGACCTTTCCAGCCACGAACGTCCGACTCGGTTCCAGGTGTAGACGTCGTGAATCAAGCCATCCCTGCTGAAGACGCGTTGGCCATCCTCTGAAAGCCACAGACTGAAGCAGCAACCAGGACCCAGGTTTCCTGTCCCGTTCATGAAGGCCGCCGTCCCAGGCCGAATGTCGAATCTCTGGTAGAAATCAAAACCGCCGGCGATGATGGACTCTCCGGATGGATGCAATCTGGCCGCGAAGAGGCGGGGCCCGGTGTGGGCTGTTTCAAGACCCGAGGCCAGTTCAATGCTCCGCATGCTGGTGCCGGGCACATCCGGAACGGCGTAGACCCAGCCGTTCCCGGCCAGCACGACGTCAGAAGCTCTCGCCGCGACAGGGTACGTTCGCTGAACCGTCATCGAGCTGAGATCCACATAGGAAATCGCGCTGTCGTGCCCGGTTGCCGCGTAGAGACCATCGGGCTGGATGCTCACGCAGATTGCAGGCTGCGGCAGCGTCAGACTCCGCACGGTTCGGGCCTCGGGATCGAGCACCAGAAGCTGCTGGGACATGAGCCCGCCAACGGCAACGATTCGGTCGTGCACGCGGTCGAATTCCGCATCGCGGAGCGGGTGATCCAACCGCCACTTGGTCGCCCTGAAATGTTTGACCCGGGTCGGAATGTGCCGTGGCGGCAGGCCGTCCGAGGTCACATCGATTCCCGCCACATGGGTTCCGTCGGCGAGCAGGGAGCGGTCCGGGGTCACGGCGACGTTCGTCTCACCGCCGGGACCGATCACTCCCGTGGCCGGCGTCATCTGCAGATAGCCCTCGGTCGCAGTCGCGGTCCACGTCAACGGGGCGTTCCCCAGGTTCTGTACCTTGATCAACCGTGTTTCGTGGAGGTAGCCGAACTCCAGTTCGAGCGGCCTCGAACCCAGCAGCGGTGCGGGGTCCATGCTCGTCGGGATGACGATGGGTCCGCCCTCCGAGTTGGAGGCGATCGTCATCGATGCGCTGGCCATCCCAGGCGCCAGCCCCCTGCGGTCCACCCTCGCGTAGATGTCGGCGCTTCGGCCCGCGAGGAGCGCGCCAGAAGCCGGCGAAACCTCCAGCCATGCCTGAGTCGACGCCACCGACCACACCAGTACGCCGGTGCCTTGGTTGGTGATCGTGATGGCGTTCTCGTACTCGGTAGGCGCGAAGTGCAGGCTGGCCGCTGAGGCAGCGGCGCGGGGATGCTCGGCGACCGAAACAGCGACGAGCATCATCTCGATTTCACCGCCGGCTTCAAACTCGATCGTTCCCCAATGAGTGCCCGGCCCGAGGCTCGCGGCGGCGGCGGAAACCACAACATCTTCACCGGAAACCGTCGCCTGTCCGCTGTCCGGGGTCACCGTGATCCAGTCCGGTTTGGCTTTCACCCTCCAGTCGAGGGTCCCCGGGACATCGGTCGAAACATGAACTGCCGTATCCGGGGAGACCTCGAAGATAAACAGAGTATCCGGGGAAGCCACGAACTTCGGAGCCGGAGTCGGGGGAATGACTGGCTGAGTCGCCCTCTCTTTTTTAGAGCAGCTCGAGATCAGGGCGGCGACCAACAGAAGCGATCCACCGAGCATGATCACCAGCGCGCGGATCCGCGCGCTCTCGGCCATCCGGATTGAGGGTCGCATGCGGGCAACAAGTATATACCCGGCCCCTCTCGTCCTCCCTAGGCTGCCTGCTGCTCCTTCGAGTCCGTGGGCCTCTCGGACTTCGCCCGTCCCTTCGCCCTCATCAGCGGCGCGAGCAGCATCACATGCGCGATGAACGCGATGATCACCGCGTCCAACGTGCCGGACACCGGACCGACGCCGGCCGGGAATCGGCACACGAACCCCAGGATCGACGCCACGAAGAGATAGAGCACCGCGAGCGAGACGAATGCGCGTCCGGTGAGGTCGGCGCCGGGAGCCTTGCACGTCACCTCGCCCAGGGGCGGAGCCCCGAGTGATGCACCGGAAGTCGGACGCGGAGCGGACCCGACCTCGGGCGATCGCCACTGGCGGAGCCGTGAATAGAGCTTCCAGGCCTCGCTCTTCACGCGTGAGAGCCGCGGAACGTCGGACGGCGTCAGCGTGAACACCCCGGCCGTGTCGTCGGCGCGTTGCCAGCTCACGACCACCCGCGCGGTCGGGTTCCAGTCGGGTGCGCCGGGCGAAAGCCGCAGCTCCGTAATTTCCTCGCGTTGGAGTGAGAAGCGCGTCTGCTCGCCGCGGAAGTCCATCCGACCGTCCGCGAAGGTGACGAGCCCGAGGTCCCATACGCTGAAGCCTTCGTAGACCCGGGGCTCCGCGTGGGGCGCCAAGCCGACCGCGATGCCCTCTGTCCCGGCTTCAGCGGTCGCGCGGTCGGCCGCGGCGCGCGCCACCCGGCGGTAGGCGGCCGTCGCGAGCCAGTCGACCACGACCAGCAGGGTCGCGGCGACGAACACCCCCGCTGCCGGCCACAGGAGCAGCCGCATCCAGCCGTCGACTCCCAGCGCCCGCGCCAGGCCAATCGCGGCGAGGCTCGTGGTCACCGCGGTGAGCACGAACACCATCGAGATCCGCGCGACCGTGGTGTTCTTGAAGGTGGTGGTGAATCGCTTCTCTCCGGGCTCGAGCGCAGGCGCCTGGTAACGCGCCACGGCGGCGGGCGGTGCCGATGGCTGCACGGACGCCGCCAGCAGCCGCTCCACTTCCTCCGGCGGCAGGTTCGCCCGCCGGCCCATCGCGTGCGCACGTCGCCGGGTCGAGGGATGCGTCAGCCACCATTCGACCGCCAGCGGGTAGTCGAGAGGAATGAATCCGAGCCGGTTGAGCTTCGCGAGCCCGCTGATCGACGCCTGCGGCGACGTCCCGAACGTGATCCCGCGGGCATCGGCCCCGTACTCGCAGCGTCGCGAGTATCCGAGCCAGAGCAGGAGCGTCGGAGCCATGCACGCGGCGAACACGTAAGGCGGCGCACCGGACATGGCAACCACGGTGCACGCAACGGTCAGCACCAGGAGCAGCCACGTCTGGCGCTCGGGATCCTTGCCGGCGAGGTGCGCGATCTCGTGTGCCATCACGGCGTCCACCTCGTCTCGGTCGAGGTGGTCGAGCAGGTAGTCGGTCACCATCACGCGCCGCCCCTGGGTGGCGAACGCGTTCGCGTGCTTCCATTTCGAAAGCGGCAGGGCGAACACCTGGTCGAGCCGGACCCCGGCACGCTGCGCCAGCGCGAAGACGCGGTCGCGCAGGTCGCCGGTGGTCACCGAGTGGAGGGTCAGCCCGTGGAGCCGCTGACTGCGCACCACGAGGGCGAGCCAGATCACGATGCCGCCCAGCAGAAGAATGAGCGCCACCTCGGGGCCCCATGTCGTGATCGCCGCTGCCGCCGAAAGCATGAGCGGGAACGGAACGAGCAGCGACGCCGCATCGATCAGTGACAGCTCGATCGAGACCCGGCGCGGGGTGTCCACGGCGCGGAGCCGGCGCGAGAGGTCGTGCGCCACCAGCGTGGCGATGAGACGCAGCATCGATGCCGGCAGCAGACACAGCATCAACCGGCACATCACCGCGAATGGCTCCGGCATGAGCCCGCCAAGCCACTCCCGCATTCCGGTACCGAGGACCGCCGCGGCGGGAATGGCGGCGAGTGCCAGCAGGGTCAGCGCGTGGAGCCTGAGGCTGAAGCCGAACCACGCGGCTACCGGGTCCTGTTCCGCACGGTCGAGCGCCCAGCGCCGGAGTACCAACGGTGCGATCGCCGCCACCACGGCGGCGACGAGGAGGATCGAGGCGACGAGCATGCCCGGTTATCGGCCTCGCCCCCCGGCCGCTCCAGCCGCTAGCGATCAGCCCCGCAGGTCGCGGACCGTCTCTCCGAGCGCCGCCATCGCGGCGGTGATCTGCGCATCGGCCAGGTAGGGCGCGGGGCCGAAGCGCAGCAGCTCGCCCCGTGCGTCGGTGGAGACGCCTTTCTCCTTGAGCTTTCGCGACAGATCGAGCGCGTGTGGACTCGCGAGCGCCAGGAAGCCGCCGAGCTGGTCGAGCGGCACCGAGCGATCGCGGGTGACGAGCGCGGGATTGAGCCCGAGCCGGTCGAACTCGGCAGCGAGCAGCCCGACCTGGTGCTGGCTGACCTCGCGCAGGAGCTTCGCCCCGAGCCCCTCGCGCTCGAAGAAATCGAACACGCGCGCCGCGCGATAGTGGCTGGTCGGATCGTACGTGGCGCCCGCCCAGCGCGCCGCGCCCTCGCCGAACGGCACCTGGCCCGCGGCCCGCTGCTCGAGTCGCGCGAACTCGCTGTACCACCCGGTGATCACCGGCAGCAGCGCGGTCCCGGGCGGCACCCGCATGAAGCAGTTGCCCTCGCCGAGCTGGCAGTACTTGTAGCCGCCGCCCACGATGAATGCCTCGCCGAGACTCATTTCGCGGACCGAGAACGGCACGACGTTCAGGTGGTGGTAGACGTCGATCAGCACCTCGGCGCCGCGACGGCGCCCCTCCACCGCGACCGCGCCGAGCCCGCGGACGATGCGCCCGCTGCCGAACAGCACGGAGGACACCAGCACTGCCGCCGTTCGGTCGTCGAGCGCCTGCAGGATTCGCGGGGCGATTTCGTCCGGCCGGTCGGCGGGGATCTTCACGACCTCGGCGACGCCCGCCTCGGCCACCCGGTCGAGCTGGCGCCTCAGGGTGTGGAACTCGCCGTCGGTGGTGATGAGGCGCGGACGCTTCGCGAGTGGGAGCGCGGAGAGGAAGCGCACCACCAGCTCATGGGTGTTGCCGGCGAGCGCGATCTCGCGGGCGTCACAGCCGAGCAGCGTCGCGAAACCCCGGCGGACCCGGTCGGCCTTGGCGAACGCGCGCTCCCACTTGCCGTCCACCAGCTCGGCCGCGTCGTTCCAGGCTTCGATCTGGCCCTCGAAGCCGGCGTCGGGCCAGGCCTGATGCGAATGCCCGGTCAGCAGCAGACGCTCGCCCACCCGGAAGCGTGAATAGTGCGGCGCGAGCGCGTTCGGCGTGCGCGTGAGTTCGGCGAGCGTGGGCACGGCGGCAGCCTAGCGCACGATGCGCGTGCGTGCGTAGCGCCGGTACGCTCGACTCAGCTCTTCTTCGTTCGACTGCCGCTGCCGGCCTTGATCCAGCGATCGACCAGCGCGAGCGCCCGCTCCGGTGACTTGTCGACCAGCGTCTCGAGCGCCTCGGCGCGGCTCGCCGCGTCGGGCCCGTGATCGGCGAGGTCCTCGAGCACCGTCACGGCGGCCGGGAGGTCGAGCTCGCCCATGCTCTCGATGGCTTCGGTCCGCACGCTCTCCTCGGGATCGTTCAGCGCCGAGCGGTAGAAGACGAGCAGGGCCTGCTTCGCATCCTTGTGAGCCAGCATCTGGATGGCGTCGCTCCGCAGCTCGGGGTCCGGGTGCTCGAGCGCCACCAGGCGCAGCTGGCGCACGCTCTCGTAGTCGTCCTGATCTTCGAGCGCCTCGACGTCTTCGTGGCTGGCGTAGGCCTCCAGCTCCTTCTCGTGCCCGGAGGATGGCAGCTCGAGCGCCCCCGACTTCTTCTCGTCCTCCTTGGCTTCCTGGTCGTCGGTCTTCGACTCGGGGCCGCGCGCCTTGTCGCCCAGGGTTTCGAACGCCTCCGCCCGGACGCCCATGCTCGGATGCTCTGCCGCGATCCTGCGCAGCGCGGGCCAGCCGATCTGGTCCGGCAGATCGCCCAGCGTCTCCGTCGCCTCGATCTGCACGGCTTCGCTCCCGTCCTCGAGCGCGATGGACTCGAGCACCTGCACCACGCGCTTCGGCTCGCGATCCCCCAGCGATTCGACGGCCTCGACGCGCACGCGTTCCGGCTCGGCCTTGTGGGCGAGCTTGATGAGCGCGTCAGTGGCGGGCTCGTAGCGCATCTCGCCGATCGACTCCGCCGCCTCGGCGCGAACGTCGACCGAGCGATCGACGTTGGCCGCGGTCCAGAGCGCATAGAGCGCCTTCTCACCGGGGTGACGGGCCAGGCCCTCGGCGGCGTTGGAACGCGTCTCGCTGGCGCGCTTCCCCTCGAGGGTCTCGATCAGGAGCGGCACCACTCCCGGCGTCTGGTGGACCGCGATCGCCGTCACCATGACCTGCGAAAGTCCCTTGTCGGTCATCGGGCGGAATTGCTTCTCCATCCAGGCGAAGCTCTCCTCGTGCGGGAAACGGCCCAGCCAGAGCACCGACCTGCCACCGAAGTCGGGCTTGAGGCTGGCCGACCGGATCGCGATGCGGTCGGCAGCGGACCCCGCCCGGGGGAAGCGGAACAGGAACACCGCGTCCGTCTTTCCGATCCCGAATCGCTCGGCCAGCGTGGCACCCTTGCGTCCGGACTCGAGCTCGTTCCAGTCGAAGTGCTCGGTGTCGCTCATCAGGATCTCGCGACCGTCGATTCCGCCGTCGAACTCGATGGCGTAGGCGATCCAGTAGGGACTGGATTTGCCGTCGCTCCCGATCGCCCGCCGCCAGCGCTCCGCGAGGTCCTTGCCCGCAACGGTCGCTCCAGCCTCCACCGCGGGCTCCTCTGCCGGCGCCCCGCTCGCCTGATCGTCCGACGTCCAGGTCTCGGATTTCTCGGACTTCTCGCTCTTCTCGGACTTCTCGGACTTCTTCGTCGACTCCGTCTTCTCCGTGGTCTTCTCGACCGTCTCGGTCTTCTCCTTCATGCCGGCCAGGAGACTCTCGTCCCGCGCGGCCGAGGCCGTGAACTCGAGCGCACCCAGCGGCAGGATCAGCACGGCGGCGAGGCCGCCCGCCGCGAGCATGCGCCCGAGCGGCACCGAGCGGCGGTCGATCGCCTGGTCGAGGATCGCGCGCACGCGGCGCTCGAGATCGGAACGGCGGGCCATCGCGGCGCCCGACATCTCCAGCACGAGCCCGGGCCGGCGTCCCGCACGCACGACCTCGACGAGCTGGCCGGCGTAGTCGGCGGCGGCCGCCCCGGCGGCCAGCACCACATCGTCGCACGCGCTTTCGCGCTCGACGCGCAGCCGATGGGCCGCGAGCCACACGCCGGGGTGCCACCAGTAGAACGCGCAGGCCAGGTGCGCGGCGTGCTGGATCGCGCAATCGAAGCGCACCGCGTGTGCGAGCTCGTGAGTCAGGATCGCAATGCGGTGGGTCGGTGCCCACCCGGTAGCACTCGCCGGGAGCAGGATCGTGGGGCGCAGCGTTCCCCACGTGACGGGCGCCACCATGTCGTCGCCGATCAGCAGGCGGACCGGCCGGCGGATTCCGAGCCGTGAACGCGTGGCCTCGAGCAGCTCGAGCCACGCGGGGTCCTCTACGGGATGAGCGCGGCGCGCGATGCCGGTCAGCATCGCCCAGCCGGTCGCGAAGAACCCGGCGACCACGAGCCCGCCTCCGATCCAGATCCCGAGCAGCAGCATGGTCAGGGGCATCGCGTCGGCCATGGGAGCGACCGGTCCGGACTCGACGATCGGTCCGGACTCTTCGGCGATCGTCATCTTCGCCGGCGTCGACTCGCAGGATTCCTTGTCGTGCGCCTTCCCGCTCGGAGCGACGTGCTTCTTCTCCGCCACGGACCGGTCGGCGACGGGAGCCGCGTGTACGCCCTCGCTGGAGGTCCGCGTCAAAGCAGAGAGCGGCACCCCCGGCAGAACCCCGGCGAGCCGCGCCGGGACGCGGGCGGTCAGTGGCGGTGCCGCGAGCTCGAGCGTCGGAATCGCGATCCACGCAATCACGGCGATCGTCCACAGCGCGTGCCGTGCCGCGGCCGATGCACCGCGCAGAGCCCACGCGGCGAGCAGCGCCCCGATGAGGACGACCGTCGACTTGAGCGCCAGCACGATCAGCAGGCTGGCAACCGGGGACGCGAACACCACGGGTGCAGGGTTCATGACTTCTCCCCCTTCCGGCGAGCCTCTTCGACCAGGCGCGCGATGCGGTCCAGCTCGGAATCGCTGAGCCGCGTGTCGGCGCCCTGGAGCAGCGCGGCGACCGCCATCTCGGCCGAGCCCTGGAACAACGTGCGCACCATGTGCGAGACCGCCGAGCGCTGGGCGCGCTTCGCGGCCACCACGGGTACGTAGACGTAGCGCGGGCCATCCTGCTCGTGGCGGACGTGGCCCTTCTCCTCGAGGATCCGGAGCAGGGCGCGCACGGCCGAGTAGCTCGGCGGCTGCGGGATTCGTTCCTGCACCTGGGACACGGTGGCGCGGCTCGCGGCGTAGAGCACGTCCATGATCTGGCGCTCGCGGCGGCTCAACTCGTCGGAACGAGGCATGTGGGTTTTCCTCCGGTTGGCTGCTAACTGGCTAGCACTGTGCTGGAAATTTAGCAGCGCTTTCGGGGATGGTCAACAGTGTTTTTTGGGGCTATGAACCTGCGCCGGGCCAAGTCGGCTCGAAATCGGCCCTCTATAGATAGGCCCGGATCTGCCAGAGGTCCGGGAACACCGGGCGATCGAGGGTCGTCTTGAGGTACTGCGCTCCCGCCGACCCACCGGTCCCGGCCTTGGTGCCGATGGTGCGCTCCACCATCTTCACGTGGCGGTAGCGCCACTCCTGGACGCCCTCGTCGAGGTCCACAAAGCGCTCGCACAGGGTGCTCGCGGCGGGGTCGCTCCGGTAGATGGAGATCAGCACCGGCTGGAGCTCCGGATTCGGCGCCGCGCCGAGCCGTACGTCGCGCTCGAGCGCCGACTTTGGAACCGGGTGCCCCGCCTTCGCGAGGTAGTGCACGAACGCGTCCCACACGGTCGACTCCGCGAGCCGCTTCTCGAGACGGCGCCGCGGCTCGCTTCCCGGCTCGTAGCGATCGAGCGCGCGCGGCTCCTTTGCCCCCAGCAGGAACTCGAACTCGCGGAACTGGAAGGACTGGAATCCGCTCCCCGACTCGAGCCGCGCTCGGAACGACAGGAACTCGAGCGGCGTCATGGTCTCGAGCACGTCGATCTGGTGCACGGCGACCTTGAGGATCGTGAGCACGCGCTTGAGCGTATGGAGCGATCGCGGCGCGTCGCCACGGGCGAGCAGAACCTTCAGGTAGTCCAGCTCGTGGATCAGCTCCTTGAACCACAGCTCGTACACCTGGTGGATCACGATGAACAGCGTCTCGTCGTGCTCCGGCCCGTCCGAGAGCGGCTTCTGGAGCGAAAGCAGCTCGTCGAGCTTCAGGTAACTCGAGTAGGTCACGGACATGTTGCTCTCCCTTGCGTGCGGCGAGTCCCGAGGATCCTTACACGAAGCGCGGACGGTAGCGATCGAGCGACTCGTACGGGTCGGGCCACTCCAGCTCCCAGCCCAGCTCGAACGCCGCGTGCCGCGTCCAGTACGGATCCCACAGGTGCGCGCGGGCGAGCAGGCAGAGATCGGCGCGCCCGGCGGCGAGGATGGTGTTCACGTCCGCGTACGACGAGATGTTTCCGACCGCCATGGTGGCGATCCCGACCTCGTGGCGGATGCGGTCCGCGAACGGGGTCTGAAAGAGCCGTCCGTAGACCGGCTGCTGGTCGGCCACGGTCTGTCCGGCCGAGACGTCCACCACGTCGCAGCCGTGTTCCTTGAGGAAGCGCGCCACTTCGACCGCGTCGCCCGGTTCCATCCCGCCGGGCCGCCAGTCCACGGCCGAGATGCGCACCGACATCGGTTTCGCCTTCGGCCACGCGGCGCGCACGGCGTCGAAGATCTCGAGCGGGAACTTCATGCGGTTCTCGAGTGGGCCACCGTAGGCGTCGGTGCGCCGGTTGGTGAGCGGCGAGATGAACCCCGCGAGCAGGTAGCCGTGCGCCATGTGGATCTCGAGCAGGTCGAACCCGATCTCCTCCGCCATGCGCGCGGCGTGCACGTAGTCGGCGACGATCGATTCCATCTCCCCGCGCGTCAGCTCGCGCGGCAGCGGGCTGTGCGGGTAATAAGGGATCGGCGAGGCGGCGACGATCGGCCAGCCCCCGGCCTCGAGCGGCTCGTTGTCTCCCTCCCACATCAGGCGCGTCGAGGCCTTGCGTCCGGCGTGCCCGAGCTGGATCGCGATCTTCGCGCGCGAGTTCCCGTGCACGAACTCCACGATGCGCTTCCAGGCCGGAACGTGCTCGGGCTTGTAGAGCCCGGTGCAGCCCGGGCTGATCCGCGCCTCGGCGCTGACGTCGGTCATCTCGGCATACACCAGGCCGGCGCCGCCGACCGCCCGCGATCCGAGGTGCACCAGGTGCCATTCGCTGGGGGTGCCGTCCACCGCCGAGTACTGGCACATCGGCGACACCACCACGCGGTTCTCGAGCACGAGATCGCGGAGCTGGAACGGCGTGAACATCGGCGGCGGTGCGGCGTTCCGGCGGCGGGTCACCGGGCGCCCCGCCTGCCGCTCGGCCTGCTTCGCGAACCATTCGTCCACCCGGCCGACGAACGCCGGATCGCGCACCCGCAGGTTCTCGTGGGTCACACGCAGGCTGCGCGTGAGCAGCGCGAACGTGAATTGGATCGGGGCGAGATCCATGTAGCGCTCGGTGTCCTCGAACCACTGGAGGCTCGCCTGCGCCGCGCGCTGCAGGCTCTCGACCGGCGGACGCCGCGCGGCTTCGTAGGTGGTGAGCGCCGCCGGCACGTCGCGCGGATGGGACTTCAGCGCCTCGGCCAGCGCGATGGCGTCCTCCATCGCGAGCTTGGTGCCCGAGCCCACGGAGAAGTGCGCGGTGTGCGCGGCATCGCCCGCCAGCACCAGGTTTCCGTGGTGCCAGCGCTCGTTCCGGATGGTCGGGAACTTCCTCCAGAGCGAACGATTCGAGACCAGCCGGTGGCCTTTCAACTCGTCGGCGAACAGCCGCTCGCAGAAGGCGAGCGTGGCCGCCTCGTCGGCGCGGTCGAGCCCGGCGGCGGCCCAGGTCTCCTCGCGGGCCTCCACGATGAACGTCGAGGCGTTCGGCTCGTACTGGTACGCGTGCACCCGCCACAGGCCGTGCGCGTCGTTCTTGAAATGAAACGTGAACGCCGGGAATGGGCGCGTGGTGCCGAGCCACACGAAGCGGTTGGGGCGCTCGTCCACCCGCGGCCGGAAGTGCTCCCGGTAGCGCTCGCGCATCCGCGAGTTCACGCCGTCGGCCGCGAACACGAGGTCGGCGCCTTCGAAGGTCTCGTTGTCTGCCACCTCGCGCTCGAAGCACAGCTTCACGCCCGCCTCGCGGCAGCGGCCCGCGAGCAATTCGAGCAGCACCCGCCGCGAGAGGCCCGAGAACCCGTGGCCGGACGACGTCAGGGTTTCGCCGCGGTAATGGACCTCGATGTCGTCCCAGCGATGGCAGCGCTCGGCCATCAGGCGCGTGGTCTCGGGATCGGCCGCCGCCAGAGCTTCCTCGGTGGCGTCCGAGAACACCACGCCGAAGCCGAAGGTGTCGTCGAGCCGGTTGCGCTCGTAGACCTGGACGTCGTGGCGGGGATCGGCCTTCTTGAGGAGCAGCGCGAAGAAGAGCCCCGCCGGACCGCCGCCGACGCACACCGCCTTCACGCCCGTGGCCTCACGGTTTCGCCCACGCCCGGGAGCCGGATCACGCACCCTTCGAAGCGGCGCGGTCGGCGTCCTTGAGCATCTGCCCGGCGATCACGAGGTGCTGGATCTCGGTCGTGCCTTCGTAGATGCGGAGCGCGCGCACCGAGCGGTAGAGGCGGTCGACCATGTGCGACTTCAGGACGCCGGCTCCGCCCAGCACCTGCACGGCATCGTCGACGATCCGCTGCGCGGCTTCGGTGGCGAACGCCTTCGCCATCGCCGCTTCCATCGTGACGCGCTCGGCGCCCTGGTCGGCCTCCCACGCCGCGCGGTACACGAGCAGGCGGGCCGCGGCCAGATCGATCGCCATGCGCGCGAGCTTCTGCTGGACGAGCTGGAACTCGGCGATCGGCTTCCCGAACTGGTGGCGCCGCCGGGCATGCTGAAGCGCCTCGTCGAGCGCGCGCGCCGCCATTCCGCACGCCGCGGCGCCCACCGTGGCGCGCAGCCGGTCCAGCACCGAGAGCCCGAGTGCCAGGCCGCGGCCCTCCTCGCCGATCAGGTTCGCGGCCGGAATGCGGCACTCCTCGAAGGCGATCCCGCCCAGCGGATGCGGCGACGACAACTCGAGCGATCCCGTGAAGCGCAGCCCCGGCGAGTCGGCCGGCACCAGGAAGCACGAGATGCCGCGGTTGCGCGCGGCGGGGTCGGTGGACGCGAACACGCTGTAGAAGTCCGCGATGCCGGCGTTCGAGATGAACGTCTTCGCGCCCTCGAGCACGTACTCGTTGCCGACACGACGCGCGGTGGTCGCGAGCGCCGCGACGTCGGATCCCGCCTCGCGCTCGGTCATGGCGAAGCCGCCCATCGCGCGGCCCTCGATCGCGGCCGTGACCCAGCGCTGCTTGAGCTCCTCGCTCCCGCCCGTCATCACGGGCAGAGCGCCCAGCGCCTGGAGCGCGAACACCGCGTCCGCGAGCGGCGACTGGGCGGCGAGCGCTTCGCGCGCGATGCAGCAGCCCCGCCAGTCACGGCGGCGGATCGGCTCGAGGATGCCGGCGCGTCCGAGGTCGCCGAGGATCGCGCGTGCCTCGCGCCGCGCCGCGTCGTCGTCGTGGGGCTCCGGCTTTCCGGCCAGCGAGCGCTCGGCATAGGTCGTCACGCTGACGACGAAGCCGGCGTGCGCCTGCTCGAGCAGGGCGCGGACGGGATGGAAGTCGGGCAGGCTCACGCGAATCGCGGCGCGCGCTTGGCGCGGAATGCTTCGTAGGCCTCGCGGTAGTCGGGATGCTCCATCAGCTTCGCCTGGACCCGCGCTTCGTGGTCGAGAGCACGCTCGAGATCGAAGTCGGCTTCGACGTCGAGCGATCGCTTGGTGACGCCGAGTGCATCGCCCGGCCCCTGCGCCAGCTTCGTGGCAAAAGCCTGCGCCTCCTTGAGCGCCGCGCCGTCCGCCACGACGCGATGGTAGAGGCCGATCGCTTCCGCGCGCTTCGCGTCGATGAATTCGCCGGTCATGAGCAGCTCCGTCGCACGTCCGAGCCCGACCAGGCGCGGGAGCATCCAGGCCGCCCCCATGTCCGCCCCGGAGAGCCCGACGCGCACGAACAGGAACGCGATTTTCGCCGACTCGGCGGCGATCCGGAAGTCGCACGCGGTGGCGATCACCGCCCCGGCGCCGGCCACGGTGCCGTTGAGCGCCGCAACCACGGGCTTCCGGCAGCGCCGCATGTTGAGCACCAGGTCGCAGGTCATGCGCGTGAACTCGAGCAGGCCGTCCGGGTCGCGGCCGAACAGGGCGCCGATGATGTCCTCGACGTCGCCGCCCGAGCAGAACGCGCGCCCGGCGCCGGTGATCACCACCGCCTTGATGCCCGCATCCTCGTCCAGTGCGCGGAACGTGTCGCGCAGCTCGGCGTAGACCTCGAAGGTCAGCGCATTCAGCCGCTCGGGCCGGTTGAGGGTGATCGTGGCGACGCGGGTCGCGGGGTCCACCTCGAAGAGGAACGAGCGCGCCGCGAGGGTCACCGCGCGGCGTCCCCGATGACGGCGGTGGCCTCGATCTCGACCAGCGCTCCGCGGTCCACGAGATTCTTCACCTCGATCAGCGCCATGGCCGGATAGTAGCGGCCGAAGCGGTCGCCCCACACCTTGGCGAGCGCGGGACGGGCCATCTTGTAGGCGGCGAGGTCGGTGACGTATACGGTGAGCCGGCCGATGCTCGACGGCTCCCCGCCGGCCTGCTTCACCACCGCGAGCACGCGATCGAGCGAGCGCGCGAACTGCTCGGGGAAGCCCGGGCGGGGTCCGGGCGCTTCACCGTCCCAGCCGGGCTGCCCGGCCACGAACAGCACGCGGCCGTTGTGAGGGGTGAGCACGCCGTGGCTGAACCCCTTGGGTGCACCGAGCGCTTCCGGATTCACGATCTCTGGTTCCATGGCTCCTCCATCCATCAGCACCGCTGCACCGTTGGAATCACCCGTGCACAACGCCAGCACCTCGTTGGCCACTTCCTCCGCGGTCACGAGCCGGGACTGTCCACCGCTCGCCAGCACCGCGGCCAGTGCCTGTTCGGCATCCACCCCCATGCGCGCCGAGGTGTTCTCGATGGTGCGCTGAGTCATCGGGGTGTCGACGTAGCCCGGACACACCGCGTTCGCCGTGACGCCGGTGCCCGCGAGCTCGAGCGCCACCGAGCGCGTGAACCCGATCACCGCGTGCTTCGCCGCGCTGTAGTGGGACACGTAGCGGCCGCCCTCGAGGCCGACCCGTGAGGCGACGTTCACGATGCGCCCGAACTTCCGCTCGACCATCGGCGGGGCCATCTCGCGCGTACAGAGGAAGGTTCCGGTCGCGTTCACCGCGAGCATCCGGTTCCACTCGGCGAGCGTGATCCTCCGGAACGGCGCCGAGCCGGAGTCGCCGGCGTTGTTGATCAGCAGGTCCACCGCGCCCATGCGCACCACCGCTTCGGCCGCGAGCAGGCGCACCGATTCCTCGTCGGCGACGTCGCAGGGAATCGCGTGCGCCTCGGCGCCCATCGTCCGCAGCGCGCCGGCCACCAGCTCGATCTCGTGCGCGGTGCGCGACGACACCACCACGCGGGCGCCGGCATTCGCGAGAACGAGCGCCACCGCGGCGCCGATGCCGCGCCCGCCGCCGGTGATCACGGCGCCGCGACCGGCCAGGGGCCGCGCGCTCACCGGCCGATCCCCTCGAGCACGGCTTCGGCGAGGATCGCGCCGAGGGTCGCGATGGTGGCGCGTCCCTCCTCCACCGTCGCTTCCGCCGGGGCTCCGAAATAGGCGCGCGGACCGCCGGCCTCGGCGAAGGTCGTCCGGCCCGAGCGGATCGCGGCCGTGAGCGAGGCGGGATTCGGCTCAAGCTCGCGCGCGATCGCGCTGCGATGGAGATCCGGGCGCTCGGCCAGCACCATCGAGCCCTCGTAGCGCCCGGCGTGGCAGGCGCCACTCCGGAACTCGTCGGTGAGGCGCTCGGCGTTCGCGCGCCGCGTCACGTCCGGAGAAACCACCGGCAGCAGCCCTTCGTCGACCGCACGGCTCGCCGCGACGGCGAGCGCCTCGAGGTGCGCCGGGTCGAGATGGGCGTTCGCGATGGCGAGCGCCGCAAAGCCGTGACGGGTCAGTTCGCGCGCGACATCCACGACCAGCGCCGTCACGGTCGTGGGCGCGATCGACAGCGTTCCCGCGAACGCCGCGGCGAACGGCGCCGCCGTGTAGTGGAGCGCCGGCAGCACGAGCGCCGCCTGCCCGGCCTCCTCGAGCGCGCCGACGGCGGCGCGCGCCATGGCCTCGGCGATGATCCCGTCGGTCACGAGCGGCAGGTGCGGTCCGTGCGCCTCGATCGCGCCGACCGGCAGGATCGCGACCGTGCGGGAGCGCTCGAGACGGGCCACCTCTTCGAAGGTCATCCCGGCCAGGTCGCGCGAGGCCATCAGCCGGTGCGGACTTCGCCCGCGCGGCTCATGACGGCCTCGGCCAGCCGCTCGTAGTCGGCGATCTCGTTGTAGATCTGGGCCGAGATGCGCGCCCACATCCGGCCACGCGTGGCGTGCATCTGGATTTCGATTCCCTCGTCGAGGAGCGCATCGCGCAGCGCCTTCGCCTCGGGCGGCGTCGAGCCCAGTCGCTCGGGAAGGGGCACCGAGGCCATGGTGCCGATCATCGACTCGGGCGCCGTGAACTCCGTGCCCCAGCGATTCGCCAGCAGCCGGGCGCCCTGCATCGCAAGCGCATGATTCCATTCCTGCACCGCTCCAACGCCCAGGCTTCGCATGAAGTCGAGCGCCGCGGGGGCCGCCAGAAACGGCGAAGGATCCCGGGTGCCCACGAGGTCGAACTCGGTGGTGAAGCCCTGGTCGAGGCCCCACGAGATGACGTTGGGATGGGTTTCCGCCTGGCGGTCGGGCCGCACCCAGAAGATCGCCGAGCTGCGCGGCGCCCACGCCCACTTGTGGAGGTTGCCGAAGTACCAGTCGGCGCCGAACGACGGGATGTCGAGGGCGATGGCCCCGGGTGCATGAGCCCCGTCCACCGCGACCGCGACGCCGCGCGCGTGACAGCCGCGGACGATCTCCGCGAGCGGCATGACGAGCGCCGATTCGGACGTGATGTGGTCGACGATCGCGAGCCGAGTACGCGGCGTGAGGGCGCCGAGAATCGCGGCGAGGGTGGCTTCAGGCGTGAACGGCGGCCCCGGGATCTCCGCGCGCACCACCTTGGCTCCGACTCGACGCGCCGTGTAGGTGGCGGCGTTGGTCACCGCGCCGTACGTGAGGTCGGTGACGAGGATCTCGTCGCCGGGCCCGAAGGCGAGCGAGCGCAGTACGGTGTTGGCGCCGGTGGTGGCGTTGTCCACGAACACGAGGTCGTCACCCGAGGCGCCGAAGAACTCGGCGACGGCCTGCGCGGCGACCCGCATGCGACGTGGGCGTTCCGGCCGCGGCCCGTGGCCGAGCACGGTCAGCTCGCGGAGCAGGAAGCGCGACGGCTGGCGCTCGATCTCGTCGTGGATCGCGCGCTGCGCCTTGAGGACGACCCGTGGCGTGGCCCCCACGGTGCCGTGATTCAGGTACAGCGTCTCGGGCTCGAGCGCCCATTGCTCGAGCATGGCGTGGCCGAATCGCAGAGGCATGGCCGCACGATACCCGGGATGATTTGGGCGGGCCAGTGCCCTTCCCGGTTCAGCGAAGGACGATGACTCGTGCCGAGAGCGAGCGGCCGCCCCGCGTGAGTCGCAGCAGATAGATGCCGCCCGGGAGCGGGTGACCCGGCGCGAGGGGCACGACGTGATTCCCCGGGCCCAGCGCTCCCACTTCGCGGGTGGCGATCCGCCGCCCGGCGATGTCCATCAACTCGAGCCGTGCAGGAGTAGCGTCCGGCAGCGAGAAGACGGCGCTGACCTCACCAACTGAAGGGTTGGGACGCGGACCCGTGAGCGCGAAGCCGAGTGCGGGCGGGACCTCCACCCAGGTCTCGCCCAGGAACGACTCGATCCCGTGGCTCACCACCCCCAGCCGGTAGCCGTAGCGGGTACCCGCGCTCACCTGCGTGTCCTCGTAGGCGAGCCGGCCGGCTCCGTTGTCCGCGATCGTGGCGATGGCGCTCCAGTCGCTCGTCGAGGTGCGGCGATGGACCGTCGCCGTCGCGACGCCTCGCTCCCCGCTGTACCAGGCGAGCAGCACGTGACCGGGCATCGCGTCCGCGCTCATCAGCGAAACCAGCGTGGGCGTGCTGAGATCGCCGATGGCCGCGATGCCGCTCTGCGGCTGGCCGCCGATCGAACGGAAGCTGCCGCCCGCGTAGACGACCGCGGACCCGCCGTCGACCAGGATGGCCGAAACGGGGCCATCGGGGCCGGGATTCCATTCGGTGACGACCCCGGTCTCGGAATCCAGGGCCGCGAGGTTCCCGCGCTCTTGTCCGCCGATGCTGGGGAAGTTTCCGCCCACGTACACGGCGCCTTCGTTCACGGCCATCGTCGACACGTCCAGAAACGGCATTCCCGGATAGAGGACAACAGGTTCCCACGCGGTGGGGAGCCCGGTCGTAGCGTCGAGCGCTGCGAGGAAGTTCCGCAACACCCCGCCTTGCCCGGGAGAGCCGCCCATGGCGCCGAAGGGACCACCGACGTAGACCGTGCTCCCGCTCGTGGCGATGGTGTGGATCGGGCCCGTGGAATGGTGAACTCCGTTATAAGGATCTCCGCCCGGATCGGGATTCGAAGGAGGCCAGGGGTTCGGATCCCATGCGGTCGTAATGCCGTCCGTGGAGTCGTGCGCGGCAGCGTTGAGCGCGGCAAGACCGTTCCGTTGCTCCCCTCCGATGTGATTGAAGGTCCCGCCGACAAATACCGTGTTCTCTCGCAGCGCGATCACCGTGACTGAATCGTTTGCACTCGGGTTCCAGTCGGTCACATCCCCGGTCGCGACGTCGAACGCCCCGAGGTAGTTGCGCGTCTGCCCGGCCAGCTGATTGAAACGGCCGCCCACGTACACCGTCGAGCCGTTCGCCACCAGCGCACTGATGTGCTGGCGGCTCACCTGAATCCAGTGCGCGGTCTCATTCGGATACCAGACGGTGGGCTCCCCGGTCACGAGATCGAAGGCGGTCAGGTTGTAGCGCACCGCCGCCGTATCGTTCGGGACCGGGAACGTGAACCTGAAGGTCCCACCCACATAAAGGCCCGAGCCGCTCACAGCCAGCGCAGCAACGTTGCCCTGCACGTTCGGATTCCAACCGGTGGGGAGCCCGCTCAGGAGATCGAGCGCGGCAAGGTTCTTCCGCGCCACGCCGCCAAGGCTCGTGAACTCGCCACCCGCGAAGACATGACTTCCGTGAATTGCGAGAGCACGGACCGCGCTGTTGGGTCTGGGATCCCAGGCGGTGAGCTCGCCGGTCACGGCGTCCACGGCCGCGAGCGAGCCTCGCACCTGGAGACCCCCGCCTCCATACGCGGAGACAGCTCCAGACGCGCCGACGTACAACGTATTGCCGCTCAACACCAATGCCGTGACGCTGCCCGCGACGGCCCACGCCACGAGGCCGGTGGTAGCGTCGAACTCGGCGAGGCTGGGGTCGCCCGCCACGTACACGGTCGTGCCGCTCGCGGCCAGAGCGTTGACGGGCCCTCCAAAGCCCGGGCTCCAGTCACTCGGGAGCCCGCTCGCGCCATCGAGCGCCGCAATGAAGTTCCTCGCCTGACCGCCGATGATCGAAAAGTAGCCCCCCGCATAGACGGTTCCGCCGCTCAGCGCGAGGGCGCTGACACTCCCATCCGGACTCGGGTCCCACGCGGTCGCAAGGCCGGTGGTCGCATCCAGTGCGGCGAGTCCGTTCCTCGACTGGCCGCCGATGCTGGTGAACCCCCCGGCCGCGTAAAGCGTCGTGCCGCTGTGCGCGAGAACGGCGATGTAGGGAGCATCGGGATTCGGATCCCACGCGGTCGCGAGGCCGCTCGTGGCGTCGAGCGCCGCCAGGCCATTTCGCGTCTGCCCGCCAATGCTCGTGAACTGACCACCCACGAACACGGTGCTGGCGGCGACCACCAGCGTGTAAACGACGCCGTCGGGGTTCGGGTCCCAGGCCGCGAGCGTGTTGTCAGCGAGGACGTGCGCGAGGTTGTGCCTCGGCGTCCCGGCCACCGCCGTGATGGTTCCGCCGAGGTACCAGCCACCGCTTCCATCCGCGGCCACGGCGGTGACCGTGCCTGCGACCTTCGGAAACACGCCCACCGGGATGCCGCTCGCCACATCAATGGGGACGGCACAGCCTGTGGAGGGTCCGACGGTACTGAATGCGCCACCGATGTAGAGGGTGTTCCCCGCTCGCGCCATGGTGCGAACGGTGCCATCCGTGACGTAGAGGCCTCCCCGGACGACCTGGGCTTCCGCCGCGCCGCTGGCGAGCACCAGGAGCACGATGGCAATGGCATTGCTACGACTTGCGACGATCCTGCGCGGCCTCATCGTGGTCTCCCAGTGGAACAGGTGAGCCTATAGACATTGGGTGCCCTGCTCCATCCCTATTCCTGCCCGCGAGCTGCCGGGCCCTTGACAACAGTTCGATGATTAGCTAAATATCTAACCCGTGAACGCGGTCTTCAAAGCCCTATCCGACCCGACCCGGCGCCGGGTGCTCCAGCTCCTGCGCGAGCGTCCGCTTGCGGCCGGGGATCTGTCGCGGCACTTCGCGGTCTCGAAGCCGACGATGTCGGCCCACTTCGCGGTGCTGCAGGAAGCCGGTCTCATCGAGGCCGAGAAGAGCGGGCGGACCATCTTCTACCGGCTGAAGATGTCGGTGCTCGAAGAGGCACTGCTCGGTTTCGCGCAGACCGTGGGATGGCAGATGAGGGCGACCGACGGCGCGCCGCGTACCGCCCCCCGGGGCGGGGCACGCCGGCGACTCATCAGGAGGGAAGCATGACCACCGAATCACGGCCGATCTCGTACTACGTCGCACCGTTCATGCTGCTGCTCGTCTTCGGATTGGTCGCGGCCAACGCGTACGCTCAACCGCAGCGGGGCCTGGCCTGGCTCCTGTGCGCGGCGCTCTTCGTAGTCATGACCTGGGTCTGGCTCCGCGCGAAGCGAACCGGCAGCCAGTCACGGAATCTCGTGGACGGCACCGTCGTCTATTCCGGACTGATGGTGGTGATTCCACTGGCCGGGAAGCTCGCCACGGTGCTCGGCACCGGCGACTGGTCCGATCTCTCGATGCGCGCGTCGATGGCGATCACCGGCCTCTACCTGGCGGCCAGCGGGAACAGCCTGCCGAAGCTGCTCCCCCGCTGGTCGAATGCTCCGGAAGCCTACGCTGCGGCCCAGGCGAAGCGGCGTTTCGCGGGCTGGGCGTGGACGCTCGCCGGGCTGGTGCTCGCGATCGCGTGGCTGGTGCTGCCCAGGAATGGGGCGTACGCCGTGACCTTCATCGTGCTCCCGGTCACCATGCTCATGTTCGCCGTGCAATGTTTCAGACCACGGACCGCCCAATGATGAGGAGGATCGGTTCATGTTCGCTCGACTGATGGGGCTCCCCACCATCTCGCCCCGCGACCTCCACCAGCGGATGCAGGGCGAGCCGATCGTCCCGATCGATGTGAACTCGCGGCAAAGCTGGAACGCGGCTCACGTCCCCGGGGCGCGCTCCATCGACCCCATGGGGTTCGCCGAAGGCGATCTCCCCGCGGACCGGGATACGGAGCTGGTGTTCTATTGCTCCAACTTCCTGTGCCGGAAGGCGCCCAACGCGGCGCGCCGCGCCCGGGACATGGGCTACCGGAACGTCCACGTCATGTCGGCCGGCATCAGCGGCTGGGTCGATGCCGGGATGCCCACCGAATCCGGGGACCCGGCCGGGTCTCCTCCGCGCTGAAGCCCGCGGGCCGAAGTGCCGATCACAGGGCCATGCGGCTATTGCTCCTGATCTCGGTCCTCGCCCTGGCGGGCTGCGCGTCGACCGCCCCGAAGAAACCGGCTTCCACGAAGCCGGCCGTCCAGGCCTCGACGTCAAAGACGGCCCATGCCTCGAAGCCAAAGACCTCACAGGCCTCGAAGCCCAAGACCGCCCAGGTCTCGAAGCCACCGACCGCCCTGGCCTCCAAGTCACAGGCCACCCAGCCCCCCAAGCCACCGGCCGCCCACGCGAAGGTCGAGACCGGGCAGGCCTCCTTCTATTCCTCGAAGCATCACGGCCAGCCCACGGCGAGCGGCGAGCTCTACGACGAGACCCAGCTCACCGCCGCCCACCGCACGCTGCCCTTCGGGACGCGCGTGCGGGTGACGAACCTCGACAACCAGCGCAGCGCGGTGTTCCGCATCAACGACCGGGGCCCGTTCATCAAGGGCCGCGTCGTGGACGTCTCCAAGCGCGGCGCCTTCGAGCTGGGTTTCATTCAGGAAGGAATCGCTGCGGTGCGCGTCGAGGTGGTCGACTCCTAGAGTCGTTTGCGGCTGCGGGGCGGGCCGCCGCATCATCCGCGCCCGATGCCCCACTACGAGCCACCCGAGCGGCTGAACCTCGCCGACCATTTCCTCGACGCCCGCGTGCGCGAAGGGCGCGGCGACCGTCCGGCGCTCCACACCGACGCCGGCACCCTGAGCTATCGCGACGTGCAGGCGCTGTCGAACCGCATGGCGAGCCTGCTGGTCGCGCGCGGCGCCGAGCCCGAGGAGCGCGTCGTCATCGCGCTGCCCGACGGTCCCGAGTTCGTCGCCGCGTTCTTCGGCACGCTGCGCCTGGGCGGCGTGGTCGTGATGCTGAACCCGGGCCTGCCGGCCGAGGACGTCGCGCGCTTCCTGGAATACACGCGCGCCCGCACGATCGTCACCCACCGCGACACCGCTGCCGCGTTCCGCGAGGCGGCGCGCAGCGCCCCGCTCGTGCGCACGGTGCTGGTCGCGGGCGAGCCGGAGTTCGATCAGGCGCTCGCGGCCTCCCCTCCCGAGTTCGAGACCTTCCCCTCGCACCGCGACGACCCCGCGATCTGGCTGTTCTCCGGGGGCACCACCGGCCGCCCCAAGGCGGTGGTGCAGACCCAGCGCGCGTTCGCCTACACCACGGCGTGCTACGCGCTCGGCGTTCTTAGGTTTCGCGAGACCGACATCACGCTGTCGGTGCCGAAGCTCTTCTTCGGGTACGCGATGGGCTCGAACCTGCTCTTCCCGTTCGCGGCCGGCGCCTCGGCCGTGCTGTTCCCGGAGCCGTCCACGCCGGAATCGGTGTTCGCGCGCATCCGGCAATACCGCCCCACGGTGCTGATCAACGTGCCCACCATGATCCAGCGCATGGTCTCGCACGCGGACGCGTCGAAGCAGGACCTCTCGTCCCTGAGATTCTCGACCTCGGCAGGCGAGGCGCTGCCGGCCGAGCTGTTCCAGCGGTGGAAGGAGACCTTCGGCGTCGAGCTGCTCGACGGGCTCGGCACCGCCGAGATGTGGCACATCTTCATCTCCAATCGCCCGGGCCGCGCCCGAGCGGGAACGATCGGCGAGGTGGTGCCGGGCTTCGAGGTGAAGGCGTGCGACGACGAAGGTCGCGAGCTGCCGCCCGGCGAGACCGGCTACCTGCGAGTGCGCGGCGGCGCGCGCGCGATCGGCTACTGGCAGAACCACGAGAAGACCGAGCAGGCGTTCCGCGGCGACTGGTACGTGTCCGGCGACCTCATCCAGTTCGACCGCGACGGCTACGTCACCTACCACGGCCGCGGCGACGAGATGCTCAAGGTCGCGGGCAAGTGGCTCGCGCCCGCCGACGTCGAAGGCTGCCTGCTCCAGCACCCGCTGGTTGCCGAGGCCTGCGTGGTCGGCATCGCGGACGGCAACGGCCTGATGAAACCGGTCGCCTATGTGGTCGCCCGCGAGCAGCGCGCCGGGCTTGCGGAAGAGCTCAAGGCCTTCGCCCTCGAGCGCCTCGAGCCCTACAAGCACCCGCGCGAAGTGGTGTTCCTCGACGCGCTCCCCCGCACCCACCTCGGCAAAGTGGACCGCGGCAAGCTGCGCCGCGGCTAGCGCTACCTCAGGCGCGCCACCCGCCGCTGATCGCGTACTCCTCCGATGTCGATCGTGCAGAGATAGATCCCGGCGGGAGTGGGCCGGCCGTTCTCGTCCATCCCATCCCACGTCGCGTTATGACGTCCGGCGGACCACGACGCGCCGTCGATGAGCGTGCGCACCAGGCGACCGCCGACGTCGTGGACACGCAGCGTCACTGGCGCCTCTCGCGCCACCTCGAATTCGATCGTTGCAGCGGCAGAGAACGGATTGGGTTCTATGGCACGGAGTGCGACGGTCGAGTGTTGCGTCTCGTCCGGCACCGAAACCGGGGCGACGACCACGGTCTGCTTGGAGGCGAACGTGGACCCGGCGTACGCCGCGTCGATGGCCTGCACGCTCCACGAGTAGGTACCCGGCGGCAGGTGCAGGGTCCAGCTCAGGTTGTGGTCGACGTTGCCGCGTCGCACCACCCGCCGATAGCCGCCGGTCGAGGACATGGAGGGCATGACGTCGTTGCTCGCCGGCGTGTGCCCGACGCGCAGGTTGTAAGTGAGGCCCGGGGTTGCAGTCTCGGCGTCCGACCCGGCGTCCCACGAGAACGTCACCTGGAACGCCCCATTGCTCCAGGCGCCGACCGTCGCAGAGAGATTGGCAGGACCGTTCGGAAGAGAATTGGGGGTGCCGGCGTCGTTGAGATAGAGCGCGGTGAAAGGAATGTCGCCCACCCGTGCGCCGGTCTCCAACAGGTCGAGATCGCCGTCGTTGTCCGCGTCCGCCCACGCCGCCTGGCCCCACCAAACAGGCTCCAGGAACACGCCGCTGTCCGTGAAGCTCCCGAGCCCGTCGTTCAGGTACAGCTTTGAGGCGGGGTTTTGGTACGCGACGACTGTACCCTCGAGATGGATATTGAGGTCGCCGTCGTTGTCGGCATCCGCCCAGGTGGCGGACGAGACCCCGACTGCCAGCAACGGAGCGGCGAGATCGACAAACGCCCCGCCGTCGTTCCGATAGACCTTCGCGACCATCCCGGAGGCACTCAGGCCGGTGTGGAGCAGATCCAGATCACCGTCCCCATCACAATCACCCCACGCCGACATGCCATTACCCACCAGCGCCAGCGGCGCGGCGATATCCGTGAACACTCCGCCGCCATCGTTCCGGTACACCTTGGAGCTCTCGCCGCCACCCGCGTCCAGGTAGCCGGTCAGGATGAGGTCCTGATCTCCGTCCCCATCGTAGTCGCCCCACGACGTCGACGAGATGCCGACGCTGGCGAGGCTGGTCACATTCGTGAAGGTTCCGTCACTATTGTTGCGATAGACCCTGGCAATACGGCCTGTATTCTGGTCCAGGACTCCCGACAGGATCATGTCGAGATCGCCATCGTTGTCCTGGTCCCCCCAGTCCACCGACGATGCGGCGACCCCAGGCAGAGGGGCGCCGGTGTCCACGAACATCCCGGATCCGTCGTTGCGGTAGAGCTTCGAAACCCAGTAGAGGGTCGTATTCCCCGTGAGCAGAATGTCGAGATCACCGTCGCCGTCGCTGTCCCCCCACTTCACGGATGAATTGGCCACGTGCGGGAACATGTCCGGGAGTCGGGTGAAGCTCAGATCTCCATCGTTACGGTAGATCCACGCGACGCCGCCGCCTCCCACCCATCCGGTAAGGAGCAGGTCGAGATCGTCGTCGCCGTCGAAGTCACCCCAATCCACCGAAGAAGCGGACACGTGGTCGAACGGGCCGCCCCAGTAGGAGAACGCCGCGGCGGCAGGGTGTTCGTCAGGGGTTCGCGGGGAACCGGTGGCGGCTCCGCAGACCAAGACCGATCCCGCCAGCAATGCCGTGACGGTGGCTGATCTCATGGCAGGCCTCATTGGCTATCTCAGGCGCGCGACGCGGCGCTGATCGCGAACTCCGCCGACCTCGATCGTGCAGAGGTAGATCCCGGCCGGTGCAGGCTGGCCGTTCTCGTCCATCCCATCCCACGTGACGCGCTGACGCCCGGCGGGCCACGACGCGCCGTCGATGAGCGTCCGCACCAGCCGGCCCGACACATCGAGCACGTGCAGAGTCACCGGCGTTTCGCGCGCCATGTCGAACTCGATCGTGGTCGAGGCCACGAACGGATTCGGCTGAACCGCACGCAGCGCCATCCGGCCCGCTGCCGCCTCATCCCCGACGCCGGTCGGCGCGACGTTGATCACCTGCTCCGCGGCGAACGGCGACCCCGCGTACGAGGCGTCCACCGCCTGCACGCTCCAGTAGTACTGCCCGGGCGGCAGTGTCAGCGTCCAATCCAGGTTCTGGTTCACGTTCCCCATGCGAGCCACGCGCCGGTAGCCGTTGGGCAGCGCCATCGACGGCATCACTTCGTTGCCACCTGGCGTCTTCCCGACGCGCAGGTTGTAGGTGAGCCCCGGCGACAGAGTCTGAGCATCGGTCGCCGCGTTCCAACTGAACGTCACGTGAAACGTCGAACCGTTCGACGCCTGGCTCACCGCGAGATTGGCGGGCGCCGTGGGCGGCGTGTTCGGCGTCGTCGCGTCGTTCCGGTAGATCGCCGAAAAACGTCCGTGCGCTGTCATGCCGGTCAGCATGATGTCGAGATCGCCATCGTTGTCGGCATCGCCCCACTCGGCCGCGTGCTGCCGCGCGGGCTCGAAGAAGATGCCGCTGTTGACGAAGTTCCCCGCACCTTGATTGAGGTACACCCTGGTGAATGACTGCCCGGATGCGTAGATCCCCACCAGCAGGATGTCGAGGTCCCCATCACTGTCGGCATCGCCCCAGCGAGCCGTCGCATTGGATGAGACTCCCTTCAACCCGGCCCCGATGTCGACGAATACGCCTCCACCGTCGTTGCGGTAGATCTTCGTGTCCGACGTGTCCGAGGGCGGCGTCCAGCCGGCGATCAGGATGTCCAGATCCGCGTCCTGGTCGTAGTCCCCCCAGGCTGCCGAGCTGAATCCCACGTTCATCAGGGGAGTCGGCGTGTCCACGAAAACCCGTTGCCATCATTTCTGTAGAGCCGGGTGGCAGGCAAAAAAGAGTTGTCGGTGAAACCCGTGAGCAGAGCATCAAGGTCGCCATCGGAGTCATAGTCGCCCCAGACCGCACCCGAGTATCCGACGCCGACCAGACCCGCTCCGATGTCGGGGAAGAGTCCTGCTCCGTCATTGCGACAGATCGCCGAGTATCCCCCTGGACCCGAAGGAGGGAAACCCGTCAGAAGGACGTCGAGGTCGCCGTCGTTGTCCTGGTCTCCCCAGTCGATGGACGCATAGTGGGCTTCGAGGATGCCCGAGAGGATTTCTGTGAAGGTACTGCCACCGTCGTAGCGATACAGCCTCGACAGACCGGTGCCCTCCCCCGTGCCCGCGATGAGAAGGTCGAGGTCTCCGTCACCGTCGTAGTCCCCCCATCTCGCCTGCGGAGTCGCCGCGTCCTGCACCGCGGTGGTGAGCCGGGTGAAGGCGAGCCCACCGTCGTTCCGGTAGACCCAGGCCACGAGGTCGTTGTTGTCGTTGACGACTCCCGTCAGGATCAGGTCGAGATCGCCGTCACCGTCGAAGTCGCCCCAATCCAGGGTCCCGGCCGTCACCTGATCGAACGGGCCACCGTAGTAGGAGAAGCTGGCGGAGGTGGCGTGCGCGGAAGGCGGTTTGGCGGACCCAGCGGCGACTCCGCAGGCCAGGACAGATCCCACTAGCAAAGCCGTGACGGTGGCTGATCTCATGGCAGGCCTCCTCCTGGGCGGGCGATTTCGAGTGAAATGATACGCCTGGCACGAAGCTCCCGTGGCAGGCTTTTCTCCGGCCCCCTCCGGCCGGTTTCCGGTTGACTCGCCCTTGGTTCTGGCCCTATTTTGCGCGCCTACGCGGAAAGGAGGTGGTCCATTGCCTAGATACAAGCATCAGTGGATCGCGGAGGTGGCTGTCCGCTAGGACGGCCCCGCACCTGGTCTCCTGACCAGCGACCTGCTGGGTCGTCCCGCGAATCCCAGCAGCTCACCGGAAGCGCGGGGGGATGAGCACTCTCCCCCCGCGATTTCTTTTGGGCCCGCCGCGACCGGCCCAGCGCTGACCACCTTGGAGAGCGTCCCTGCGTGAGCTACCTTCCCGGGTCTTCTGCTCGCCCCGCACACGAGTCGTGGAGGAAGCAATGATGCGCAGGTGGTACCCGATCGCGTTGGCCGCACTCCTGGTCCTGTTCGCGGGCTGCACGAGCGACGACAACGTCCTCGCCCCCCTGCCGTCCAACACCAGCCTCGTGCAGGTGGTGCATGGCTCTCCGGATGCGCCGCCCGTCGACATCCTGGTGGACACGGTGCGGGTGATCGCGAACATGGCCTATACCGGCGCGAGCAACTACCTCATCTTGAGCTCCGGCAGTCGCGACGTGCGCTTCAACCCCGCGGGAAGCGCGACACCCATGATCGACTCCCAGATCAACTTCGTCTCCGACGCGGCCTACACGCTGTTCGCCGCCAACACGCTGGGCAGCATCGAGCCTCTCCTGCTGCAGGATCTGCTCCCGGCGGTTTCCGACGATTCGGCCTTTGTTCGTTTCGTGCACCTGTCGCCCAACGTCGGCCCGGTGGATCTCACGCTCGAGGACGGGACCGTGCTCTACGGGAACATCCCGTTCCGCGGCTCCACTTCGTTCCGGGGGTTTCTCGGCAGCCTCTACCCCGTCCAGGTCCGGCTCGCCGGCACCTCCTCGATTCTGCTCGAGGACGAGCTCAGCGTGGGAACGGGCTTCAACTACACGTTCTGGTTCCGCGGCGTGGACTCCGGCATCGGGGCGCAGGCGCTCGGTCTCAGCCTCATCACTCACGACTGAGCGCGCCGGGCAGCACCTCCGTCGACAACTCGCGGTAGCGGCAGAACGCGTTCGCCAGGCGCATGTGCTTCGGCGTCCGGCATTCCGGCTCGAACATCCGCGGGCTGCCCACCAGGATGCAGGCGGCCCGCGCGCGTGACGTCGCCACGTTGAAGCGGTTCGGGCTGAAGAAGAAGTCCATGCCGCGCGGGGCGTCCTCGGGACTCGACGTCGTCATCGAATAGACCACCACTGCGGCTTCCTGTCCCTGGAAGCGATCGACCGTCCCCACCCGCGCCTCCGGCAATTTAGCGGCGAGATCGCTGACCTGGGCGTTGTAGGGCGCCACGATCAGCAGGTCCTCCCAGGTGAGGGGATGCTCCGCACCGTTGCGATCGCGGAAGGCGGCCCGGTGGAGCAGCGCCGCAGTGAGCGCCGCAATCGCCTCCACTTCCTCGGCGGAGGAGCTCTGGTTGCCTTCGTGCTCGATCCCTAAGAACCACAGTCCGGCGCCGGCGAACGGCGTGGCCCCGGTCAGCGCCTGCCGCTCGAGCCCGGGCCGGCACTCGAGCCTCCTTTCGTAGAACACCTCCGAGGTGAACGAGCCGATCTTCGGGCACAGGCGCCAGGTCTCGTCCAGGAAGAGACCGCGCTCGGGTGGGAGCGTCTTCGCGTCCCCGAGCAGGTGCCGCAGCGCCGACACTCCGGCTCCTTCGGGATGCGCGGCCTGGATCGGCTGGTCGAGCTGCTGCGGGTCGCCGAGCAGGATCAGGCTGTGCGCCGCGGGTGACGCCGAGAGCGTCATCGCGAGCGACATCTGCCCGGCCTCGTCGACCACCAGCACGTCGACCGCGCCCGCGAACTCCTCGCGCGCCCACATGTGAGCAGTCCCGCCGAAGACGTCGACCTCGCCGCCGGTGATCGCGGCGAGCGCGGCGTCGTTGTCGGCCACCGCGGTTGGATCCTCCTCCTGGGTCTCGTCCTGGCCGCGCTTCCGGCTGCAGCGGACTCCCGCGTCGGCTTCGGCCACCGCGCGCAGGAGATTCCGGATCACGGCGTGGCTCACCGCGCTGACGCCCACTTTCCTTCCCGACCGGACGAGATCGACGATCACGCGCGCCCCGGTGAACGTCTTGCCCGAGCCGGGCGGGCCCTGGATGGCCAGCACCCCGCCGTCGAGCGCGAGCGCGAGGCGCGAGGCGGCATCGACAGCGTTCTCGCCGCGTCGCCGCAGCGTCGGGCCGTCGATGGCGTCGAGCAGCGTCATCTGCAGTGGAGCTTCGTCGCCGGCGAGCCGCGGCGGCCGCCGGAGCAACAGATCGCGTGCCGCGCGATGCTCGCCGGGAGCATCGATGCCGTGCTCCGCGACCCAGGCCCCGAGCCGGAGCAGCGACTCGGTCATCCCCTGCGTGGCGATCACCGTGGCCGAGAAGACGCTCGTCGCGTCCACGGATTTCGCCGTGCGCTTGATCGTCACCTCGTGTGCGGTGAGATCGATCGCGATCACCTTGCCGAAGCGTCCCGTCGCCGATTCCACGTCCTTGCCGGCGCGGATGGCGGTCTCCTGCTTCGGGAAGCGATAGCGGTGGAGCGGCTTCTTGCCGGGAACCAAATCGAGCAGAGCGAGCCCGGCGATCGCGCGCGACTCGTCGATCAGGTCCTCGTCGGGCAGCTCGCGGAGCCGGAAGAATTCCCACCAGTCCGCCTTCTCCTCGCGGGAATGGAACCCGAGGAGCTGGGCGAGCAGCCACTGCGCGCGATCGGTGGTCGATCTCAGCGCCGGGTCCTCGGGCACGTCGTACGTGAGCGAAGCCGCGACCGTATCGATGCGCTCGTCCAGCTCCTTCCTCTGCGGCTTGGCTTCCTCGACGGGCTGACCGGGACGCTCGATCGCCTCGCCCGCCGCGATGCGCTCCGCACGCAGCGTCTCCAGCCAGTCGCGCAGCGCGCGCGTCGAAAGGCAGTCGTCGCGGTTGTAGCGCTCGACCGTTCCGCGCGCCGCCGGGTCGAGCCGCTCCGCTTCGCTCAGCTCGATCCAGGTCTCGACGGCGCGCCGCGCCGCGGCCGCATCGCGCAGGTCCACCGAGCGCTCGAACCGGTAGAAGCGCTCGAGCTCCTTGATCGAGTAGCTCTCGACGCTCGCCCGCAGCGACTGGCGCACGACTGCGAGCAGGTCCACGAAACGGGCGCCGCGGAGCAGACGGTCCAGATCCAGTCCACGCGTGGCGTGGCGGCCCATCATGCGCTTGATGGCGGCAGGCTCGTAGGGCGAGAAGTGGTAGACGTGGAGATCGGGATGGCGGTCGAGCCGCTCGATCAGCACGTCCATGAGCCGTTCGAAGCAGCGCTTCTCGGCAGCGAGGTCGAGCGCCCACATCGCCGTGTATTGACTCCCGGACGGCTCGGCGGGCTCGCCGGCTTCGCCGCGCTCATCGAGCGTCGCCCACCCCGTGAGGTATTCGAGGCCCGCTTCGCCCGCGAAGGGATCGCCCTCGAAATCGAGGAACACGTCCCCCGGGGACGGCGCGGGCAGCCGCGCGAGTCCGAGCCCGGGCTCGAGCGGCAGCAGCTCGTGAAGATCCACGCCGCGCCGCCGGCCCTCGGCCTGGAGGCGCGCCTGCTCCCGCGTGCGCTCGAGCGCCTGGCGCGAGCCGCGCCGGGGTTTGCGCTCGAGCGGAATCGGCAGCGCCGCGAGCTGCTCCATCGTGGTCACGTCCCACTCGGCCAGCTCGCGGCGCTGAAGCCGCGAGATGCCGGCGACCAGGCTCGGGTGGTCGTCGTCACGCCGGAGGCGATCGCAGCGCGGCCACCAGCGGCAGACGTCGCAGTGCGCGACCGGCTCCGGGTAGACGCCCGAAGCGTGATCGTCATCTCCCGCCACGGCGTCCGCCACCCAGCGCTCCATGCCGGACTTCACGAACCGGTAGTACGCGAGGAAATCCTCGAGCCGGTAGGACTCGATCTCGAACGGAATCCCACGTCCGGGGCGGACCACATGCGTGTGCGCGGGCAGTCGGCCCTGCATGTGCGACACCAGCTCGGAGTAGAGGCAGAGCTGGAGCAGCGAGCCGCCGCGCGTCTCCCGCGCGAGCTTGGTGTCGTGCACCTCGTAGGACCAGCCACCGAGGTCGCTCGCGGTGCCCACCCGGACCAGGAAGTCGGCGCGCCCGCCCCAGGCGCCGTTCGCGAGCACCGCCTGGTACACGACGTCGATGCCGCGCGCCATCGCGTCGCGCGTGCGCTCGGCGGCGCGCTCACGCTCGTCGGTCCCGGGGACCGTGACCACCTCGAGTCCGCGCGAGCGCAGCTCGTCGACGTAGGCCAGCTCGTGGGCGCGCCCCCGCTCCTCGAGCGCCTGCAACCCGGGGTCGCTCCAGCGCGGCGCCGTGACGTGGCCGTGCAGGCGCGACAGCTCGAGCCAGGTGAGATGCCGGCAGGCGAGATGATTCGCGAGGTCGGTGGCGGAGAGCGCGATCTGTCCGGCCGGCAGTCGCATGACGGCGCAGGGTGGGACCGCGGGGAACGGCGGTCAAGCACCACGCCGGCCGGGCGCCGCGCTGCGAGTGCGCGGCGCCCGTCGATGAAGGTCTATCGAGCCAGCATCACCTTGCGCGTGATCGGACCCTCGCCGCGCGTCGTCACGAGTCGCACGAAGTAGACGCCCGCCGCAGCCGGCCGGCCATCGTCGCCCGTTCCGTCCCAGCGCGCTGCGCCGGGCCCCGCGGGACGGGTGCCCGCGACCAGCGTGCGCACGCGGCGCCCGTTGAGGTCGAACACGACGAGATCCACCGGGCCTTCCTTCGAGAGCGCGTAGTCCAGCGTGGTCTCCCCGCGGAACGGGTTGGGCCGTGCCGGCGCGAGCGCGTTGACCGCGACCGGTGACGCGACCGGCGCATCCACCAGCGGACTGATGTCGCTGGTGTCCCGCACCGTATAGATGTGGTCACCCGTATTGCTCCCGCTGTTGTTCGCGGCGTTGCCGGCGGCGAAGAAGAAGATGCGACCCACGTCAGTGGCAGGCGACAGCCAGCGGATCGACCACTCGGTGGGACCCGCAGTGCCGGGGAAGGTCCCCGCCGAGGTGTGCTCGACGTACTTGCGGCTCGCATACACTCCGGCCCCGGTGACCAGCTGAATGGCCGGGTTCCCGATAACATCGAACGAGCCCACTCCCTGCCCGTTGCTCGCCGTCACCGCCGTGATCTGGAATCCCCATCGACGCTGTGCGGCCGTCCCAAAGGTAGAGGTCATGCGCACGCGGATCGTGTAGAGGGAATCGGGCCAGTAGAACTGCGGGGCATCCAAGATCTCGAGCGTGGCGCCCGGCAGGTTCAGCGCGAAGGACGAGTGGCACTGGGTGCAGTTCAGCTCGGCAGCGACCCCGCCGACCGCGGGGGCGCCCGTGCGGCTGGCGACGGGTCCCGTCGACAATCCGAAGGCGAGCGAGGAACCGAAAACGAGGGCGAGGACGACGACAACGCGGACCAGCTGGCGCGGCATGGAGAGGCCTCCGTCGGTGGGCCCCCGAGCCGCCGGAATGATAGTCGGACGTCCGCGGACAATCCACGGGAATCGCTGGAAGCGCTTCCACGGAACGCTCTGCTAGGATGCCGCCCCTCATGCTCTCCGTCTGGGTCATCCCCCTGGTCGTCCTGGCGACAGCGCCCGCGAAGCCGGCGGCGCCGGCCACCCTCGAGGCGCGCTATCGCGACGATGCCGCGCGAATCATCGGCGCAGCGCTCGCGAGCGACCACGCCTATCGGCGTCTCTCCCAGCTCTGCGACGGCATCGGCAATCGCCTGTCGGGCTCGAAGTCCCTGGAGCGCGCGACGGCGTGGGCGGCCGGCGCGATGAAGGAAGACGGGCTCGACGGCGTCCGGCTCCAGCCGGTCACGGTGCCGGTCTGGGTGCGCGGCGCCGAGCGCGCCGAGATGATCGAGCCGCGCCGCTATCCGCTCGCCATGCTCGGTCTCGGGCGGAGCATCGGCACGCCCAAGGGCGGCATCACCGCGGAAGTGATCGCGACCGGCAGCTTCGAGGAGTTCGCCAAGGTCCCCGATGACTCGATCCGCGGAAAGATCGTGCTGTGGGACGTGCCCTACACGGGCTACGGGCAGACCGTGCGTTACCGGGGCCGCGGCGCCAACGATGCGGCGAAGCGCGGCGCCGTGGCTTCGCTGGTGCGATCGGTCGGCTCGGCGAGCCTTCACACGCCGCACACCGGCGCGATGTCTGCCTACAACGACACCGTGCCGAGGATCCCCGCCGCCGCGATCACGATCGAGGACTCGAAGATGATCCGCCGGCTGCTCGATTCAGGATCGCGAGTGCGCGTCCACCTCGAGATGAGCGCTGACACGCTGCCGTGGGCGCTCTCCCACAACGTGATCGGCGAGATCCGCGGGCGCGAGCGCCCGGACGAGGTGGTGGTGCTCGGCGGCCATCTCGACTCGTGGGACGTGGGCTCCGGAGCCCACGACGACGGCGGCGGCTGCGTCATCTCGATGGAGGCGCTGCGGCTGATCCGGCAGCTCGGCCTGCGCCCGCGCCGCACGCTGCGTTGCGTGCTGTGGACCAACGAGGAGAACGGCGCGCGCGGGGGAAGTGTCTACGCGGATTCGCTGGGTCGTGCGGTCGAGCACCACGTCGCCGCCATCGAATCGGACGGCGGGGTCGAGCGCGTGACCGGCTTCTCGTTCCGCGCCCTGTTCCCGGGCACCGGCATCACCGACACCGTGCGCACCGCGCTCGCGCTGTCGCGTGCGAAGGGGATCGCGCCGCTCCTCGCGGGCCTCGGCGCCGACCGCTTCGTCTTGAACGGCGGTGGCACCGACATCGAGCCGATCATGCGCAAGGGCGTGCTCGGGATCGGACACGAGACGGCGATGGAGCACTACTTCGACTGGCATCACACGAACGCCGACATGCTCGACAAGGTGGATCCCGTCGAGCTCCGGAAGAACGTGGCGGCGATGGCGGTGCTGGCGTGGGTGCTGGCCGACATGCCGGAGCCGCTGGTCGGGCCGCCGCCCACGCAGGCAGGCGCGTCCGGAACGCCGGCAGCGAAGCAATGACCCCACCGCTCCGGCTCCTGGCGGTGCTGGCCCATCCCGACGACGAATCGCTCGGTTTCGGCGGAACGATCGCGCGCTATGCGGCCGAGGGCGTCGAGACGTTCGTGCTCACCGCGACCCGCGGACAAAGCGGACGATTCCGCGGGATCCCGAAGGGGGATCCGGGTCATCCGGGGCCGGAAGCGCTGGCCAGGATCCGTGAAGGCGAGCTGCGTGCGGCGGTCGAAGTGCTCGGGATCCGCGAGTCGATCCTGCTCGACTACATGGACGGCCGTCTCGACGAAGCCCCGCACGACGAGGCGATCGGCATCGTCGCGAAGACGATCCGGCGGTTGCGCCCTCAGGTGGTGATCACGTTCGCGTGGGACGGGGCCTACGGTCATCCGGACCACATCGCGGTCTGCCAGTTCGCGATCGCCGCCTGCGTCGCCGCCGCGGATCCCGCGAGCCGGCTGCCGGGCCTCGAGGGCTCGACCGCGCACGCGGTGTCCAAGATCTACGTGATGGCCACGACGCAGGCAATGTGGGATGCGTACCAGTGGGCGTTCAAGAAGCTCACCTCGACCGTGGACGGCGTCGAGCGCCAGGCGGTCGCGTGGCCGGACTGGATGCCGACCACGCGGATCGACACCCGCGCCCAGTGGGAGCGCGTGTGGAAGGCCGTGTCGTGCCACGACTCGCAGATCGCCGCCTACGAGCGCCTGCACCAGCTCTCGCCCGAGCACCACGAGGCCCTGTGGGGCAGCATGAACTTCTATCGCGTGTTCAGCACCGTGAACGGCGGTCGTCGCCACGAGACCGATCTCTTCGAGGGGCTGCGCGAGGCGGAGCCCGCGCGTCCCGAGGCGAAGCTCGAGGGACTCCAGCCCGAGGCGAAGCTCGACGGACTCCAGCCCGAGGCGAAGCTCGAGGGATTCCAACCCGAGGCGAAGCTCGAGGGATTCCAGAAATGAAGGGGAAGCGCCTCGCGCCGATGGCGATGGACGCGGAGACGTTCCGCGCGCTCGGGCACCGGCTCGTGGATCAGATCGCGGAGCAGCTCACGGCCGTGCCGCAAGGCCCCGTGACGCCGGACCAGGCGCCGGCCACGGTGCGTCAGGTGTTCGGTCTCGATTCGCCGCTGCCCGCGCACGGTGAGGATCCGGAGAAGATCCTGCGCGAGCTTCCGGCGAAGCTCTTCGCCCATTCGCTGCTCAACGGGCATCCCCGGTTCTTCGGGTTCATCACTTCATCGCCGGCGCCCATCGGCATGCTGGGGGATCTGCTGGCGAGCGCAGTGAACCCGAACATCGGCGCCTGGGTGATCGGGCCGGCGGCCACCGAGATCGAGCTGCAGGCCGTGCGATGGATCGCGGAGCTGATGGGCTTCCCGGTGACCGCGAGCGGCATTCTCGTGAGCGGCGGCAACATGGCGAACATGGTGTGCTTCTTCGCCGCGCGCGCCGCGAAAGCCGGCTGGAACGTGCGCGAGGAGGGCCTGCTCGGGAAACCGCGGCTCCGCGCGTACGCGTCGTCCGAAACCCACACCTGGCTGCAGAAGGCGGCCGATCTGTCGGGGCTCGGCACCGGCGCGGTTCGGTGGATCCCGGTGGACCGCGAGCTGCGTATGGAAGTGGCGGCACTCGAGCACGCGATCGAGCAGGACCGCGCGGCCGGCGACCTGCCGTTCCTCGTGGTCGGCACCGGCGGCTCGGTGAGCACCGGCGCGGTCGATCCGCTGCGCGAGATCGCCGCGATCTGCCATGCGCAGAACCTGTGGTTCCACGTCGACGGCGCCTACGGTGGATTCGCGGCCACGGTGCCGGAAGCTCCGGAGGACCTGCGCGCGCTCTCCGAGGCGGACTCGATTGCGGTGGATCCGCACAAGTGGCTCTACACGCCGCTCGAGGCGGGCTGCGCACTGGTGCGGAACCCCGAGCATCACCGCGCCGCATTCGCCTACATGCCGTCCTACTACCACTTCGGCGAAGAGACGCGGAACTTCGTGAACCTCGGCCCGCAGAACTCCCGCGGGTTCCGGGCTCTCAAGGTGTGGCTCGGCCTCCGTCAGACGGGCGCCGAGGGCGCGCGGCAGATGATCTCGGACGACATCCGGCTCTCGCGCCGCATGGCGGAGGCAATCACCGCACATCCCGAGATGGAGCTCGTGACCCAGGCCCTGAGCATCACGACGTTCCGCTACGTGCCGCGGGATCTGCGAGCCTCGAGCGGCCGGGATGGAGTCGACGAGTACCTGAACAAGCTGAACAAGTCGCTGCTCGAAACCAGCCAGGCCCGCGGCGAGGTGTTCGTCACCAATGCAGTGGTGCGGGGGTCCTTCCTGCTGCGCGCGTGTATCGTGAACTTCCACACTGACGAACCCGACGTGCTGGCGGTGCCGGAGATCCTGGGCCGGATCGGAGCCGAGCTGGACCGCACGATGCGCCCCGCGGAGCTCGCAGCGCGGTAGTTCATATTCGCGGTCGTTGCGGCGCGCGCTTCGCCGCTGCGCGATCGCGTCGCGCTCCGGATCGCGATTCCAAAATATCTACTCGAACCCAAGAAAGAGCTTGACAGCTTCGTGCACGCATCACGTCGCTGAGTTGTTGCGCGCCACGTGACGAGCGTCTATATCGCGCACGACCGTTTTGCTCGCAAGATCATGCGCGTGTTCTCTGAAATCGAAGCCTTCTCCGAGATGTGCGATACAGCGGGATCTCCACTCGCGCAGAAACGCCATGATACAAATGTATGTGCGGCCGATAACGGCCGCACATACACAGCGCGCCCCCGAGAAAGGTTCATCCCATGCGCGCGTACAAGTTCAATGGTATGAGCGATCACGATCTGCTCCGGGAGCTGGCCACCCTGGTCTCTCGAGAGCGATCAGCGACCGCCGCGGTGGTCGCCTGTCTGGCCGAGGTGGAGGAGCGCCGGCTCTACCTGCCTGCCGGGTACCCTTCTCTGCACGCCTACTGTGTCGGCGAACTGCGGCTGTCGGAAGACGCCGCCTACAAGCGGATCCGGGCCGCCCGAGTCTCCCAGGCGATACCGGCCGTCCTCGCATCCCTCTCCGATGGCCGGCTCAACCTCAGTGGCGTGGTTCTGCTGGCGCCTTATCTGAGACCTGAAAATGCGGAAGCACTCCTTGAGGCGGCTGCCGGGAAGCGCAGATCCGAGATCGAGGAGTTGATCGCCCATCGGTTCCCGAGCTCGGAAGCGATCCCGATGCTATGTGCGGTTCCCACCTCGGCGACGGGCCAACTGGCCCCGGGGCCAGTAATTCCACGCACGGCTGAACGGAGTGACAACGGCACCAAACTCTCCGGCCCAACCGTGGGGTTGGCTGCGTCGATCGCCCCTGAGCGCTTCTCTTTGCGGGTCACGATCGGTGCCTCCACCCGCGAGAAGCTCGTTTGTCTCCAGGAGCTGCTGAGCCATCGCATTCCGTCCGGCGGCCTCGCCGAAGTGCTCGACTACGCGCTCAAGGTCGCCTTGAGCCATGCCCAGAAAGCGAAGTTCGCCGCCACCGAAAAACCCCGGCGCCGAATCCTGTGCTCAATCGGTAGGCGGACGATCCCGGCTGAGGTCCGGCGCGCCGTCTGGAAGCGCGACGCAGGTCAGTGCACGTTCGTCAGCGAGCACGGACACCGTTGCGGCAGTCGCCGGTTCCTGGAGTACGACCATGTCGAGCCGGTTGCCCGCGGTGGGCAGGCGACGGTGGAGGGAATCCGCCTGCGGTGCCGCGCACACAACCAGTACGAAGCCGAGCGAGTGTTCGGCGCCGTATTCATGGATGAGAAGAGAAAGCAGGCTCGCCGCGCCGCAGAGGCGAGATCAGCCGCTCGAGCCGAGGTGGACAAAGAGCATGAGCGAGACCTCGCGGCCGGGCTGCGCAACATGGGATTCCGCGCCGAGGAGGTGCGGCGTGCCGTCCAGTTCTGCATGGCCGAAACCAACGAGAGTCTGGAGGCGCGCATGCGCGCGGCGCTCAAGTTCCTCCGCCCCAAGGTGAAGGTGATCGTTCCCGCGCGTTCGGAGGGCATCGAGGCAGCAGGCGTGACGACGTCCGGATGAGATGGGCGTGATCGCGCCCCCACCCACGCGCCAGGCCCGCGCAACTGCCAGAGCGTCTCCGGGCTGCGCTGGAACAGGACCCCGGTGAGGATCGCGAAACGCCGCGAGTGCTAGTGCACCGTCGGCTTCGCGGCCTTCTTGCCCCACACCTGGGCCAGGCGGGCGTCGCGGCCGCAGCCTTCGCGATAGTTGTAGTAGCGGTCCGGATCCTTCCTCCAGAAGTCCTGGTGGTACTCCTCTGCCGCGTAGAAGGGGGCGGCGGGAAGGATCTGCGTGACGATCGGGGCCTTGAGCACACCCGACTTCTCGATCGCGCGTTTGGACGACTCGGCGGCGCGGAGCTGGGTCGAGTCCTTCCAGAAGATCGCCGAGCGGTACGTGGGGCCGCGGTCGCAGAACTGGCCGTTGGCCTGGGTGGGATCGATGCTGTGCCAGAACATGTCCAGCAGGTCCGCGTACTTCACCTGGGCGGGGTCGAAGCGGATCTCGACCGACTCGTAGTGTCCGGTGCCGCCGGCGCCCACCTGCTCGTAGCTCGGATTCGCGACGTGGCCGCCGGTGAATCCCGAGATCACCGACTTCACCCCCGGCACGCCTTCGAACTGGGTCTCGACGCACCAGAAGCAGCCGCCCGCGAAGATCGCCGTTTCGAGCTTCGCGTTCTGAGCGGCGGCCGAAGCGGAGGTCGAAGCGGCGGCCGGCTTCGCGGCCGGCTTCTCGGACTTGCTCGACGCCTCACCAGCGCAGCCGGTCAGCAGCGTGAGCATCACGAGCGAAGCGATACCTGCGTATTTCATGGGGCCCTCGAACGGGGTCGAAGCGTGCCTGACGAAGTGCTGACGAGCAATGCAGAGGTTCGACACGAACAACGCGTCGCGCGGCGCAGCGTGACACAAAATATCAGGTCATGCGCGGGCGGCGGCCCACGATCTCCGCGACTTCCCAGAACGTGAGCGGCTCGATCGGCGGGAGCCCATACCGCTCCTCCAGCCGGTGCAGGTCGGCCCGGCGCTCCGCCCCCGCATCCAGCGAGGCATTGTCGGCCTCACGCATGCGGATCTCGGCCCCGATGCCCGGCACCCGTCGCGGCTGCGTCACACGGGCGAGCCGCATCAGGAAATCCCAGTCATCTGAATACCTGAATGCCGGATCGAAACCGCCGAGCGACTCGAAGCAGCTCCGCCGCACACACCAGGCGCTGGGCGCGATGTAGTCGTGCGTGTGCATCAGCGCGGGGTCCCAGTCCCGCGCGATCACCCGCTCCTCGAGGACGACGCGCCGGCCGTCTTCGATCCGCTCGCGAAGCACGGCCGTGTCGCGGTACGCGAAGTCCACGCTCGCGTCCTGAAACGCGGCCGCGAGTCCGGCCAGGTGCTCCGGCCGCCAGCGATCGTCGTCATCCAGGAACGTGATCAGATCCCCCGGCGCCGCCGCCACGGCCTCGTTGCGCTGGGTGCCTACCGTCGCCGCCTGGCTCCGGAGATGCGTCAGCCGTCCGGCCAGCTCCCGCGGCGGATCGATGGGACTGTAGTCCCCCACGTCGCACACCACGACGCGTTTCGGAAGGTGCTCCTGTGCCGCCACCGAGGCCAGCGCGTCCGCGAGGAGCGCACGGCGCTCCCGGGTCGGGATGACGACCAGGATGTCCGGCATCGAGCCCAAGTGCGGGCGCTCCGTGCCCGCGGAGACCTACTTGGCGGCGCGCTGCGCCGTGGGCTTCCACGCGCGCTGCTGGGCGCCGATGTAGACCTGGCGCGGCCGCGCGATCCGGGTGTCCGGGTCCTTCCGCATCTCGAGCCACTGCGCGATCCAGCCCGGCATGCGGCCGATCGTGAACATGACCGTGAACATGTTGGTCGGGATGCCCAGCGCGCGGTAGATGACGCCCGAATAGAAGTCGACGTTCGGGTAGAGCTTGCGGCTCACGAAATAGTCGTCGTGGAGCGCCAGCTCCTCGAGCCGCATCGCGATGTCGAGCAGCTTGCTCGACATGCCGACCCGCTCGATGACGTCGCGGCAGGTCTTCTTCAATATGGCGGCCCGCGGGTCGTAGGACTTGTACACGCGATGGCCGAAGCCCATGAGGCGGGCGGTGTCGTCCCGATCCTTGGCCTTCGCCATGAACTTGTCGGCGGTGCCTTCCTCGGTCTCGATCCGCTCCAGCATCTCGATCACTTCCTGGTTGGCGCCGCCGTGCAGCGGGCCCCAGAGCGCCGAGATCCCGGCCGAGATGCTGGCGAACAGGTTGGCGTGCGAGCTGCCCACCATGCGCACCGTGCTGGTCGAGCAGTTCTGCTCGTGGTCGGCGTGCAGGATGAAGAGCAGGTCGATCGCGCGCGCGATCGCCGGGTCCACCTCGTACGGCTCGCAGGGCGTCGCGAACATCATGTGGATGAGGCGCGCCGAGTAGTCGAGACGGTTCTGCGGGTACATGAACGGCTGGCCGATCGAGTGCTTGTACGAGTACGCCGCGATGGTCGGGATCTTGCCGAGCAGCCGCACGATCGAGTCCCGGACCAGCCGGTCGCTCTCGGGCTCCTGGTAGAAGGTCGCGAGCGCGCCGACCGCCGCCGCGCACACCGGCATCGGGTGCGCGTCCTTGGGCAGGGCCTCGAAGAAGCGCCGGAAGTTCTCGTTGAGCAAAGTGTGCCGGCTCACGTCCTCGGTGAACGTCTTGAGCTCGGCAGCCTGCGGCAGCTCGCCGTGGATCAGGAGCGACGCCACCTCGAGGAACGTGCTGTTGGCGGCCAGGTCCTCGATCGGGTAGCCGCGGTAGCGAAGAATGCCCTTCTCGCCGTCGATGAAGGTGATCGCGCTCCGGCAAGACCCAGTGTTGCCGTAGCCGTGGTCCATGGTGATCAGGCCGGTCTTGGCGCGCAGCGCCGAGATGTCGATCCCCCGCTCGCCCTCGCTGCCGGTGACGATCGGAAGATCCAGGGTTTTGCCGTCGAAGTTGAGGGTGGCCTTGGCCCCGGCCTCCGTGGTGATGGGCGTCGACATCGAAACGAGCCTCCTGATGGGCGAAGGTTGCGTGGGCAGAGTCGTCGGCCGTTCGTTTGGACGCGCCGGACCCGCCAAAGGTGCTTCGGTGCCCGCAGCATACCGTCCGGGGACGACAGAATCGAATCGCGCCCCGGCACGTCCCCCGCGGCGCGTGCTAGGGTTTGCATCCCTTGAACCGCTCCGCGGGAATCCTCCTCCACCCCACGTCGCTCCCCGGTCCTCATGGTGTCGGCGATCTCGGACCCGAGGCACACCGCTTCGTCGCGTTCCTGGCCGAGGCCGCTCAGACGCTGTGGCAGGTCCTGCCCCTCGGCCCGACCGGCTACGGGGATTCCCCCTACCAGCCCTTCTCGACCTTCGCCGGCAATCCCCTGCTGATTTCACCCGAAACACTCGCCGAGGAAGGTTTGCTGAAGGCGGACGACCTGTCCCGTCTGGCGCCGCTGCCGGCGGGCCCGGTGGATTACGGAGCCGCGATCGCCCGCAAGTTCGAGCTGCTCGACCACGCGTGGGTTGCCTTCGCCGGCGGCGCCGCGCCCGCGCTCCGCGGGCCGTTCGATACATTCCGCTCAGGCTCGCCCTGGTTCGACGACTTCGCGCGCTTCATGGCGATCAAGGAGTCGCACGGTGGTCGCTCGTGGCAGGAATGGCCGGACGATCTCCGGCATCACGAGCCCGGCGCACTCGCCGCAGCCGATCGCGCGCTGCACGATCGCATCGACGCTCATCGCTTCCGCCAGTTTCTGTTCGAGCGCCAGTGGTCGGCGCTGCGCGCGCGCTGCCGCGAAGCCCGCATCGAGATCGTGGGCGACGTCCCGATCTTCGTGGCGCTCGACAGCGCCGAGGTGTGGGCCAACCCCGAGCTCTTCGAGCTGGACGACGCGCGCCGTCCCACCGTGGTGGCCGGCGTCCCTCCCGACTATTTCAGCGCCACCGGCCAGCTCTGGGGGAACCCGCTCTACCGCTGGGACGCGCACGTGGCGAGCCGCTTCCGCTGGTGGGTCGAGCGCCTGCGTTCGGCCATCGCGCGCACCGACCTCGTGCGGCTCGATCACTTCCGCGGGCTCGAGGCGTGCTGGGAAGTCCCGGCCGCCGCGGTCACCGCCGAGCACGGTCGCTGGGTTCCCGCACCCGGGGCCCAACTGCTCGAAGCGCTCGAGCGCGAACTGGGCTCGGTGCCGATCATCGCCGAGGACCTCGGCGTGATCACGCCCGCGGTCGAGGCGCTGCGCGACCGCTTCGGGCTGCCGGGGATGAAGGTGCTCCAGTTCGCCTTCGGCACGGACCGCGCGAACCCCTTTCTCCCCTCCAACTATTCACCCCGCTGCGTCGTCTACACCGGAACCCACGACAACGACACCACCCGCGGCTGGTACGAGGAGAGTTCGACCCCGGAGGAGCGCGACTTCGCGCGGCGCTATCTCGGCCGCGACGGGAGCGACATCGTGTGGGACCTGATCCGGCTCGCGCATGAGTCAGTCGCCGAGCGCGCGATCGTTCCGCTCCAGGACGTGCTGGATCTCGGCTCGTCGGCACGAATGAACCTGCCCGGCCGCCCGTCGGGGAACTGGGCGTGGCGTTTCGAGCAGGGGCAGCTCACGGACGCCCACGCGGCGCGGCTGCGGGATCTCACGACGCACTGCGGCCGGCGCCCTTCATAAAGGGGCTGTCCCTGGAGGCCGATGAGTCAGGTATGGCTGGATCCGAACGATTCAAGTTCATTCAAGCAGCCTCCTCTACGCTGATTGCGTTCGTCACGATCTGCTCAGCCTGGGGGCAGCTCCACGGGGGCATCTCGCCCGACGAACCCGAGCTATTCCCGGGGCGAACAGTTGCGCGCTGTGAGGTCATGGAGCGCCCCGCGACTGGCAAGGACGTTCCGCTCGCGAATCGGATCCCGGTGCTGGCAGAGCCGGAAAATTGGAGAGACGTGCCGGGTCCGCACGGCGAAAGGGCGCTCTTCTGGCAGGAGACTTCCAAGATTCACGGCTATGAGATTCTCGATCGCCGAGGCCGGCTTCTCCACAAGTTGCAAAACGTGAGTCTGCCTCGGTGGTCTCCCGACGGGCGCTGGCTGGCGGTGAGTCACTGGTCGCGCGCCTTCCCCTATCAGCTCGCACTGGTCGAGGTGAGCACGGGCCGGGTGATCCCGATCCCCCAGGTCGAATACCGCGACGAGTTCGCCTGGTCTCCCGACAGCCGCAAGCTGGCATTCGTCGGACGGTCGTATCCATCGGGTGAGTTCACCAGCGCCGGATGGCTCTCAGTTCCTGACACGTCGGTTCATGTGGTCGCCCGGGATCTCAACAATGCGTTCGAATGCATGGACCTGGCCTGGTCTGCGGACTCGCGTCGATTCGTGGCGCTCATGCATCGCGAGTACGAGCACGACGACGTGCGGGTCACGGACCTCTGGCTGTTTGGCCTGACGCCCGGGGCCTGTCGTCTTACCTCGACTCCGGACGTCGAGGAGTCGAGTGTCAGCTGGCTCGACGACCGACGTGTGATTTTTCGGACCGAATTTGCGAACGACGATAAGGTCCTGTCGGGCTTCGGGACGGTGCTCGAACTCCCCGCGCTCGCGAAATCAGCGCGCTGACGCATAGGGCGCGGCTGCGGGATGTCACGACGCTTTGCCCCCGGCGGAACGTTCACGAGCACGGCGAGGTCGGGGTTAACGGTCTGGCTACGGTCTGATCCGCTTCTTCGCGGAATCCTTGCCGGGAACCCAGACGTCCTCGGGCCACTTGGAAAGCAGCTTGAAGTCCCGTGCGCTCATCTCGCGATATCTCGACATGGACCATCTGCGCGCCCGCCATGCCGCGTTCAGGTGATGGAACGCGTGCCCCAACCCGACTTCGAGGGCGGCTTCCTTGTTGAATCCACGCGTTCCTTCTGCGCTGAGCTCCTTCTCGATCGCCTCCAATTGCCTTCGCGCCTCGCGAACGTTTGAAAGCACGATCCGCACATTCAGTGAGCCCCTAATTCCGCTCATGATCCAGCCCTCGTGTGAGCCAACCTCGCAGTCTCCCGCATGGCCATGGTTTGGACTGCGCCAGCGAATCAGTCGCTGCGAGGCTTGGGAACGGTCTGCGAGTCGACCTTGAACCTTCGGAACAGGATCCGGGTGGCAATTCCCGCCACAATTCCCCAGACCGTGCTGTTGCAGAGCATGAGCCACTCGAACGTGTGGTTCATGTTTCGATCTCCCCCTGAGAGCCAGTCATAGAGTGGGAAGACCGGGAATGAAATGACCGGCCACATTGCCGGCATCGGATGAGGATAGGGTCTGCCCGGAGTCGGGGCCGCGTCCCAGATGGCCCACGTGGCAAGCTCGATCATCAGGTGCGCCACGGTCACCGCGATTGCGATGACCGTCACTCCGAGTAGCTGAGGTACACCGGGCCTGCGGCTCACGAGGAAATCCGTCCGGCAGGCCTAGACCCGCGGGAGCAGCAGTTCTACGAGCGTGCCGCGGCCGAGCTCGCTCTGAACCTCGATGCGCCCGCCCATGAGCTGCATCAGCTGCGCGGCGGAGGCGAGACCGAGGCCCATGCCGCCGACGGCGCGCGTGGTCGAGCCGTCCACCTGGCGGAACGGCTCGAGCAGCCGCGGCAGATGCTCCTTCGGAATGCCGGGGCCGTCGTCGGCGACGCCGACCCGCACCCAGCGGCCCTGGTCATCGGTCACGTCGTCCACGGCGATGGCGATGCGCGAGCCCACCGGGGTGAACTTGACCGAGTTCTCGACCACCGACTCCACCACGCCGATGAAGCGCGCCGCGTCCGCCCGCGCCTTGAGGGGACCGGGCTGGGATTCGAGCACCAGCTCGCGCAGGCCACCGGCGATCCCAGGACGACGGCCACGGTGATAGCTCCCCATGAGCGCCACGACGTCGAACTCTCCGGCGTGGATCGGCAGCCGGTTCTGCGTGGCCTCGGAGAACTCGAGCAGCGACTGGATCATGCCCTTGAGCTTGGTCGCCTCCTCCATGCTCGACTCCACGTATCCCCGCTGCCGCGCGTCCATGCCGGGCGCCTGCAGCAGGCAGTCCATGAACCCGATGATGATGGTGAGCGGCGTGCGCAGCTCGTGGTTCACGTTCTGCAGGAACTGGTTGCGCAATTCATTGGCCCCGCGCAGCTCGTCGTTGGCCAGCATGAGACGCCGGTTCTGCTCCTGGAGCTGGTTGTAGAGACGCGCGTTCTCGATCGACGAGCCCACCATGCTCAGGGAGGCGCGCAGGAGCTGGAGGTCGAGGTCGCTGTAGGGCAGGCCGCTCGCGCGGGGCCCGAGCACCACCACCCCGACGGTCTTGCCGCCGACCAGCACCGGGGCCAGCACGGCGACCTTGCTCTGCTCGGCGAGCGCGCGGACCGAAGGGAGGAGATCGCCGCTCTCGACCGTGCATGGATGGTCGAGCGGAATGTCGGCCTTGAGCTGCGCGGCGAGCACGCCGCCCAGGGCGGCCGCCAGCTCGCGGCGGAGACCGTGGCTCCGGATGAGCACGAGGTCGCCGGGACCGGCGTCGGTGCGGAGCCAGAGACCGGCCTGCACGGTGCCCATGTGACCCATCAGGTTGAACAGCGCGAGATCGGTGATGCCGTAGACGTCGAGCTCGACACTCAGGCCGTTGCTGAGCTCGAACAGCGACAGCAGGCTGTGCTCGCGGAGCGCCACCAGGTGGAGCACCGATTGCTGGCCGCTCGGCGACAACCTCTGCCTGTCGGATTTGCGGGCGGGTTTCATGGAATCAGGCCGCCAGCTTCCGGCGCGCCTCGTCCTCGGAGTCGTGGAACCTGAGGAAGGTCTCGAGGCTCAGGAGCTCGATCGAGGAGCGCACCAGGTCCGAAGCCGAGGCGAAGCTCACCGTCTTCCCGATCTCGTCGAAGCGCTCGGAGAGCACGAGCAGCGTGCCGATGCCGCTCGACGACAGGAACGTCACGCCGGCGAGATTGAGCACCAGGTGGCGTCCCGCCACCAGGGTCTGACGGCATTCCTCGATCAGGTGGCTCGCGCTGCGGGCGTCGATGCGCCCGGTGAGGCGCAGGACGTCGCAGGTCGAATCGCCCTGGGCGCGCTCGATCACGAGGTCGTGGGCCATGGAGATCCTCCCGTCCGATTCGGACGTTTCTCGGGGTCGTACTGCATGAGGGTCAGGTTGCCCTCAGGCGTGGCCGGGTGATACCGGACCTGGCTCATGATGCGGCGGATCATCAGCAGTCCGAGTCCGCGCCCGCGAAGCCGCACTTCGCGGTCGGTGAAGTCCACGGGACGGTCCTCGCGCGGATGGAATTCGGTTCCACGGTCGCGCAGCAGGAAGTAGCCGGCGCGGATGCGATCGGTCATCGGCAACGTTTCAGGCGCCTCCCCGGACGGCACCCACCACAGCTCGAGCTCCTCCTCCTCGCGCTCGCCAAGACCGTGCTCGATCACGTTCGAGCACATTTCATAGATCGCGCTCTCGACCTCCGCCGCGCGCAGCACGTCGAGCTCGCCGATATCCGGGCAGTCGCGGAGCCAGACGCCGAGCCGCGAGAGCTGCGCCAGGTCGGCGCGCAGCGCCAGCCGCGAGCCCTGCCGCCGCGCCTGGGTCAGCCGGTCGAGGATGTCGGAACCCTCGGTGCCGGCCGCCGGCGTCGCGTCGCGCGCCACCACCAGCACCGTCTCGTCGTCCATCGGGGTGTCGGTGCCTGACCACTCGGTGACGGCCGCCTGCAGTGCCGCGATCACCTGCTCGGCTCCCTGCTGGGCGTGCTCCGCGATCACCTCGGAGATGCGGTCGAAGCCGAACTGCTCCTCGGTCCGGTGGTGATGCGCCTCGCTGAAGCCGTCCGTGACCTGCACCAGCACGTCGCCCGGCTCGAGCACGACCTCCTCGTCGTGGAGCATGCGCTCGAGGGCGCCATTCCGGATCGCGCCGACCGGCACCGAGCGGCTGCGGCGGCGCTCCACCGCGCGGGTGGAGGCGCGCCACACCAGCGCCGGAGTGTGGCCCGCCGAGGCGAAGCGCAGCGTGCCCGTCACGGGATCGAGCACGCCATAGGTGATGGTCACGAAGCTGCCGCGCTCGAGGGCCGGCACCAGGTTGCGCTCGAGCTCGACCAGCAGCCGGGCCGGCGAGTCATAGGTGCCGCGCAGCGCGCGGATCAGCGCCGACAGCATCGACATCACGAGGCAGCCGGCCAGGCCCTTTCCGGAGACGTCCGCAATGGCGAGCCCGACCCGGTTCCGCCGGAGCGGGAGGATGTCGAAGTAGTCGCCGCCCACCTCGGCCGCCGCGCGCTGGGCGCCGCACGCCACGATCTGCCCGAACTTGACGCGCGAGCGCGGAAGGATCGACTGCTGGATCTGGCGGGCCAGGTCCACCTCGCGCGCCAGCCGGTCGCGCTCGAGCGCCTCGCGCTGCGCCGACTTGATGCGCGCGGCCATGCGGTTCACGGTCTCCGCGAGCAGTCCGAATTCGGTGTGGTCGCGCACCGCGAGCGGGGTGTCGAGGTCGCCGCGGCCAATGCGGTCGAGACCCTCGCGCAGCGCGCCGATCGGCCGCAGCAGGTGGCCGACGATCATGAGGGTGAGCGCCACCCCGATCACGAGCAGCGCGACCAGCAGCATGAGCTGGCGGAGCCGCGCCGATTCGATGGCGCGGTCGAGGTAGGAGCGCCTGAGGCCCACGATCGCGGTCCCGATGCGGCGTCCGCCGGTGATGAGAATCGGCGCCGAGGCCACCATCGTGGAGCGGTCGCCGGTCAGCTGCTCGCCTTCAGCGAGCGTCAGCCGTGTCGGCTCGCCCGCCAGGCCGGCCGGCTTCTCGTAGAGCGATCCCAGCCGGCGCGCGTCGGGGTGGGCCTGGACGCGGCCGTCGAGGCCGAGCACGACCGCGAGCGTGATCTCGCGTCGCTCGAGCAGGTCGGCGACGATCGGCTGCAGCGTGAGCTCCGGGAACGGCGCGAGCATCACGCCCGAGCTCGTGAGCGCGAGGTTGCGCGCTTCGAGCAGCAGTCGGCGCTGGATCTCCTCCACCAGCGTGGCGCGTGCGTTCCGCTCCGAGATGACGGCGGCTCCGAGCAGTGCGCAGGTCATGAGACCGGCCGCGACGCCGCTCACCAGGAGGCGCAGGCTGAGGACGCGCCGCGCCGGACGGGCGGGGCTCTTGGCGGCGACGACGGCGACGCTCATTGCCCGCTCCCGATCTGGCGGCTGCGTGCCAGGTGCTGCCGCGCGCGCAGCAGGTAGGCGGCGGTGCGCTCATCCGTGGGATCGATCTTGAGCGCCTTCTCCCACGCGCTCACCGCCTCCGGGAGCTGTCCGTTGGTGAACGCCTCGAGCCCGAGCGCCAGGTATTCGCGCTTGAGCCCGGCCTTGACGCCGGGGTGTGTCGGGTCGAGATCGTAGACCAGCTCGAGGTAGCGCAGCCCCTGATCGCGACGACCCTTCTCGAACGCCGCGATGCCGCGTGCGTAGAGATCGTCGGCCTGCCGCTGCTCGGCCGGCGACAGGGCGGGACGCGACTTGGCGACCGGCGCCGGGGCCGCCGCCTTGCGGGCCGCGGCTTCGCGCGCGCCGGCAATCGCTGCCGCGGCGCGCTCCACCCGCGGCGAGCGGGGCGCCAGCACCCGTGCCTTCTGCAGCGATGCCTCGGCGTCTCCGATCATCCCGGCGGCAGCGTGCCGCTCGGCCTCGTCGGCGAGTGCCTCGACCCGCGCGTCGATGGCGGCGTTCGTGCGGGCCAGCAGATCGCGCGCCTCCAGGTCCATCGGATCCAGGCGCAGCACTTCGGTGAAGCCGCTGCGCGCCGCGATGAGGTCGCCGGCCGCGAAGGCGCGGACCGCCGCCGTGAACTGGCTGCGGATCGCCACCGCCCGCTTCGAAGTGCGCTGGGTCTCGAATTCGCAGCGCTCGATGCCGCTCGCGGCCGCCGTATCCGCGGGCATCGCCTCGAGCGCGCGGCGGTAATCCACCATGGCGGCCATGAATTCCTTGCGCTTCTCGAGGCGCCCGGCCCGCGCACCGTAGGCGCGGGCTTCGAGCACCCGTGCCGCCGTGTCGGCCGGATCGAGCGCGCGCAGCGTGGCGATGCGGTCGAGCGCCACGTCGTGCTCGCCGCGCTCGAGTGCCTCCGTCGCCTCCTGGGCGAGCGCCGTGAGCCGCTCCGCCTGGCGCTTCTCGAACGCCGCCGCCAGCTGCTCCTCCAGTTCGCGCTCGCGCGCCGCGATGCCGCGGCGCCGGCTCTCCTCGACACTGGAGCCGAACTTGAACGAGAGCCCGAGCCGGTGGGACGCCTCCAGCTCGGCGTTCTCGAACGCGTAGTCGAACGAGAACTCGCGGAACTGGACACCGGTGCCCACGGTGAAGGCGCCGTCGGAGAGTCCGGTGCGGAGCTGCATCGACGGATACGGGCTCAGCTCGAGCCCGGCGTGGAAGCCGCCCGTGCCGCCGCCGTTCTCGTAGTCCAGGGCCGCGATGATCGACCCCGCGCCGAACGCCGGACGCTTGAGCGCGACGCCGAGCCGCATCACGGAGGGATCGCTCACCTCGTCCACGTCGAGCCGCAGCGAGGGCGCGAGCGCGTTCTGCACCGCGAAGCCGATGGTGAGGTCGCGCATCCAGTCGCCGCCGATTCCCCAGGCCGCCGGACTCGCGAGCACGCCCATGTCGGCGCCCACCGCGTTGGCGGTGCGTCCCGCCAGGTCCTGGTGGCGGGCCTTGGTCACGACGCCGAAGCTCCAGGCCTCGCCCATCCGCCGCGCGTAGCCGAGGGCGAGCTCCGACTCGCGGTCGCCGATCTCGCCGGTCTCGAAATTGCGCGCGTCGCGGCCCTCGATGTCGTTCACCGAGAACTGGCGGTAACTGATCTGTGCGGCCCCCCAGCGCCAGCTCGGGAGCACCACGCCGCCGAACGACTCGCGCGCCTCCAGTGCCTGGAACGATCCGGAGCTGATCTGGAATTCGGCGCGCCGCACCAGCGCGAGCCCGGCCGGATTCCACATCCAGCCCGCGGCATCGTCGGCGAGGGCGGCGTAGGCGCCGCCGAGTGCGAGCGGGCGCACGCCGGCGCCGGTCGCGAACACCGAGCGCGTTCCGCCATCCTCGGCAGCGCGTGCTTCGCCGCCCGCGGCGAGCAGCGTGGCCGCGCAGAGCGCGAGCAGGGGGAAGCGGCGGCTCATCGCACCACCGCCAGCTTCCGCAACAGGCGCTCTTCGCCGCCGCCGTCGAAGGCCACCTTGAGCTCGGCAACGTACACGCCGTTCGTCACCACCGTGCCGCGGCCGTTGCGGCCGTCCCACGTCAGGCTCTGGTGGAGGCCGCCCGCGGCCGGCACGCCGTCGAGCACCGTCGCCACCGGATCGCCGCGCGCGGTGAAGATGCGGAGCGTGACGCGGCCGGGCGACGGCAGGTAGTAGACGAACGCCGTGGCCTCGCGTCCGGCCGCGAACGGGTTCGGGAAGTTCGAATAGCTGGCTTCGAGCGTGGTCGGCGTCAGATTCCCGGGCGCCGTCCACATCGGGAAGCTCTCGCCCGCCTCGGGCAGGACCGCCACCTGGAGGAGCGGGCTCGAAGGCTGCACGACACCGATGCCGGAGGCCTGCCAGCCGAGCCGGAAGCCCTGCGGCAATGGCCCCCCGCGCGGCGTGAGGCGCAGTTCGAGGGCGGCCGGCGACTGCGCCGCGATATCGAGCGTCGCGGTCCCCGAGACGCGGATCGTGTCCGCGGCAGGATCGATGACGCCGCTGTCGCCCCAGCGCGTCGCGCCCTGCCACAGCTCGACGCGCTCGCACATCGCCCCGGCGAGGAGCGGCGTGCCGCTGCGATCGCTGGCGCGCAGCGTGAAATGATCCACCACCACGGTGCCGGTTCCGCTCACCGCGACGTTGGTGAGCACGACGCCCGCCACCGCAACCGGGGCGCCCGCCGCGACCGCCGGCGGCATCAGGCTCTGGAACGCGACCGACAGCGTGCGCGCGGGCGGCTGGACGCGGAAGAGGCCCGAGGTCATGGGAAGCGTGGCGCCGGGCTCCGGCAGCACCACGATCGGCGCGCCGGTGTTCTCGTCGGTCGCGATCAGGTCGGCGTCGTCGATCTCGAACTGGACGAAGCCGACCGGCGCCGAGGTCTCGACATCGAAGCTCAGCGCGAGCGTGGCGGTGTCGCCGGCGGCGATGGTCAGGCTGTCGAGATCGATCACGAACGGGCCGCTCGCGGGGATCGCGGGCAGCGCCACCAGCGTGCCGTTCCAGTAGACGCTCAGCCGGTCCACGTAGCTTCCGGCATCCAGCGCGCGGCGGACTTCGTCGAGCACGTGAACCGCGGTCGGTCCGAAGCGGATCCGGCCGGTCTCGGGAGTGCCGGGATGGCGGATCGCGACCTCGAACAGCGGGACATCGGGCCGCCCGAGGCCGACGACCGGCGGCGCCTGCGGAGTCCCGGCGACGCGCATCTCGGAGGCGGCCAGTTCGATGCGGATCGAATCGCCCGCCAGGGGATTGCCCTGATAGTTCGCGGGCACCAGCTCCCCGGTGCCGGCGTCGCGCACGATGAAGTCCGGCGCCGGTCCGAGTCCGAGGCGATGCACCCCGAGCGGAGCCGCCGGCGCGACGGTCCCGGAGAGCGTGAGGCCGACCGGGGTGTTGACCGGCACGCTGACGAGCGGCGAGAGATCGAGCGTGAGCACCGAGTCGGATCCCGCAGGAACGCCCATGCTCGCGAGCAGGCCGAACGGCCCCCGCACCTCGAGGCTCGAGACGTAGACGCCCGGGTCGGGGACCGTGACGCCCGTGCTGTCGAGCAGCTTCACGTCGAAGGCGCCGACGCGCACGTCGGAGGCGCTCGAGTCGGGAGACGGACTGAAGAGCGTGAGATCGAGGTACTTCACGCCGGCCTGGCCGCGGGCCGCCGACTGCGGGCCCGCGCTCAGCGCCGTCACCTGCAGCTCCGTTGCGCTCGAGATCACGTTGGCGAGGCCGGTCAGCACCGGGAACCCCGGGTCGTCCGAAGCGACCCGCACCGGGAATCCGCTGGTGGCGTCCTCGGCGGTGAAGTGGCCGCCGTCGGGCACCGTGATCCGGAACTCCGGAACCGTGGTGGTCGGCGAGATGCCGACGCGCAGGCCCAGCGTCACCGGGTCGAGCGTGCGTACCGTGACGGGTGCGGTGAACGTCACGTCCACCTCGCTGCCCGAAGTCTCGAGCGCGGTCTTGACCGCGTAGATCGACGCGCCCTCGCGAACCTCGACGCGGTCGAGCACCGAGGCCGGCACCAGCCCCGAGCCCGAAACATCCTCGAGGCGAATGCGAAGCCCGAGCAGACGCACGTCCGACGAGCCGGCCGGTCCGTCGTTCGAGAGCGTGAGGGTGAGCGGGAGCACGTCGTCCTGCCCGCGGTTCACGGTGAGCGGCATGGATTCGATCGCGAAGAGATTCAGGCTGTCGGTGCGGCTGAAGACCTGGTGCGCGTTGGACGTGGTCACGAGCGAGCGGCGCGGGAGCCCCGAGCCGGTGCCGGCCGCGAGTCCCGAGAAGCGCACGTCGCCGGGCGTCGCGGACAGCGCGGTCCACACGAACGCCGTGTCCTGGCCGGGATCGAGATCCGCCGTGGCCGGGTTCGGTCCGGACAGCGGGCCGAACCCGCCCGCGCCGGAAGGAGTCAAAGCCGAAGGGGCGATGCCCGTGATCTGCTCGAGGCTCGAATTGTGGACGTTCATTCTCACCGTCACCGGGATCCCGGGCGTGCTCGCGGGTGGCGCGATCTGAATGGACACGAGCAGCGGGGCGGTGCTGATGAGCTGGGGTTCCGGATTGCGCACCGGCTGGTCGAGCGGCCCGGAGTTCCCGGACTGGGCCGCGATGCCGCCGGTCGGAATCTCGAGCAGGACCAGCACCGAGTCGCCGGGCGCAGCCGCCACGGTCATCCCGACATAGAGGTGGGCGCCCGCGGCCGGCAGCGCCTCCGCGAGCAGCGCGCTCTGCCACGAGCCGCCGAAATACGACAGCGGACCGAGGTCGCGATCGTCGCCCGCGCCCGCGTCGAACACATCATCGCCGCCGTCGCGCCACAGGCGGAGCTCGGCGATGTCCGTCGTGCCGGCGGTTCCCGCGTTCACGACCCGGAAGCCCTGGAGCACGTCGTCCGCGTAGCCGTTCCGCGGCACGACCACGTCCAGCACCCGCACCGGCCCGTCTCCGGGGCCGAGCGTGACGCCGGGCGCTCCGCGATCGACGACCTGGGAAGCGAGCAGGCCGTCCACCGGGTGGCTCGCTCCCGGACGTACCGGCCACAGCGCGGCCACCGTGGTCACCGAATCGAAGCTCACGTCCAGCGCCCGCTCGAGCTGGGCTTCGATGCGGTCGCCATCGGCGGCACCCGTCAGCGACAGGTCGGCGACGACGAACACCTTGCGGGAGGAGCCGGCCGGCAGGTTCCAGGCGAAGCCGGCGAAGCTCGCGCGTCCGCCGACGAAGACGCCCGCGGCGAGCACCGGGTCCACCGCCGGACCGTCGAGCAGGCCGTTGTCGTTGCCGTCGGCGCGCAGCGCGAGGCTCTGGAACTCGCCGTCGAGGGCGTCGATGGTGCCGGGGCCGCTCGTAACGTTGGTGAGCACGAGCCCGGTCATGCGCCGCGGGAAGTCGTAGGTGTTGGTGGCCACCAGCGTGAGGAGCGGGATCCCGCCCTCGCCCGGATGCACCACCTGTGATTCGATCGGAATGCCCGCGATCGTAACGCGGTCGCGAACCGTGATCACCTGCGACGCGGTGTTGTCGAGATCGCCGTCGATGGGGCCGCCGTTCCCGCTCGCCACGCCAACGCCAAAGTCGGAAGGCCCCGGCAGGCCGAGCCGGATCGTGCGGCCGGACGTGCCCACGTCCGCGATGTCCACGGTCACGATCACCGGCAGGCCGCCGAGCGGAATCGTGGTGGAGAGTCCGGTGAGCTCCCAGCGGTCGCCGGTGAAGCGCAGGGACCCGAGCCGCGCATCGCCGGGCCCGTGCACGCTGTTGCCGTCGTCCACCCATGCTTCCATCGCGATGAGATCCGAATCGGGGAGCGCGCTCCCGTGCTGGCGGACGTTGAGCCGGCGCAGGACGTCCGTTTCGTAGCCGTTCGCGGGAATGCGCATCGCGAGCGCCGTGTTGCGGCGCGAGCCGACCTGGAAGCTCGTGGCCGGGACCTCGATGAGGCTGATCTGGCTCCGGGTCATGCCGTCCACCACGAAGCCGCCGGGCGGGTTGATCGGGAACGTCCCGGTGATCTCCGGGGACCCGCTGATGCCGAGATCGGCGAGGCCCAGCACCTCGACGTCGAGTACGTCGCCGTCGCGCGCGAGGAGCGAAGCGCCGCCCTGAAGCGAGATCGCCAGCGAGTCGCCCACGTCGAGCGGCACGAAGAGGCTGTCGAAGAGCGCCTCACCACCGTCGAAGATCTCGCCGCTGCGGAGGAGCCAGGGCGAGCCGGTGCTCGTTCCGTTGTGGACCCGCCGGATCATGAGCGTGAGCGGTCCCCACTCGGCGTCGCGCTGGTCGAGCGTGCCGGGTCCGGTCGTGCGGTCCTCGAAGCGCAGGGACCGGAGTGAATGGGACGTGGTGCTGCGATTGACCAGCGAGAAGGCCAGCACCTCCCCGGTGGCGCCGCCCGGCAGGCGCACGCCCGATGAAGCGGCGGCGACCCCGGTGATCTCGATGCCGCGCTGCGCGGGCGTCACGCGGACGGTGCTGAGCGCCGAGTCGGACAGCGCGTTCGAGGCGGTGAACACGGCGTCGTAGTCCCCGGGCGCGTCCGTGGCCCTCGGCACCCAGGTCAGGACTCCGCTCGTGTGCGACGGATTGGTGGTGAAGTAGGCGCCGTTCCCGAGCGGGAAGTCGGCGAGGTCCACCTGCAGCGAGAGGATCGGATCGCCGTCGGGATCGAGCGCGCTCACCGCCAGCGCCAGCGTGTCGCCGGCCACGACCGAGACGTTGCGCGCGACCGTCACGAGCGGCGCGCGGTCGAGGAGCCCGACGTCGATGCGCGTGTAGGTCACGCCGGTGAGGGCGTTGTGCGCGCGGAAGGTCACGTCGAAGGATCCCGAGACCAGCAGACCCGGCGTCCACTGGAATCGATAGACGCCCGGCGAGAGGGGCGTGAACGAAGGGCTGCCCTGCAGCGACGAGAGGTCGGCGCTCATCGAGGTGATCGCCTCGCCGTCCGGATCGGAGCCGGTGATGTCGATCGTCAGGGTGACGAGCGGCGTCGCGCTGACCGTCGGCGGCGCGTTGGTCGTCGGCGGCCGGTCGGTGTTGGAGATGTCGAGTGTCGTCGCTCCGGTGCCGGTCAGGGCGTTCGAGGCGTAGTAACGCACGACGTAGGATCCGGCGTCGGTGAAACCGGGTGTCCATTGAACCTGGCCGGAACGCCCGTCCGGTGCGGCGATGAAAGTCGCGCTGTTCCCGGGCGGCAGGCTGTCGAGGTCCGCGACCAGCGAAAGAATCGGGTCGCCGTCCGGATCGCTGGCGACCACCGGCGCGGGGAGCGGGGAGCCCTCCGCCCCCTGAACGCTGGTCGGCGCGATCACCACCGGCCGGCGGTCCGTGTTGGTGATCGTGAGCATGAGCATCGTCGAGTCCCCGAGCGCGTTGTACGCGGCGAAGTACACGGGATAGGGGCCGGGCGACGCCGAGAAGCCGGGAGTCCAGGTGAAGATGCCGCTCGAATGGTCGGCGGAGACCGAGAAGCTGGCGTTATTCCCCGACGGCAGGCTCGCGTAGTTCGTCTTCAGCGCATCGATGGGGTCCCCGTCGGGATCCACCGCGGTGACCTGGATCACGAGCAGCTGGGCTTCGGCGCCGCCGCTCTGGATCGTCGCGCTCACCTGGGGCCGATGATCCTGATCCACGATGGAGACGTGGAGATTGTCGCCGTCGGGAAGTCCGTTCGCGTCGCCGGGCGTGGCAACCTGCTCGGCGTACAGCGTGGCGAGATCGTCGTAGAGGATCTTCCAGTCGCTACCCGCCGGATCGAGGGCGATCGGAGTGTCGACGCGGAACTCGATGCTCACGAGTCCGTTGACCTCACCCGGAATCGCAATCGAGAGCTCCTCAGGCGTGCTCTCGTCGATGAACACCACGGGCTTCGAATCTTCGAGCACGCGGTCCACCTTCGGCGTGCCGTAGCCCGCGGGCAGGAGCGCGCGAACCCGGTTGAGACCGGTGCTGCGCGCATCGAATGAGGGACGCAGCCAGAGGGTGAAGGGGGCGAGTGTCTTGTTGAGCGCCGAGTGCGGAAACACCTCGGCCACCACACGGATCGCCGCCGAGTCGGTGGGCGAGGAAACCTCCGCGGTCATCGGGAACTCGAGGTCCTCGTGCAGTCCGCCGACGGTCGGCATCGCCCGCAGGGTGAGGGTCCCGATGTAGTCCTGCGTGGAGAGACCGGGGGCGTAGTCCACCGTAAGCGCCAGCCGGTGGGTTTCTCCCGCTTCGGCCACCGCCGGCGGAATTGCGGTCTGCAGCGGCGTCATCGCCTGACGGAGGTCGCCCGACACGAGCCCATCGAAATTGAAATGCACCCCGCCGCCGGCGCCCGAGGGAATGGACTGGGTCGAGTCCTCCTGGCCCTCGAGATCGGTGCTGGACGCCAGGAGGTCGATCTCGTCGTTCGTGACCACCGAGATCGCCAGCTCACCCGGCGGATAGACCAGCGGGTTCCCCATGTTCCCGGCAGGAGCCGCCTGGAACACCAGGCCGGATTTCGACGCCGATACCTCCATCTCGCGGCGGACCTGGAGCCAGTTGATCGTGGCGACGGTGGATCCCGGCTCCGAGGCTCCGTCCACCCATGCGCGGGCGCTCCAGTAGGCGTTCGTGCTGGCGCGGGCGACTTTTCCCACGATGATCGCGAAGCTCGTGAGACGCGGGCTGTTCGATCCGGTGCTGCTGTCGACGATGCACAGCGCCGGCAGCACCGCCCATGAGCTCGAGTCGGGATAGAGACGAAGGAACGTCCCCTGCGATCGCCGCCACACGAAGGACGCCTCGAGCGCCGGCGCGTCCGTCAGGTTCTGCCACGTGTCGTAGTAGAGGGTGACGCCGATCTCGGTGACGTCGCGGAACCCGTCGTCGTCGCTGGCGGTGACCTGCACCAGGATGGTGTCGAGCGGTCCGGTGGTGTTGCCGAGCAGCGGCAGGCCGTTGGTGCGTCGGAACTCGACGGTCTGGATGACGGGCGCGGCGGCAAAGGCCGGCGTCGCTCCCGCCAGCAAGGCGAGAACGGCCACGAACCACCGAACGTCCGGGACGGCGGCGCGACGCACAGGGAGACCCCGAAATGGATGCCGAAGGTTGTGGAGCGAAGAATGTTGGTGGCCGGAAACGACCGGCTAAGTCATTGAAATTCCGTGGGCCGGTTCGCCCCCGACGGCCTTCGGGAGGCCCACCAACATTCTTCGCTCCACAACCAACCCCTTGAGGGGACTGGGGATTGATCCAAGGGGTTTTCGGCCCAACACGGCCCGGGGTTGAGGTCCGGGAAGGGGGTGCCTGGGGGTCAGGCCGGGAGCGGGATCCCGAACTCCGGGGCTTCCTTGCCCATGAGCCAGTGGTCGAACCAGCGGCGAATCACCCGCTGGTTCTGGACCCGGCGCGACGGGGTGCCGCTCCGGGACAGCTCGTGGTTCTCCCCGGGGAAGCGCACCATCGCCGCGGGCTTCCGCTGGTGCTTGAGTGCGCGGAACATCGCCTCGCCCTGGGCGATCGGGGTGCGCCAGTCCTCCTCGGCATGGAGCACGAGCAGGGGCGTTGTGACCTGGTCGACGAAGGTGAGCGGCGAGCGCTCGGCGTACTCCTTCGCGTCCTGCCACGGGGCGCGGCGGAACCAGAACGGCATGTACATGGTGAAATCGCAGCTGTAGTACATCCCCGCCCAGTCGGAGACGCAGCGCTGGGTGATGGCCGCCGCGAAGCGCGGCGTCTGCGTGACGAGCCAGTTGGTGAGGAGCCCGCCCCCGCTGCCGCCCGTGACACCGAGGCGCTTCGCATCGACGTAGCCGCGCGCGATCATCGCATCCACACCGGCGAGGAGGTCCTTCGCATCGTCGCCCGGGTAGCGGTACTGGATCACGTTCGCGAATTCGCGCCCGTACGTCGTGCTGCCGCGCGGATTGGTGTAGAGCACGACGTAGCCGGCCGCGGCCAGCATGCGGAACTCATGGAAGAAGCCGACGCCGTACGCGATATGCGGTCCACCGTGGATCTCGAGAATCAGCGGGTACTTCTTCTTAGGGTCGAAGCCGGGGGGCTTCACGATCCAGCCGTGGATCTCGCGGCCATCGAAGGACGGGTAGCGGATCTCCTCCACCTCGCCAAGCTTTGCGCCCTCGAGCAGCTCGCGGTTCGGCTGCCACAGCGTGCGGCTGGCTTTGGTCTCGACGTCGTGCACGACCAGGTCGCCGGGACGGTCGTGCCCGCCGAGAACCACCGCCGCCCGCCGTCCGTCCCGGGAGACGCTGCCGTTCACGACCTCTTCGCGGGGTCCCGTGCGCTCGTCGACCTTTCCGTCGGCGAGCGCGATCGTTGCGAGGCGCGCGGCACCCGCCTTCGAGACCACCGTGAGCGCGTGCGTGCCATTCGGCAGGAGTGCGAACGGCAGGGAGCCGCCACCCCGCGGCGGGTGCTGATCGGACGAGATCTCCTCGGACACCGGAAGGTCGAGCGCCGGCGTCACGTTGCGCCCCTTCCCCTTCTCGAAAACGACGAGATCGGACTGGACATAGGTCGGCATCGGATCGGGGACGATCCCCGCCACCGCGACGAAGCCACCCTGCGGGGTCTCGTGAAAGCTCGCGATCGGCCCGCGCAGCGCGGCCACCTCGACCAATGCCTCGCCCGCGGTCGGCTCGGCGAGCCCGATCGGCACCGAATAGAGACGCTGCTCCTCGTGCTCGAACCACGGCTCGGCGCGGCGGTCCGAGAGGAACAGCACGTGCTGGCCGTCGCGTGAGAACGCCGGAGACCCCTCGCGGAAATACCCGCGGGTGAGCGGGCGGGGCGGCGTTCCGTCGGCCGAGTCCACGACCCACACGTGGTCGAGGTGGTCCCAGTCGTAGAACCCTTCGTTGTTCATCCGCCACTCGGGGCGGGTCACGATGCGTCCCGGCTCGTTCTTCGGCTTCTTCTTCTCCGGTGTATCCAGCTCCGGATTCTCGCCGCTCATGAAGGCGATCTTCGTTCCGTCCGGTGACCACGCCGGCTGGGACACGCCGTGCTCGAGGCTCGTCAGTGCGGTGGCCTCGCCGCCGGTCATTGGCAGCACGTGCAGCTGTCCCGGCTTGCCCGCTTCACGCGCGCGCACGAACGCGAGCTTCGTTCCATCCGGCGCCCAGCGCGCCTGCGAATCGCGCGGCCCCGCGGTCAGCGGACTCGGCGGCGCGCCACCCTCGGCATCCACGATCCAGAGGCTCGTGGCGTAGGCATCCTCCGCCTCGTCCACGACCACGCGGGTGAAGGCGACCCGGCGGCCGTCCGGGGAAATCTGGGCATCCGCGATCCAGGTGAACTTGAGCAGGTCTTCCTCGCGCACGGGATCCTCGTTCGTTCAGCGGCGGTGGGAACGGGCGATCTCGCTCACGGCGGCAACGACGTCGGCGACGTCCTCGTCGGTCATGCGGGCGTAGATCGGAAGCGACAGGATCTGGTGGAACGCGGCGGTCGCGCGCGGATAGTCCTCGGGGCGGAGCCCGTAGCGGTCGCGCCAGTACGGATGCAGGTGGAGCGGGATGAAGTGGACCGAGGTCCCGATGTTGCGTGCCGAGAGCTGGCGGATGAACTCGTCGCGGTCGATGGAGAGCGCGGTGGAATCGACGCGTATGACATAGAGGTGCCAGGCGTGCTCGCGCTCGTCGCGCACCCCGGGCCGGACGATGCCCGCGAGATCCGCGAACGCCTCGTGGTAGCGGCGCGCGATCTGGAGCCTCCGCTCGTGAAAGCTCCGGCAATGCTTGAGCTGCGGCAGCCCGATCGCGGCGGCAATGTCGGTGAGGTTGTACTTGAAACCCGGCGCCAGGATCTCGTACATCCACGAGCCCTTCTGCGTGTAGCGCTTCCAGGCATCGCGGCTCATGCCGTGGAGGCACATCAGGCGCGCACGCTCGGCGATCGCATCGTCGTCGGTGGTCAGCATGCCGCCTTCGCCGGTCGTCAGGTTCTTCGTCGCGTAGAAACTGAAGCAGGTGGCGTCGCCGATCGAGCCCACCGTACGACCCTTGTAGAGGGTCGGGATCGCGTGGGCGGCGTCCTCGATCACCTTGAGGTGGTGGCGCTTCGCGAGCTCCATCAACGGGTCCATGTCGGCGGCCTGGCCGCCGTAGTGCACGGGGATCAGCGCCCGGGTGCGGGGCGTCACCCGACGCGCGGTGTCCTCGGGATCGAGGTTGAGCATGGCCTCGTCCACGTCGGCCAGCACCGGGACGCCGCCCAGGTGCTCGACCACCGCGCCGGTCGCGGTGAAGGTCATCGCCGGCACGATCACCTCGTCGCCCGGCCCGATGCCGATCGCCTCGAGCGAGAGGTGGAGCGCCGCCGTGCAGGAGTTGACCGCGACCGCGTGCTTCGCGCCCGCGAAAGGCGCGAACTCCTGCTCGAACTGCCGCACCTTCTGCCCGGTGGTGAGCCAGCCCGAGCGCAGGCACTCGGTGACCAGCGCGATCTCCTCGTCACCGATCAGCGGCTGGGCAAAGGGCAGGAAGCGTTCGCGCATGAGCGGGGCAGTCTAGGTCGCCCCGCGCGCAGCGGTCAAAAACCGGCCGTTCGTCGTCCCGTGTCGGCTGGTGCCGGCCCCAAGACCCGTTGCCCGGTTTTGACGGGTGCGGTCGCATGTCGCAGCATGCCGCGCCGAGTCTGGGAGACGGCGCGCTGGCCGGTCGCGCCGTGCCTCCGCGATCTCCGACCGGACCATGAGGTGCCGCATGTTTACGAGACTCTCCGCAGCCGCAGCGATGCTCGTGCTGCTTGCCCTGACCGCGACGAACGCGATCGCCGGAGGCGAGCCGCGGACCCACGACGGCTTCTTTTTGAGACTCTCCAGCGGGCTCGGCGTGGCCGGCACGTCGATCGACGACGCCGCCGGCGACATCGAAGTCGACAGTCAGCCGAGCGGCGACGCCAACTTCGCGATCGGCGGAGCCATCCGTCCCAACCTGATCCTTCACGCCACCATGTGGGGGTGGATTCTCGATGAGCCGGACGTGACGGTGGGATCGGTGACCAACCCGCTCGACGGATTCATCGGCATGAGCGCGTTCGGCGGCGGCCTCACGTACTACACCATGCCGGCGAACATGTACCTGTCCGGCTCGGTCGGATTCGGATCCTTGAGGGTGGACGGCGGGCCGCTCGAGGGGGACACGGACGACGGCTTCGTCATGGACCTGACCGTGGGGAAGGAATGGTGGGTCGGCAACGCCTGGGGGCTCGGGGTGGCCGCCGCGTTCTCCTATCACACCATCCCCGACGGCGACATCGACGGAAACTGGTCGGGCACGGCCTTCGCCGTGAGATTCTCGGCGACTCTGAACTGACGTCCCCGGCGCCGCGAGCGTTTGCCAGCGCCGGGTGAATGCCCCAGCATGCCGCGCCGAGTCCGGAAAGCGGCGTGCTGGCCGGTCCACGCCGCATCCTCCGGACGTGCCGCGACGATCCGACCGGCCTCGAGAGGTGCCGCATGTTCACGAGACTCTTCACCGCCGCAGTGATGCTCGTGCTACTCGCCCTGGCTCCCACCCACGCGAACGCCGGAGGCGAGCCGCGGACGCACGACGGCTTCTTCCTCCGGCTCTCCGCGGGTAGTGGCGGCGCAAACGCTTCCGCCGACACACCCGGGGGCTCGCTGGAGCTCGAGGGGACCGGGAGCGGGGACGTCAATATCGCGATCGGCGGCGCGGTGAAACCCAATCTGATCCTTCACGGAACCCTGTGGGGCTGGCTGATCAGCGATCCCGACGCGACCGGCCCGTTCGGCCCCGGAACGCTCGTCGGGGACGTGGACCTGTCGGCATTTGGCGGCGGGCTCACCTACTACTTCATGCCGGTCAACATCTATCTCTCTGGCTCCGCCGGATTCGGGACCATGACGGTCGACTCGGGAGCGATCCAGGGTGAAACCGACAGCGGCTTCGTCACGGATCTCACGCTCGGCAAGGAGTGGTGGGTCGGAGGCTCCTGGGGACTCGGGGTGGCCGGCGGATTCGGGTATCACAGCATCCCCGACGGCGGCATCGACGCCGACTGGACGGGAACCAGCTGGGCGGTGAGATTCACCGCGACGCTGAACTGAAACACCGGGGCTCGCCGGACCGTACTGGAGACACGCAAATGAACTGGAACTGGTTGCTCGTCATCGGTGGCGCGCTCATGGTCCTGGCCGAAGTGCTGCTCGGCGGGTTCGCCGGCTTCGACCTGGTGCTCGTCGGCACCGCCTTCGTGCTCGGCGGCGGCATCGGCTTCGCGATGGGGAACCCGGTGATCGGGCTCATCGCTTCGAGCGTGCTGTGCATTCTCTACATCGTGGCCGGTCGCAGGTGGGTGCGCAGCCGCATCCACATCCGCCCGGTCCCGAGCGGGGCCGACGCCCTGATCGGACTCCAGGGCGTGGTGATGCGCCGCATCGATGCACACGATCCGGGACAGATCCGCGTGCGCGACGAACAGTGGCGCGCGCGGCCCGCACCCGGCACCGGACCCTTCGAAGAGGGAGCGCTCGTGACCGTCCAGTCGGTGGACGGCGTGACGCTCCTCGTGAGGTAAGACGACATGCTCGAGCAGTTCGGCCTTCTCGTCCTCCTGGTTCTGCTCCTCATCACCATCGTCTCGCTGGCCCGCTCGGCGCGCGTCGTTTCGCAGTACGAGAAGGGCCTGGTCTTGAGGCTCGGCAAGTATCGCGCGACCGTGGACTCCGGGCTCACGTTCCTCGTGCCGGTCATCGAGGACATGATCAAGGTGGACATGCGCGAGCGTGTCATCAACGTCGAGCCGCAGAAGGTGATCACCAAGGACAACGTCTCGGTGACGGTGGACGCGGTGATCTACTACAAGATCAGCGACCCGGTGAAGGCCACGTTCGAAGTGCAGAACTTCGCCTACGCCGCCACCACGCTGGCCCAGACCAACCTGCGCAACCTGATCGGCGACAAGTCACTCGACGAGACGCTCACCGCGCGCGACCTCATCAACGCGAATCTCCGGAACGTGCTCGACGAGGCCACCAACACCTGGGGCGTCAAGGTGACGCGCGTCGAGGTCCAGAAGATCGATCCTCCCGCCGACATCACCGAGGCGATGTCGCGCCAGATGAAGGCCGAGCGTGACAAGCGCGCCAACATCCTCGAAGCGGAGGGCGTGAAGCAGGCGCAGATCCTCCAGGCCGAGGGCGTGCGGCAATCGGAGATCCTGCGCGCCGAAGGCGACGCCCAGGCGCGCATCACGCGCGCCACCGCCGAGGCCCAGGCGATCGAGCTGGTCTCGACCGCGGCGGAGAAGTTCTTCCAGCAGCGCGCCGAGACCAGCCGGCGGCTCGAAGTGCTGCAGACGGTGCTCTCGAATCAGACCAAGTTCATCATCCCGGCCGGATCGGATTTCGTGAACGTGCTCGGCCTCGACGACAAGAACGTGGTGCCCATCAGGAAGTAGCCGTAATCGGCTTCGGGTGGACATCCGCCGTGGGGTCCCCGTTTCCAGGGGGGCGCGCGACGCAAGGGGCATCGCGCAGGAAACGCGGCATTTCAGGACCCCACGGCATGCTCGGAAGGGATGTCTCGCGTGGGAGAGCTGATTATAGGTAGCTCGATCCCCCGGCTTCAATAACGCAATGCGTGAGACCCTCGATCGGGCAAAATGCCCCGCTCAGTCGCCGCGCAGGGCCCTGCGGATATCGGCCAGCGCGAGCCCGGCCGCGCCGAACGCTGCGCCGATGCTGGGTCTTGTCGGCCTGGCCACGTCCCCGGCTGCCCAGATCCCGGGAACCGAGGTGCGGAAGGCGCGGTCCACGACCAGGTAGCCGTCCGGATCCCGATCGAGCGCGGCGCAGGCGGAGGTCTCCGGGACCCTGCCCACTTTCACGACAGCCGCCTCGACCTCCCGGTGAGCGGGTCCCGCGGGCGTTTCCAGCTCGATCGCGAGGCGGCCCTCCTCTCCCGAAAACGAGATCACCTCGGCCGGCATCACGATCTCGATCCCCGAGTCCGATCCCGCCCGGATCTGGAACTCGGCGCGCGCGATCGGGTGGCTGCGCACGATCAGCACCACCCGGCAGCCCGCGGCGGCCAGGATCAGGGCGTTCTCGTAGGCGCCGTCGCCGCCCCCGATCACCGCCACCCGCCGCCCGGCGAGCCGCGGCAGCTCGCGCCGCGCGGATCCGAACACGCCGCGCCCGTCGAGCTCCGCTTCGCCGGGAACCCCGAGACGGCCACGGCGGGTCCCGGTCGCCACCAGCACCGCAGGCGCGGCCATCCTCGCGCCGTCTTCGAGGCGCACGCGCGTCCCGTTGGACGCGGGCTCGATGGCGGCCACCCGCACTCCACCCATCACCGGGATGGCGGCTTCGGCGAGCTGGCGCTCGAACGCGCGCGCGATTTCGGCGCCGTCGCCGGACGGGACGCCCGGCAGCTCGCGCGGATGGAAGTGGATCTCGTGGAGCTGGCCGCCGCCCAGTCCGGCGGCCTCGATCACGAGCGGCTCGAGCTCGAGCGTGCGCGCCCACAGGGCGCCCGCCACACCCGCCGGGCCCGCGCCCACGATGATGAGTTCCGGAGCCGGCGTGGCCGCCTCAGCAGCAGCGCGCGCGCGCCGTCACGCGCCCGGCTCGCTCGTGCGCTCGGGGAAGAGCGCATGACCGGCGGCGCCCGCGAGCACCCCGCGCGCCACCCGGGTTTCCACCTCGCCGCGCCGCCGGATGCCGCGCATCTCCATGCAGAGATGGCGGGCGCGTAGCACCACCAGCAGGCCGCGCGGCGCGAGGATCTCCTCGAGGTGGTCGGCGACCTCGCGGGTGAGCCGCTCCTGAAGCTGCGGGCGCCGCGAGTGGTGGTCGAGGATGCGCGCCGGACCGCTGATCCCCACGATCTTCCCTGCCGGCACGTACGCGACATGGGCGACGCCGAAGAACGGGACGAGGTGGTGCACGCACATCGAGTAGAACGTCAGGTCGCGCACCGCCACCACTTCGTCCTCGCCCCCCTCCTGCGGGAACGTGACGGGCGACGGCCGGGTGCCGGGATCGAGCCCGCTGAACACCTCGGCGTAGAGGTCCGCGAGCCGGGCCGGGGTTTCCTTCAGTTCCGGCTCCCGGGCGGGATCGAGGCCGAGGGCGCGGATCAGCTCCTCGACCGCTCGTTCCACCGAACGCGGTTCCATCGGGCCCTCCCGCGCGAAACGAAAACGGGGCCGGCACATGCCGGCCCCGCGAAGATGGAGCGGAAGACGGGATTTGAACCCGCGACATCCACCTTGGCAAGGTGGCGCTCTACCGGTCTGAGCTACTTCCGCTGAAGACGCTCCGAAGTCGGGCGGGGAATATATCGGCCGCTCCGCCGGAGCGTCAATGTACGCACGGGAGCCGCAGGCACCGCCGCCGCGGCCGTCCGGGGCGCCCGCCCCAGCGCGACCGCGTGCTATAACTCGCGCCCATGCCGCTCGTGGTCCAGAAATACGGAGGCACCTCGGTCGCCGACCCGGAGCGGATCCGCTCCGTCGCGCGCCGGATCGCGGCGGCGCGCGGCGCCGGCAACGACGTGGTGGTCGTGGTCTCCGCCATGGGGAACGCCACCGACGACCTGCTCAAGCTCGCGCACGAGGTCTCGGCCCGGCCCCATCCGCGCGAGCTCGACATGCTGCTCACCGCGGGCGAGCGGGTCGCGATGTCGCTGCTCGCGATGGCGCTCCGCGATCTCGAGATCGAGGCGATCTCGTTCACCGGCTCCCAGAGCGGGATCCTGACCGACGCCCATCACACCCAGGCGCGCATCCGCGAGGTGCGGCCCGAGCGCATCCGCACCGAGCTCGGTAACGGCCGGGTGGTGATCGTCGCCGGGTTCCAGGGCGTGAACCCCGAGACCAAGGAGATCACCACGCTCGGGCGCGGCGGCTCGGACACCACCGCCGTGGCGCTCGCGGCCGCGCTCGGACCCTGCCGCTGCGAGATCTACACCGACGTGAGCGGGATCTACACCGCGGATCCACGACTGGTCCCGGAGGCGAGGCCGATTCCGCGACTCCCCTACTCCCTGTGCTCGACGCTCGCCCATCTGGGCGGCCGCGTGCTCCACGCGCGCTGCGTGGATCTCGCCGCCGCGCAACACGTGCCGCTCGTGGTGCGCTCGTCGTTCGACGATCTGCCGGGCACCATCATCGAGGAGGATCCCATGGAAGGCTTAGCCGTCCGGGCCGTCACCCACCGCACCGACTGCTCGATCGCGATCGCGGAAGGCAACGCCGGCGGCCGCGGCGAGGCGCGCGGCATCATCGAGGCGGTGGCCGAGGCACTGCCCGCGCTCGAGCTCCTGGCTCACGAGCAGGCGAGCGACGCGCACGCGGTGCTGGTCTGGATCGGAACCCCGGAGGACGTCGCGACGCTCGAAAAGCGCTTCCGCGAGCTGCGCGGCCCCGGCATGGAGTGGCGCATCAGCGTTCAGCACGGCGCGGCGTTCGTCTCGCTGGTGGGCTTAGGGTTAGGCGCCCTCGATGCGGCGCGCGCCGAGGAGGCGCTCGAGAAGCTGCGGATCCCCCTGGTGGCGCTCCGCACCACGCCCACCGCGCTGATCCTGCGCGTGCCCACGGAGCGCGCGGCGGATGCGGTGACAGCGCTGCACGCGGCGTTCGTCGAGCGGCCGGCCGGAGCTCCGGCGGCGCGCTAGTTGTGGAGTCTCAGGGCGTTTCTACAGGTGAGTCCTGTTCAACCGGGGCTGGAACAATCAGAACTCGCCGCGCGGCGAATCCTCTCTTCAGACTTCGTTCAAGTTATCCACATCAACCTGCCCCGGGGCAGGTTCCGATTGGGCGCACGGAACACCCTCGCGTCACAGCAATCAGAACTTGCCGCGTCTATGAAGACGGGTTGTCAACCGTTGTTTTCGTGACGCAACCGTCGCTCACCAACCGTCTATTCGGGGTCACGGATTC
>Ga0137452_1000009_pt1 | contig 166235 bp, 133 predicted proteins | sample EasRivERMGT513_2_FD_102312 | JGI IMG/M metagenome (GOLD analysis project Ga0137452, IMG submission 102312) | Soil microbial communities from meander-bound floodplain in the East River, Colorado, USA - East River MetaG ERMGT513_2 | ecosystem: Environmental > Terrestrial > Soil > Floodplain ...
AACACGTACTACGACATCATCCTGACGTTCACGGGTGACCTGAACTCGTCGATCTACGGGCCGTTCAGCAACAAGTCTCAGAACGACATTCTCGTGATGCAGAACTTCCTGCTCTCGGGAACGGGCGTTTCGCCGGCAACGTGCGATCGCGGGTTCTGGGCGGGTGGCGACGGCTTCGCGGAAGCGCTGGCCTTCAGCGGCAGCGCGGCGGTCAGCGGATTCCTGACCAACTATCTCGGCGCCACTCTCCTCGACGAGAACTACCTCCGCGCCTCCGGCAACACCGAGTTCAGTGCGGACGTGCTCCCGACCTCGGAGCTCGACCCGGGCCTGAGGAATATCTACAGCGTGCGCAACACGTGCACGATCACTCTCGACGTGGTCGAGAACAATCCGGGTCTCGCGACCACCGCGGTGGGGGCGTACTACGAAGCCGTCGGAGGGGACCCGCCGATCTCGTGGCCGGCGGCCGTGGTCAAGAAGTACGACCCGACCAAGCCGTGGGTCGCGTTCACGGAGGGCTGGAACATCAATGCGTTCCACTCGTACGGTGAGTACTCGACGCGCGGACGTCTCGCGTTCTACCGCGACGTGGCGGGCGTCGTGTTCGGGAACATTTGCGTAATCGTGCCCTACATCATCTACGAGCCGGTGGAGCCTTCGTCTGGCAGACTGACCAATGCCTTCGGTCTCGCGAACAATCCGGTCCGAAGCGGAATGGCGAGGATCGAGTTGAGCCTCGCGCAGGACGATGTCGTGGAGGTGAAGATCTTTGACGTGGCAGTGCGTGTGGTTCGCACCTTGTTCACGGGTCACCTGCGCGCGGGCGTGACGCCGCTCACCTGGGATGGGGCCGACGACGACGGCAAGCGGGCAGCGCGTGGCGTCTACTTCACCCGGGTGAAGTACCGGAACAGCGGGTTTAGAGACTCCAAGAAGCTGGTTTTCCTGAAGTAGCCCGGGCTGGGACGGAGCGGGCGGGGTTTGGGCCCCGCCCGCTTCACGAACTGGGAACCCCGGCCCATCGGTCCGGTGTAGGAACTGTCATGAGACACGTCGCACCCTGGGTTTTCGCGGCGCTTGCCCTGTCCGCGGCATCGGTTTCGGCTGAGACGGCCGATCCCCGATGGACGCTGTCAGGGCAGGCGGGGGTGAGCTCCGGGGACCAGACCGCACCCTCGTTCAGCTGGCGGGCGTCGGTGCATCGCTGGCGGACTCCCGGAGCGGGGATCGGCCTTCAGTTCGGTCGACTGCGCTGGGAGGCGGGGCAAACGGTGTACACCGGTCCAGACTTCGGGCCCCCGTTCGAGGGGCTCACCCAGGGCGGGCACGAGCTGCACGACATCTCCGGCGAGCTGCGGTTTCGAGCCGTGGGCGAGAAGGCCGTGGCCCCGTACATTGCCCTGGGTGCGGGTGGTTATCACCAGAGCATCCACGGCGCCAGGGTCTACCCGGTTCATCTCGGCTGGCACCTGGCCTTCGGCGGAATGGGCCTCGGCACGGTCGGACCGGGGGCAGAATTCCGCTTCGACTGGATCGATTCGACCCCCGCGCCGAGCTTCTACTTCACCGCGAGCGCCGCGCTGCATCTGAACCGGTAGATCAGTCCGCGCGCAGCAGCTCCTCGATCATCTTTTCGAGTTCCGCCCTGCCCTGCGACGCGCCGGTCCACTGCGCCACCACGCGGCCCTCGCGGTCGACCAGGAACGCGGCCGGCACGGCCTTCACGTGGTACGCCTCCCAGGCCGGCTTCGGCCCGTCGTCGATCGCGATCGGGTAGGTGATCTTCTTCGAGCCGACGAACTTCTTCACTTTTGACGGGCCGCCTTCGTCGATCGACACCCCCAGCACGCCGAAGCCGCGTGAGGCGTACTGGGTGTGCAGCGCCTGCAGCTCGGGCATGGTCTTCACGCACGGCGCACACCACGTGGCCCAGAAGTCGATCAGCGTCACCCGGCCGCGCAGGCTGTCCGACGTGACCTTGCGCCCGGTGAGGTCCACGAGCGCGATCGCGGGGGCGGGCCACGGCAGGTCGCGCGGCACGTAGGCCACGGGATCGGCGTCGAACGCCTTCGCGCACTTCTCCGAGCAGAAGTAGTACTCGACGCCGTCGTGGGTGCGGGTGGCCTTCACCGCCTCCTCCTCGCGGGCGCCTTCCTTCACCTGGCACACGACGCACACCGCCTTGGAGGGCGCGGCGGACACCGCCCCGGGGAACAGGGCTGCAATCAACATCGGGATTATCAGCAACCTCATCGCATCACCTCAGAAGCCGAACGACATCGCGACGCCGCCGGTTTCGAGCCACGCCCAGATGAACGTGGTGCTGAACCGGTCGTTTGCGAACGATGCGAGCAGATGCGTCCGCTCGCCATCGTACATGGGTTGCAGCGAAAGCCCGCGGCCGAGATCCACGTGCGCGCCAAACGGGAAGTTCCACCCGTTGTCCCACTCGGAGTAGTTGACGCTCGCATAGGGTGACATGCGGAGCGCCGGCACGTGTTTGGCCATGGTCAGGTAGTACGCCTGGGTCCCCTCGGGCGAGCCGATGCGGTCCGAGCTGGTGCCGAGGAACGCCGCCGGGCGGCGATCCGTCTCGGTCGACAGGAACCACGTGGCGAGCGGCGCCACTTCGCCGACGACCGGATTGACCTCGATGCCCACCTGCAGCGTCGGGATCACCCGGTAGTTCCCGGTCACCCGCCAGCGCGGCCGCTCGATGTCGGTGTCGATATAGCGGGCCGCGAAGACCCACTTTGTCTCGAGGCCGCTTCCCCGAAGCGGCGCGCCCTCGCCGGGTCAGCCGCTTCAGGTGGGCGCGGTCGCGGTCGGTCGCCGTGGCCGGGATGCCGGAACGGGCTCCGCGCCGGATCCCTCCACGGCGGAAAGATCGGAACCCGGCGCCGCGAGCGCCGCCAGAAGTGCCAATGTGCTCCAGCCCGGCATCATTCTCCCCGCATCATCTTCTCGATCGCATCCGGATCGCGCGGCAGCGCCTCCGTGAGCAACCGGTGCCCGGTCGTGGTGACGAGGACCTCGTCCTCGATGCGCACGCCGAGCGACTTGGAGCGGATGTAGATCCCCGGCTCGGTGGTGATCACCATGCCGGCCTGGAGCGGCTTGTAGTAGAGGCCGGCGTCGTGCACGTCGAGGCCGACGAAGTGCCCAAGCCCGTGGATGAAGTCGTCGCGATGGCCGGATGCCGCGATGATCTCCTCGGCCTTGCGGTGGATGTCCTCGTAGTAGACGCCGGGCTTGATCATGTCGATGCACGCCTGCTGCGCCTTGAGCACGACCTCGTACACGCGGCGCTGCTCGGCGGTGAAACGCCCGTCCGCGGGATAGGTGCGGGTGACGTCGGCCGCGTAGTGGCCGTAGTCGGCGCCGATGTCCACCACCACGAGCGCTCCGGGAGCGATCTTCTGGTCGTGCTTGGGGTAGTGGAGCACGGTGCTGTTCCGGCCGCTGCCGACGATCGAGCTGAACGCGGGCCGCACCGCGCCGCCGCGCTTGAACTCGAGGCCGATCGCCGCCTCGACCCAGTTCTCTTCGACGCCGGGCTTGATGAGCCGCGCGGCCGCCCGATGCGCCGCGACGGTGGCGCGGATCGCCAGCTCCATGCGCTCGAGCTCGGCCGGCTCCTTGACCGAGCGCAGCGCGGGCAGGATGTGCTGGCCGTTCTTCGTGCTGAGCCCCGGGACGCGCCCCTGGAGCTTCGAATAGAGCTCCGTCTCGGGCGGCGCCGGCCCGTCGAGCGAGCCGGGCGCGTTGATCACCCACAACGTCTTCGCGGTCTGGACCAGCCGCAGCAGGCGGCCCTTGAGCGCCGTGGTGCGTCCGATGCGATCGATACCGGTGAGCTTGCGGAGCGAGTCGCCGATGTCGGGACGTTCCCCGGTCCAGCGCTCGTCGTCGAGGTCGCGCGGCGTGAGATAGAGCTGATGCCGGTAGATGCGCTCTTCAGGAGCGAGCACCAGCACCGCGCCCGGCTCGTCGAGCCCGGTCAGGTAGTAGAAGTCGCTATCTTGCAGATACCCGTCGCGATCCTCCTCGCCGCGCGCGTAGAGCACGGCGAGACCAATGACCATCTCCTTCATGACCTTCTCGCGGCGCGCCGCGTACACCGAAGGCGCGAACGGCGGCGCGGGCGGCATCACGGCGGGGGCGGTCGCTGCGGTCTGCCCGGCGGGATTCCCGGCGACGACGGCAAGCGCGGTGGCGATCAACGAGACGGCGGCGAGCAGCGGACGAAGCGTCATGGGCAGGTCTCCGGAAGCGGCAGGCGTATCGCGGAAGAGCGCGCAGTATAGAGGATCAACCCGCCCGGAACCGCTCGCGGCCTGTGCTAACGTCCCCGGATGAATCTGTCGGAATCCGCGCCCCTGCCTGCCGCTCCCGAGGTCGCTGGGTCCCGCCCCATCCACCTCCCGGTGACCGAAGGCGAGACCTGCCTGGAGATCCTCTCGGACCGCATCCGCACCACGCCCGGCGTGGTCGCGATCGAGGCGAGCTTCAAGGAGGGCACGGTCACGGTGCGCTACCAGCCCTCGCTCATCACGCCGGAAGAGCTGAACGAGCTGGCCGACGACGTCGGCGCGCTGTTCGCCCAGCGGGTGACGACCTGCGAGCGGCGCGCGAGCGCGGAATCGTGCGAGGAGTGCGCGCTCCGCCTCGGCCACCTGCCGGGCGGAACGCCGCCCGAGTTCGAGGTGCTCGCGGACCCGAACCGGGTCGCCATCGCGCGCCGGCACGCACCGGCCGACGCGCTCGAGCTCAAGAAGCCGCTCCCGCGCTCGAAGCCGTGGGGCGCCAAGCTCTCGCACGCCGAGCAGGAGCACTACGCCAAGGGCCGCTCGATGGCGATACTCACCGGAACCTGCCTGGCGGCCCTGGTGACCGGGATGCTGCTCGAACGCAGCAGCCTGCCGCCAATATTGCACCATGCGGCCTACCTGACTGCCGCGATCACCGGCGGCTGGTTCGCGCTGCGCTCGTCGCTTGCCTCGCTCGCGCGCGGACGGCTCGACGTGAACCTGCTGATGATCCTGGCCGCGGTCGGCGCCGGGGTCATCGGCTACCTGTTCGAAGCCGCCGTGCTGATGTTCCTGTTCGCGCTCAGCAACACGCTCGAGGTCTACACCATGGGGCGCACCCGGCGCGCCCTCCATGCGCTGCTCAAACTGCGGCCGGCGCGGGCGCTCGTGCGCCGCGGCCAGACTGAAATGCTGGTGGACGCCGACGACGTGCAGGTCGGCGAGCGCGTGATCGTCAAGCCCGGCGAGTCGGTGCCGGTGGACGGCCTCGTGCTCGAGGGCATCTCGGCGATCGACCAGAGCACGCTCACCGGCGAATCGGTTCCGGTCGAGAAGAACCCCGGCGACCGGGTGTTCGCGGGCACCGTGAACCAGCAGGGTGTGCTCGAGGTGCGCTCGACGCGTCCCGCGGGCGACACCGCGCTCGCGCGCATCGTGCAGCTCGTGCGCGAATCCGAGGAGCGGAAGTCGCAGACCGAGGAGGTCGCCGAGTGGGCCGGCCGCTACTACACGGTGGCGGTGGTGGTGGCAGCGGCGCTCATGATCGTGATCCCGCCGTTCGTGCTCGGGCAGGACTTCACGACGGCGTTCTATCGCGCGATGACGCTGCTGGTGGTGGCCTCGCCATGCGCGCTCGTGATCGCCACGCCGGCGACCATCCTGTCCGCGGTGGCGAACGCGGCGCGGAACGGCGTGCTCTTCAAGGGCGGGCGCTTCGTGGAAGCGCTCGGCAAGGTGCGCGCCATCGCCTTCGACAAGACCGGGACCCTGACCTACGGGCGGTTCGAGGTCACGGACGTCGTGCCGGTGGACGGAAGCGACGCGAACGCCATCCTCGCCGCAGCGGCGAGCGCCGAGAAGCGCTCGCAGCATCCGATCGCCCAGGCCGTGGTGCGGGCCGCCGAGTCCCGCGGCCTCTCGTTCGCGCCCGCGAAGCAGCTCACGTCGCACCCGGGCAAGGGCCTGGTGGCGACGCTCGACGACGGCTCGGTCGAGATCGGCAACGCCGGGCTGTTCGAGCAGCTCGGTCTCGCCACGCCGCCGGCGGCGATCGAAGCGGCGAAGCGCCTCGCGCGCGAAGCGCGGACGCCGATGATCGTCCACCACCGCGGGGCGTGGGGCGTGATCGGCGCCGCCGACCAGGTGCGGCCCACGTCGGTCGGCGTCATCGAGCGGCTGCGCGGGCTCGGGGTGCGCAAGGTGGCGCTGCTCTCGGGGGACAGCCCTTCCACGGTCGAGGCGATCGCGAAGGTGACGAAGGTGGACGTCCATCACGGCGCGCTCCTGCCCGAGGACAAGGTGCGGGTGATCGCCGACCTCGAACGTGAGAACGGCTCGGTGGCGATGGTGGGGGATGGCGTGAACGACGCCCCCGCGCTCGCGCGGGCGACCATCGGGATCGCGATGGGGGGGATCGGCAGCGACGCCGCCATGGAGAGCGCCGACGTCGTGCTCATGGGCGACGACCTCACCGCACTGCCCTACGCGGTGCACCTCAGCCGCCGCGCCCGCGGCATCGTGATCGCGAACGTGGCGATCGCGACCGGGGTCATGACCGTGCTGGTGCTGCTCGTGTTCTTCGGGCACCTGACGCCGTTTGGCGCGCTGCGCCTGCCGGTCGCGGTTTCGGGCCACGAGGGAAGCACGGTGGTCGTGATCCTGAACGGCCTGCGGCTGCTCGGGGAGAAGCGGAGCTAGAGCCGCTGCTGACCTCGAAAACCCCCAAGTCCTTGGTATCCAACGCCGGGACAAAGAGCACCCCTCAGGTTGACAATGAAGGTGCGTCCGGTTGACAATCTCGCCCGTGAAATCCCACCCGCTTCGCCGTGCGCTGGAACTCATCTCCGAGGACGGCAAAGGCGTTTCGAGGCGCCTGCAGGCTGAACTTGGAATCACCCGGCAGGCCGTTCACAAGCAGCTGCAGGCCCTCATCCGTCAGGGACTCGTCGAGACTGAAGGGCGGACACAGGCTCGGGTTCTCCGGCTCGCGGTGCTCAAGGAAGACGCGCGAAGCTATGAGCGGAGGTCCGTCCAAGAGGACGTGGTGTGGCGCGAGATGTTCTCCGGCCTTCTGCAGGATCTCCCGACCAATGTTCAGGGGATATGGAATTACGGGGTCACGGAAATGGTCAACAACGCCATAGACCATTCAGGATCCGATCGCATTCAGGTAGGAGTTCGGCGTGATGCACTGAAGACGGATGCCTGGGTGGCTGATGACGGAGAGGGGATCTTCCTCAAGATCCAAAAGGCATTGTCTCTTTACGACCCTCGCGAATCGATTCTCGAGCTGTCAAAAGGCAAGTTCACGACGGACCCTCAACGGCACTCAGGTGAGGGCATCTTTTTTACCTCGAAGGTATTCGATACCTTCGACATTCGTTCAGGGCATCTGCACTTCATGCATGAAGGAGCATTCGAAATCCTTGGCGAGCATCCGCGAGATGCACCGGGCACCCTGGTGGTCATGCGATTGGCGAACGACAGCATGCGTACCACTCAGGAGGTGTTCGACCGGTTCGCCGCGCCGGACGCATTCACCTTCGCCAAGACCATCGTTCCGGTTCGACTTGCTCAATACGAGGGCGAGACGCTGGTCTCAAGATCGCAGGCGCGAAGGTTGTACCACCGATTCGAGAAGTTCCAGCAGGTCATTCTCGACTTTGAGGGCGTGGCGGAGATCGGTCAGGCGTTTGGTGATGAGCTCTTCCGAGTATTCACAAAGACTCATCCCACTGTGGAACTGACGCCCATCGGAATGTCGGAGGCCGTGGCCCGAATGATCGAACGGGCCCGGGCGGGCGCCGAAGTCGGAGAGGGCAGCTAGAGCCGCGTCACCACGATGTTGTCGTAGTAGACCGTGCACTGGCCGACGCCGCCGGTGTAGGCGGGGAGCGCGATCCGGCCCTTCGGCGGCAGGGTGCCCTTCATCCGCTTGCGGATCACCTCGGTCCGGTTCACGAACGCGGCGCACTCGGTGCCGCGCACTTCGACCCGCAGGTGGTACCACTGGCCGTTGCCGTTGGTCGCGGCCACGCGCCCCTGCGGCATCTGGTTCACATGGAGAATGAGATCCGAGTACCCGGGGCCGCGGAGATCCACGGCGAGACCTTTCGAGCTGCTCGCGCGCACGACCACGCCCTTGTCGACGCCGCGCATGCCGCACACGTCGAGGTCCACCGCGTAGTCGGTCCAGGTCGAATCGCCCGCGTGGATGAACGAGTGCTCCTGCTTGCGGTCCGGCAGATCGGCGCGCAGAACGCCGCGCACGACGGTCCAGACTCCTTCGCGATCCGGCGTCCAGCCCTCGAGGGAGCGATCCCGGAAGGGCTCGGTGAAGAGCGCGTTCGCCGGCGGATTGAACTTGGGCGAGATCGGAGGCATCGCCAGGCGCGTCGGATCACCGCCCGCTCCGAGATTGAGCAGGACGATCAGGGTGAGCAGGATGCGCTGGAGGGTCTTCATGGGTCGGGGGAGCCTAAGGGGTTTTCGGCCCCCTGGTGTCCCGGCTTCATGGGCTTGCCAAACCGCGAATTGCAGCGACTTACGGGCGCGGGCTAGACTCGCCGCCCTCATGAAGAAACGAAAGATCGAGATCATTGGCGTTCCCGTCGACCTGGGTGCCGGACGGCGTGGTGTGGACATGGGCCCTTCGGCCATCCGGATCGCGGACCTCGAGCCGCGCCTGGAGTCGCTCGGACACACCGTGCTCGACAGCGGCGACCTCGACGTCCACATCCCGGAGACCCAGAAAGTCGGCGCCGGTAAGCTGCGCTACAAGGCCCCGATCCTCGCCGCGTGTGAAGTGCTGTGCGCGAGGGTCGAGAAGTGCCTCGCAGAGTCGCGCCTGCCGCTCGTTCTCGGCGGCGACCACAGCATCGCGATCGGCTCGATCGCGGGCTCGACCGGGCACTTCGCGAAGCAGAACGAGAGCCTGGGCCTGATCTGGTTCGACGCCCACGGCGACGCCAACACGCCCGAGACGACGCCGTCCGGGAACATCCACGGCATGTCACTCGCGGTCGCCCTCGGGCTCGGCGATCCCGACCTCGTGAACCTCGGCGGGCGCGCACCCAAGGTAATGGCGCGCAACGTGGCCCTGATCGGAATCCGCGACCTCGACCAGGGCGAGCGCGACACGCTCAAGAAGAGCGGCGTCACCTGCTACACCATGCGTGACCTCGACGAGCGCGGCATGCACGACGTGGTGGACGAGGCGATCGGAATCGCGAGCGACGGCACGGCCGGCGTACACCTCTCGTTCGATCTCGACGTGGTGGACCCCGAGGACGCCCCCGGCACCGGCACGCCGGTGTGGGGCGGCATCACCTACCGCGAGGCGCACCTCGCGATGGAGATGCTCGCCGACCGCGCGAACATCGTGGCGCTCGACCTCGTCGAGGTGAACCCGGTGCTCGACAGCCAGAACATGACCGGCATCCTCGCCGCCGAGCTCGCGCAGGACCTGCTGGGCAAGCGGATCCTCTAGACGCCTTCGCGCACAAACTCGCTGCGCAGCGAGTTTCGTTCAACCACTCTTCGCGTTGTTCAACGGGGCTGTCAAAAACCTGCCCCGGGGCAGGTTGCATGAACCTGACGCGCGGCGAGTCTTGTACGGAGCGTGGCGTAGATCGAGTGGTAGGGCGGCAGGGAGACATGCGCCACGCGTCATCCCCGAAGCGAGCGCTCCATGCGCGCGAACGAGAGCGCGGTGCCGTCCGGCAGCACGTCGCGCATGGGTTCCAGCTCGTGGAACCCATGCACGCGGTAGAACGGCACGCCGGGCAGCGTCGCCATCAGCTCGAGGCGCGTGAAGCGTTCAGCGGACGCGGCGGCCGAGCAATGATCGAGCAGCATCTTCGCGACACCGCGACGCGCGTGCTCGGGCGCCACGAAGAAGGCGCGGATCTTGGCGGGTTCGGTGGTGGGGTCGAGCAGGGGGCTCTCGCCGCCCGAGTGCTGGTCGCCGCCGTAGAGCTTCCGGCGCCGGCTCCAGCCGCCGCAGCCGGCCACGGCGCCTTCGGGTGACTCCACGATGAAGTAGGTGCAGTCGGCGATCAGGCTCGAGTCGACGCCGTAGACGTAGCGGATCGCGGCTTCGGTCTCTTCGGCGGAATAGAATCCCGCGCTCAGCGCGCGGGCGGAGCGCTCGATCAGGCGCGCCAGCTCCGGCACGTCGTCCGGCGTCGCGGGCCGGATCGTGTAGCTCACCGACGACGTCTCATGGCGAGCGCGCGGAAGACGAGCACGTGTCCGAACAGCGCGGCCTGCACCAGGAAGGTGGGGAGCCACACGAACGGGAAGGTGCTCGGAAGCAGGTTGGGCGGGTCCTGCATGAACTTCCGGAACGGGACCGGGGTCGAGAGCACCGCGATCGTGACGATGTTCGCGAGCAGCGCGAAGCCGAGCACGTTCCACCCGTAGACGAGACGCCTCGATCGGCGGCCCGAGTAGAGGAAGAGCGCGACGAACGCGGCGCCGATCCCCGAGACGATGTCGAAGTTGAGGCCCGAATAGGTCATCTGCTCGGGGATCACGCGGTCGACATGGAGCCGGTGGAGCATCAGCTCGACGCCCACGCGGAAGAACTGAAACCCGACCAGTCCGGCCAGCGGGCTTTCACGCGCGAGGCGGGTGCCGAGCGGCGAGAACGCGATGACCATTGTGAACACCGTGATGAGCGCAATCATCACGAGCGCCGGAGCAGGGAGCTGGTCGTAGCGGCGGAGGAGCCCGGCTTGCGTGAGAACGGCCGGAATCACGAGCGTCACGACCAGGACTCCGAGCGCCTGACCGACGCGCGGACTGAGGCTGCCGGGGGGACGCGACCGGGTGCCGATCACCGCGCGGATCCACAGCACGGCGACCACCAGCACGACGAAGACGAAACCGATGACCGCGATCGCCGAGGGCGCCGAGCTTTTCATGAGGTCCGGTCCGGCTGGCGCGAGAGCCGCAGAATCGCCGCCCGCAGTTTCCGATGCGCGTTGAAACGGTGCACGTAATCGCTCTCCCGGCGGCCGCCCTTGGCGCGGATCACCTCGACCAGCCCGCGACGCTCGGCCACGGACCAGCGCGCCACGCGAAGCAGTACCACCAGCGGGGCCCAGCGCCGGAATGCCTCGCGCTCGTCGGGTGGCCACGCGGCGATCGAGGACACACCGAGGCTGGCCATCGCTTCGCTCGCACAGACGCGGGCACCGCGCTCGCGATCCGAGCCGAACCGACGCGAGAGGCTGCGCGTCACCGCGAGCCCGATGCGCGCGAGCGGAATCAGCCCGAGCACGTCGTCCCGCTCCGGGCCGGCGTGGTAGTACACGTTGGCGCGCGCCAGCTTCCGCAGCGTCCCCGGGCTCGAGCGGTGCGCGGGCCGCCGCTTCATGCGCGCGCGTTCAGTGCGCAGCACTCGCCGCACCTCGGCGTCGCGCGGATGAAAGCCGAGCTTGTAGTAGAACCACCAGGCTCCGGACTCGATGCCTTCCTCGTTCTCGTGGCCGAGCTGGTAGGGGTCCACGGTGAAGCTGTCGCTCCCGAAGAGATGCCGCGTCATGGCGAGCACCTTCCCGTAGATGGGGCCGGCTTCCGCTCCGCGGTAGGTCTCGAACACGTTGTACGCGACCTCCGACGACCCGAAGAGCGCGCTCGTGAGCACGTAGCCGAGCGGCACCCCGTTCTTGAGCGTGAGATACCCGTAGACGCTCTCGAGCAGCAGCCGGTGCGAGGGCACCATGCCGATCGCGGCGAACTGGAGACCGTCGCCATAGTCCACGAGTCGGACGTCGCGCGGGTCGCCCCACGCGAACGCGTCGAGGTCGCGCTGCCGCGTCACCATCGAGACCCGCGCGAGATCCACGAGCTCGGCGCCCTGGCGCGGCGTGAGGTCGAACACCGCCTGCGGCTCCTGCGGCAGCTCGTTCGCGAGATCGGGACGCGTCCGCGAGAGCGGTCCGGTCTGGAAATGAATGGGAGCCCCGAAGTCGACGCGCGCGCGGGTGCGGGCCGGAGTGCCGCGCGCCGCGGCCAGCCGCATGGGCACGTCGAACGAATCCCAGAGCGCCTCGTGTGCCGCATCGTCCATCGGCAGCTCGGCGAAGCGGCGCGCCAGGAACGCGGCGTCGGTTTCGTCCTTCCGTCGCAGCCGCTCGATCCACTGCCGGAGCGTCTCGTCCAGCTCGTCGACCGCCGGCTGCTCGGCGGGGAGCGCGAGCTGGGAGAGGAGCGGCAGCATGCGCTCGTGGTTCTCGAACTCGTCCCAGTCGATCGCAAGCTGCCGCGGCCAGCGCGCGGCCAGCCAGCGCGCGGTCGGGTAGTAGAAGCGATAGTCGGTGGGCGTGCCCGCGATGCCGGAGCCCGCGAGGTCTTCGGCGTGGCTCCCGAGATCGGAGCGGCGGTCGAAGCGCGCGAGCAGGCGTCGCACCCGCGCGAGCATTTCCCCATCGTCGGGATACGCGTGGAGGAAGCACAGCGCCTCGTGGAGGCGCTCGACATCGCGCGCGCTTTCGAGACGGGCGGTCGTGAGCCGGCGCAGCAACGCCCGCTTGCGGGCCGCGGCCTCGCCGGCGTAGCGATCCTTCCACCGCTCGAGCGCGCCGAGGGCGGCGCGCGGCGTCAGTGGATCCACCGGTCGAACCAGGCCTTCATCCTGAGGAACATGTCGAGCCGGTGCCGGTACTCGCGCGGCGTGTGAGGCTCGCGCGGGTAGTGCACGAACGCGTTGGGAACGCCGAGCGTCTCGAGCGCCGCGTGGAGCTCGCGCGCCTGGGCCAGCGGGGTGCGCGCGTCCTCGTCGAAGCCGACGATCATGGTCGGCGTGCGCACGTTCTCGATGTACGTCATGGGTGACGAGCGCTTCCAGTTCTCGGGCGTCTCCCACGGCCGGCCCTCGAACTCGAACGCGCGGTACTTCTTGATGTCGCTCTGTCCGAACAGCGCGGGCAGGTTCACGATGGTGGCGATCGTCACGCAGGCGTCGAACCGCCGCGTCTGGGTGATCGCCCACGCGCTCAGGTATCCGCCGTAGGAGCGCCCGAACACGCCCAACCGGTTGCCGTCGGCGAGGCCGCGGCGCACCAGCGAGTCGATGCCGCTTTGAACATCGCGCCAGTCCTGCTGCCCCCAGTCGGAGCGCTTGCGCAGCATGAACGCCGTGCCGTAGCCGCCACTCGATCGGAAGTTGGGGAAGAACAACTGGTAGCCCTGGGACGCGAAGTACTGCGCCCAGGTCTGGAAGCCGATCGTGCCGCGGTCGCCGTAGGGGCCGCCGTGGAGCTGGACCAGGGTCGGGAGCGCGGCGTCCGGGCGCGCGCCCACCGGGCGGAACAGCAGACCCTCGACCTTCGTTCCATCGTCGCTGGTCCACGACACGGTGACCGGGATCGAGCACGCGCGCCGCGCGAAGTGCGCGTGGAGGCCCGTCACCGCGCGGCCCGCGAGACGCGGGTGATCGGCTACGTGGAGCTCGTCCGGCCGGTCCGCATGGCTCTCCACCCAGGCCACGCGTCCCGCGCGCGACGCCGTCATGGCGCCGGCTTCGCCGCGGCGATCGGTGCTCAGGACCACGTGCCGCGTGCGCACCGATGCCGAGGCGAGCATTGAGGTGACGCCGATCGCGGCGTGGAAGTGAACCGTGTCGGACCCGGCGCTCCAGCAGGGCGCCTCCGCCTCGCCGTCGAAGTCGGCGGTGAGCGCGACTGGTTTCCCGCCGCCGGCAATGGGGGCGATCCACAGCTCGCTCTTCTGCACCTGGAGCGCGGTGTCGGCGCCCGCCGCCCAGGCGATCGAGCGTCCGTCGGGAGACCAGGCGAATGCGCTGCCGATGACGCCCAGCTTCCGCGCATCGCCGCCGTCGGCGGTGAAGATCGCGATGTCGGTGCGGTTCCCGTCGTCGGGCCGGCCGGTCGGGCTCGTGAGGCAGGCGATCCGCTTCGAGTCGGGCGACCAGCGCACGTACCAGACGTACTGGGCGCCCGTGGTGAGCCGCCGCTTCTTCCCGGTGGCGATTTCGAGCGTCCAGAGCCGCGGATACTGCAGCCGCTCGTTTTCGACGGTCGGGTCCCAGCGTTTCTTCCGCCACTCGGCGACGCGTTTCGGCAGCGTGTCGATCTCGACGTAGGCGAGGGTGCGGCCGTCGGGCGACCACTGCACTTCCGAAAGGCCTTCGTCGAAGGTCCCGAACGACCAGGGATCGCCGCCGCCGCGGAGCGACATCATCCAGATCGCCGGTTTGGGCTCGCCGCTCCCGCGCGTCGAGATGAACGCCAGCGTGTCGCCGCCCGGGGAGAAGGTGGGACTCAGGTCCGGACGCGCATACCGCGTGAGTCGCCGAGCGGTATCGGCGCCCGCCTCCCACAACCAGATTTCGGCCTGGGTCGAGTTGTCGGCGGTGTCGGGATGATTCACGACAAAAGCGAGCCGGCGTCCGTCGTTCGACCACGTCGCTGCACCGAACGTGTTGAGCGAGAGGATCTCCTCGAGGCTCGGCGGCAATGGCGCGCGGCTCTCCTTCGCTGGCACCGCCGCTGCCGGGAGCGCGGCCAGCGTCATCATCACCGCGGCGCCGGCGATCGTCCGCGCCGTCACGGCCCGGGGGTCAGCGTGCAGCAAACGGCCTCCGCACCCCCTTGGAGCTGAGCGCCGGGCGCGGGGGCTCGCCACGGCGTCACCGGCGCGCCGCATCCTCGCGGCAGCGCCGTCCACTGAACCCGCTCACTTGTCCTTCTTCGCCACCACCTTGTGAGCCACCGGCTTCCCGCCCTCGTCGCGGTAGTACACCGTGACGTGGGCGTTCTTCCCGACCTCACCGGTCGTCTTCATCTCGGCATGCCGTGCGAACACGACCGTGCGCGGCTTCTTGCCGCGCTTCTCGACCGTCAGCGTCGACGGATCGCTCGCCGTCACGTAACCCGTGAACTGCCGGGTATCGTTCTTCGACTTCGACGTCGCCGCCGCGGCCGGCTTCGTGGCCGCGTTCGACGCGACCGCATCGAGCACGAGCGCGCCACCCGTCGCGAGCAGCAGCGCCGCGACGAGCGCCAGACTCTGTCCCCGCCTCATTCCCCTCACCTCCCTTCGTGACCACACCTCGGGGGCAGGGTGAGGCGAAATCACGCGATGCTAGGAACGGCACTGCACGCCCGTCAAGAGAAGGCGTTTCGCGCCCGGCAGCGAATGGCGGTCACGCCGTGCGCGGGACCGCGCCGCCGTTGACACCCGGCGCTCACCCCTCGCAACCTGACCGTCCCGTGCACCGTCCCCGCATCGTCATCAATACCGCAGGTTCCCTGGGGGACCTGCATCCGTACGTGGCGATCGCGCTCGCCCTGCGCGAGCGCGGCGCCGATCCGGTGCTCGCCACCCATGGCATGTATCGCGCCAGGCTCGAAACCCTCGGGCTCGGCTTCCACGAGGTGCCGCCGGACCTCGCGGACTTCGGCGACCTCGCGGAGACGATGAAGATCGCGATGGACCGCATGAAGGGGAGCGAGTACGTGGTGCGGAAGCTGGTGCTGCCGTACCTGGCCCCGACGTATGCGGCTCTCGAGGCGGCGTGCCGGGACGCCGACCTGCTGGTCACGCACCCGCTGTCGTTCGCGGCGCGCATCCTGGCCGAGAAGCGGCGACTGAAATGGGTGGGGACCGCACTCCAGCCGCTGGGGATGTTCTCGACACACGACCCCTCGGTGCTGCCGTTCCTCCCGGTGACCCGCCATCTGCGATGGATGGGGCCGGGTGTGCACGGGATGTTGCGGAAGCTGGCGATCGTTGCGACCCGCTCGTGGGGGAAGCCCGTGAACGAGTTTCGGCGCAGTTTGGGACTGCTCCCTTCGTCGCAGCATCCCTTCCTCGAAGGTCAGTTCTCGACGCACGGGAACCTGATCCTGTTCTCGCGGGTGCTTGCTCCGCCGCAGCCGGACTGGCCGCGCGTTCATGTGCAGACCGGCTTCGCGTTCTACGACGCGGACGAAGGCGGAAGGCGTCTCGACCCGGAGCTGGCGCGCTTTCTCGACGCGGGTGAGCCGCCGTTCGTGTTCACGCTGGGCTCGGCCGCGGTGATGGACCCGCGCGGGTTCTTCCTAGAGAGCGCGCGCGCCGCCCAGATGCTGGGCGAGCGCGCCGTGCTGCTGGTCGGGCCCGAGTCCCGCACGCGCGAGGGGCTGCCGGCGGATGCGAAGCTGCTGGTCGCCGCCTACGCTCCGTTCTCCGAGCTGTTCCCGCGCGCCGCGGTGAACGTGCACCAGGGTGGCATCGGCACCACCGGCCAGGCGATGGCGGCCGGGCGCCCGATGCTGGTGATGCCGTGCGCCCACGACCAGCCCGACAACGGCTACCGCTGCGAGCGGCTCGGCATCGGGCTCGTGATCGGGCGCGACCAGTACCACGCGTCGCGCGTGGCGCCGCTGCTCGATCGGCTGGTGCGCGAGCCCTCGTTCGCTGCCCGCGCCGGTGAAGTCGCGCGCGAGGTGCACGCGGAGCCGGGCGCCGCCGGTGCGGCTCAGCAGCTCATGCACTTCGCCGCGGAGTAGCATGAACATTCCGCGCGTTGCGATCGTTCTGACGCGACGCTGTTCGCTGCACGCAATCGGAACCCGCCCCGGGGCAGGTTGATGTGGATAACTTGAAGGACATGCGAAGGCGTCTGTGCGGCCGGGACTTTCGCAAAGCGGTCCAGGCTTTCGCCGAGTTGCGGCACCTGGACCCTGGGACTGGAGCCGCCCTCGTCACCGACATCGACGAAGTGGACGCGCAGAGAGCATTCCAGCTCGCGGTCGCGCGGCTCGTCGTCCAAGGCGGTGTGCTCCGGCTGGCCGCGCATTGGAGCGAGCTGCCCTCGGCGGAATGGCGCGAAAAGCTGGCCATGGAGATCTCGCAGCAGCTCCCTCGATGGGTTGATGCCGGCACCCTCGACCTGTTGCTCGCCGTCCTCAACGATCCGGACAGTGCCGTCGCGCGACGGGCCTTGAGTCCACTCCTCTTCTGCCTGAATGAGCGATCCGACCAGGAGCGAAGGCAGATGGCGAAGACGCACTCCGGAATGGCCGCACTGGAGGCCGCGGATCAGATGGCGGCTTTCGTGACCCCGGAACACCGTGCCCGGATCTCGGGGACCGTGACCGCCGCGCTCGCTCGCCACGCCGACAACCCGAAGGATCTGATGTGGGCCGACGACTACATCGAGCTGCTCGGCCTCACGGCCAGCCGCAGGGACCAGCGCTCGATCACGCTGCTCGAGGGGTTCCGCGCGAAGGCCGGAGCGACGCGCCGCTCCGAATTCGAGCGGCTCGATCCGGCGAATCTGCCCTGGCCCACTTCAGAGCTGGCACGGAGAAAGGGCATTCCACCCGGAACGCCGTTTGTCCGGGTTCATTCGATTCCCACCGGTCTCCTCGATCTCGAGAAGCTCGAGACGGCCATCGAACGCATTCGTCGCCGCGGGCAGTGATCCATCAACCTGCCGCGCGGCAGGTTTCGATTGCTCCAACGCGACGGTGTTCGCTGAACGTTACATTTACCCGCGCTGGCGCGGGTTGATGTGGATAACTCGGAATACTTCTCCGGAGAGGCCGCCGCAGCGAGGTTCGCGCCAAGCCCGGCGCGACCGGTTGATGTCTGGGTGTCCGCCAGACGAGACTCAGCGGGTGAGCGTGGCTCGCCTCACCCACCGATCGCCGCCCGCGTCGACGCGCATGAAGTAGATCCCGGGTGGGACGCGATGGCCCCGGGAGTCGGTTCCATCCCATACCAGTGAATGCCGCCCGATGGGCAGCGAGCCCGGTGTCGCATCGCGTACGAGGCGGCCTTGCACGTTATAGACGCTCATTCGCACGAGCCTGGCTGCGGAAAGTTGGAGGTCGAATGTCACGGCTGCCGTCGCGGGGTTCGGGCGGGCCGCGCCGAGGCGGACCGCTGCAGGCGGGACGGAAGCGTCCAGCTCGAAGGGGCTCCAGAACAACGACCAAACTCGATGGTCGGAGGACCCACCAAACAGAATCATGCGATCCCTCGTTGGATCGTAGACGACCGTGCCGCTGATACGCGTGGGGGGTGGGTTTCCAGCCGGTCCGAGCAGTGTCCATTCGAGGGGACTCGACAGCGGAAGGGCGTAGACGTCCACCTCAGTCGCGCCCTCGACCGTTACCACCATGCGGGTGCGCACCGGGTCGTAGAGCGCGCCGCCCGTGGACGCGGGCGGTGGCGCACCGGCGGGGGAGAGTTGGCTCCATGTCGGGGGACTAGCTAGGGAGAGCGACCACACGTCATTCAGGCTGAAGGGTCCGGCGATGCCCCCGTAGACGATCATCCGGTCTTCGATCGGATCGTAAATCGCGGCGTGTGCGTAGCGCGCCGGTGGGGGCGTCCCGGCGGTGGCGAGCGGCTGGAACTCACGCGTGACGAGCGACATCGTCCATGCGTCGTTTCGGAGTCCGCCGAAGGTGTCCATACCGCCGAAGCCGATCAACCGATCGCGCGCGGGGTCGTAGATCGCGGAATGGTAGGTCCGTTTGAACGGCGCTCCGCCGATCGTCGCTGGCTCGGTCCAGTCCCCGGACCCGAGATCGAGCTCCCAGACTTCATCGACGACAAGCCCGGCAGACGTACCACCGTGGACAACCATCACACGGCGCGTCGGATCAAATACCGCCACGTGACCGCCGCGCGCGAACGGAGGCACGCCAGAAGGCACGAGTCCGCTCTGCGTCCAGACCGTGTTCGTCGCTACCTGAGAGGGCTGAAGGTTTCCGCCGAAGATCACCAGGCCGTGCTCGACCGGGTCGAAGATGGCCGAATGTTGGTACGAGCCGGGGCCCCGGGCGGAACCGTACCGAGAGCCGACCACGCCAATGAGCCAGCGAGGGACAGCGACCAGACATCGTTCTTGATGGGTTCCGAAGTCCCGCCGAAGACGAACATCTTCGCGGTCGCGGGGTCCAGCACCGCGCGGTGACCCGCGCGCGGGGTTGAAGGCGGGTCGCCGCCGGGTGCCAGGAGATGCCACGCTTCCGGCTCAGTGGACAGGGTGAGCTCCCAGACACTCGCCCCGGAGTGCGGCGGGTACACCACCATCCGGTCGCCGACCGGATCGTAGACGGCGGTGTGGCGCGAAGGCGACAGACTGCCAGCCGGGAACAACTGCTCCCAATGATCGTCGGCAAGGTCCAACGCCCAGACGTCCGCGTGGACCTGAATGTCGTCGTGTCCCCCCGAAACGATCATCCGGTTGCGGACGGGATCGTGGATGGCCGCGTGGTCGGCGCGTCGCGGCGGGCGGTTGTCCTGGGCGATCAGCGCGGCCTCGGCGCAGCAGTCACCATTGAAGCGCAGCTCCCATGTTTCGTCGTAGTAGATGACGTATAACTGCGTCACCTGTGCGCCGCCGAACATCACCACCCGGTCGCGCAGCGAGTCGTAGACGGCCGCATGCGGTGTGCGCCCTGGATCGACACCGCCGGAGAGGGTGATCGCGCTCCACTGGAGCGTGCCCGAAAGAGTGAAGGCCCGGCACTCGAAGGTCGACGACGTACCGGCGAGCACGACCATCCGGTCCCGACGCGAGTCGTAGACCGCCACGCTTCCGGCCGGGGCCGCGCCCGACGCGGCAACTACTTCCCACTGGGGTGATCCCGCGGGCGAAAGCTCCCAGACGCTCCCTGAGGCCAGCGCGACGATGCGATTCCGGATCGGATCCCAAATCGCGCACGATGGCTGAAGCGGCGGATTCCTCCCCGCGACCATCCACTCGCCATCGTCGGAAGCAATGCGAGCGCCCAGCGAAGGCCCGGGCGCCAGGGCGAGGAGCCCAAGAACTGAAGCGAGACGTGGGAGGAAAAGGCTCAAAACGTGGCTCCGGATGCTGCGGATCATTCCGCGGGTCAGAATGGTACTCCGCCCCGGTCGCCACGGGTAGGGCCGTGGGTGCATGGCCAGCACGCTCACGCTGCAACAACCGTCCGCGGAGACAACGCACGAACTTGAGATCGGTGGACAACCGCGATTGCGCCGACTCCGCCATGAGCGCAGTCCGGAGGTGCCTCCGGAGCCAGAGCTCAACGCGCACGTCAGTCGGGGTGCACGCGGGCGAGCACCAGGCTCGGCGTCCGGATGACGATCTCCAGGATGCCATGCGCGTGGCGCGAGACTTCGATCTCGCGGCGTGGGCGGAATGCGAGGTACGCGAGGCCGTCGCTCGCGCGATTCCGCTCTAGCGTGGCCGCCAGCGTGTCCGCCGTCACGAGGTCGCGCGCGAGGTAGTAGTCGAGCGAAGGTGCGGCCGGCTCGAGCAGCACGAGCCGGGCGTCGCGGGGCGACGCCATCTCCATGGCGCCGGCCACGTCGCGCACGTTGACCCAGCTCTCCATCGACGGCAGCAGGCGCAGCGTCACCGCCGGCGTGCCGAGCGCCACCGGCAGCGCGATCAGCAGTGCCGCCACCCGCCGGGCGCCGACGAAGTTCGCGAGGAACGGCGCCCACGAGGTGACGAACACCACCGTGGCGACGAGCCGCAGCTCGGCGGCATTGGCCGGGATGCGCGGCGCCACGAGCGCGAGCAGCACCGCGGACACCGTGCCGAGCACCGCGAGCATGGCGATCGCGCGCCCGATCGGCGCTGCCACCCGCGTGGGGTCTTCGAGGAGATGATCGAGCATCCGCCCGCAGAGGAGCGCCGCCGCCGGCAGCGCGGGCAGCACCGCGGTGAGCGGTGGCGAGCGATAGCACGCGACCGGGACCAGCGCCGCGATCAGGCAGGCCACGAAGAAGTGGGCGGCGTTCTCCTCGCGGCCCTCGCGTGACACCGGATCGCCGGCGCGCGGGTCGAAGGCGTCCGGACGGCGCTGAACCGGGAGCACGTCGGGCCGCCGGATCTGGCGCCACCACGTGGCGGCGTGGGCGAGCGAAGCGGGGAGCAGCGCGCTCCACGGGAAGAACCCCACCATGAGGAAGCTCGCGGTGCGGAAGGGCCCGCCGTACCACGGTCCCGCCGGCTCGAGCGCGTACGGGAAGAACGGCGCCTGGCTGAGGAACGCGGCGCCGAAGCGCTCCGACATCGCCGCGTACCACGGCAGCGCCATCGCGATCGCGAGCACGAGCCCCATCGCGAAGCCGCCGAGCCGGCCGCGCACCGGGAGTCGCGCGAGCGCCGTGAACAGGGCGCCCGCCGCCACCGGCCACAGCGCCGGCAGCGGGCCCGCGGCCGCCAGCGTGGTTCCAATCGCGGCGGCGGCGACCAGCAGGAACGACGCGCGCCCGCTGCCCGGGCGCACTAGCAGCGTGTCCGCGATCGCCCCCGCCGCCAGCCAGCCGAGCAGCGTGGCCAGCACCTGGGTGCCATCGGCGCGCGCCGCGAGCGGAGTGCCGAGACACGTCGCCAGCACGCCCGCCGACATCCAGCCCGCGCGCGGCCCGAAATGCCGCGCGCCCAGCGACCCGGCGACGATGATCAGGAGCAGCATCAGCCAGGCGCGCAGCTCGCGTGAATCCTTCTCCGTGGTGCCGAGCACGACGCGCGACAGCACCTCCGGCACGTAGCCGGCGATCGGCTTGTCGAAGAGCGCCTCGGAGCCGACGCGCGCCGTCAGGATCTCGCGGTCGGCGAGCAGCTCGCGGGCGACCAGCGCATCGCGCGCCTCGCGCACGTCGATGAAGCCGATGCGGTCGAGCCCCGGCAGCAGGACCAGGGCGGTGACGACGACGACCGCGATCGGGAGGGCCCGCATGGAACCGCCGGGGCCCTGGCTAGTCGCGGCGCCCGGCGCCGCGTTCCGTCACTCGCCCTCCCGGCCGAGCCACGCATCGAGCGAGAAGCGGCCCGGGCCCGTGAAGAGCAACGCGAGGAAGATGAGCCCGTAGAGGACCGCCAGCTCCTTGTGACCGAACGGATCGTGGAGATGCTGGATGAACACGGCGACCGTGAAGAAGATCACGATCGGGGCCGCGAAGATGCGGGTGAGGAGTCCGAGCGCGACGAGCGCGGTGCAGAACACCTCGGCGAACACGACCAGCACCAGGCTCGCCGTGGCGCCGATGCCGATCGGGTTGGCGAACTGGTCGGCCATTTCGTTGAAGTGGGTGATCTTGGGCCAGCCGTGAGCGAGGAACAGGGTGGCCGAGGCGCCGACCCTCAGGATCAGCAGCCCTGAATTCCGTAACAGTCCGCCGCTGCGAGCCATGCCCCTCCCTTGTGCACCGAAGAATGTGTCTCCGGCTTTTTGGACCCGATTTCGAGCATGGCTCCCAAGAGTGACAACGACTTAGGACGCCCCGCAAGGCCTGGATCAGGCCCGACACATTCTTCGACGCACAAGGAACGGGTCAAGCGGGGGGCGGATCGGGCCGAAAACCCCGGCGACACTCGCACCACCTTTCCGAATGCGGCGCCGGTCCAGGGATGGACACGGACGCCGAACCCATCGCCCAGGACGGGCGTCGGGCCATGCAGGCGACCGGAAAACGCGCCGCAGCCGGAAGGGTGGATCGCCGAGGTCCGCACACCGTCGTCATGGGGGCGAGCCGTATGCCGGGGTCCGATCCACATCCCGATCCCACGACCCGGCCGTCCGCTCCGCCGCAGGCGCACGCGGCGGCCGCGGGTTCTCCCGTGCCCGTGACGCCCGCGGCCCGCGCTCCCCGCACGCCCGAGACCGAAGAGGAGCAGGCCGTGCGCTCGGCGCGCGCCTGCGTCCACCAGCTCGCGCGGACGCTCAAGATCTGCCGGCTCTACGAGTCCAGCAGCAGCCCCACGGTGGCGCGCTTCATCGAGGACCTCGCGACCATGCTGGAGGCGTACCTCGAGATGCGCGGCCGGCTCGAGCTGCGCTTCACCGCGAATGACGTGTTCTTCCAGGACATCTCGATCTACCCGGCGAAATCGCGCGAGGACAATCTCGCGCTGCCGTTCTACCAGGACGGCATCCGCCGCCTCGCCCTCGAGCCGGGGCTGCTGCGCCGCGAGCTGCAGACGCTGCTCGACGCGATCCTGCGCGTGACCTCGACCACCGCCGGCGACGACGACCTGGTCACGCTGCTCTGGGAGGCCCACCTCGAGCACGTCGTGCTGCAGTACGTGCCGGCCGAAGGCGACCTCGGCGCGGGGCTCGAAAGCGAGGAGCCCGCCGCTCCAGTCGAGTGGCCGGAGCCGCGCCTCGAGAGTGGCGAGAACGACTCGGTCTCCCAGACGTCGATCGAAGAGGAGGCCGGGGCCGGCGAACAGGAACGTTCGGACGACTGGGCGCTCGACGATCTCACCGCGGAAGTCGAAGCCGGCTATGCCGAGCTCGACCAGCTCTCGGTGCAGGAGGTTCCGCGCTTCCTCCGCGACTACGAGGCCGAGCACGAAGTGCCGCTCACGACGACGGCGATCGCCATGGTCCAGACCTACCTGTCCGTGACGGATTTCGCGGAGCATGCGGAGTTCGGCCACTTCGTTCCGCGCGTCCTGAGCGAGGCGCTCGACAACGGGCGGTGGGTCGAAGCCGGCGAGGCGCTCGGGATCCTCGGTCAGGTCGGTCCCGAGGGCTGGTCGCGGCAGCAGTTCCTGCTCGAGATCGTTCAGCCGCCCTCGGTCTCGAGCATGGTCGTCATGCTGGACCAGCAGGACGACAACGGTATCGCGGAGTTCGTGAATTTCGCGGCGGCGCTCGACAACTCCGGCTTCGATCTGGTGCTCGGCGTGCTGGCCGAGATCCAGACGCGGCGCCACCGGAAGCTCCTGTGCAAGGTCGTCGAGGATTGGGCGGCCGAAGAGCCGCAGCGGCTCGGGGCGTGGATCGCCGATCCGCGCTGGCACGTGGTGCGCAACATCGCGTACATCCTGGGTCAGATCGGAACCCAGGGCACGGTGCCGCTGCTCGCGACGCTCACCGAGCACCCCGAGCCGCGCGTCCAGCTCGAAGCGGTGAACGCGCTCGGCAATGTGGACGCGTGGCACACGCGCAGCATCTTCAGGCGCCTGCTCGAGCACCGCGACCCCAAGGTGTTCGTGGCCGCCGTCACCCAGCTCGCCCAGGCCCGCGACCCGGAGCTGGGGCGCATGTTCGTCCAGTTCATCACCCACCCGGATTTCTCGAAGCGCTCGGATACGGAGCGCCGCGCGGTTTACCGCGCGGTCGCCCAGACCGGCGGGCCCGAGGTGGTTCGCGACCTCGAGGCCGAAATCCATCGCGGCGGGTGGCTGGTGCGCAACGCCGAGGAGCATCGGCAGGAAGTGGCGCGCTGCCTGGCCGCGATCGGGGGACACGAGGCCCGGGCTGCGCTCGAGCGCGCCCTCCAGTCGCGGCGCACACCGGTGCGGCGCGCTGCCGAGATCGCCCTCGCCGGCTTCGACTCCGCGCGTGGAAGGGAGGCCGCATGACGATTCCCGACGACTTCATGCCCGCGCCGTCGCGGGCCGCCGACGGCGGCAACGGCGACACGCGGGAGCTGCTCGGGATGCCGCTCGTGATCCGCCTCAACACGGTGCTGCGGGTCGCGCGCACGCACGAGGCCTCGAACCAGGCATTCCAGCGCCAGCTCGCCGGCCTGCTGGAGCTGCTGAGCCAGCTCTTCGAGCACGAGACCGACGTGGTGCTCGCCTCGCACTCGGACTACCTGTTCCTGAACGGCATGCGGATCCGCGCCCAGCCGCAGGTGATGTCGATCTATCACAGCCTGCTCGCCGAGCTCGAGCGCCGCCAGATCGGCGGGCTGCGCTTTCAGGTCGGCCTGTCCCCAGAAGAGCTGCAGTCGTTCATCCAGATGCTGGTGGCGGCCGAGGACCCCGAGGCCGCGGGAATGATGCAGGACGCGGCGGAGGCGGCGAACGTCGTGCACGCGACGGCACTCCCGCTGCAGGAGATCGAAAAGGAGGAGGACGACCTCACGAGCGGCCAGGATCCGACCTCCGAGCGCCGCCGCGCCCGCCGGATGTTCTGGCGTGCGGTGCTGGGTACGAAGAAGATCGTGCTCCGGGCGCGGCAGACCGGCCGGCCCGACCTGCGCCACGCGAAGCGCCTCGTTCAGCCCGTGGTCGACAGCATCCTCAAGCACGAGTACTCGGTGGTCGGCATGACCGCGCTCAAGGATCACGACGAGTACACGTACGCCCATTGCGTGAACGTCAGCGTCCTGTCGATCGGGATGGGCAACGTGCTCGGCCTGCCGCGCCAGGCACTGGCCGACCTCGGGGTCGCCGCGCTGCTCCACGACATCGGGAAGATGGACGTGCCGGCCGAGGTGCTGAGGAAGCCCACCAAGCTCCAGCCCCACGAGTGGCAGCTGATGCGGCAGCACCCGATCGCCGGCGTGCGCATGCTCGCGCGGATGCCGGGGCTCTCCACGACAATCCTCGATTCGATGCGGGTCTGTCTCGAGCACCACATGAACTTCGACCGCACCGGGTACCCCGAGGTGCCGGGTGAATGGGGCCAGGCGACGCTCTCCCGGATCGTCGCCGCTGCCGACTGCTTCGACGCGATGACGGCGCACCGCAGCTACCACCGGCCCTGGACTCCGTTCGAGGCGCTCCAGTACTTCATGGGCCCCAACCGCGTCATGTTCGATCCGGCGGTGCTGTGGGCGCTGGTGCGGACGGTCGGTCTCTATCCTCCGGGAACGATGATGCTGACCTCGTCCGGTCACGTGGTGCTGGTGCTCCAGCCGAACCCTGACGACCTCCGCCGCCCGAACTGTCGCGTGCTGGTGCACCCGGACGGAACACTGGTGCGGGAAGAGACCCCCGAGTTCTGGAGCCCGCTGCCGGAGAACGAGAAGGTGGCGCGGGTGCTTCCCCCGGAACATCAGATCTCGGGCGCGTCGCGCTTCTTGGCCGCCTGACGGAAAAGCGTGCGGGCGGCGCTTGCGCGCCGCCCGTCGCATCGGTAGAGCCCTCCTGCGCAGACCTGGACGCTCCCCATTTCACCAGCCGCGCCCGTTGGGCTCACCTTTTCCTGCCGGGATCAGCTCCCGGCGTCAGTCACAGCAGTCGTCGTCGTGCCAGTGGCCGCGATGCCACGTGTAGGTGTCGACACAGCGTCCCGAGCCGTACTCGATGACCTGGATCACTCGCGGATGCCGGCTGTGCACGAAGTGCGCGCGGCAGGCATCCATCGAGGTGTAGCGCGACCCGCAGTAGGGGTCGTAGTAGATGTAGTGGGGCGCATCGTTCGCATACGCCGCGCTCGTCAGGACGGTGCCGAGCACGATGCCGCCGACGAATCCTGCGAACGCCGAGCTGTTGCACGACTCGTGCACCACGACCGTCCGCGGCTGATAGGCCACGACCTTCGCATGCCGCCGATACTTCGGCTGGTGGTGCTTCCACCCGCCGGCATCGGCCGGCGTGACGCTCGCGGCGAGGATCAGCACCGCCAGAAGAGCGGCGATGCCGCGCGACGTCTGGGTGAATCCACGCTCGTTGCGAGTCTCCACGACACACCTCCCAAGTCGAACCGTGTCCAGGGCGGACAGCGATGGAATGAGCAGGTGCGATGCCAGCGCAACACGGCGTGGAGTGGCGCGGCGCGACAACAGGTTGCAGGCCCGCGTCCCGGAATTGTCACGGGAGCGGGCCTGCAGGTGTGGCGTGGCAGCGACGCGACTGCGGCGTGCGGGCCGCGCCGCCCCAGATTCAGTGACTCGTAACGGTGTGTGTGTTGCCGCTCGTGTTGTTCCAGGTCACCTTGCCGTTGGTCTTGACGGTCACCGCCCCCGGCTGGAAGCCGGTGCTCGTGCTGTTCGCGATGATCACGATCACGGCGCTGTCCGTCGCGGCGTCGCTGACCGTGACGCTCCCGGTCATGGCGGAGTGGATCGTGCAGTGATAGCCGAAGTTCCCAGGAGAGTCGAAGGTGTGGACGAAGCTCTGGCCACTGGGGATGTTTCCGGAATTGAGTTCTTTCGCCGGGCCTGCCGGGTTGTTGGAGCTGTCATCGGAGCAGGCGGCGAGCGCGAGGGTGGTGATCGCGGCCGCGATCAGCAGGACAGGGGATTTCATCGACGAACTCCTCCGCGAGCGAAGCACGATGGGGCCGGGTGAATCCCGGTCCGCGTCCGGTTCAAGCGGGGGCCGTTTCCCCAGCCAGGCAGGCCAGGTCGCACGTCGAGCACTCCGCCACCGGCACGCAGGACCGATGGTACGCCTGGAGCCGCTGCTGGAAGAAAGCCCGAAATTCGGAGTCGTCGCGGAGCAGCTTCACAATGTCCAGAAGACGTTCTGCAGTTGTTTCGCTCAGGCTGTGCTCGAGCAGGCAGGCCTCCTCGAGCGCCTGGTCCCGGGGCACGCCGAGCACGTCCGCGAGGAAGGTGCCGGCCACCACGAACCGGTGGTGCGCCTTGCGGGCCACTGCCTCGCCCTCGGTGGTGAGGACCAGGAAGCGGTGCACGTCGTGTCCGATGAGATTCCGGGCAACCAGCGGACGGATCCCCACCGAGAGGGAGGCGGGGGCGATGTTCAGCTCCCGCGCGACATCGGTCACCCGTGCGTAACCCTGCCGGACGCGAACCTGCCAGATGGCCCGGAGATAGTGTTCATGGCTGGCCGTCAGGGAGCGGTTCCGAGTCTGCTTGCCCGTCAGCATGCACTGCCTCGCATAGTGTTAAGCGCCTTTCGTGCCGTCGGTTGAGGAGAGACCTAACCGGCGTTAGGCGAGCATAAGTAATGGAGACGTGCAGGATGCGTCAAGACTGGGGCGCAAGAAATGCGCTCGGAAAAAAAAACGCAACCCTCCGGGGGGGAGGGCATCTAGACGGCTGTGTTGGGGGACAAGTTCGGAGGCTCTCAGGTGCGGCCCCTGATCCTTTAGAGCGAATCCCCCATAAAATTTAGAGCCCCGCCCTTCCAGCGAAGAGCGGGGCTCAGTGTTTATACGGAGAAACCTCAGGTCGTCGTCGCAGCCTTCGGGCGGTACTCGGGTGCGTTGTTTTCGAAGTCCCACACCACCGGCGGCTCCGCCCCGAGCGCCCGGACGAACGCATAGAGCTGCCCGCGGTGATGCAGGAACTCGTCGTGGATGGTCCCGAACACGACGGAGCCCGGGAAGTTCACCCCCCACGGCGTCTTCACGATGGCGTCGAGCTTCTCCTGGGTCATCGCGTCGGCGGCCATGGTCGCCGCGTCGAAGCACTCCCGGCAGTAGCGGAGCAGGTCGTCCTTCGTCCTGATCGTGTCGCAGATCGCCTTCTCGTCGATCTGCCGGATCTCGCCGCGCAAGGCCCCTTCCGCGCACTCACGCCAGATCATCGCGTACATGTGGACGGCCAGCTGCTTCACCGTGCGCATCTTGGGGATGGGGTTGCTGTCGATCTTGTCCGCCGGCACGGCTTCGATCGCCCGGATCGCGATGCCGTTGCCCTGCCTGAAGTGGTCCCACAACCTGGTCAGCGTCTGCGGATTCACTGCAACCTCCTCGGGGAATGGGTGGCGCCCGGAGCGCCGAAGATCTGGGGGTACCGGCAGGATCTCGAAGGAGCCGGCGCGGGTCAACGCGCGCGCGGCCGGGCGCGGCGGGGCTTCCGCGCGGTGCCGGAACGGCCCTTGGCACCCGGTGCTTCCGACCCGGCGGCGCGGATCAGGGCGAGCGGGATCTTCATCTCCATCGCGAGCAACGCGTGAGAGAGCGTCTTGCCCTGGGCGTCGAGCCGGAGCGAGACCGTGCCGCCACCGCCCAGCGATTCGTGGAGCAGGAAGTTGAGCGCCCACAGGTTCGGCACCTCGTGGCGCTCGACCCGTCCGCGGCAGATGCCGTGGAACCGCCGCTTCACGAGTGCTGCGGTGATCGTGCGGCGGAGCCACGGGTAGATCTCCGGCGCGCGCGCGATCACGCCGATGTTGCAGGTGTCGCCCTTGTCGCCGCTCCGCGCGTGCGCGACCGCGTGCAGCGGTGCTAAGACGGTCTTCGCGGAACCCTTCGCCACCGGGAATGTCATCCGCGGCAGCGGCGGCGCGGCACCGAGGCGCGCCGTCGGCGTCGGCCACTCGAGGCCGTGCTCGCCGTCCCGCGTCACGAGCCGCGCCTTGGCGCGATCGCGCGGCATCAACGCCGGCCAGTAGGCGACGACCTCCTGCGCTGGCGGGCGGCCGCCGGTGACGGCCACGCCGGGCGGACCGGAGAGGATTACCGCCGGCACGAGCCGCGCGAAGCGCTCGATCTTCTTCGGATCGCGATCGCGCACCGAGAGCCGCAGCAGCACCTCGGGCGGATCGACCGGCGGGGCGAGCGGCCCCCAGCAGGACGAATGACCGACCAGCTCCACGTGGCGGGCGTCGAACTCGACGCCGAGCCGCTTCCAGAAGAGGTCGGCGAAGCAGCGCGCCTTCTCAGCCGCCTCGGGCGCCGAGATGATGAGCGTGCCCGTCGCCTTCCAGCCATCGAAGTAGGAGGCGCTCACCTTGAGCTGCTCGGGCGCCGGCCGGCCCTGGATGCCCCAGACGCGGACGCGGTTCCGCCCGGCCTGCTCGAGCTTGATGGTCGCGAAATCGGCGATCACGTCGGGGGTGATGTAGGCGCGCGGGTCGCCCATCTCGTAGACGAGCTGCTCCTTCACCGTGCCCACCGTCACCGCGCCGCCGGTCGCACCGTGCTTGGTCACGACGAACGAGCCGTCGGGGAACACCTCGATCACCGGATAGCCGATCTCGGCCATGCGGGGGATCGTGCGCCAGTCGGTGTAGTTGCCACCCGTGCTCTGCGCGCCGCACTCGATGATGTGTCCGGCGACGATGCCGGCGGCGAGCCGGTTCCAGTCGTCCGCCGCCCAGCCGAAGGAGTGGATCATCGGGGCGAGCGTGATGCCGGTGTCGGTGCAGCGCCCCGTCACCACGATCTGGGCGCCCGATCGCAGCGCTTCCACCACCGGCCAGGCGCCGAAGTACGCGTTCGCGGACGACACGCGGTCGCGGATCGCCTGGAACGATGCGCCGTCCTCCATGTTGTCGAGCGCCACGCCCGCGGCGTTGAGCTCGCCGAGCCGGTCGAGCAGGTCGTCGCCCACCACCGCCGCGACCTCGAGCCCGCGGCCGTGGAGCTGGATCGTCTCGAGCAGCTTCCCGCGGCAGGCGAGGGGATTCACGCCGCCCGCGTTGGTGACGACCTTGATGTTGCGATCGGCGATGAGCGGGAGCGCTTCTTCGACCTGGCCGATGAAGTCGCGGGCGTACCCGGTCTTGGGATCGCGGGCCCGCTGCTTCTGCATGATCGACATCGTGATCTCGGCGAGGAAATCGAGCGTCACGTAGTCGACGGGGCCGAGCTCCATCTGGCGCTTGAACTGCGAAAGATCGTCGCCCCAGTAGCCGCCGGCATTGGCGATGCGTATCGCATTCGGCATGGCGCGGCAGGTTAGCACAGCGCTCGCGCACGCACGTGTGTGCGTAACCGGCAGGGTGCTGCGTTCGACGCCGCATGAGTTCCCGGTCTGCTAGCCTGCGCGGCATGAGCGCGGTGGTGCCGCCCGTCGCACGCCCCCGGTCGATCCACCCGGCGCCGTTCCTTGCGGCTGCCGTGGCCTTCGCCGTCTATGCCATCACCGCGGCGCGCGGGATCACGTGGTGGGACGGCGGCAGCTACCCGCTGGCCGCCGTCACGCTGGGAATCCCCGGAGCACCGGGCTCGCTGCTGCTGACGATCCTGGGATGGATCGTGGCCGGGATCCCGATCGTCGAGCCCGTGGTGTTCCGCCTCAATCTCTTCGCGGGGCTGTTGGCGGCGACGCTGGTGGGACTCGTGACGGGACTCGGCGCGCGGCTGGCGACGCCGGAGGGTCGGGAGCCCGGTCTGCTCGAGAACGTGGCCGGCGCGGTCGCGGGGCTCACCCTCGGCCTCGGGGTCACCCTCTGGACCTACGCGACGCAGTTCACGCCGTATGTACTCACCGCACTGTGGACCGCGCTCCTGCTCGTCACCGCGCTCCGCTGGTGGCGGCGATCGGACCCCGCGAAGGGCCGCGTGCTGCTGTTCCTGCTCTTCCTGCTGCTCGGGCTCGACTTCAGCATTCATCGCACCAACCTGCTCCTGCTCCCCGCGCTGATCCTGTGGGTCGTGTTGCGGACGCCGTCGAGCGGCTCGTGGGTGCGCGACGCCCTCGCGGTGGGTGGAGGGTTCCTCGCCGGGCTGACGTTCCATCTCCTGCTCATTCCCATGGCGGCGCTGAAGCCGTGGTACATGGTCGAGGACACGAGGACGCTGCAGGCCTGGTGGGACTACGTCACGGTCGGCCGGTCGGGGGGAGGATTCCTGATCGACCTGTTCCCGCGCCGCGCCGACTTCTTCTCGGTCCAGCTCGCCGACGTCCTGCGGTTCCTGAAGCGGAACCTGGCGCCGGCGTGGTACCTGCCGGCGGTGCTCGCGGGGATCGGCTGGGTGTCGATCCTCCGGCATCATCCCCGGCGCGCTCTCGGGCTGATGGCTTACTTCCTCTGCGCGGGATTGGGAGCGGTTCTCTACTTCAATGTTCCGCCGTCCTACTTCCGCTCCATGGATCGCCACTACCTGCCGTCCCTGGTGGTGGTCGCCCCATGGATCGCGGTTGGCGCAGCCGTTCTGCTGAGGGCGATCGCGCGCGCGCCCGCCGGCCGTGTCCTGGCGGCAGGCGCCGCGTCCGCACTGTTCGCGATTCCGTTCCTGGCATGGCGAACGAACTTCGAAGCCTGCGACCTGTCGCGGTGGAGGTTCGCCGAGTGCTACGCCCGCGATCTCCTGGAGCCGCTCCCGGAACGGGCCATTCTGTTCACGAACGGTGACAACGATTCGTTCCCGCTGTGGTGCGTGCAGCACATCATGGGCATCCGTCGCGACGTGCTGGTCGTCAACCTGTCGCTCGCGAACACCGGCCTGTGCCTGGAGCAGCTTCGCGACCGCGATCCGTCGCTGGCGCGACTGCTGGAAACGGAACCCATGCAGCCCGTCCTCGAGGCCCGCAGCGAGGGAATGACCGTGAGCACGGCGGTGGACCGGGGCGCGGAGCTGGGCCTTCCGCACGGTCACGCCGCACCGGACTCGGTGAGGTTCACGGTGAAGGCGCCGATCTACGGCGAGGACCGCGTGGTGCTCGATCTCCTGCGGATCACGCGCTGGGGCCGCCCGCTGTTCCTCGCGACCACCGTCACGCGGGATCATGTGCCGTGGCTGTGGCCCTACACGCGGCTCGACGGCCTCGCGTTTCGCGTCATCCCCACCGACGATCCGAGCGTCTGGGACGTGGACCACTTCCGGACGCAGCTCCGGGAGCGGGTCCGCTTCGCCGGTCTGGCCCGCGAGACTCGGCGCCCGGACGATGTCACGAGCGGTCTGTGGCGCAACTACGTGGCCGCGTACATCCAGCTCGCGATGGCGCAGATCCAGCGGCGCGATGGAGCGGGAGCACTGGAGACGCTGCGGGTGCTGGAGGAGGTCGTGGATCCGCTTCACCTCGGCCTGAGTGCCGCGGAATGGGAGCCGATCCGGAACAGCATCCAATCCGGCGCGAAATCGGTTGCCCCGCGGTGACGCCGCCGCGGAACACGTGCGACCCCCCGTGGGGTAGCCTGCGCGCATGAAGAGCTCTGCGCCGCGACGGAGCATCCGGCGCCGCGAACCCCGCCGGCCCGTCGATCGGCTGCCGCTCGCCTTCGCCCTCGTCGCGATGCTGGTCCGCCTGCCGCAGCTCGGATGGGGACTGCCGCTCGTCGAGGAGGAGGCGCTCCCGATGAAGAAGGCGCTCGAGATGTGCGGCTGGGTGAGCGGCCGGGTGACCCTCGATCCCAACACCGCCGGGTGGCCGTCGCTCTCCTTCTACGTGCACATGGTGCTGCAGGGGCTGCAGTACTGGTTCGGGCGCATCACCGGCATCTATCCGTCGCCGCCCGACTTCTTCGCCGCCTACCTGCTCGATCCCGGACCCGTGGTGCTGATCGCGCGACTCCTGAGCGTGGCGCTCGCGGGCGCGATCGTGGGGCTGGGCGCGAACCTGGCGGGGCGTCTCGCGGGGCGTGCCGGCACGTGGATCGTGGGCAGCCTGCTGGTCGCGAGCCCGCTGCTGCTCGACTACGGGCAGCGCGTCACCCCCGACATCCTCGCCGCGTTCTTCTCAGGCCTGGCGCTGGTCGCGATCCTCGACGTGCACGAGCGTCCCGCGCTCGCACCCTATGTATACGCCGGCCTGTGGATCGGGCTCGGCGCCTCCTGCAAGTACACGCCCGCGCTGCTGCTGCCCGCGCTCTACGCCGCGCACCTCCTCCGCGAAGCCCAGCTGGGGAGGCCGTCCCCGCTCGCCGCGCTGACCGACCGCCGCATGCTGATCGCCATCGCGGTCGCCGCCGGCGCGTTCGCGATCACGAGTCCCTACCTGCTGCTCGATCCGGGAATGCTCGGGCGCGGTGTCACAGCCCAATCGCAGCACCTGACCGGGGGGCACTTCGGGCAGGTCCCGGGCGGGATCCCGTTCGTCGGCTACCTGGCGAGTGTGCTCGCGCCCGGCATCGGATGGCCGGCCCTCCTGCTGTCGCTCGCCGGACTCATTGCCGCCGTGGTGCGCTTCCGCGGGATCTGGTGGGTGATCGCGCTCGCCTTCGGTGCGGGCTACGTCGTGCTCGCGCCGCTTCCGACCCAGTTCGACCGCTACATGCTGCCGCTCCTGCTGCCGCTCGTGCTGGGTCTCGCCGGTCTCGTGGTCACGCTGCGCGCGATGACGCGCACGCTGCCGCGCGCGGTGCTGACCGGCATCGGGATCGCGGTGGTGGCCCCCGCGATCCTGGGATCGATCGCGATCCACCGCGAGCGCGCCCGTCCCAGCACCGTGGTGCTCGCGAACCGCTGGTTCCAGTCGCTGCCGGCGGCGGACCGGCCCTACATCGTGGCCGAGCCGCTGAGCATCGATCTCCCCACCACACGGCTCTCGCAGAGCCTGCCGCTGATCCGGCTCGTATCGGTGCCGCGCCGCGAGGCGCTGCTCAGCCGCCGCTCCTTCGACCTCGAGTACCTCCCGATGTTCACGGTGAAGCCGGAGCGGAGTGCGCTCTTCTACGATCTCCGTCACTTCTCGGGGTTCGACTACGCCGTGGTCTCCGAGGGCGTGCGCGGTCGCTACCGTGCGGAGCCGGGGCGCTTCCCGAAGCAGGTCGCGTTCTACGAGGATCTCGCACGCTTCGGGGAACCGGTGTTTGCCGTGGGCGGGCGGGACGGCGCGCGCGGTCCGGCCATCGAGATCTTCCGATTGAGCGCCGACGGCATGACGCGGCTCTTCGTCGAGCGCGGGCCGATCGCCCCCGGGTTCCATCGCGGGCAGCTCGCGGATCTCGACACCACGGCGTTCGTCGAGTTCGTCGAGGGCGTGGGGCGCGCCGCATACGCCCGCGAACTATGGCGCGAGGTCGAGCTGTACTACGCAACGCTCCTCGAGGTCGCGCGCCCCGGGCCAGGCGCGAGCGCCCAGCTGCTCGGCGTGCTGGCGCGCGCCGCGCGCGAGCAGGGCCGGCCCATCGAGGCGGAAGATCTCGAAGCGCGCGCCCGCGCGATGGCCGAAGCCGCCGCAGTGGGCGCGCGCTAATTCATTGACTCCCAATTTCTGGCGAGTATCTGCCGCCACCGTGGAGCGCAGGTCCCAGGCGCCGCCCGGCCGCAAGTCTTCGATCTGTTTCTGAGTACCGGGCCTCGCCTCACCCGGCCGGATATCAGTGTGGAGTTCGCATGACGCGCTCCTCAGGAAGCTGGTGGTCGAGGTTGGTCATGACGTGCGCCAAGCGCACTCGTTTCGACCATCGCGCTGGCGGACGGTGCTCAACCGGACTCCACCACCACCTGACTCGCAGACAGTTCAGTGTATCGATCCCGAGCCGGGGCTTGTTTCCGAACGCTTCCCGCCCGAGTTTCCGGCACGGGACCGTTCTTTCGGGAGAGCTCCCACCAAACTCAGCCCAAATACAACCTGCCGCACGATCCCTAACTGCGTCAACCCACTCGCCTTGGGCGCCGGGCAGGCGTTCATCTGGCTGGATGGGCGCCGGCACCGGAAGCTGTGGGTGCGGGGGATTCGATCTGGGGAAACCGGCCCGAGCCGGATGGGGGTGAGCGCTACCGTGAGAGGGAGTGGCCCTGACCTCCCGGCAGTAATCCTATTGAACGAGCACTTCCAGAGACCTATTCTTGTAGTACAAGCGCGTCTTTGGAGCGTTAGGTCCTCAATCGTGGCCCGTGGCCGCAAGCTGTCGCCGTCCATGTGATGGTTCGGACATCGCCCAATCATTTGGTGCGTCTCGAGGAGAAGAACGCTGCATGACCCACGCACGCACTGCGGTGGTGCTGGCTGCGGCGCTGATCTTCGTTGCGCCCGCGCACGCCGGCAACAATTTCGGTGGAACTGCGGTCCTGAGTTGGAGCCGCGTCGCCGTCGTCAGCGATCTCACGGCGCCCGCCTCCTATCCCTCGCCCTTGTACCTCCTCCTTGTGGGAGTTCCGGATGTTCGATCGCTTGGCGTCGAGCTGAAGTGGTCGCCGAATGACCTCGTCGGGCCCTGCTACTACGTGATGTCGGCGGACTCCACAGTCCTGCCGTGTGGAAGGGTGTCGTTTCCCTTGGAGCTGCCGGGTGTCCTTGACGAGGATTCCACCTACACATGGGCCATTACCTTCGACGGGGCCTCGCGCAGTTGCGTTACCTACCTAGTCGGCGGGAACCACTGCGACGGCAAACCAGCGAGCTTCTGCCTCATCTCTGTGAAGACCCTCGACTCCAACGGCGAGCTCGACGAGCTCGCCGTCCTAGGTAATGCGACGGTTCTTGGTGGTACGGAGGAAGGCTGCCCGATTGTGGCCCAGGACATCTACCCCCACGTCGCGGTAGCCGGCGGCGAGAATGTCTTTACGATCCATGGTCGAGACCTCGCACAGGACACTCAGGTCGCCCTGGTTGACGACGGCACTGAGGCACCGGCGTCCACGGTGACCGTCTCTGGTGATACGACCGCGATAGCGACCGTGACAATCCCGAGCGGTTTCAGCGGCGCGCTTGACGTGGTGGTCAGCACCGCACAGAGCTCGGACACGCTCCGAAGCCTCGTGGTCGTGGCGGACTCCGCGAGCGGTCTTACACCGGTCTGGAGGCTCAACATCAGTGATGTCGGTGGCATGCCGCGCGCCAGCGTGATCGCAAACGAGTTCGTCAACCCTGCGTATCCCGTCCAGTTCCCTCTTGGAGCCTTGCCGATTCGTCGGCGGGTCGAGACCGCCGTTGTTTCGGGGGATCGCTCGGTCCCCTTCTATTCGATGGAGATTGCGCCTCTAGATCTCGATCCAAACGGTCGCCCAGCGGCGGGCGGCCTAAACCCGCTCTCAAGCTCCGTCGTTAGCGTCAATTCCCAAACCGGCGATCTCGCTGTCATTCGAGCACCCGCCTTAGGACAGCAGCTTCGCTCAATTCCTCCACAGCTCATTTCCCGAGTCGTTCCGGCCACTCCGCAGCTTGCTCCGTCCGAGGAATTCCTGGGATGGGAACGATCGCCTGATCGGAGCTGGCTGGTCGCACGCACAGGGACTACAACGCAGTTCTTCACTGCATCGAGATCCGATCCCATGCTTCGTGTGCCGGGTCGCTCCTACGAGGGGACCTACTCACGGGACGGGCGGCACTACGCCATGGTTGTTGATGACGGCACCGCCAAGCGCTGGATCGTGATTGCCGCGGACGGTGGAATTCTTCGCGAAGGGCTACCGAGCAGCGACGCCTTGAGTCAGTTGAGCCTTTCACCCTTTGGGGATGTCCTCACGTTCACGCGCGAGCAAAGTGCGCGCGTGCCGTCGACCACCGTCACGGTTGACCTTCGCACAGGCCAAGAGCGAGTCCTCTCAGCACTACCGGGAGGAACACGGTACTACTCAGGAGACGGGCGAACCATGATGGTGCTTAGGGCATATCCAGGGAGCCTTCGGCTCTTCGACGTGTCACACCCGTTGAACCCGGTCGAGGCGGCACCGCCCTTTGAGCCTCCGGACACCCACTTCCTGACCGGCGCTGTCTGCGACGACGGAAGCCTCGTTGCTGTTCAGGTGCTCGAGACGGACGCCAATCCGTCCCGGACCCTCATGCGCGTGCTGGCGCTAGGGAGAGACCTGCAGCAAAGGGCAGTTGTTGCCACCAGGACGCAAACCTCAGGTCTCCAGTTCGAAGGAAAGTTCCTCCTCGTTGGAACTCAGCGCCACCCAATCCCTGTGTACTTCACCTTTAATCCGACCGTTGAGATCAGCCTATATGATCTCAACGGAATGTGAGGAGCCGCCCCATGCGACGGTCAGCGTTCGTCTTGCTGGCCGTGCTTATCCCTTGTGTGGCCACCGCCCAGGAGCAATTCCCCGGCGAGCCCTTGCCCTACACGATCGGCCCCTTCGTCTTCAATCAGTTCATGCAACTCGACAACATCTCGTCCCAACACCTTCACACTGGGATCGATATCGAGACGACCTACCCTGGATCTGAGCAGAGTGTCGGAGCCCCCATCCGATATGGTTCGGACTGCCAGGTCTTCCAGATCGGGCCGGATTGGGTTCGTCTCCTCGCACGGGATCGGCAGAATGGGAACCTAGCGGTCTTCGAGGCGCTTCACATCGTTCCTGAACCGACCCTCACGGTTGGTTCCTGGATCGTCCGAAACGCTCAAATCGGTTCAGTTGATCAAGCGCAGCCCACCCCGCACCTGCACGCGGCGCTGTTCCTGGCTGCTGGCGGGTCGCAGTGTTGCTATGACGTCGACCTTGTACATCCCCAGCGCAACGCTTTTTCGACGGCCGAGGGGTGGAACGACGATACGTACACACCGCGAGTGGACTTGACAACGGTTCACAGTGCCACCGTGGGAAACCCAACCATCTTCGAGATCCACGCCTACGACCAGGCCAACATGACCCCCTCGGTCTTGAATGGGATCTATGCCATTCGCCTCTACGTCGACGACGTGCAGGTAGACGCTTTGTCCTTTGATCGCTGGCGTAACAAGAGTGGAAACTCGTCGCCGACGGCCGCGGAGTACTACTACTGTACGGCGGCGGCGTGCACACCTGGGGGACCGAATGACCCAGATGGAAATAACAACCCGAACCTACTCCAATACAAGCTCTCGTGGACAACGCAGTCCGGCGACCACATTTGGCGCATCGATGTGCTCGATGCGAAGAGCAATCTCTTTCATGGGGATCCAAGGAACGGTCTTCCCGGGCGCGAGGTACCCAACGTGTCGATAGGTGGCACCATAGAAAACGGCCGCGTGCGCTTGACGTGGCGCATCGATCCGGCCGATGCCCAGGAAGCGGGGATCGAGTCGTTCAGGCTCTGGCAGACGGGGAGCCGCCTTGGGGAATTCCGACTGGCGAACACGGAACCGATTCCTGCCACCGATGGAAAGGAGAGCTACGCCTTTGACACTGAAGCGCCGACTGGAATGGACAGCGTCTGGTACCGCCTGACAGCCGAGAATACCGTCGGCTCAACGCTCGTGCTGGGCGAGACGCACCTCGGGCTGCCGAAATTTGTCGACGGCCTCGAGGGCTACCCGAACCCCATCGCGGACCGATTCACGATCGCCCTGTCGATGACCCGGGAGGGAAGCGGAGAGGTGGGAATCTTCGACGTCAGCGGGCGACGCGTTCGGCTGGTTCACCGGGGGACTCTCAAGGCCGGCATCAACCGCCTCGTCTGGGACGGACGGGACGACGGAGGCCGAAGGCTCCCCAACGGGGTCTATCTCCTGAAGGTGAGCACGCGAGGTGGCCCGACCTTCACTGCGCGCAAGATCGCGCTCTTCCGCTAGGGGGAGCTCCCATGCTCAGTCGCATTCTTGGTGCTGCACTCGCTCTCAGCGTCTTGGCTGCTTCGCATGCTAATGCCTTCAATCCACTCGACACCTCGAACACCTACGACTACGTGGTCTTGACCGCTGATGCGTTCGCCCCACAGGCAAGCGCGTTCGTCGGCCTCCACCCTGCGCTTCGCTCGTGCCTCGTGAAGCTCTCCGAGGTGCAAGCCGCTTTCCCGGGCGGAACAACCGTCGACCAGATACGCACCTTCGCTGCATACGCCTACCAGAACTGGAAGATTGCCCCGACGTACCTCCTGCTCGTGGGCGACGCGGACATGGTCGAGGCGGAGTTTGACTTCCTCCCGACCCTGGTGGACCAGAACCCCTACTACAATTGGGGCGGGGTGGACTGGTACGCCAACGAGGGCTACTACGTCGCCTCGCCCGTCGCCGGTCAGGTGAAGCCCGTCATGCATCTTGGGCGCATTCCGGCGAGGACCGCCCAGCAGGTGACCAACACTTACACCAAAGTCAACCAGTATCAGCAGATCAGCGGCACGCCGGCTTGGCTGCAGAAGATCCTTATGCTCGTGGGCGACGCCCGGATCAACGAGTTTCCGGGGGACCCGCCGAACGCCACATACCGGATGCTCAACGACCAACTTCGCTCAACCGAACTGAGCTCGTGGAATCCGTCGAACGTCACCACCTATTACGCCGAGACGATTCGCCAGGCTGGCCAGGACCGTACGGCCGTGACGCGGAGCGCCTGGAACGCCGGCTACGGATTCGTCAACGCGCTGGGCAACACGCAAGAAATCGACTGGCTCGTCTTCATGGCGTACTTCAACCTTCCGGACTATGTTCTCGGCGATGGAAATCCGACCTTCACTGAGAGCTTGGCGAGCACGAACTACCTGCCGATCGTCTATGGGAACACATGCTTCACGAACTGGTTCCACCGACGGTTGGAGCTCTCCGTCGGCGAGGACCTCCTCTTCTCCGACCCCGCCAAGGGCGCCATTGCTGTCATTGGACCAAGCCACCAGGCGGACATGGTCGAGACGTACGCGATGAACCGCACGTTCGTCCACGAGCTCGTGACCAACGGCGTGCGTAACGTCGGCCGGCTCTACTCGACGGCCAGGAGCCGGTTCATCACCGAGAATCAAGGGCATGCGGTCTTTGCCGACCAGTACTGCCTCCTTGGCGATCCCGCTCTTGACATCAAGCTTGGGCCGATCCCGACGCCGACCGCTTACCGGAGCAGCACCGAGATCGAGGATGCCCCGGTTCTCCAGGATCAGGTTATCGCCAAGACATCCGACATCACCGGCGAGAACGTCCGCGTGGTCAACCAGGCCCCGGACGTAGCCCCGCTCCAAGGCGAACGGACGCTGAAAGTGGCGCTCACCGATGCGGCCGGCACGCCCGGTGCGATCGAGTGGAAGCTCCAGGACCTGAGTCTGTCCATCACGCAGAACATGATCCTCTCATTTTGGCTCAACGTGCAGGCTTCACCCTCGGGCAACGCCAAGCTCGTTCTTGACGGGAACACCTCGCTCGGGCGCATCAGGGATCGCCTCGACATTTTCGATCAGAACGGTGTCCGGCTCGACGCCAAGCTGCGACAACCAACCGAACCGGGCTGGAAGTTCTACTACGCGGACCTGAGCCCGCTGCGCGGCGGAACGCTCCAGGACCTGCGCTTGCGCTATGAAACACTGAATCCCGCGGATTCGGGGACGTTGCTTGCCTACATCGACAACATTCGAGTGGAGCGCTACGAGTCCATTGACAGCCAGGAGCTTGTCAACCACTCCTTCGAGGAGGACGCGGACGGGAACGGCACCCCAGACTTCTGGACCGACATTGACGGGGCGTCGACTACCTTCAACGCCATTCGCAGCGACGCGTTTGAGATTGATGGTGACTACAGCATTGCTGTCCAAGACATCTACGCCAACGGCGGCGGTGCGAGGCACGTGTTCACCGCGAACAAGGATGCGTGGGCATACACCATTAACCTACAGTGTTACGCACCAGACGCGACGACGATCCGATTCCGCGTTCGCGACCTTGAAGCTGGGACCCTGCTGTTCGAAGTGCAGGTGGCGGTCTCTGCATCGTGGCAGGCGGTGAGTCGCACCTTCGATAACCCGTATTACGGGATGCGGCCCGCTCGATTCGCCTTCGAGATACTCCCACAGGATCCTGTGTGGCCAGTTTACGTGGACGACGTGAAGATGTCCGCGCCAGTTGTGATCGGTGTTGCCACTCCGGCCAGCGATCCAGGTGATCGTAGGCCCCGGCTCATTGGCGCGTGGCCGAACCCAAGCCGATCGAACGGTATCGCGACGATCAGCTTCGAGTTGGCGGACGAGGCGAGGGTTGGGATCTCCGTCTTCGATGTGGCTGGCCGCAAAGTCGCCAGTATGGAACCCCAGCTGTTTGCCGCAGGCATGCATTGAGCCGATGTTGGGCTTAGTGGAAGGGCGATGGCTCGAAAGGGTGGATTGTGCCTTGTGCGAATGAATGTTGATGGGCGCTGGGTTGGTGAAGCCGAGAAGCTCGTCCTTCTGCCGTGAGCACCCCTTCTTTCGTCACGCCGACCCTTTGGCATCCTGTGGACCACAGCCTCACGTCGTAGACCATCGTAGCCTTTTGTTCGGCTGGGATATGTCCAACTACTCGGGCCGTTGGATTGAGCCCTAAAGCCCGAGGACGACCAACCCCGCTCAGAGCGCGGCCCCGGGGCGCCGATAACCCGGGGCATGAACGCATCGGCTGACATTCCCGCGGCGCGCGCCGAGCCGGCGGAGCGGCAGGGCATCACGCTCGCGGACATCGCTTCGGCCGCGCCCGATCTCGTGATGGCGGCCGCGTTCCTCGCCGCGTGGACGTCGCCGTCGCTGCTTCCCGAGGTGCCGCACGCTGGCTGCTCTCGCTGATAGTGCTCGAGTTCATCGTCATCCACTCGGCCGGCATGATGGGCACGTTCGCCCTGGATCCGATCGAGCGCGGGAGGAAGGTCAGGGTGCTGGGCTTCCTGGCGGTGGTCTACCTGATCTTCGGGCTAGCGCTGTCACTCATGTTCAAGAGCGTGTGGCCGCTGGTGACGCTGGCGCTCCAGATCGCGAATCGCTTCACGTGGGCGATGTTCGGACAGGTCCCTGAAGGAAGTGAGCGGCTCTACCATCAGCGGAGCTGGGCCGTCGGCGCGATCCTCTATCTCGGCGGCGTCGGGATCACCACGATGCTGCCGGTGCCGCGGCTCGCGATCACCGACGAAGTGCGTGCGGCGTTCGCACTGCCATCGAGCGGGCTCTGGGTCGCCGAGCCCTGGCGGGTGATGGCGTTCGGCTTCCTCTATTTCGCGGGCACCGGGCTCAGCGAGCTGGTGCGCCACCGCTGGCTGCCGGCGGTGGGGATCCCGAAGCGCTGAGCGCCGTGGGCCGCGGGTCGCGCACGCCGCCGCCGATCCAGTCCACGCGATCGTCCCCGGGACGGAAATCGAACACCGGGATCGGGCTCGTGCCCGCCACGTTCCCGGTGATGGCGCTCACCCAGTAGCGGAGCGAGGCCTCGCGCGTCCCCTTCTGATCCAGATCGAGCCCCGCTGCCGGATCGAAGCCGAAGCGATCGGCGAACTCGTAGCGCGGTCTGTCGCTCGTGAGATTGAGCGGATGGTTCACGTACAGGTTCGTGCGGTCGCCCTCGAGGATCTGGTACTCGCGCAGCCGCCAGAACCCGTCGTTGGACCAGAACACGATCGCCGAATCGGCGGGCATGCCGTTCCACAGCGCGCGCACGCGGCGGTCGAACTGCTCGTGATACGAGCGCCGCAGTGAGGCCTCGCGGGCGCCGGGAAGCGCCACGACGAGCGTGAGCAGGGCGAGTCCCACCGGGGCGAGCCGGCCGGCCCGTGCGGTGCGCGCCGGGTCCGCGAGTGCGACGGTCAACGGCGCCAGGGCCGCGAGCCCGAGTGCCAGCGTGGGCAGGAAGTAGGCGGCGGGATCGTCCACTCCATAGAGGAGCGCGTTGGCCATCGGCAGCAGCCCGCACGCGAGCAGCATCCAGCCCATGCGGCGCGACGGGCACGCGCTGCGCCACAGCGCGAGCGCCGCGAGCGCCGGCACCACGAGCCCGAGCATCGGCACCACCGCGCGCAGCAGCAGCCGGCGCTGTCCCGCGGACGGCGCGAAGACGCCGAGGAAGCCGCCGTAGCTCGCGCCCGAGATGTGCATGAGGATGCTCATCGGGTCGCCGTCGAGCTGCGGCCACTGGAAGGCGCCGGGATGCCCGGCGCGCCACGCGAGCCAGCCGTAGGCGAGCAATGGAACGTGGCTCGCGAGGCCGGCCGCCACGTAATGCCGTGGAGTCAGGCGCGCCTCGCGTGCCGCGATCACGAACACGACCGACACCGGCAGCAGCACGAGCGACGCCGTTGCGTGGTGCGCGAGTCCGAGACCGAGCAGGAATCCATAAGCCGAAAGCCGCGGCACCGAGCGCGGCAGGGAGGAGGGGGCGAGCAGGATCACCGACGCATCCAGAGTCGCGAGCACCCACGCGAGGTGCCACGAGTGCACCTCGGCGACGGTCGCGGCCGCCGCCCACAGCGGATGGAAGAGCAGCACCGCGGCCGGCAGTAGCGTCACGGCGAGCCCGAGGCGCGGGGACGGTGCGAGCGGTCGGGCGAGCCGCCGCGCGAGTGACACCAGGAAGCCGATCGCGACCGCGGCCCCGAGAGCGCTCCACAGGTTGGCGGCATGCGGAGCCGAAGCACCCATCGCCCGCAGCGCGGTCACGAAGACGTGGCCACCGAGCACGTAGAGCGGGTAGCCGGTCGGGTGCGGAACGCCGCAGGTGGCGAGCGCCAGGGTCAGCTCGCTGGATTTGCGGTCACCGCACACCGTCGGGGCGAGCGCGGCGTAGACACCGAACGCGGCGGCGCCGGCCAGGGCCGGAGCATGGCGCTCGACGAAGCTCAGCGGACGGGAGAGGGCGGGCATGGGAGGGTTTTCGGCCTTCCGGGCGGCCGGGTTGACCGCGCGATTGAGCCCGCGCGCTCGCGCGTGCTAGCTTTCCGGCCGCGTTTGGAGCGCTGTGGCCCCGCGTTCCGCGGTCGTCGATCCCACGAACCCGAGGTGCCCCAATGTCCGCGATCCGCACCGCCACCCTCGCCGATCACGCGCTGCCCCGGGCGGGATTCCTCGTAAACCTGGCACTCGTGGTGGGGGCGAGCCTCGTCACCGCGCTGGCGGCCCAGCTCGAGATCCGGCTGCCTTTCACGCCCGTGCCGATCACCGGTCAGACTTTCGCGGTGCTGCTCTCGGGCGCGGTGCTGGGCGCCCGTCGCGGGGCGCTCGCGCAGATCCTCTACCTCGCAGAGGGCGCGGCCGGCCTCCCGTTCTTCGCGGGCGGCGCGGCGGGCGCGCTGGTCTTCGCCGGCCCGACCGGCGGCTACCTCGTGGCGTTTCCGCTCGCCGCCGCGATCACCGGATTCCTCGCCGAGCGCGGCTGGGATCGCTGGTTCCACACGATGCTCGCCGCTATGCTGCTCGGCAGCTCGGTGATCTTCGCGAGCGGCCTCGCGGGGCTTTCGCGGTTCCTGCCGTCGGGCGATCTCCTGGGCACCGGCCTCCTGCCGTTCCTGCCCGGCGACCTGATCAAGTCATCACTCGCTGCGCTCGCGTTCCCGGGGCTGTGGCGGCTGATGAACCGGCGTTCGTCGTAAGCGGCGCCACTCCACCGTGACCGAAATCCGCAGCATCACCGTGCTCGGCGCCGGCATCATGGGGCGCGGGGTCGCCTACGTCGCGGCGCTCGGCGGCTATCACACCGTGCTGCAGGACACGAGCGCCGAGGCGCTCGAGCGCGGCATCGCGGACATCACCGCGATTCTCGAGAAGGGCGTGGCAACCCGGAAGGTCGACGAGGCCGACGCGGTTCAGGCCCGCAAGCGGCTCCAGCCGGTGCGCGATCTCGACGAGGCGGTGCGCGGTGCCGACCTCGTGATCGAAGCGGTGCCCGAGCGGATCGATCTCAAGGTCGAGATCTTCGCGCGGCTCGACAAGGTGACGAAGCCGCACGCGATCCTGGCGTCGAACACCTCCTCGCTCTCGATCACGGAGATGGCGGCGGCCACGCGACGACCGCAGCAGGTGGTCGGCATGCACTTCTTCAATCCCGTGCATCGGATGAAGCTGCTCGAGGTGGTGCGCGCCCTCGAGACGAGCGAAGCGACCATCGCCGCCGCGTACGCAGTCGGCGCGCGCATGGGCAAGGAATGCGTCACCGTCCGCGAGTCCCCCGGCTTCGTGACCAGCCGCATCAACGCGATGATCGGGAACGAGGCCTTCTACATGCTGCAGGAAGGCGTGGCGAGCGCGCGCGACATCGACCAGGCGCTCAAGCTCGGGCTCAACCACCCGATGGGCCCGTTCGAGCTGGTGGATCTCGTCGGGCTCGACACCCGGCTTTCGATCCTCAAGTTCCTGCACCGCACGCTGGGCGAGAAGTTCCGTCCCTGCCCGCTGCTCGAGCAGTACGTCGCCGCCGGGCGTCTCGGCCGCAAAACCGGCCGCGGCGTGTACGAGTACTCCCAGGACTGATCGCAGGCCACCGCAACCCTTTGCCCGCTCCGGACACGGAATGCGGGCGGCGGGGTAGAAGATCCTGCTTCCCCTCGATCGGGCAATGGGAGATGCGGGCCTTGAGAGTCCTCACACTGGCCGCCGCGTTCCTTGTTACTGCGTTGCCGGCGTCGGCCTCAGTTTTCGAGAACCTGCACGTCGGGGTCGAGGCCGGCACCACATTTCCGGCCGACCCCAACCAGTACAGCTCCAACTGGGATGCCTCGCGCGGCTTCGGCGCACTGCTGGTCTACGATCTGTCCCCGCGCTCGGCACTGGTCCTGCGCTACGAGCAGGATCAGCACGAGTTCAACGGCCAGGCATACTCGACCTTCGGCGCTGACCAGGTGATCGGGAGTGACGCCACCTTCAACGGTGTCTGGGTCGGGGTCCGGCGGCATCACGAGGAGGGCCTCCTGCGGGCCCATGTCGCGCTCTACCTGGGAGGCGTCTATCGTGACGGACGTCAGGCGACGTTGATCTATCCGACCCGGACCGAGACCCACGGGGAGGCCGACCGATGGCTCAGCGCATACGGAATTGGAGCCGGACTCACGCTGTCGCTCGAACACCTTCCCGATGTGTTCGTCGAAGCGCGCATGCTGTGGATGGAGCCCGAGCAACAGGTGCCGATCCGCGCCGGGCTGGTGTACCCATGAGGCTCGTGTTCTGCATGGCGCTGTTGGCCTTCGCGCCGGAAGCGCTGGCCCAGGAAGCACCAGCCGAGAAACGAGCGTATTTCGTGACCGCGGGCGCGAGCCGGCTCATGGATTTCCGCGACGCCACGGTCAACGGCTTCAACTTCGGAGCCGGCATGGACCTCTTTGCGAGCCCCTATCTGCGGGGCGCCGTCCGGCTCGACACACACATGTTCCGCGAGTCCGGCTTCACGGTTCACAACATGGTCGCGGTCGGCTCGCTGCGCGCGCTCTTGGGAAGCGGGTTCGCGCGGCCCTATGGCGAGGTGGCGTTCGGCCTCACCACCTCCAGCGGCTCCGAGGTGCCGTTCGGCACCGAGATGAGCGCCGGACTCGAATGGACCGCGGGCGGAAAGACGGCGTTCCTGGGCTACACGGCCACGAGCGCCGAGGAGCCGATGCAGTCGCTGCGACTGGGAATGCGCATTCCTTGAAAGGGTGCGCGGTGCTTCTGGCCGCCATCCTCTTCGCCGCCCCGGGAGCTGCGGAGCCGGGCCCGCGCGGTGTCTTCATCACGGCGGGTCCGACGTTTCCGCGTGAGAGCGGCAAGCTGCACGACGATCCGGGCTGGAGCGTCGGATTCGGCTTCGAGCTGTCCGCGGAGTCGTACCTGCGAAGCTCGCTCCAGATCGATGTCCACACGCTGACCGAGAAGGATCAGGCCACTCCGTCCGCACCGGTCGGCGAGAAGAGCTGGCAGGGCTTCGATCTTCTTCTCGGCCTGCGCATGTTTCCCACCACGTCGCGGGTCCGTCCCTATGCCGACGTGGCGTTCGGACTGTTCCCCACCGGAGGCACGGCGGAGACGCTGCCGATCGGCGCCCGGTACGGAATCGGCGTCGAATGGCGGACCGGATGGCGCAACGGCGGACCCACGCTGAGCCTCGACGGCTCGTTTCTGCAGTCCGGCGAAACGCTCGAGCTGATCCGGTTGGGAGTGGGTATTCCCTGATCTCCTGCGGTCTGCCGCATCCTGCGACAGTGTGGAGCAGTACCCCACAACCGGACCCTCCTCGGGATCGGATCGCCGCGCTGATGTGCGCGATTCCCTGTAATCCCCGGGGAATGGGCTTCATCAGCCACCGGCACGCATCTTGTTGTTAGAGGCTTTCACGTCGGGCATCGACTCCGCCCAGCGGAGCACTCACGGAAGCCCGGTCGCAGCACACCCCTGGAGGTGCCGCATGAGAATCCGCAGAACAATCGCTCTCTCAATCGCCGCAATGACGCTGCTTGCCGGGCCATCGCTTTCGGTCGTCACGAAAGTCGTGCCGGGCGCGTGCGCCATGAAGCGGCCCAACGGGTCCGGAAACCGGTCGAGGGTCACCGCCAGCGTGTGGGCGGTGGGAGCCGAGCAGGTGGGTGGGTCCGGTCACACTGTTCAACAGATCGCTCGCGACCTGCCGGTCGACGGCATCGTCGGTGGCGCGGATGGAGGTCCCTATATCGTCGCCATCGACGAGGAGTACAGCCCCGCTCCCGCCAAGACGAACTGGGGTTGGGCCAAAGCCAGCTACAATGCGCCCGGCGGCCCGGCGAAGGACCTGTTCGTGGACTCGTTCTTCAAGGGAATCGCGTATGGAACCAACAACGCGCCGTCCCGCGGCTTCGAGATTGAGGCCATTGGAGACACGGCTCTGAGCGATTCCTTCCACGTGACGATCACCGCCATCAATGCGACGTCGGCGAGCCTCGTGATCAATGGAGAGGCGCTGCTTCAGAGGAACATTACGGCTCCCGCAGTCGGGCGCTTCGACGTGATGGTCTACCCGGACACCGTGGCGGCGGACCTCGATGTCACCCGCTCCGGCGCCGGGGCGCTCTTCGTCGGCCGCCTGATGGTGGATCGTGACGGCATCGAGAAGGCGGACGGTGGCTGGGTGGCCGGTGACTTCCAGGTGCAGGTGACCGCCGACCGCGCCCGGATCCGTGCCGTGAACCTGACCAAGGTGATCAACTGCCCCAACTCCGCCCTGCTGGCGACCGAAATCTCGGCCACGGGGTCGGCCGCCGCCGTTCCGTCGGCTACGCCGCTGACCGTCGCGATTCTCTCGTTGCTGCTGGCGGGAGGCGGGTGGATGGTTCTCAGACGACGGAATGCCATGGCCTGACGCAGCCTTTGCGGGCTTCGGACCGGCCCGCATGCACAGCTCGTGATTCGAGACGGGGCTCGGTGCGCTGTCGCACCGAGCCCTGTGGCATTCTGCATCACCTGCCTGCCGCCCAGGCTCCCGGCGTCAGCGGAACGTATCTGCAGCCGGATCCCAGAAGTCACCTTCGAGTCCGATGCTCGCGAGGATGCCGCGCATCTCGGCCGGCGCCGGACGCCGCGATTCGGCTTCGAGCCGCGTTCCGTACCACGTGACCGCCAGGTGCCAGAGCTGATGGAAGCTCACGAGCGGCCGGAGTGGAGCTGCGCGTGCCCGGCACCATTCGGCGGCCATTTCCTCCGACCGGAAGAAGAGCATGGTGCTTCAGGTGAAGACGATGTCCTTCCACCACGCTGCGGCGGGCACCAGGCAGTGGAAGAGCCATGACGATGCGGGCGGGCCGTCGACGCCTACGCGCACGCGCAGCGGCTCGCCGCTCTGCTCGCAGCGCGACGTGATCTCGGCCGGTGCGTGGAGCGCGGCCGGGATCCCGAAGGCGTCCCACGCGCAGTTGGCGAAGTACTCGATCCCGTTCGCGCGCACCCGGTGCTGCGTCGGGACGCCCGAGAAGGGCGGCGCCATCCGGATCGTCGCGCCGTCCTTCTCGAGTACGAGCAGGCGGCTCCCCGCGAGGCGTTGGTAAGCGTCGATCACCTCGGCTTCCGGGGCGCCGACCCGCCGCGCCACCGCGCCGGCCGCAGGCGGGGTGCCGCTCTCCGCGGTCGCGTGGTAGATCGCCAGCTTCACGTCGAGGTCGAGATTCACGCGTGTCGTCCCTCCCGGATGCGGCGCAGGGTACCCGGGCGAGGCTCGACAGACGAGCCCCGGCGGCGGCATGATGGTCGCCGACTTTTCACGATTCGCCCCGTCGGATGACCGCGGAGACTGCCATGACCGAAACGCTCGCGCCCGTGAAGCCGGGCCGACTGATCCTGAACGGCGAGGCGGTAGATTCTGCCTCCGGCCGCACCTTCACCACCTGGAATCCGGCCACCGAGCAGGCGATCTGCGAGGTCGCGGAGGCCGGCGTCGAGGATGCCGACCGCGCGGTGAAGGCGGCGCGCGCCGCCTTCGACAGCGGGCCCTGGCCGCGCATGAAGCCGGTCGACCGCCAGCGCATCCTGTGGAAGCTCGGCGATCTCATCCTCGAGCACGCCGACGAGATCGCGCGCCTCGAGACGCTCGACAACGGCAAGCCGATCTTCGAGTCGCGGCAGGTGGACATCCCGATGGTCGCGAACTGCTTCCACTACTTCGCAGGATGGGCGACCAAGATCGCCGGCGAAACGCTGCCGGTGAATCCCGCGTTCTTCACCTACACGCTGCGCGAGCCGCTGGGTGTGGTGGCGGCGATCATTCCGTGGAACTTCCCGATGATCATGCTGGGGTGGAAGGCGGCGCCCGCGCTCGCCGCGGGCAATACGGTGATCGTGAAGCCCGCCGAGCTGACGCCGCTCTCGGCGATCCGGATCGGCGAGCTCGCGATCGAGGCCGGCTTGCCGCCCGGCGTGCTGAACATCCTTCCGGGCAAGGGCTCGATCGTCGGCGAGGCGCTCGTGAAGCACCCCGGCGTCGACAAGGTCAGCTTCACCGGCTCGACCGAGGTCGGAAAGCACCTGATGCGCACCGCGGCCGACACGCTGAAGAAGCTGACGCTCGAGCTGGGCGGGAAGTCGCCCAACATCGTTTTCGCCGACGCCGACCTCGACGCCGCGATCAAAGGCGCCACCGCCGGCATCTTCTATGGCAAGGGCGAGGTGTGCGGGGCCGGATCGCGACTGCTGGTCGAGAACAGCGTGAAGGCCGAGTTCGTCGCGAAGCTCGCCGAGCGCTCGAAGAAGATCGTGCCGGCCGATCCGCTGGATCCCAAGACCCGGCTCGGCGCGCTCGTCAGCGAGGGCCAGATGAAGAAGGTGCTCGGCTACGTCGAGACCGGCGTCCAGGAGGGCGCGAAGCTCATCGCCGGTGGCCAGCGCCAGCCGGTGAACGGCAAGGGCTGGTTCGTGCAGGCGACGGTGCTCGACCAGGTCGACAACCGCATGCGGGTCGCGCAGGAGGAGATCTTCGGCCCGGTGCTCGCGGTCGTCGGCTTCGACGACGTCGACGACGCCGTGCGCAAGGCCAACGACATCCCCTACGGTCTCGCCTCCGGCATCTGGACGCGCGACGTGAAGAAGGCGCACACGGTGGCGCGCCGGCTCCAGGCCGGCACCGTGTGGATCAACATGTACAACTTCTATGACGCCGGCATGCCGTTCGGAGGAACCAAGGCTTCGGGTTTCGGCCGCGACCTCGGTCCGGAATGTCTCCACGACTACACCCAGGTGAAGAGCGTCTGGGTGAGCGTCGAGTAGCGCACCGCCCCCGCTCCAGGAGAACCGCCGTGAGACTTCTGAACGTCATCAGCCACACGCAGGACATGGAGCGTAACCGCAGCTTCTATCGCGATCGCCTGGGGCTCGGACTCGAGAGCGACGGGCCGTTCTTCTCGGCGTATGAGACCGGCGCCGCCCATCTCGCGCACGTCGCCGTGCCTGCGGGAACGCCGCCCGGGCTCGAGCTGTGCTTCGTCGTGGACGACATCGGCGCCGACGTGTCCGTGCTGCGCGCCCGCGGCGTCACGTTCGTCAACGAGATCCGGGAGCTCGAGTTCGGGCGCCTGATCCACGCGCGCGACCCGGAGGGCAATCTGGTCAGCCTGCTCGAGCCCAAGGTTCGCCCCGACGCGGAGCGGAGCCGCGCGGGTTCGACCTCGGTCGCGACCCTGGCGCCAGCGCTCACCACCGTGGTTCTCCACTGCTCGGACCTCGGGCGCTCGACCCAGTTCTACCGTGACCAGATGGGCTTTCCGGTGGGCGCCGACACCACGCGCGGCGTCGAGCTCGATCTCGGTGAGACCGTGCTCCTGCTGATGCCGCGCGCCCATCGCCCCGACACGCCGCGCCACGCGGAGCAGAAGATCGCGTGCGTGCTCGACGTCGAGGATCTCGAGGAATGGCTCGGCGATGCGGAGGACCGCGGGCTCGACGTGCGGAACGCGCCCCAGGAGACCGAGTTCGGGACGTTCGTCGAGATCGCCGACCCCGAGGGGCACTACATCGTCGTTCGCGAGCGGCCGGCCGTGCTCCCGGCGCCGGGAGCGGTGGCCGAGCAGTTCGAGGACGACGCCGTGCCGGTGCGTAGCGCGATCCGGAAATCCGTGAAGAAGCGCTCCAAGGCGGTGAGCCGCGTGGTGTCGCGCCCCGAATACCACGCGCGCCGCCAGCAGACCCGGTCGCGCACGGTCGCGCGCAAGAAGGCGACGGCGAAGCGCACCGCGTCCAAGCGCGGATCCGGCCCGGCGGGCAGCCGCGCCGAGCCGCACACGCTTTCGGATGCCGCGCGGGCGCGGACCAAGCCCGCGATCGGCCGCGCGAAGAAGGCTGTCGCACGGAACATGGGGAGCAAGAAGCGAGCGGTCGCGCGGAAGAGCCGCAGCGTGCCCATCAAGGACAAGGCGGCGCGCCGCACGACGAAGCGAACGGGGACCCGCGGTCGACGCTGACGCATGAGGGGCCGGCAGAAGCGGACCCCGAACCCGCCCGGCGTTCCCGGGCCCGCGGCCCCCGCGGTTCCACCGCTCCCGCTCACTCACCCCGCCACGATCCTGGTCTTGGCTGTCGCGATGGCCGGCATCGTGGCGTCGGTGAGCTTCCAGATCATCGACACCGATTTCTGGCAGCACCTCCTGGTCGGCAAGGCGATCTGGCAGATGGGGCGCGTCCCGCAGGAACACCTGTGGACCTATCCCTATTACGGGATGCACGAGGTGCTGTGGTCGTGGGCATTCCGCGCGGTGATCTGGCCGATCTACGAAGCCGGCGGCATCCCGGCGCTCTTCGGCTGGCGCTGGCTCACCACGCTCGCGGTATTCGGCCTCTCGTGGGCGACCGCGCGCAAGATGGGGGCGCGCGGGCTCACGCCGCTCGTGGTGATCGTGTGGTGCTCGCTCGTCTACCGCCACCGCTCGCAGGTCCGGCCCGAGACGCTGGCCGCGGTGCTGTGCGCGCTCGGCATCTTCATCCTCGAGCTCAGACGCCCGCGCCCCCATGGCGGGAACGGGCCCGATCTCACGTGGCTGTTCGTGCCGGTCGCGTGGATCTACATCAACGTGCACATCTCCTATTTCCTGCTGTTCCTTCTGATCGCGTTCCACGCCGCGGACGAGCTGCCGGATCTGGGCTGGGATCCGCGCGCACAGGGGAGGCTCAGGAAGCTCGGGCTCGTCGCTGCCGCCGCCCTCGCGGCCTCGTTCCTGAACCCCTTCGGCTGGCGTGCCGTGTGGCAGCCGTTCGACTACGCGCTGAACATGAGCCACGAGCCGATGTTCCGCGGGATCGGCGAGCTGCAGCCGCTCGGCTGGCTCAACAACCAGCGGAACGGCGTGTTCCTGATGCTCGCGCTGTGGCCCGTCCTCCTGGTCTGGCGGGCGCGGCGTCACGGGCTCGATCGCGTCGAGCTGATGATGTGTGCGTTCTTCTCCGCCTACATGATCAGCTCGCAGCGCTTCTTCGGGAGCTACGCGCTGGCGGCCGCGCCCTACCTCGCGCGCGATCTCGATGAATGGGTGCGGACGCGGCGCTGGCCGGGCTGGACCGAGCCGGCGTGGAACCGTGCCGCGCTGGCGGCGCTCGCGTGCGTCGCAGTGGGCGCCGCGGAATGGACGCGCTGGGACCGGCCACTCACGATCTCGGTGGACATGAAGCGTTTCCCGGTCCAGGCCCACGACTTCATGGAGCAGCACGGGGTGCGCGGCCACGGCTTCAGCCAGACGCTGGTGGCCGGCTACACGCTGTGGCGCTTCTGGCCCGACACCACGCGGCTGCCGTTCATGGACATCCATCAGACCGGCACCGAGCGCGACCGCACGCTCTACACCGTGGCGTTCAGCCGTCCGGACGGCTTCCATCAGCTCGACGCGCTCCACCATTTCGACTACGTGGTGCTCGATCCCTACCTCGCGTACATCCTGATCGACGCCGTGGAGTCGGACAGCGCATGGTCCACGGTGTTCGTGGACGATTCGGGCGTCCTCATGGTGCGGCGCGCGTCGTTCCCGGCGCTCGCGGACACCTTCGGCTACCGGCTGATCGGAGCGGGGAAGGCGCGCATGGTGGCGCTCGATCATGCGTGGCAATCCGATTCACTCCTGCGCCGGCGCTCGCGCCGGGAGCTGGAGCGCATGGCGCGCTCGTCCCCGCTCAATGCGACGGCCCACAGCGCGCTCGCCCAGCTCGCGATCAAGGAGCGGCGCTTCAGCGATGCGCGCGTGCACCTGGAGCATGCGCTGACGGTCGATCCGCGCACGCCGCTCGCCCACTTCCGGCTCGCGCAGCTCGCGATTGCCGAGGGGAAACCGCTCGCTGCGATCGACCATTTCGAGACCGAGCGCCGGATCGGCGGCGAGGTTCCGGGTCTCGAGCTGGGACTTGGGCTAGCGTGGCAGCTCGCCGGCGACGCGATCACCGCGCGGGGCCACTTCGAGCGCGAGATCCGACATCACCCTGAGAGCCCCGAAGCACGCGCCGCCGAGGCGGCGATGTCGCGCACCGTCCCATGACCGAGGAGGTTCGATGGCGATCCTGCTGATCCTCAAGATCTCGGTGGCTGCGCTCATCTTCGCGATCGGGGTGGGAGCCACGCACGAGGATCTCCTCTACCTGTGGCGGCGGCCGGCTCAACTCATGCGTGCGCTGCTCGCGATGTACGTGGTCGTGCCGCTCGGGGCGCTCCTGATGGTGAGCCTGCTGCCGCTCACTCTGCCCGTCGAGACGGCGATCGTGGTGCTGGCCATCTCGGCCGGCGCACCGCTGCTCCCGCGCAAGGTGATGAAGCTCGGTCGCGCCCACTACGTCCTGAGCCTGGTCGTGACCACCTCGCTGCTGGCGATCATCGTGGTGCCTGCCTGGCTGATGGTGATCGGCCCGTGGCTCGGAATCGAGAAGGTGGTGGAGCCGCGCGTGGTGGCGCTGTCGATCGGGAAGGGATTCCTCCTGCCGCTGATCGCCGGCATGCTGGTGCGCCCGCTGCTGCGGGGTGCGGCGGATCGGGTTTCCGAGGTGATGCTGGCCGTAGCCGGAATCGCACTGGCGCTGGCCACGGTGGTGCGGCTGTGGCTGAACCCGCAGCTCGTCCTCCAGATGGGCTGGGTCGCGCTGCTGGCCCTGACGGGATTGAGCCTGCTGTCGCTGGCGGTGGGATACCTGCTCGGCGGCCCGGATCCTCTCGACCGCACGGCGCTCGCCGTGTCGTGCACCACGCGCAACGTCGGCGTCGCGATCCTGGCGTCCTCGGTAACGCCCGGACCCCAGACCGTGACGATGGTGCTGACGTACCTGGTCGCCGCCTCGGTGGTGTCGCTGCTCTATCTGAGGTTGCGCCGTCCGGCGCCGGGCTAGGGAGCGCGGTTCAGCACGAACGCGAGATCCGAGCCCTGGTAGCGCACGATCCCGACGATCGCCCCCGACGCCAGGTGGCCGCGGAACTCCCACACCGATCCCGGTCCGGACAGCGTGAAGACCACCTGGCGCCCGGAGACGTCGACGCTGTCTGCCGCGAGGTCCCGCGCGCCGAGACTGCTCGCCGTGATGCGGGCGGTCCAGACGCGTTCCGTGCGCGTCAACGTGACCGACATCGGGATGCGCTGATAGCCCTGCGACACGACACCGTTCCACGTCCCCGACGGGTCTGGCCCGTCACGGGCCAGCACGAGCGTCGTGTCCAGCACCGGGTCGCGGCGTGCCTGCCACTGGGCGAACCGCGGCTCGACTGCGACGTGGGGCTCGATGCCGTCCCGCGTATCGCGTGGGTCGCTCATCTGCCAGTAGAGCGTGGAAGCACGCACCGTCAGTCCGGATCCGGGGAGCCGGACGCGGCGTGAGTCGCCGTAACCGTTGGGCCGCGCCCCCGATTCCTCGCCCACGATGATCGCCGGGCTCAGCTTCTCGAGGTCCGTGAGTAGCATCATCGCGGCCGAGAATGTGCCGCGATCGGCCAGCACGAACAGGGTCCCGGGCTTCCGCAGCGTGGGCGAGGAGAGGATCCCGCGCATCAGTGGACGGTTGAGGAACCCGTTTCCGCCCACGTTGCCGCGGAGATCGAGAACCAGTCGGTCGGCGCCGTCCTGGCCCAGCGCTTCGAACAGCCGGTCCGAGAATTCGGCCACCGTCTGGTCGCTGTCGTCGACCACCTCGCGGTACCGCGCGTAGAGCACGGAGGTTCCGGCGACCCTCTGAAACCAGTGCCGGCGCTCTGGCTGGCGATCCACCAGCGGCAGGTCGCCCGCGTCGCGCGCCTCCAGCCACTCGGTGGCAGCGCCAGGAGCGACCGCCGTCAGCTCGGCTTCGCGCTTCCTGCCATCCGCCCCCACGACGACCAGGCGCACGCGGCCGGCGTCCTCGATCACGCCACGCGCACGGAGGATCTCCGGCACCACGAGATGAATGGGCAGGAGATTCCGGACCTGCTGCTGGTTGTCGCGCTGGACGGTGGGCTCCATCGCCGCGATCGCCTGCTCGAGGCTGCGCGTTCCGATACCAACCACTCGTCCTCCCAAGAGCTCCCGGTGGGCACGGTCGGTGCGAACCACGAACAGGCCGTCGGAGAAGAATCGCAGGCGGACCGGGAGATGATGGAATACCAGGCCCGGCACGAGTGGGGGAGCAGTCGTCGTGTGGCCGGTGAAGAACCCGGCCGTAGTATCGAAGGGAAGGGTGAGCCGCGTGTGGCCGTCACCCACCCGCGCGATGATCCGGGCCAGCTCGACCGTGATGTCCGCATGGTCGAGCTCCGCCACGCGTCCGCTCAGCCGCTCGATCTCGGCCCGGAAGGAATCGCGCGGCAGGGTGTGAAAGAGGTTGGAGTGGACCTTGGGCAGGGTGTCGGCCAGGAAAGTCAGATCGGCCCGCCATTTCCCGGCCCACTCCGGCGAAACGGCGAGGGCGCCCGGCGAAATGGCCATGCACAGGACGGCGGAGGCCACGAATGGCAGGGAGAGGGGCATGATGGTCTTAACGCGGGGACCCGTCCGAATGTTTCAACCGGTCACGAGCGTCCGCGGCTGAAACGTTCCTCGAGCTCCTCGAGGGTGCGCGGCCAGTCCTCGTGCAGCAGGCGCGACAGCGCGCGGTCCGCGAGCAGCTTCCCGCCGGTCTGGCAGGTCGGGCAGTAGTTGGTCTCGTTCTCGGCGTGGACGATGCGCTGCACCTTCGTCCCGCACACCGGGCAGGGCTGGCGGTGTTTGCCGTGCACCGCCATTTCCGGACGGAAGGCGGTGACGTGTTCCGGGAACTTGTCGCCGGTCTCGTTCCGCAGCCGCTCGGTCCACTCCTCGAGCACGGTCCGGGCGGCTGCGTGGAGCTGCGCCCACTCTTCGTCCTTCAACTGCGACGAGCGGCGCATCGGCGAGAGACGCGCGCGGTGGAGGATCTCGTCCGAGTACGCGTTGCCGATCCCGGCGAGGAATCGCGGGTCGGTCAGCGCGCGCTTGAGCGTGTGGTCCTCGCGGGTGAGGGCCGCGCGGAACTCAGGCAGAGTTGCGGAGAGTGGCTCGATGCCCCCGGCATCCAGCCCGTGCAGGCCCGGCTCGCCGCGCACCACGTGCAGCGAGGCCCGATGCTTCGTGCCCGCCTCGGTCAGCGAGAGTGTTCCGGTCGAGAACTCGAAGCGCGCGAGTCCGCGCACCGCGGTACCCTTCGCGCCGGCATCCTTCCAGCGCATCCGGCCCGCGATCATCAGGTGGATCACGAGGAAGAGCCCGCCTTCGAGCTCGATCGCGATGCGTTTTCCCACGCGCCGCACGCCGCGCACCTTGCGCCCCGCGGCCTCGCTGACCGGCGGGTCCACCGTGCGCAGCAGGTTCGGGCTCGCGATCTCGACGCGCTTGAGCTCGGCGCCGCGGAGCCGGCGCTCGAGGTGCTCGACGTAGACGGTGACGTCCGGAAGCTCGGGCATGCGGGCGAGGCTATACCCGACCCGCAGCGGTTGTCAGCGGATCGCGACTCCGAAGCGCAGCACGGTGCCGCCCCACGTCGCGCCGTCCGGTGAAACGGCGCCGCCGGATCCCGGCTCACCACCCGGCGCTCCGCCGCCCGCGGCGGGGGAGGCCGCGTCGCGACGCAGCACGAGCGGCGCCCACTGGATCGCCTCGAGACGCCACGCGAGCCCGAGCAGCTCGGTGCGCGCCGCCACGCGCAATCCGGCGAGCCACGCCGAGCGCACGTCGAGCTCGCCGTGACGCACGTTTTCGCGCCCCAGGCCCATCACCGGCGCGAGCCACGATTCGTAGGAGACGTCGGGGCGGATCCACCACGCCGCGAGGCCGGCTTCGAGGCCCGTGCGCGGGCGCGCGTCCAGCGCGAGACCGGCGTGCGTGAGGGAGGCGCTGGACCGCACCACCTGCCGCGAGCCCGCCATCGCCGCGAGCCCGTCGAACGCCCACAGGCGAAGCGTGCCGTCGGGTGCTCCGCTCCAGCGTCCGGACCACAGCCGCACACCGACCGGCGAGTGCCGCGACGAGAGGCCGAGCGCGACACGCGAGCTCGAGAGCGGCGTGGTGACGCGCGCGTAAGGAACGCCGCCCTGCAGGAGCTCGAAGCGCTCGTGGCCGGCGCCGTGCTCGAACTCCAGTGTCCAGTCGACGCCGCCGGCCGGCAGGAATGCCGCCATACGCTGCTCGCGCCACGCGAGCGGGTGCGCGAAGGTGGCGGAGGGGTCCGCCCCGCGATCGAGGGATTCGAGTGCGAGGTTCCAGCGGGCGCGCCCGCGGCTGCCCTCGAGGCGCCAGCCGAGACGGCGGTCCGCCCACGATCCCTGGCCTTCGCCGACCGCGTCGCCATACATCACCCGGATGCCGCCGCGATGCGACTCGCTCGCCGCGCGCCATTCGGTGCGCCAGCCGGGCGCGAGCTTCCATTCGAACGCCGCGGCGCCATCCGCGACACCGGAGGTGCCGATTCCCGCCGCGACGCCCAGATGATGCCGGCTGCCGGAGTGTGCGATCCCGGCCGTGATTCGGTGCTCGCCGGGGATCTCCGTGCGGGCGATCAGCGGACCGTTACTGCCGTCCATGTCGAGCCGTTCGCCTTCCACCTCGGCCGCCGCGCTCCACGAACCGCGACGACCGCCCACGTGAAGCATCTCGCGTCCCAGCTCGAGACGTTCGCCGCCCGGGCCGCGATAGAGCGGAGCCCATTCGACGTCGAGCGCCCCGCCATGAGGGCGAGCCAGCGCCGCGAACGGATCGTCCAGCAGGCGCGGCGGCGGGGGCGAGTACCAGGCGATGGCATCGAGCAGCGGCGCTACGGGATCCGCCATGCCGGTGCCGGCAGTGGCAGCGATCACGACGAACGCGATTGCCGCCGCGCGCCCGCCACGAAGCAGGTTCACGATCCCACCCGGAGTAGGGCGGGCGGACTCGCGTCCGCCCGCCAGGTGATTACCAGCGAATCCGCGCCGCGATCGGCGTCGGCGGACCCAGGAGCTGCTGCCACTTCGTATTGGTCATGTTCGGGAAGATCAGGTTCATGGTCGGATCCGGGAGGGTGATCGGATCGTCCACCACCGGCTCACCGTTCACGAACGTATGGTTCGGCAGTTTCGTCTTGAGATCGGTGATGACGTTGGTGAAGAACTTGCTGAGATCGATGTCGATCTGGGAGTCCCCGCCCTGGTAGTCCGTCACCGGGACCGAGATCGACCCGTTGAGCGACGCCGTCAGGTCGTCCACGCCCTGCATGGTCTCGGCGAAGTCGGGTCCGTTGAGCGCCTCGGCCGGGATCGCGTCGTCGGCCTGGTCGTCGGTTTCCGCGGCGATGCTGGCCGCCGCCGCGTCGAGCCGGCTGTTCACCAACAGCAGGTTGGAACGCGCGCTCGCGAGCTGAAGCGCGCCATCCGTGTGCAGCGTTCCGAAGTCGGTGCCGGAGGTGAGCAGCGACTCGGCGTTCGCGGGTTCCGCCTCGGCGCCGTCGAAGTCGTACGCGACCACCATGCCGAGCCAGCCCTGCAGCCCCTTCAGCGCCGCGTCGAGCATCAGGATGTCACCATGGTCGATCTCGATCGGATCGGGCTCGCCGGTCATCGCCGGCGTGAGGACGATGTTCAGATCTGGGAAGGCTTCGAGCTGATTGATGCGCGCCTCCGCGAACAGGAGTCGCGGCATCAGCTTGAGCTTGATCGCCTGCTGGATGTCGGAGATCAGGATCGGATCCTCGGCCGTCATGCGGAACATGCCCATCACGGCGCGGCCGCCGGCCTCGGGATCGAGCCGCAGTCCGTTCATCGCGGCGAGCAACACGGCGCGCCCGTCACGCGGCTTCGCCGAGGTCGCGATCGGAGCGCGCATCGCGCGCGGCGCGCGGCCCTGCACGAAGTCGATGATGCCGGCGACCTCGGGATCGAGCTGCAGGACGTAGACCTCGGTGACGGCGGCGCCGAAATTGGCCTCCCGGTTGTTGGGGTCGAGCGCGAGCGCGGCGCGGTAGTGCGCGTTGGCGGCGGCGTAGTCGCCGGCGGCGAGCGCCTGGTTGCCGGCTGCCACCTCGGCGACGGCACCGCCGGGATTCGGGGCGGCGGGGTTGTCGCCGTCGGAGCCGCAGCCGGGGAGCGAGGTCATGGCGGCGAGGGCGACCAGCGAAAGGGCGAGACAGAGTCGTGCGAAACTCGACTTCATGAAACCACCTCCATGGGGAAAAGCGGCGAGCGCGGGGGCGCGAAGGGCTCGAGCCGGCGGCACCGTCGCAGGGTATCACCGAGTCTTGCGATCGGGGCCTGCTTTGTTGAGGGCGTGATGCCGGGAGGGTGGTAGGATTCCGCCGCGGCGCGAGCTGCCGCACCTCCAGTTTGTCTCCCGAACATCACCCTCGCGGAGGAACCAGCCATGCTCACGCCGGCACCGCCCCCCGGGCGCCGCGCTCACGTTGGCGGCTTCATGCTTGCGATGCTGCTCTCCTGCAATGCACTTCCCGCGCCGGTTCGCGCGGCCGCCGTTCCGATCTGGACCGACGAATTCGTGCCCGCCCCCGGCGATATCAACTTCGGGAACGGGTCGCTGCGGGTCTCGACGACCGATCAACCCCACATCGCCTTCTACAAGGACTCCTCGGGAACCCGGACGCTGGTCTATGCCTACCGCGTCGCCCAGGGCCAGTGGCACGTCGAGTACGTGCTCACCACGTCCGATCTCGCGGGCTCGAATCCGCCTCATCCCGGACCGTGGCTCGGTCTCGACGAAGACCTCGACACGCCGACCATCGTCTACTCGAGGCAAACCGGCAGCGGAAACTGGGGGGTCTGGCGTGCTGTGAAGTCGGGAACGTCGTGGGCCCATCAGCTGCTCGACGTCATCTATCCGCCCATCCAGTTCGACGCGACCACCGCCCTTTCCGTGACGCACTGGTTCTCGCTCCACCAGGGGACGGTGTCCGACACCCTGCATCATTCGAGTCTGGGCGTGTCACCGCACCAGTGCAGCGTGCTGATCTCGCCGGGCAGCAACGTGCTCGACCCGCGCTGGATGGCGGGCGCCACAACCGAGGCCGGCGCGCCCATGGCATTCGCCCTGAGCGACAACGATCCTTTCTTCGGTACCAGCTCGGTCCGCATGTACTCCCATCCCAACGGCGGCCTCACGTTGGAGGCGGCGTTTCGCAGCTCGCCCGCAACCCCGCCTTACCTCACCACACCGATCTCGGCATCGCAGAACCCATTCAACGGAACGTCGATCTCGGGCGGACCCACCGCCGTGCTGGAGGGCGGCGGCGGCTCCTGGACGTGGAACGCCGACAACGACCATCCCGTGCTCGCGCGCGGCCCCTTCGGCGAGACGCAGGATCTGTCGTACGTGGACTTCTCGCCGGTCATCTATTCGTACGTCTTCGCGGGCTCCGACTACAGCACCGTGCTCACCGCGGCCGACTTCTTCCAGACCTGGGCTTTCAGCATCGAGGGGCCGGTCTCAGGTGCCGTCGGCGTCCCGTCGTTCTCGGCGAACGGGCGGCTGAGCACGCTGCTCACCGCGGTCGAGGACTTCCCGTCGTCGCGCAGGATCCGGTTCCGCGGCTATGGAGCCGGTGTCGCCGACGTGGGGGGCACGCCCGCGAGTCCGGTCGCGGTCGCGCTGCGCGCCTGGCCGCAGCCCGCGCGCGCGGGCGGCGATCTGTGGTTCGCCGGCTTCCGTGAGGATGGGCGGGCCGAGGTGGAGCTCTACGACGTGAGCGGCCGCCGGATCGCCGTGCTGCCGGGCACGGTGCAGGGCGGGCGGATGCACGCGCAGACGCCGCGCCTGGGGGCCGGCGTCTACTTCGCACGCAGTGGAACGCTGAAAGGGAGCCGCGTGGTGATCGCGGAGTAGCCGCCGGACGGGCGGGATCGTGTAGGTTCCTCGCCCGTGAGCAATCTCATTCTTTTCGAAGTCCGCGACCACGTCGCCACCATCACCCTCGACCGGCCGGCGAAGCTCAACTCGTTCGCCGACGACATGCGCGAGCAGCTGATCACCGCACTCGATCAGGTCGCGCGCGACCCCGACGCGAGGGTGCTGGTGGTCACCGGCGCCGGCCGCGCGTTCTCGGCGGGCGGCGATGTGCAGCACATGGTGGCGCTGAAGGAACGCAACGCCGGATTCGACGAGATGCTGCCGCTGCTCGAAGCCGGCCGCCGCATCGTCACCCGGCTCCACGAGCTGCCGATCCCGACCATTGCGGCGGTGAACGGCGTCGCCGCCGGCGCCGGCGCCAATCTCGCGCTGGCGTGCGATCTCCGCCTGGCCTCCGACCAGGCGAGCTTCGGCGAGACGTTCGTCAGGATCGGGCTCCATCCGGACTGGGGCGGCACGTATTTCCTGCCGCGCCTCGTGGGCGCCGCACGCGCGCTCGAGCTGTGCTGGCTGGGCGACGTGATCGACGCCGCCGAGGCGCTGCGCATCGGACTCGTGAACCGCGTGATCCCGGCGGCCGAGTTCGCGCGCGAGGTGAGCGCGTACGCCGCGCGCCTCGCGGCCGCACCCGCGACCAGCGTGCGCGAGATCAAGCGCACGATCCGGGCCTCGGAGCAGCGCACGCTCGCCGCGTGCCTGGATGGCGAGACCGCGGCTCAGGAGTTGTGCTGGGCGTCGCCGGACATCGCCGAGGGACTCCGGGCCTTCGTCGAAAAGCGCACGGCCCGTTTCGGAGCCGGATCCGCCCCGTCCGGGGCCTTGGGCCACCGCTTCGAGTGATGGGGCGGCGGCGCTCCGCCGCCCGATTGCCGCGCCCGGCGCTCCCTCCGCAGAGGAGTATTGACCCGGCGCGCCTTCTCCCGGACCATCCGCACGTTTTCACCCTGCCCCCTGGAATCCTTCGCGGAGGACGACCATGTCCGAATACGTCGTGGACGGGCGGCTCACGCGGCGCCAGTTCATCAAAGCCGGCGCCGCCCTCGGCGCCGGCGCGATGGCGGGATCGCTGATGTGGGACTCGCTATGGGACCGCCGTGCGATCGCCGGCGCTGCAGACGAAATGCCCAAGATCACCGATTTCATCACCCGTGAGCAGGCGAGCGAGCTGCTGAAGCTGGCGCTGACGCGCGGCGGCGACTTCGCCGAGGTCTACGCCGAGTACACGATGCAGACCTCGCTCGGCATCGACCAGGGCAAGCTCGCGACGGTCGAATACGGCGTGCTCTCGGGAGTCGGCATCCGCGTGCTGGCCGGCGACCAGGTCGGCTACGCCTACGCCGACGACTACGACATGGCGAACCTGCGCCACGCGGCGCAGGTGGCGGCGGCGATCGCCACCTCCGGCAAGGGCGGGACGCCGAAGGCGTTCGGAGTGAGCGCGGCGAAGCCGCCGTTCACGCTCGTCTCACCGGCGCCGCTCGCGCTCTCCGAGGAGAAGAAGATCGCGCTGATCCGCAGCGCCGACGCCGCCGCGCGCGGCGTCGACCCGCGCATCACGCAGGTGACCGCCACCTGGGCCGATGCCGCGAAGCGCATCCTGGTGGCGAACAGCGACGGCGTGTTCGAGACCGATGACCAGTTCCTGTCGCGGCTCACCGTGCAGTCGCTCGCGACCGACACCGGCAAGCGCAACAACGGCGTGGGCAGCATGGGCGGCAACGTCGACGACTCGTACTACACGACGGCGGCGGTCGAGGAGTGCTCACGCGGTGCTTCGAAGACCGCGGTGACGCTGCTCTCGGCGGTCGATCCCAAGGCGGGCACCTATCCGGTGGTGATCGGTCCGGGCTGGGGTGGGGTGCTGGTGCACGAGTGCTTCGGCCACAGCCTCGAGGGCGACGGCATCCGGCGCAAGACCTCGATCCGCGCCTCGCAGCTCGGCCAGCAGGTGGCGGCCAAGGGCGTGGACATCTTCGACGACGGCACCGTTCCGAACGGGCGCGGCTCGTTCAAGGTGGACGACGAAGGCACGTCGTCGCGGAAGAACCAGGTGGTGAAGGACGGCGTGCTGGTCGGCTACCTGTGGGACCGGCTGAATCTGAAGTACGCCGACGCCGCGCTCACGAAGGGCGCGTCGCTCACCGGCAACGCCCGGCGCCAGAGCTACCGCGACTTCCCGATCCCGCGCATGACCAACACGTTCCTCGCGAACGGCACGCGCGATCCGAAGGAGATCATCGGCGAGGTCCAGGACGGTATCTACTGCGCCGACATGCAGGGCGGCTCGGTGAACCCGGCGGACGGCACGTTCAGCTTCGCGTGCACGCTGTCCTACAAGATCGAGAAGGGCCAGCTCACCTCTCCGATCAAGAACGTCACGCTGTCCGGCAACGGCGCCGACGCCATGAAGCAGATCGACGCCCTCGGCAACGATCTCACCATGGAGCGCGGCCGCGGGAGCTGCGGCAAGGCCGGCCAGTTCAAGCCGGTCGGCGTGGGTCAACCGACGGTCCGCTTCACGGGCTTCACCGTGGGCGGATCGAAGACGTCCTGAGAGGAGGAACGACATGGCCACGAAATCGAAGGACGTCGCGAAGCAGACGCTCGGGCTCGCCACCCAGGCGGGCGCCGCGGAGGCGGAGGCGTTCCTCCAGACCAACCGCGAGATGAACATCAACGTGCGGGACGGGCGGGTGGAGTCGGTGAAGGAAGCCGACAGCCGCGGACTCGGGCTGCGCGTGATGGTGGATGGCCGCATGGCGCTGGTCTACACCTCGGACTTCCGTCCCTCGGCGCTCGAGAGTCTCGCGCAGCGCGCGGTCGCGCTCGCGAAGAACTCCGAGCCCGATCCCGCGAACGCGTTCGCGTCGCCGAGCGCCGCCCCGCCGCCCCCGCTCGATCTCTACGATCCGGCGGTGGCCAAGCTCACGCCCGACGCGCTGATCGCGCGGGCGATCGAGGCCGAGAAGGTGGCGCGTGCCGCGGACAAGAAGGTCACGGCGACCCAGTTCGCCGGGGCCGGCCGGTCCGACGGTGAAACCTGGATCGTGAACACGAAAGGCGTCGAGTGGGGCTTCCCGGAGACCGCGGTGTTCAACTTCGTCGGGGTGCTGGCCGCCGACGAGGGCGGCAAGCAGCGCGGCGGCAACGAGGGCAGCTCGCAGCGCTACCTCGCAGACCTCACGAGCACCGAGGAGATCGGCAAGGAGGCGGCGAAGCGGGCCGCCCGCATGGTGGGGGCCAAGAAGGCGCCCACGCAGAAGCTGCCCGTCGTGATGCACCGCGACGTCGTGGGCGGCTGGCTCAACAACATGTTCAACGCGTTCTCGGGCGAGCAGGTGTTCAAGAAGGCCTCGTATTTGAGTGACAAGCTAGGCCAATCGGTGGCGTCGTCGCTCATCACGATCGTCGACGATCCGTTCCGGAAACGCGCGCTCGGTGGCGCTCCCTGCGACGACGAAGGCGTGCCCGCACAGAAGATCGTGCTGCTCGACAAGGGCGTGGTGAAGACGTTCGTCTACAACATGAAATGGGCGACCAAGGCGGGTGCGAAGAGCACCGGCCACGCCGCGCGCGGCTACAACTCGATGCCGGGGATCGGATCCCACAGCGTCTACATCGAGAACGGCACGACCCCGGTGGACGACCTCATCAAGGGGCTCGATGCCGGCTTCTATCTCACCACGACCGGCGCCTTCGGCTACGACCCCGCGACCGGCGGATGGTCGTACCAGGCCTCGGGACTGATGATCGAGAAGGGAGCGCTCTCGTATCCCGTCACCGACATCTCACTGGCCTCCGACACACTCACCATGCTCAAGAACGTGCAGAAGGTCGGCAACGATCTCGTGTTCGACGGCGGCACCAACGCCCCGTCACTCCTGATCTCAGAGATGGCACTCTCGGGGACGTAGCATCAGGGAGAAACGAACCGGAGCCGGCGTTCCGTCGCGGACGCCGGCTCCTTCGTATTGCCCGCTACGGCGTGGGGATCGTGATCGTCACTTCGGCCTGGTATTCGTTGCCCACGCCGACGCGGTAGGAATACGACTGGCCGATCTGGACCGAGGGATCCTCGACGACCAGTAGGCCGGCGACCGCCTTCAGGCGCAGCAGCGGCTTCCAGGGATTCGACTGGTAGCGGCGCTCGATCTTGAACACGCGGCCGTCGTCGCCCTGCACCCGCCATGTGATGCGGGCGAGGGTCGGTGCCAGGTCGGTGTCCTCGAGGGTCACGGTGGGAGGCGTGTTCGTGAACGGCTTCGTGACCCCGCTCTCGTCCTTCGAGCAGGCCGTGATCGCGAGGAGCGTCAGGATCGACAGCAGGCGGAGCATGGCGGGCCGGGGGCGATTGTAGCCGGGCGCTTCAGGCGGATTGTCACGCGGCCAAGCGATTGGCGGGCAGGAGCCTGGGTGGCGGGCGCCCTGCTTCGAGGGTGAAAAGACCCGCAGCGGCGGCCGATAACGCCCCCATGCGACCCCCACTGCCCGCTCTGATCGCGGCGTGCCTGCTGCTGCCGGTGCCGGCGCTCGCCAACATCTACACGGTGACGAACAACAACGACAGCGGCGCTGGCTCGCTGCGCACGGCGATCACGAACGCCAACGGCTCGGCCGGCCTCGACACGGTCCGCTTCAACATCGGCGGCGGCGGGCTTTGGACGCTGGCAGTCGGCCCCGGCGGACTCCCCGACGTCACCGATCCACTGTTCCTCGACGGCTGGTCACAGCCCGGGTTCTCGGGCACCCCGCTCATCCAGCTCAACGGTGCAGGTGCGAGCGGCTCGACCGCGGGGATCAACCTGCGCACCAGCAATTGCACGGTGCGCGGGTTCATCATCCACAGCTTCCCCGACGAGGGCATCGAGATGGACGGCATCCTGGCCGCCGGCGACGCCGACAACAACGTGATCACCGGCAACTGGGTCGGCGTCGATGCGGCCGGCGTGTCGCGCCCCAATGCGGACAACGGAATCCTGGTGACGGAGAACGCCGACGGCAACCAGATCGGCGGCACCGGGCCCAACGACGGCAACATCATCGCGAGCAGCGGGGGCGACGGCCTGCTGATCCGCCTCAACAGCAACAACAACCTGGTCTACGGCAACTTCATCGGTGTGCTCGCCGACGGCGTGACCGCGCGTGGCAACACGCGGTTCGGCATCGAGCTGCTCACCGACAACGACAACAACTTCATCGGCGGAACCCTCGCCACCCAGACCAACGTCATCGCGCACAACACGCTCGACGGCGTCGCCCTGTCGGCCGACTGCAGCTCGGTCCTGATCCAGAACAACCGCATTTTCTCCAATACCGGCATCGGCATCGACCTCAACGACGACGGCGTCAGCGCCAACGACGCGGGCGACGCCGACGCCGGCGCGAACAACCGGCTCAACTTTCCGGTGATCTACCGGGCCACGATCCTGGGCGCGATCCTGACCGTGGCGGGCGAAGGGCGGCCGGGCGCGGTGGTCGAGTTCTTCCAGGCGGACGCCGCTGCCGGGAATGGTGAAGGGCAGACCTTCGTCGGCCGCGGCACGGTCAGCGGGGCGACCCCCGGAACGGTGGACGCGACGGCGCGTCAGTTCACGTTCACGTTCGCCCTCGGCACGGTGGTGGTGGGCACACCGCTCACGGGCACGGCGACCGACGGCACGAACAACACGTCGGAATTCGGCGCCAACGTCCCCGCGACGCGCTTCGCGGTCACGACCACGTCCGACGTTCTGGACGGAACGATCACCTCGCTCGCGGCACTCGTGACAAACCCCGGGGCGGACGGCGAGTGGTCCCTGCGCGAGGCGATCACCGCCTGCAACAACACCGCCGGGACCGATTCGATCCTGTTCCGCATCTCGGCCCCGCTCGTCGGCGGCGTGCACACCATCACCCCGACCAGCGTGCTGCCGACGGTGTCTACCGTCATTCACATCGACGGCACGACCGAGCCCGACTTCGCCGGCACCCCGGTGGTCGAGCTGAACGGCACCTCGGCGGGCGCCGCCGCGGACGGCCTGCGCCTCGACGCGGGCTCCGACGGCAGCACGGTGCGCGGCCTGATCATCAACCGTTTCAACCGCAGCGGCGTGCGCATCGACGCGCCCGGCTGCGGGATCTACGGCAACCGGATCGGCACCGATCAGACCGGCACCGTGAACCGCGCGAACGGCCTGGCGGGCGTGATGTTCAACGGAGGGAATGCTGTGAATACCAAGGTCGGCGGCGTGGCGGCCGGGGCCGGCAACATCATCGCCTTCAACGGAACAGGCGTCGTCGCGCGTCCGGCGGCGGGCATCGGAAACAGCGTTGTCGGCAACTCGATCCGGTCCAACACCGGGATCGGCATCGATCTCCGGGACAACGGGGTCACCCCGAACGACGCGGGCGACGTGGACGGAGGCCCCAACGAAATGTTGAACTTTCCGGTGTTCGTGAGCGCCGGCGTCACGACCGGGCAGATCCTCGCCGAGTTCGATCTCGACGCTCCGGCCGCCTGGTACCGCATCGACTTCTATCGCAATCCCGGGGGCGCGGACCCCACCGGTTTCGGCGAAGGGCAGACGCCGGCCGCATCCTTCGTAATCAATCATGCGGGTGGCACGGTGCGCTACCTGAGGTCGTTTGCCGGCGTGGTGGGCGAGGTGCTCACGGCCACCACGACGGTATGCACCGACGGAGCAGCGTGCGCCGTCTTCGGCAGCACCTCCGAATTCGACGGTGCGTTCACGACGGTCCTGGGTCCACTCGGCATCGTGAAGCGCGCCTTCCTGCCGGGCGGCACGCCGATCACCACCGGGACCGCCATTCCGCGTGGCACCGACGTGGAATTCGTGCTGTACGTGAACAACCCGGGCGCCCTGGCGAACGACGTGTCGATGAGCGACCTGCTGCTTCCGGGGTTCGCGTACATCGGCGGCTCGCTCCGCTACAGCGCCACGACCCCGAACTGTCCGCCCAGCGGATGCTCGCCCGCCGAGGAGGCGGCGATCTACTCGTCGATCGCCACCGGCACCGCCGGCACCGAGGGGGTGGATGGCGACGTCGTCAGCTTCGGCGCCTCGACCGTCCGCATCGGCAACCAGGATGTGCCGAATGCGCAGCTCAACGTGCCCGCCGGCCGCGTGTGGGCTCTACGGTTTCGCGTGCGCATGCAGTAGACGGCGACCGGTCGCCGTGATCGCATCGAACGTCTCGTCGATGTCGGCCGGCGTCGTGCGCTGCGAGCAGACCGACATGCGGATCGCGACCCGGCCGCGGATGCGGGTCGTCATCACCAGCGCGAGCCCGCTCTTCGTGATCTCGTCGGCGATCTGCTGGTTGAGAGAATCCAGCAGCGCGCGGCCCTCGGGCTCGTCACGCGTTCCGGCCAGATCCGTCGGCAGGTACTGGAAGCAGTAGAGGTACATCACGGGGTCGTGGAGCGCGCGACAGTCGGGATGCCGCACCACCTTCTCGTGCAGGTATCGGACCAGGCCGCTGCTGCGGGCGAACCCCTCGCGCAGCCCGCGCGCCCCGTAGAAGCGCAGCGTCATCCACAGCTTGAGCGCACGGAACCCGCGCGACATCTCGGGGCCGTACTCGAGGAAGTCGAGCATGTCGGGCGCGTCGTGGATCCCGCGCAGGTAGGGCGCAGTGATCGAGAACGCGCGGCGCTGCCGCTCGGCATCGCGCACCAGCACCACGCCGCAGTCGTAGGGGACGCCGAGCCATTTGTGGGGGTCGAACGAGAGCGAATCGGCGCGCTCGATGCCGCTGAAGAGCGCGCGGCTCTCCGGGACCCCGGCCGCGAGCAGCCCGCACGCACCGTCGCCGTGGAGCCATACGCCGTGCTTCGCACAGATGTCGGCGATGGCGTCGAGCGGGTCCACCGCCCCCACGTTCACCGAGCCGAGCTGAGCGACCACGCAGAACGGGAGGTCGCCCCGCGCGCGATCCTCGGTCAGCATCCGATCGAGGGCCGCGGGATCCATCGTGAAGTCGGGCCGGTCCGGCACGCGGCGCACCGCTTCGCGCCCGAGGTTCATGAGGTCCGCGACCCGCGTGATCGAGACGTGCCCCTCGTGCTCCGACATGTAGACCAGGAACCGGCCGCGGCGCGCCGGATCCTGAAGTCCGCCCGGGGTGGTGTCGTAGGGCGCGACGTGGCGGAGCGCGGTGAGCATCGCGGTGAAGTTCGCCATCGTGCCGCCGGTGACGACGATGCCGCCGGTGTCGGACGGATACCCGATGAACTCCGCGATCCAGCGCAGGCACTGCCGCTCGATCTCGGTGGCCGCCGGCCCGAGCCGCCAGCCTCCGGCATTGGTGTTGGTGCACGCGGCGAGGCCGTCGGCGAACATCCCGATCATCGCGCCGGATCCGTTGACGTACGGGAAGTGGCGCGGCGACCCGACCGCAGTAAGCAGCGGCTCCACGCGCGTGCGCCAGAGATTCAGGATGGTCTCGGCAGGCTCGCCCTCCTCGGGCAGGCTGCCAGTGAAACCGGCGCGCACCTCGGCCGGCGTCACGTCGGGCATCACGCGGCGGCGCTCGAGGGCGGTGTGATACCCGGAGATCATCTCGACGAACTGCTCACCGGCGCGACGCAGGCCCTGAGGACCGAGGTCGCCGGGCTTCGGTGGAACCATGGGGTCTCCGGGGTTGGGGCTTCGCTCCCCGCAGACTAACGCTCAGAGCGGACGGGTGCCCAACAGGACGAAGGCGGCCCACGTGGAGGGGGCCGTGTGCCGCTCCTGCCGGGGCGTCGCGACCACCCCTCGCGCTTCCGAGCCCGCGACTGCGCCCGCGTTCCGACCACCCGCGACGAGCTCGAGCTTGGCCCCGCGCAGGGCGGCGGCGGGCGCCTCGCCGGCGGCGAGACGGGCGTAGAAGGCGTCCATGAACGCAGCAGTTGCGGCGTCGTCCACCTTCCAAAGGCTGACGACCAAGTTGCGCGCTCCGGCGAGCTGGAACGCACGCGCGAGTCCGATCAGGCCTTCGCCGCGTTCGAGTCGACCCTGTCCGGTCTCACATGCCGACAGCACGACGAGATCGAGGTCGAATCTCTGACCCATGACCTCGAAGGCCTGCACCATGCCGTCCTCCGTGGCTCCCGACCCCGCACTCGCCAGCACGATGCCCGAGAACTCGGGGTGCACCTCGTCGACGAACGCGTGCGCGGCGACGTGCAGCATCCGGGCGCGGCTGCCCTCTTCATAGAAGCGATGCTCGGTGGCTTCCTCTCCGACGAAAGTGCGCGCGTCGGGAAAACGCCGGGCGATTTGTTCGACTTCGGCACGAGCGTGGGGCAGCGCTCCCACCGGCACCGGTCCGCGGGAGGTCGCGGGCACTCCATCCGCGCCCGGAGTGACGGCTGCCGTGGACGGATCCCCGAACGCAACCAGCCCGGGTCCGGGCCCGGCCCGATCCACCGTCGCGCGCGGCGGGCCGAGCAGCAAGGTGACGGAGCCGGCGTAGACGATGGGACAGGTTTCGACCAGATACCGCTGCCGGCCCGACTTGTCTGTCGCGGGCAGGATCTCGAAAGGCAGGTGATGGAGGGCAGCATCGGGCACGATGTAGAGCGCCGCCGGAGGCTCCGCGTCGAAGCGTCCAGTAAGCATCAGTCGCTCCGCGAGCCGGGCCGCCCGCACGCTCGTCGCGTCACCGCCGCTGCCGCGCAAGTCCGCGCACACCGCCTCCACCTCGCGCGCCAGGGAGTCCTCCCCCCAGGGCAGCTCGTCGACCCGCAGCGAGCGCGAGGACACGTCGAAGATCAGCGACGCCCGGGTCCCCACCATGAACGCTATCACCCGGTCCCCCGGCCGAAGGGAACGCTGCAGGTCGGCCGGGCTGACCGCCGGCATGAGGCCCGCAGAACGGGCGAAGTCGGGCGCCTCACGCTGCACCCGACGCTGGAGCCGCTCCCATTCGGTCTTCAGGGAATCCACGCGGCGCTCGAGGCCGCCCTGTGCGCGCGAGCGCTCCGCGGCCGGTTGGGCGTAGAGGCCGAGCAGGCTGGCCTGAGCCGTGGCGAGGTCCGATTCGAGCCGTTCTACGCGCGCGGCGAGCGCCGCCGGCACATGGCGCGGTGTCGTCGTCCTGCGCGCCATGAAGAGCCGGCGCAGCTCCCGGGCGCGACTGCGCTCCAGTGTGGCGAAAGCACGGGCGGGGAGGGACGATGCGGCATAGGCGCGGGCCAGCACCACGTAGCCGTCGTGCCAGTGGGACTGGTACGCGCTGCGCTCCTGGCTGGCCTTGACCTCGGACTGAATGGTCTCGAACCAGGCCAGGCCCTGCTCCAGTGTCTCGGCCGACTCGCGCGGCCGCCCGGCCGCCAGCAGCGCCTCGCCCAGCGTGAGCCGCGCGTCGGCGATCCGGGGCGGAGTCCCGACCGCACGAGCGATCGCCATACCCCGCTCCAGCGTGGCGAGCGCCGGGCCGACCTCTCCGCCGCGCAGCAGGAGATCGCCTTTCAGCAGCAGCACCTGCTCGAGATGGGAGGAATCGGGCACCTCCGGCGCCGCGGCGAGGATGCTGTCGAGTGCGACGATTGCCTCACGCCTTCGTCCCAGCGCGTCGAGCGCCGCGGCCTCGTCGAGCACCAAGTGCCAGAGATCGCGCGGCTCGCGTTCGCGCGCGATGGCCTTCCCCGTCCGGGCGGCCACCAGCGCCTCCGCCGGCCGGTGGAGCAGGTTCAGGACCCGGGCCTGATCGGCGAGAAGGGTGCTCTCCTTCCCCGTCAATCCCGCCTCGCGGGCGAGTGCCAGGGCCTCGTCGGCGTTGCGCTGCGCTTCGGCCAGATCTCCCAGCTCGCGGTTGAGTCTCGACAGCTTGGACAGGGCACTGACCGTCGTGATCTTGATGTTCCGCTTCCTGCACAGGGCGAGCGCCTCTTCGAGCCGGCGCCGCGCCGCCTCGTAGTCGCCGAGCAACAGCTCGAGGTTGGCGAGGTTCACCATCGTCACCGGCGTGTTGTCCGTTTCGAGCCGCGCGTCCTTCATGACCTGAATTGCCTGCTGGAAGTGCGCGCGCGATTCGAGGTGCTGCCCGACATCCAGGTAGAGGACGGCGAGGTCGTTGTGGGATTTGCTGATCGCGCGCGGGTCACGCGTCGCGAAGGCGAGGCCCTGGGCGCGCTCGAGCGTCCGAAGTGCCCCGGTGTAGTCCTCCTCGCCCATCTGCACGAAGCCGAGTCCTCCGAGTGCGCTGAACGCCTGGAAGGTGTCGCGTTGGGCTTCGGCGAGCTCGAACGCCCTCTGGTAATGGCGGCCGGCCGCCGCGTGGTCGCCGGCGCGGTCCGACGTCAGCCCCAGGCCGCGGTAGGCCCCGGTGAGCTGGTGGCTGGTTCCGAGTGGGGCGAGGAGGTCGAGCGCTTCCTGGAAGGAGCGATGGGCGAGGTCGTTGTCGCGGCGAGTGGCGTTTCCGCCCTTGAGAATGAGCACGTCGGCCAGCGTGGCCGGGTCTCCAGCGCGCCGCGCCAGCGACTCGGCCTCCGCAATGTCGGCCACGAACGGTCCGGAGTTCCCGCGGTCCCAGGCGTGCTTGAATTTCCACAGGACGGCGCGGCACTCGTCGAGCGGCCGCGCGGAAGCGCGATAAGCGGCGCGCGCGTGGTCGAGGGCAGCGCGCCCGTCCTCGGTGCGGTTCCGCGCCAGCAGAATGACGCCGGATTCGACCTGAAGTCCCGCCCGGTCCGGCGCAGCCGCCGCAGCGCGCACGGCCGCCTCGGCACCGGTCGAGTCGCGTCCGGCGCGATGCGCCCCGCTCAGCCAGCGCGCGAGAAAGTCATCGGGATCGCGAAAGAGGAGCGAGTCCGCGAGCGCGCGCGCGGAATCCGGTCTCCAGCGCAGAAGGTCGCGGGCCGCGATGTAGGAATCCCAGAACGAGGGCCCGCTGGTCGGGGATGTGGGGGAACCTTCACTCGCGACGGCTGGCGGAGCGTCTGCGAATCGCGTGTTGATGAGTGTGGCGGCGAGCAGAAACGCGGCAAGCCACCCGCGCGCGTGGAGGCGCCGGCTTGGAAGATCGCCTCGATGCCGAGGCGATGGATTCGAGGAGTCCACGGCCGAGGTTCCTCAGGGGGGAGGAGGCGCCAGAATACCACCCGGCGCCCGGTCCCTCACCGCTACTTTTCCGCGAGATGCACCACCGGCCGCGTAGCCTCGAATCCGCGGGTTCTCGCCCGCACGTAGTAGGAACCCCCAGCAAGCCCGCCGGGCAGCCATGTTCTGAGGTTCACCCCGGCCGGCAGGACCTCGCCGGCCACCGGAACGGCGACCCTCCGGCCGGCCGGGTCGAACACCTCCACCCAGACCACGCCGGGCTCGGCCATCTCGAGCGCGAGCTGGAACCGGCCTCGCGACGGATTGGGCCACGGCGGCGCGAAGCGGACCACCGCGCGCGGATCGGAGTCGACGCCGGTGTTGATCGGCTCGTCGGAGCCGAGCGACCGCAGCCACACCTGGCCAATCGCGCCGCGCCAGATCCAGGAGGCACCGCCGGTCGAGGCGGCGATCTCACCGGCGTCGGTGCTGGCGAACAGCTCGCCTCCGGCAGCGACGATGGCCGTCGTTCCGATCTGCGACAGGGTGCCGACGAAGCTCCAGCTCGTCCACGGTGGGCTCGCGCGCATCACATCGCCGGTCGCGGTCAGCGCGAAGAGCTGTCCTTGAACGGCGGCGAGACCGACTGCAGCCGAGGTCGGCAACGTCGCAACCACTTCCCACGTGGCGCCGTTGTTGCTCGACCGATGGACCAGGCCGGTCGCGCTCAATGCGAGCGCAAGCCCGGATGCCTGCGTGGCGTCCACGATGTCGGAAGCCGCGATGGCGCCCGCGGCGCTGAAGGTCGCGCCGCCGTCGAGCGAGGCCAGGACCGATCCCGAGCGGGTATAGAGGAGCAGCCGGCCGATGTGCCGGACCAGGGCCACCACGTCGGAGGCGGCGACGGTGCCGACGCCGGTCCAGTTCGCGCCCGCGTCGAGCGACCGATAGACGGAACCCGACTCCGTTGCGAGATAGAGCTCCGAGCTGCTCCCACCGGCGACCAGCGAGACGGCGTCCCGGACCGGGAGCGTCGAGCGGAGGGTCCAGGTGGACCCTCCGTTGGAGCTCGCGAACAACGCACCGGTGTCGATCAGGCCGTAGAGCGTCGCCGCGCCGGCAACACCGGGGGCCAGCGTGGCCAAGGTGAAGAGGGCGGCCCACCCCCTGCCGGCAAAGCGCGGGCGTGTCATGGGATCACCACCACCTTGCGCTCGACGCGGACTCGGGCGGAGGGAGCGTGGAGCCGCACGAAGTAGAGCCCCGGGTGCGCGCCGTGACTCGACGGCCGCCATTCGAGGCTCACCGTCCCGGCCTTTGCCTCGGCGGCTCCGCGGGCGAGGGTCGCGACCCGACGGCCGGTCACGTCGAACACGCCCACATCGAGGTCGGTTGCCGCCAAACCGGGCGCGGCCATCGGTGCCGCGAAGCGGATCCGCGTCTGGCCATGGCCCGAAACCGGCGATGGGATCACCTGGATTCCGACGAGGTCCGCCTCGAGGTCGGTGCGGCCGAGCTCCATCTCCTCGCCGAGGCCGTTGACGGATGCGAGCCGGTAAGAAGCCCCCGGCCGCGCGCCGGCGTCCAGGTATCGTTCTTCGGCGATCAGCTCGGGCCCGATGCGCGTGCCGTCACCGGAGCTGCCCGGCTCGACCCGGTACAGCCGATAGCCCGCGAGTCCCGACGGACCTACCCCGGGGTTGGTGGACCAGCGCAGCTCGGCCCCCGACTCCATGCGCTGCGCCGCGAAGGTGAGGAGGCTCACGCTCGCCTGGATGGTCATTAGCGTGTCCGACTGAGCGAAGCCCAGGAACGGCGGGCAGGTCAGACCGAACGGGTCCGGCGGGCACGGCGGCCACGGGATCACCCGCAGCATGCCGAATCGCGTCGGAAGATGTGGCACCCGGATCGTTGCCGAGTGGGTCCGGTTGCCGCCGGTCGAAGTCGCGATCGTCGCGTACGTCGCACCACCGTCGATCGAGAGCTGGACCGCGGCCGGATCCGTGCCTTTCCACGACACCGTCTGGAGCGACCCGACGCTCCATGTCGCGGGGCCGAGCGGCGCCAGCAGGTGGTAGCGGTTCAAGTCGTAGAAGCGCAACTCCGGAGCGGTGGCGAGGCGTCCGAGCAGCAGGTCGCCGCCGATCATCGGGGTCGGCGCGTCCGGCTGGGGATGTGTCTCGTGGGTCTGGGCCGCCCCCGGCATCGCGGGAGCCTGTGCCGACAGCCGCCGGATGCAGCGTCTCCGGGCGGCAAACGGCTCGACTCTGCCCGGGGCATCCGGAGGACCGACCTGATTGCCGACCGCCTCGGTAACCGCGAGCACGCTACCCAGACGTTCGTTGGCCGCGCCGCCGTCCACGAGCCAGTCGGGATCGACGCCGTGATTGGGACCGATGTCCCCGCTCACCTCGGGCGGGCCGACCTGCCCCTGAAAGATCGAAACCCGTCCCGCGTCCACCCCGGCGGGACCATCGTGGTTGGGGGATGCAACCACCAGGTCGGAAAGCCCGTCGTGGTTGACGTCGGCCCCGGCCAGGCTCAGGCCGAAGCGATCCCCGGCATCGCCTTCCACGACGAGGAACCACGGGTCAACGCCATCGCTTGGCCACGGATCGATCACGAAGCAACGCGGATCGAAGTGGCGCACGTACACCCGGCCAGCATCGGGGCAGGGGGGATCGAAGCAGTCGCCATCGGGTGCTGCGATCGCGAAATCACCGATCCGGTCCCCGTCGAAGTCCCCGATTGCGGCCACCGTCATGCCGAAGTGTTCCTCGGCCTGGCGTCCGCGCATGATCAGGGCCGGCTGCGGCTCCGGCTCGAGGCCGCCGGTGAACACGTACGCCGCTCCGGCATCGAGTCCCGCCAGGTCGTTGAACGGCGCACCGACCAGCAGCGCCCCGCTCAGAACCGGGCACATCCAGGGGAAGATCTCGCACCAGTCCACGCCTCCGCCGTCCGGGTTCGGCAGTGCGGCGATCGACGTCCCCATGTTGTCGCCCGCGGCCTCGCCGTTCAGGGCAAGGTCGCCGACCGGGTCGGGTGAGGGGCTGCCGTAGAACAACTGCACCCGGCCGGCGTCGGGGCCGGTGGCGTCGCTGAACGGCGCCCCGCAGGCCAGGTCGTCGTACTCGTCGCCGTTCATGTCGGCGACGAGCGCCACCGCGTAACCGAGCTGTTCTCCCGGCGCGTTCCCTTCCACGACCCAATCGGGCGTGTTGTCGAACGACGTGCCGCCGAAGAACACCACGACGCGGCCGCCATCCGTGCCGGCGATGCCGTCGTACTTCGGGGCACCGACGGCGACGTCCTGCACGCAGTCGCCGTTCACATCTCCGGCCGCGAGCGACCAGCCGAACCGGCCCTGCTGGGTTCCCAGGGCGAGCATGATCGGGGTGGACTGAAACTTCGGCTTGCCGGTCGGGGTCCGCCCGGTAGCCAGGTGGACAAGGGCCTTCCCGACCCCGGAGTTGGCGCTCGGGATGCCGACGACGAGGTCCGCGAGGCCGTCGCCGTTGACGTCCGCCGAGATCGCCACGCGCGGGGTGTCGAGCGGGGCGTAGGACATCGTGAAGTTCAGATCGCTGGAGATCGCCGGCGGGATCGGATACCGGATCAGGTTGAAGCGTGCGCTCGTGACCGATGTCGCGCGGGTCGCGACCTCGGCGGCGACGGTGATGCGAAGCCGGGCCTCGATGGTGACGCGAAGTGACGCGTCCACATCGAGCTCGATGCGGTCCGGGATTTCGATCTCGATGTTGTTCAGATCCAGGCCTCCGACCCGACGGGCGAGCACGATCGGTTCCCGGTCGTCGAGCACGAGCTCGAGATCGGCCGGCACGCACCCGCGCCACGCGACGGTGACCCTGCTGCCGGCGCGCCACACTTCGCCGACAGTTGGCAGGACGAGCTGGTACGGGTAGACCGAGATGATGTACATGCGGCCCGCGTTGGTGCCGGCAGCGTCGTCGGTGACGTCGGCGACAACCAGGTCGCTGTAGCCATCGAGGTCGATGTCGCCCACGGTCTCGATGTAGGACCCATAGTCGTCCGCCGTCGTCGGTGGGCTCAGCACCAGGTCGGCGGTCACGTCCAGCGTTGGCGCACCCAGGTAGATGTAGACCAGACCGTCGGTGTTGGGCCCGGCAGCCGGGGCGCCGACCGCGAAGTCGGCGTAGCCGTCGCCGTTGACGTCGCCGGCGGCGGACGGCGTGCTGCCGAAGCCGTCCCCGGCATCGGCGCCGAGCAGAACCAGGTCCGCGACCGCGTCGGCCGTGGGGCCACCTTTGAAGAGATAAGCGGCGCCGGCATTGGTGCCGTTGACGTCGTTCGAAGTCGCACCCACCAGTAGATCGGGGTGACAGTCGCCGTCGGCGTCGCCGATCTGCACCGCCGGGACTCCGAACTTCTCTCCTGGTGCGGTGCCCCGCAGGGTGAGGTCGGGTGTGGTGTCGGCCACGGCCCCGCCAAAGAGGACGTAGGCGGCGCCGGCATCCGGGCCGGCATTGTCGTTGAGCCAGGCACCGATGACGATGTCGCCGTAGCCGTCGGCATTGATGTCGCCCGCCGAGGCGACCGTGACGCCATACTGATCGCCCGGCGCCCCGGTCAGGGTGAGATCCGGCGTTGCGTCCGGAATTGCGGCTCCGTAGAAAACGTAGGCGCGCCCGGCATCCATGCCGCTGCCGTCGTTCAGGTAGGCGCCCACCACGAAGTCGTCGAAGCCGTCGCCGTTCATGTCGCCGGCGGCGGCGAGGCTCGAGCCGAACTGCTCGCCGGGTGCGAGCCCGGTGAGCGTGAGGTCGGGCGTCCCGTCGGCGTTGGGTCCGCCGAAGAGCAGGTAAGCGCGCCCGGCGTCGGTGCCGCCGACGTCGTTGAGCGGTGCGCCGATGAGGACGTCGTCCCAGCCGTCACCATTGACGTCCCCGGCCGCCGCCGTCGCCCAGCCGAGCCGTTCCCCGGTCTGGCCCGTGATGAGCAGGGGAGGATCGCCCAGGCGGGCGCCCGAGTAGACGTAGGCGCGGCCGGCGTTGAGGCCGCCCGCATCGTTGGTCGGGGCCCCGACCAGGACGTCGGGGACTCCGTCGGCGTTGAAGTCACCGGCCGCGGCGGCGACCCCGAACTGATCGGTGGGTGCGGCGCCGTTGGCCGCGAACTTCACGTGGCTCGAGACCGCGTGCACCGTGAGCGGATGGAGTGTCGCCAGAGCGGCGGCGAGCGCCCCGAAGAGGACGGGGACGCGGATCGGAAGTCGACTGGGGACGAGGTCGTGGAACATGGCGGATCTCCTCGACGGCGCGCGCCGCGCGGGTGGCGTGTCCAGCGCCGCTCAAGGGGGGAGCGGCTCGTCTGGCGCGGCGGTCGGGGCGTGCCTGGGTACGCGCCGTCGGCGTTCACCGCAGCCTCCGCCCGGGACAAGCCCGGGCATGCAAGAACACGGGTTAGGCGCGTGGAAAAGTTGCGGTCTAAAAAACGCAGCTCTAGGGCAGGTGGTCGAGCTCGATGAGCCGGACCGGTCCCACTCGCCGCTCGATGTGTTGCCGGAGCGCTTCGAGCCGCGCGTCGCGCGTGCCTCCGGGCAGCCCACGCAGCTCTCCGGCGAACGCTTCGGGATCCAGGTGCCGGTGACGTACCGCAGCAACCAGGAAGCTTTCGCTGCCGGTCCGGCCCTCGAGGCGCCACTCGATCCCGCCTGCCTCGGAGGGCAGACGCGATTGTCCGCGCGGCGCCAGTTCCCACGCTCCACCCTCGGGCGGGATCAACAAACCGACCCCGCCTTCCGGATCGACGTGAACGACCAGCGGGTAGGCTGGCTCGCCGAGTTCGATCTCGAGCCCGAACGCATCGCCGGCATGGAAGCCGGGATCGACGGGCCCGCGGAAGGTCGACAGTCTCACCACCTCCACGGCTGCGAGCGGAACGCCGTCGGTGGGCGGCGCGTGTGGCCGGACGATCAGAACCAGGATCACGGCCGCGGCCGACAGGAGTGCCGTCGCCACGCGTCGTCCGCGCGATCCGAACAGGAAGTCCCGCAACGCGAGGGCACGCGAAGCGCGAGGTACGGGCAGCGCGCGGCGACGGGTGCGCACCCCCTCGATTTCGTCACGCAGGGCCGCGAGGCTGGTTGCCGCCGCCCGCTCCTCGTTCGATTCGAACGCCTGCGGAATTTCCAGCGCGGGCAGAGCCCCGTGCGTCGCTGCTCCCTGTTCGATCCGGCGCAGCGAGGCCAGGAGCGCCGCGCATACTTCGCAGGCGGCGAGGTGGGCCTCCGCTTCCGCTCGGTCCGGACCCTCGAGTTCCTCGATGCCGAGAATCAGCTGGCGCAGGCGGGCGTGCTCGGAACCGGTCATGGACATCCTTGGGCAAAGTACGGGCTCGGGCGGCCGGAAAGTTGCGGGTGAACTCTCATCGCCCCGCGGCTTCGGGCCCGAGGCCGAACGTCCGGCTCAAGCACTCGCGCACCGCGATGCGACCCCTCCGGATCCAGGCCCGCACCGTATTGATCGGGGCTGCCAGGCCTTGCGCGATCTGCGCGTAGCTCAGGTCCTCGAAGAAGAGCATGGTGAGCGCGCTGCGCTGGGAGCCGCTCGCAAGAGTCTCGAGGCAGGCTTCCAACGCGTTCCGGAGCTCGACCCGTTCGAACTCCGCCGCCGGGTCCGACACTCCGGCGACCGCCGCCCACTCTTCGCTCTCCGGATCCCCGGACGCGGTGCACTCCCGCGCCGCCTGACGGCGGTGGCGGCGGTACTGGTCCAGCAGACGGTAGAAGGCGCGCTTACGGAACCAGGCCCAGAAGCTTCCCGGTTGCGTGTAGACGAAGCGGCCCCGTGCGAGGTCGTCGATCACCTCGAGCAGAACCGCGTGCGTCCAGTCGCGGCGCAGGTCCGGATCGCGGGTGATCCGGCACGCCATGTAGAAGACCGGATGGTGCGTGCGCTCGAGGAACTCGGCCAGCGACTCGGGCGCGCGCGCCACGAGCCCTTCGACCAGGAATCGCTCGTCGCCGGGGGGCCCGGGCAGGGGAACGGTGGCGGACGCGGGCCGCACCATGCCCGGAAGATAGTCCGAAGCCGGCCCGCCGGCTAGCGCTTCCAGGCCCTCACTTTCAGCGACACCACGGACTCGTACGCCGCCTGCTCCTCGCTCCCCGGCGGCAGCGTTCCGGTCCCCACCGTGTACGCGGTCTCGCTCAGGACCTCGACGTCCCTGAAGCCGGCATCGCGGATCATCCCCAGGTACTCGTCACGGGGCGAGGCTCCGGCCACACAACCTACGTAGCAGTCCACCGAGGCGAGCATCTCGGCCGAGAGCGGGCGCTTGAGAACGAGATCGCTCACCACCAGCCGGCCGCCAGGCTTCAGGGCGCGCAGCGCCTCGCGGAACACCTGCGGCTTTTCGGGCGACAGGTTCACCACGCAGTTCGAGATCACGAGATCCACCGTGTCGTCGGCGACCGGCAGGTGCTCGATCTCTCCGAGGCGGAACTCCACGTTGCCGACCGCGGAGCGCTTCGCGTTGGCGCGCGCGCGATCCAGCATCGCGGGTGTCATGTCCACGCCGATCACGCGACCCGTCGGGCCGACTTCGCGCGCCGCGAGGAAGCAGTCGATACCGGCGCCCGAGCCCAGGTCGAGCACGGTCTCTCCCGCCTTCACCGCGGCGTGGCCGAGCGGATTGCCGCAGCCGAGGCCGAGGTTGGCGCCCTCCGGCACCGCGGCGGCCTGCTCGGCCGAGTAGCCGATCTGGTCGAGCACGTCGCCGCCGCTGCAGCCGCAGCCTGAGCCGCAACAGCTTTCGCGCTTGCCTTCCACGATGTCCGCGTACTTCTCGCGGACGACGGTACGAATGTCGGGAACGGTGGTCATCGAATCCTCCTTCAGATCTCCGGCGATCCGGGCGTTCAGATCTCGGAGATCAGCTTCTTGAGTCGTGCGACCGTCGGTGGGTGAACGCAGTAACAGACACGCGGGCCGTCGACCTCACCCTGGATGAGCCCTGAATCTTTAAGGACCTTGAGGTGCTGGGAAACCGTCGCCTGGGCGAGCGGCAGCCCTTCCACGATCCGACCGCACACGCATTCACCCGACTCGATGAGCATGCGCAGGATGGCGACACGGGCGGGATGCCCCAGGGCCTTCGAGAGGCGGGCCAGCTCGGAGTCGGTGGCGTTCGGCGCCAGGCGTTTGCGGGCGGTGGCTTTCATCGTTCATCGGCAATCTACGATAAAAGGATCGGCACGGTCAAGGAGGAAATCGAGGGGGGACTCCCCGGGCAGCCAGCCCGGGCAGGAGCGCGATGCGCTTTGACCCTGTCGGAGCCTGCCTCCTATACTCCGTCCGCCAATTCCCGACCGATTCACCCGCACGACCGAGGCGCCCGGGGTTCAGACCCTGCCGCCGGACCCCCTGGAGACTCCGATGGAAGCCACCAAGACCAAGCTCGTGGATTACCGCGTGAAGAGCGGCGTGGCGTGGATCGAGCTGACCGATCCGCCGGCCAACACCTACACCTACGAGATGATGCAGGACCTCGACGACGCCATCCTGCAGGCCCGCTTCGACGAGAACGTGCACGTCATCGTGCTGCGCGGCGCGGGGGAGAAGTTCTTCTGCGCGGGCGCCAACATCAATATGCTGAAGACCGTCAATCCCGTCTTCAAGTACTACTTCTGCCTCCACGCCAACGAGACGCTGAACCGCCTCGAGCAGACGCCCAAGCTGGTGATCGCGGCGCTGAACGGGCACACCGTGGGCGGCGGGCTCGAGATCGCGATGGCCGCCGACATCCGCATCGCGCGCAAGAACGCGGGCAAGTGCGGACTGCCGGAAGTGACGCTCGGCGTGCTGCCGGGCACGGGCGGAACGCAGCGGCTGGCACGGCTCGTCAACAAGGGCATGGCGATCGAGCTGATGGTGACCGGCGACACGTTCGACTTCGAGAAGGCGCAGGCGCTCGGCATCGTCAACCAGGTCTGGGAGACGGCGAGCCACGACGAGTTCATCGAGAAGATTCAGAAGTACGCCGAGCAGTTCTGCCCGCCCAACAAGGCGGCGAAGGCGGTCGGCCGCATCAAGCGCTCGGTGCAGACCGGCAAGGAGATTCCGTTCGAGACCGCGCTGGCCGTCGAGCGCGAGCTGCAGCAGCAGCTCTTCCAGAGCGAAGACGCGAAGGAGGGCCTGGCCGCCTACGTCGAGAAGCGGAAACCCTCGTTCAGCGGTCGATAGGCTCGACGTCACCCATCGAGCGGGTTTCACCGGGAGGCCCCGCGGCGATCGCGGGGCCTTCCTGCTGTCGCCGGCGCCGGTCGTCGTGCCCGGTGCCGGCCGCATAGGATGAGTGTTCCGATGACGTGGCTTCCCGCATTGCTCTTCGCGCTCGTGGCGCCGGCCTCCGGTCCGGTCGCGCCGCCCGACAGCGGACTGGGCGCGCACACGCATGTCCCCGGCCGCGCTCATGCGGTCGAGATGTACCAGGCCGCACTCCGACTCGAGGAGCGCGGGCGGCTGGCCGCCGCGATGCGATTCCTCCAGCACGCGGCCGAGACCGACTCGACGCTGCCGGACGTGCACTACCGGATCGGGCTCCTGTTCGCGACCTCGGGCGATTTCGGCACCGCGCGTGAAGCCTTCGAGGACGAGCTGCGGCTCCAGCCGGGGCACGTCGCCGCGAGCCGCGAGCTGGGTCTCACGTTCGCGCGCATGGGCCGCACCCGGCGTGCGATCGAGGTGCTCGAGAACCTGACCTCACGCGCTCCCGCCGACGACCAGGCGTGGCAGGCGCTCGGCTTTGCCTACGCGGTCGACGGGCGGAAGGCCGACGCCGAGCGCGTGCTCAGGCGCGCCATCGAGGTGCCGCCCGACCGCGGCAGCGAGCACCGCGACCTGGGCGTGCTGCTCGGCTCGCTCGGCCGCCTCGACGAGGCGCGTGCCGAATACCGCAAGGCGATGGAGATCGACCCGCGGGATGCCGCGGCGAGCCTCAACCTCGGGAACCTCGAGCGCCGTGCCGGCAAACTCGAAGCGGCGCTCGCCGCCTACGCCGAGGCGGAGGCGCGCGACTCGACGTACGCGCTCGCGCTCCAGGGCCAGGCCGAGGTGGCGCGCGAGCTCAAGCGCGGCCCCGAGGCGATGGAGGCCTACCGGCGCTGGCTCGTGCAACGCCCGGACGATCACCGCGCGCGCCTCGCGGCCGCCAACCTGGCAGGCGATCTCGGACGGAAGAACGACGCGGTCGCGATCGCCCGCGAAGGTGTGACGCGCTACCCGCGCTCGGGCGACGCGCGTCTCGTGCACGGGACGATTCTCGAGAAGGAGGGGTTCCAGCAGCAGGCGCTGATCGAGCTGCGCGTCGGCGAAGGCCTCTTCGAGGATCCGATCGGCCGCGGTCGCTCCCGCGAGATGATCCGCGCGGCGATGTATCGCGCTCCGGAGGCGGTGAAGGAGCGGTCCGACGCTGACTCGGTGCGGGCGCTGTGGATCGTCGATTCACTGCGATCGACGCGGGCGCCTGCTAGTATGTCGCGTCCGTGACCCCTCCCGTGATCTACCTCGCCGGCCCGCGCGGATTCTGCGCGGGCGTCGATCGTGCGATCGACATCGTGGACCTGGCGCTCCAGGTGTACGGCCGTCCGGTCTACGTGCGCCACGAGATCGTCCACAACCGGCACGTGGTCGAGGACCTCCGGCAGAAGGGCGCCATCTTCGTCGAGGAGCTGGACGCCGTTCCGGCGGGGGCGGTGGTGATCTTTTCGGCGCACGGCGTGTCTCCGGCGGTGCGGCGGGAAGCCGATGCGCGCGGCCTGCGCTCGCTCGATGCGACGTGCCCGCTCGTCACCAAGGTGCACCTCGAGGCGCTCAAGTATGCACGCGAGGGCTACACCATCGTGCTGATCGGTCACCGTGACCACGTCGAGGTGCAGGGCACGATGGGTGAGGCCCCCGAGGCCATCGTGCTGGTCGAGACCGCGGCCGACGCCGAGCGGCTCACGGTGCGCGATCCCGAGCGCGTTTCCTACATCACCCAGACCACGCTCTCGATGGACGACGTGAAGGGCATCGTGGCCGTGCTGCGCCGGCGGTTCCCGAAGATCCACGAGCCCGCGAAGGACGACATCTGCTACGCCACCCAGAACCGGCAGAACGCGGTGAAGGAGCTGGCGCGCCGCGCGCCGGTCCTCCTCGTGGTGGGGGCGCCGACCAGCAGCAACGCGAACCGGCTGGTCGAGGTGGCGCGCCAGCACGGTGCCGAGTCGTTCCTGATCGAGTCGGCGGAGGACATCGATCCCCAGTGGTGCGGCGGCAACGTCGGCATCACGGCGGGGGCCTCCACGCCGGAGCGCATCGTCCAGGACTGCGTCGCGCGGGTGCGCTCCTTCGGCGACCACACAGTCGAGGAGTTCAGCCTGGTGGAGGAGCGCGTGATGTTCCCGCTCCCGGGGAACCTGCTGTCCGAGGCCCATCACCAGGGAGTCGCCGTCGGTCCGGGCAACGAGCGCGCTTCGGAGCGCGCCGTGGCCGCGCGGCCTGCGGACGAGCCGCAGTTCCGCATCCGGCACCACTGAGTTCGACGTGCTCCCGCCGCTCGTCTGGCTCTGTCCGACGCTGCTCACGATCATCGAGGACCAGCACCGCCACCACCGCACCGGCATGCTCGGGGCCTTCGCGCTGGCCGGCGCCCGCCTGCGCGGCTTCGCGCCGCGCGCGATCGTGGCCGTGACCGCGAGATGGCGGAGCGAGGGCGCGTTCCTGGTCGACGCCGGGCGCCGGCATCGGACGCTCACCGACTACTCCGGGTTCGGCGTCGAAGTGCGGCACGACTGCGACGGCCATCCGGCGCTCGCTCGCGCGATCGTCGCCGCGGGCCAGCGCGCCGGCGTGCGCGTGGCGCCGGGACAGCGTGGCGCGGACAGCGGAGTGTCGGTGCCGCTCCACCTGCTCCATCCCGAACACCGGACGGCGGTGGTGCCGGTCTCGCTCTCGAATCAGGGCGCGGACGCGTGCCGCGCGTTCGGCGCGATCCTGCGCCGCGCGCTCGAAGCCTGGGAGGAGCCGGTGGCGTTCGTGGTGGGCGGCAACCTTTCGTTCAACGAGCACGCCTGGCGGCTCGGCCGCGAGGTCCCGGAGACCGCCGAAGTGGACGAGCAGGTCCTCGAAGGGATGAGCCAGGGGGACTGGACGAAGCTCGACTCGCTCGATGTGCGACGTTTCGAGCGGGCGCAGCCCGAAGCGGGCCTGCGGCACCTGCACGTACTGCGGGGTTTCATCGGCGACGAGGTGCGCGGCGACGTGCGCTGCTACCAGGCGTCGCCCGGGATCGGTGCAGCGCTCGTCGAATGGGTGCTCGATCCGGTCGCGGCGGCCGCGCTGCCGATCGAGGCAGAGCTTCCTCCTCCGCCCCCCGCACCGCGTCCGGCACAGCGCCTGCGGCCCGCGCGTCCGGCGCGCACGGGCTCGTTCCGCGGTGCGGCGGCTCGCGGTGGGACGGCGAGTCGGGCCAGCGCTGCAGGCCGTGGCGGCGCACCGAGCCGTGGTGGTGCTGCGAGCCGTGGTGGTGCTGCGAGCCGTGGCGGCGCACCGAGCCGTGGTGGTGCTGCGAGCCGTGGCGGCGCACCGAGCCGCGTTGGTGCTGCGAGCCGTGGCGGCGCACCGAGCCGCGGTGGTGCTGCGAGCCGTGGCGGCGCACCGAGCCGCGGTGGTGCTGCGAGCCGTGGCGGCGCACCGAGCCGCGGTGGTGCTGCGAGTCGTGGCGGCGCACCGAGCCGCGGTGGTGCTGCGAGCCGTGGCGGCGCACCGAGCCGTGGTGGTGTTGTGAGCCGGGGCGGCGCACCGAGCCGCGGTGGTGCTGTGAGCCGGGGCGGCGCACCGAGCCGTGGTGGTGCTGCGAGCCGGGGCGCCGCGTCGCGCGGTCGTCCGCCGGGCCGTCCTACTTCTGGCTCCCGAACTCCCAGGGCGAACGGCCCGTCTCGAGCTCCACGCCGAGGCCCGAAGCCACGCGGTTGATCAGGTTCACCCACGCGACGATCACGGTCGCGCGCACGATCGATGCGTCGTCGAAGCCGTACTCGCGCACACGTTCGACGTCTTCGAGCTTGCGCTCCGAAGGCTCGCAGGTGAGCGCGACGGCGTAGTCGAGCAGCACGCGGTCGCGCGCGGCGAGATCGGCGGTCCGATAGTCGAGCGCGATCGTTCGCGCGAGCCCCTCGTTGCCGGTGACCGCGGCCAGCTCGGTTCCGTGGTGGCTCACAGCATACCCGCAGCCATTGGTCGCCGAGACCACGAGCCCGATCATCTCAGCCTGCGCGCGGGTGAGCGGGGCCGGCTCGCGCATCAGGAACGCGCCCAGCGCCGGAATGCCTTCGAGCGCCGCCGGATCGGTCGCGAGGGCCTGCCAGAGGGCCGTCGTCCCGGGGTTCGTTTCCCGAACGCGCCCGAGCACGGAGCGCACGGCCTCGCTGTCCGCCTCTTTTGTCCAGCCCATGACGTCCTCCGCATGACGGGTAGAAGGGGCGGAACGTATCATGGACCGATCGTGAACGGCCCGGGTCCCGACCTCACTTCGCACGCCGAACCGACCGCGCGCGGGCGCGTTCCCTGGATCGCACTCGTCGCGCTCGTCGCATTGGCGCTCGGCCTCGGAACCGCCGCGCTCCAATGGCGAAAGCCGGGGCCCGCGGGCGGGGTCGCGCCGGGCGATGTCGCGGCGCCCTCGGACACCGGCGAGGACGTCATCCGCCAGGCGCTGGAGCAGACCGCTTCGGGCGTCGATTCCACCGCGCTCAAGCGCGGCTGGGTGAACGACGTGCGCGGGCTCGACGTCTCGGACCTGCTTCCGGATGAGGTCGAAACCCTGGTGCGGTTCACCAACGCGCGCGACTGTACGTGCGGGTGCGGATTCACGCTCGCCGCCTGTCGGGCCTGGGACCTGACGTGCCCGGTGAGCCTCCCACGGGTCGAGGCGCTGCGTGATTCGATTCGTGACGCGCGCGCACCCGCGCGCGGCCGTTCCTGACGAGGACTTGTGGTTGACACCGCTCGCGAGCGCGGACTAGCCTTTCCCCGTTCAAACGCGCTCGAATGCCCATTCGCAGAGGCCGCTCCCGACTGCATGGATTGCGGCCGCATCGGCGATTGATACACACCCGGAGGTGGATGATGCCGTTCCCGAAGCTGACCGCGAGGACGTTTCCGTCGATCCGTGAGTTGAACGGAATCTCGGCGCGCACCATGGAAGAGCACTACGAGCTCTACAAGGGGTACATCGGGAAGACGAACGAGATCCAGGAGAAGCTCGGCCTGGTGGACCGCGCCTCGGCCAACCAGATCTTCAGCGACCTGCGTTCGCTGCGCGTGGATCTCTCGTTCGCGACCGGTGGCGTGAAGAATCACGAAATCTACTTCGGCCATCTCGGCGGCAAGGGTGGCACGCCGTCGAGCAAGCTGGCGGAGATGATCGCGCGCGATTTCCCCTCGTACGACGCGTGGCTCGCGGATTTCAAGGCCTCCGGCCTCGCCGCGCGGGGCTGGGTGTGGCTGGCATACGACCACGACTGGAACACGCTGACCACGGTGGCCGGTGACGCCCAGAACACCTTCCCGCTGTGGAACGCGACTCCGATCCTGGCGCTCGACGTCTACGAGCACGCGTACTGGATCGACTACGGCCGGCTGCGCGCCAAGTACATCGAGGCGTTCTTCAACAACCTGGACTGGAACGTGGTGGAGCAGAATCTCGAGAAGGCGCTCGCCATGCAGGCGGTCCACAAGTAGCACGCGTCCGGAGCGCCGGAGCGCTCCCCGAGCCGGGCCCCCTCGGGGGCCCGGCCTCTTCACTTGAGGAGGTAGCGATGGCAACCGCGCTGTTGCCGGTCATCGGAAAAACCGCCCCGGACTTCACGCTGCCCTCCACGGAGGGGCAGCCGATTTCCCTGCGCCAGTTCAAGGGAAAGAAGACCGTGATTCTCTACTTCTATCCCAAGGACGGCACGCCGGGATGCACCCGGGAAGCGTGTGACTTCCGGGACCACAGCGCGGAGTTCGAATCGAGCCAGGTGGTCGTGCTCGGCGTATCGACCGATCCGCTCGAGTCGCACGCCAAGTTCCGCGAGAAGCACCACCTTCCGTTCACGCTGCTCGCGGACGAAGACGCCGCGATCTCGAAGCTCTACGGGGTCTACAAGACGAAGAACCTGTACGGAAAGAAGCACCTGGGGATCGAGCGCACGACGTTCATCATCGACAAGACCGGACGCATCGCGCAGATCTACCCGAAGGTGAAGGTCGAAGGGCACATCCAGGACCTGCTGGAGTTCGTGCGGGACTAGTGCCGTGGAATCTTCACCCCGGCATCCGGTACCGGTCTTCCCGCTCCCCTCGACGGTGATGTTCCCCCGCACCGTCGAAAGCCTGAACGTGTTCGAGCTGCGGTATCGCACGATGCTGCGGGACGCGCTCGCCGCCGGCCGCGCGCTGGTGCTCGCGCTGCTCGAGCCCGGCTGGGAGCACGAGTACCACGGGAGCCCCGGGTTCCACCGCCTCGGCTGCCTCACGCGCATCCAGGAAGTCGAGTGGCTTCCGAACGACCGCTACCAGATCACGCTCGAGGGCACGGCGCGCGTGCACCTCGGCCGCGCGGTGCGCGAGTACCCGTACCGCGCCTGCCGCGTGGAGGTCCTCCCGCAGGAGCCGATCACCGAGGACGATCCGCTGGTCCAGATGCAGAAGCAGGCTCTGAAGGATACCCACGAGCGCTTCCTCGCGACGGCGCAGCCGGCGGTGCCCGCGCGGGTCGCGGCGGCGCCGACCTACGAATCACAGGTGAACGCGCTGTGTGCCGGCGGTCCCGCCACGCCGGAGGAGAAGCTCGCGCTGCTCGCGCTCGACAGCCTGATCGAGCGCGGACGGCAGATCCGCGAGCTGACCGAGGCCTGGCTGCGGCGCGCGCTGCGGCCGGCGCCCGATCACGAAGGCGGTCTCTGGAACTGACGCCGATGGGGCGGCGCGGAGCCTAGCGACCTTCGAGCTGGATCGAAGCCACTCCGATCAAATCGAACAACGCGTGCACCACCATCGCGCTCGTCGTGTTCGTGCGCCGGCGCAGCAGCCCGAGCGTGCAGCCGATCATGAGCACGATCAGCATGCCGAACCACGAGTACTGGACGTGGAGTGCCGCGAACAGCAGCGAAGTCCAGAGGATCCCGAGCTTCGGCTGAAGGGCGCCGCGCATGGTGATCTCCTCGCCGATCCCGGCGCTCAGGCCCAGCATGATCGACTGAGGCAGCGTGAGCTTCCCCGCGATGGCCTGGACCACGGCCTGGTCCGATCGCCACAAATCGGGGAAGAAATAGCGCTGGATGTTCTCCGCCCCGACGTTGAGCACGAGCAGCCCGAGCAGCCCCGCGCCGATCGCGATGAGGTGGGACGGCGTGAGCGCCTTGAGCCCCAGCCGCTCGAGGGTCTGCGGCAGGTCGCGCCGGACGAGGAAGCCCACAGCGCCGAAGGCGAGCACGACGTAACCCAGCAGCTCTCCGACGAAGCTCGCCCCCTGCATCACGTTTTCGAGGTCGATGCCGGCCTCGGACATCAGCTCGTGCATGACGAGCCAGCCGGGAAGCCCGACCAGCAGGCACACCAGCGCGAACCGCGCCGCGAGCCGCAGCACGTGGGACGTGCCGTGGAACCAGAACCGCGCGAGGGCGTTCGACACCGGCCGCAGGTAGGTGAGGAAGATCAGCACGGCGCCGACGAGGCAGGAGGCGATCGCGACCTGGTGGAAGCGGCTGCCGTCTCCGGATACCCGGATGAACGAGGCGACGGCGACGTACGCGGCCGCGCCGCCGGCCGGGACCACCCACGAGAGCACGTAATGCAGCGACTTCCAGCGGGGGTCGAGGTCCGCGGCATGGGCCGCGGCGAAGAGGCCCGCCAGGGCGGCGAGGCCCGCCAGCTCGGTCTGGCCGAGAAGCAGGCCGCCGCCACCGAGCGCCACCAGCACCGCGAACCACAGGAACAGCCCGCGGCGTACCCTGTCCGCAGGGTCGATCACCGGTGCATAGACCGGCGGACCACCGCTCGCAGCGTCCGGCTGCGCTTGATTGGTGAACTCCATCCGGCGAGCATAGGCGCACGTATGGGACGGAACCAAGCATGAACGTGACGGTGCTGCTCTTCGCACAGGCGCGCGAGAAGTCGGGCGCCTCGCAGATCGAGCTCGAGCTCGGCGAAGGGGGCAGGGTTTCCGACGCGATCGCGGCGCTCGAGCGCGCGCACCCGGGACTCGCGGCGCTGCGACCCCATCTCGCGTACGCGGTGGACGGCGTGCTCGTGCGCGGCGACGCACCGCTGCGCCCGGGCGCCGAGCTGGCGCTCCTGCCGCCGGTGAGCGGGGGCTGATCGTGGCCGGGAAGAAGCCCTTGCGGGCGAAGCCGGCGCGTGGCGTCGAGATCCACCCCGTGGACGCGAAACGCTGGCCCGATCTGGTTCGCCTGTTCGGCCCGCGCGGCGCCTGCGGCGGGTGCTGGTGCATGTGGCCGCGGCTCCGCGGCGGCGACTACCGCCGCGGCCTCGGAACGCCGAACCGGAACGCGCTGCGGAAGCTCGTGCAGAAGCCGATCGCGCCCGGGCTGCTCGCCTACCTCGGCGGCGAGCCCGTGGCCTGGTGCGCCGTCGCCCCGCGCACCGAGTACCTGCGCGTGGAGAGCTCGCGCGTAATGGCGCCGCTCGACGACCGGCCGGCCTGGTCGGTGCCGTGCTTTTTCGTGCGGCGCGACCTGCGCGGCACCGGGCTCACGCTGGCGCTGCTGCGCGCGGCCACGCGCTACGCGGCGGCCCATGGCGCGCGGCTCGTCGAGGGCTATCCGATCGACGCGAAGTCGCGCGGCGCCGACACCTTCCTGTGGCACGGCCACGTGCGCACGTTCGAGCGCGCCGGGTTCCGCGAGGCCGCCCGGCGGTCGCCGACGCGACCGCTCATGCGGAAGAACGTGCGTCCGACCGGTCGTGGCTGACCTGGTTCCGGCCCCGATCGATGTCGCCGCGCTGCTCGCGGCGGCGGCCCGCCCGGATTCGGGCGCGGTCGCGCTCTTCCTCGGCACCACGCGCGACCATCACGAAGGTCGTCGCGTGACGCGTCTCGCCTACGAGGCCTACCCGACCATGGCGCTGTCGGCGCTGGAGAAGATCGAGGCCGACGCGGCGAGCCGCCACGCGATCCGCTCGTGCCGGATCGTGCACCGCCTGGGCGAGGTGCCGCCGGGGGAAGCGAGCGTGGCCGTGATCGTGGTGGCGGAGCATCGCGGCCCGGCGTTCGATGCGTGCCGCTGGGCGATGGACGAGGTCAAGCGCATCGTCCCGATCTGGAAGAAGGAGTACTTCGACGACGGTGATTCGAGCTGGGTCGAAGGCACGCGCCTCGGGAACTGAGCCGGCGCAGGCTCAGCGCGCGATCCGGTAGATCCGGGTTTCGTTCGCGGCCCAGGTGTCGCGGATCGAGCTCGCGCTGGCCTCGGCGGGCTCGCCCGTCTCGAATCGCCGCGCCGCCGAAACGTCCGGCCCCGCGAGCCGCAATTCGCCCTTCACCACCAGGCGTGAGCGATTGAGCGCCACGATGTAGTGCGCGCCGCGATCGCTCCAGCAGGCGGCCTCGATCGCGGGGGCGGGCGTCGAGACGACGCGGAGCTCGGTGCTCGGGCCCATCGCGAGCGCCGGGCGCAGCGTGCGGATCTCGTCGGCGAGCGAGGTGAGCTCCGTCCATTTCCATTCGGTGCCGGGCGTGTCGTGCAGGAAGTTGTACGAGAACGCCCACAGGCCGTTCGCGCCGTGGAGCGCGCCCAGCCAGGCCATGGTGCGCATCTCGTCGTAGCCCGGAAGGCGCGCGGGCCCGGCGCCCGCGGTCGGCCAGCGCTCGACGATGTCGTGCGCGAACGCCTGGAAGACGTAGCCGTAGGGCTTGCCGCTCCGGCGCGCGGCCTCGAGCGGGGCGGCCAGGCTCTCGATCGGGTGGTAGGGAACCGGGTAGCGGTCGAACAACACGACGTCGCAGCCGTCCAAGTACGGATACTCGGTCGACAGCACGCTGGCAGCGATGTAGACGGGGTGCGAGGGATCCGCGGCGCGGATCGCCTGGTAGCACGCGCGCAGCACGTCCGCCGGCAGCTTCGAGATCTCGGGCTCGTCGTAGAGATACCAGCCGCGGAGCGCCGGATGGTTCTTGAGCCGCTGCACCCGCTCCCGCACGTACGCGAGGTCGCGGGCCTTGATGCGCTCGCGCGAGAATCCGGCGATGACCCGTGCGCCGCGCGCGGCAGCGAGGTCGAGATAGCGCCGCACGTCCTCGTTCGTGTTGTGGGCGTCGCTGCTGTGCTGGTAGCTCTGGAAGAGATCGAACGCCGTGCCCGCGGCGTCGGCGAGATCGTCCTGGGAGTTCGCACCGAAGAGTGCCAGGTCGAACGTGCTGCCCCCGGAATCCGCAGAGGCGAACGCCGGCACGCGCAGCAGCACGTCGCCCGAGGCGCCGTGTGACGTGGCGCTGCGCGCTTCCACCCTCAGGTGGATCCGGCCTCCCGGCGTGAGGTCCTCGAGGCGCACCTCGTGCTGTTTCGACGAGCCCGCCGGGCTCTCCACGTAGCTGCCGTACTCCGCGGTCGGCCCGTACACCACGCGTCCGGCGGTGGGGAGATCGGTCATCCAGCGGATCCGGGCCGTGCCGCCGGGGGTGGCGGTCGCAGTGACCCGCAGCACCGCGGGCGGCACGTCCTTCGTGCCCGGGTCGGTCTCGATGCGCAGGTCATCGATGTGGAGCGTCAACGGGCCACCGCCGTTGGACTCGACGCGGAACGCGATCGCGCGAAGCTGCGACCAGTCGAAGCGGCTGAACCAGTGGCGGAAGAAGCGCGAGGACGGAACGACCACGCGGTTCCATCCCGGCTCGAGCCCGCTCACCGAGAAGATCGTGTCGTCGCGGTCGCGCTCGCCTCCGGAGCGGGCCATCACCGAGAGGCGGCCGAGGTTCTGGGGGGTGCGGGTGTGCACCATGAAGCTCATCCGCCAGGGCCCTGGGGTCGCCGGGAAGCGCGCCTCGCGCCACACGAACCGCGCGTCGTTGGCAGGCATGTCGACGCGGAGCGACGAGCGCCCCTCGCTCGAGAAGCCGGCGTCGATCGTGCCCGGTCCGTGCCACGACTCGCTCGACTCGAACACCGAGAACGGCGCGCCCCGCTCGGCGGAGAAGGACGGATGTCGGGCGTCGGGGCCGATGAGCAGCGTGGCGGCGAAGACGCCGACCGCCAGCACCAAGCGGCGGCTCACGCGGGTGCGAGCCCGGTGAGTGCGAATTCCGCTTCCTCGCGCACCTCGGGGATGCGGTCGCGGGTGGCGGCGAGCAGGACGGCACGGGCCGTGGCCTGCTCCCGCGGATGACGCCGCGCGATCTCGCCGAGCGCCCAGGCCGCGTGCCCGCGCACGAGCGAGGACGGATCCTGTGCCACCGCACGTGCCAGCGCCGGGGCGCAAGCCCGCTCGCCGCGGTTGCCGAGCGCCACGCACACGTTCCGGAGGAACGCGGCGCGGCCCGTGCGGCGGATCGGGCTGCCGTCGAACAGCTCCGCGAAGCCGGGGGCATCGAGCTCGAGGAATCGCTCGAGCGTCCAGCCCTCGAGTCTCCGCGCGTGAAGCCGCGCCTCGCGCGCCGGCGGGGCGAAACGGTTCCACGGACACACTTCCTGGCAGACGTCGCAGCCGAAGATCCAGTCGCCGATTCTCGGACGCAGCTCGCGCGGGATGTTCGTGCCGAGCTCGATCGTCAGGTACGAGATGCAGAGCCGCGCGTCCACCTGGTAGGGCGCGACGATGGCGCCGGTCGGACAGGCGTCGAGGCACTGGTGGCAGGTCCCGCAGTGCTCCTTCTCGAAGGGCGCGTCGGATTCGAGCTCGCGGTCGAGCAGCAGCTCGCCGAGCACGAACCACGATCCGATCTCCGGCGAGATGAGGCCCGAGTGCTTGCCGATCCACCCGAGGCCGGCGTGCTGCGCGTGCGCCCGCTCCAGGATCGCGCCGGTGTCCGCGTACGCGAGACAGCGCACGCCCGGGGCCTCGGCTTCGATGAAGACGCGGAGCTGCTCCAGCAGGTCGTCCATGATCCGGTGGTAGTCGATGCCGGCCGCGTAGCGAGCGATCCGCCCGAGCCGGGAATCATCGCCCGCCGGCCGGTCGCGATCGTGGCAGAGCGCGACCGAGACGATGCTCGCCGCGCCCTCGAGCATCAGGGCCGGCGCGGCGCGACGCTCGCGGTTGCGGTCGGTGGCGAGCCAGTGCATCTCGCCGTGGCGGCCGCCCGCGATCCATGCCTCGTAGCGGGCGGAGGCGTCGAGCGGGGTGAGCGGCGCGATGCCGACCGCGTCGAATCCCAGCCCGGCGGCGTGCGCCCGGATGCGCTGCGAGAGACTGCTCAGTGTGTCGTGTCCGGCCGCGCCGGCGCCGGGGCGGCGCGCTTCTTCGCCGGCGGTGGCGCCGGGAGCGCCGCCGGCGCGAGCGGACGCACCAGGATCACGCGATCCGGCACGGCGCCGGTCTCGAGCGCACGCCGCGCATCGCGCGTCGCCATGGCGCCCGCGCGCCGCGTGGAGTCGGCGGGTGCCGCCGGGATCGTCGACGGTCGCTCGCCGCCCACCGCCGGTGCCGCGGCACCGGTCGTACGCGGCAGGCCGCCGCCGGGCGTGACACCGTCGACGAGCCGCACCCGCCGCAGTGCGCCGGCCCGCTGCTCCACCCACTCGATGCGCGGCCCCGCCGGCACCACGACACCCTCGATCCGCTCGGTGCGGTCGATGCGCTCCATCGGTCCCGCCGCACGCGCGGTCGCCGCCGGCACGGTGCGCGACTCGAGGTCGGGGCTGGCGAGCTCGCGCGTCGCTGCGTACACGTAGGCGCCGCCCGGGACGTTCCCGCCGCCGCCGGCCAGCACCGGCGCCCAGCCGACGTAGTCGTCGTTCGTCTCCCACGTCACCCACGCCGGCGCCCAGTCGGCCCCCGGCATCCACACCCAGCCGTCGAACCGGTCGTAGGCCCAGCGGCCGTAGTGATCGGTCGCCCACCCGAAATTGTCGCCCGACACCCACACCCATCCGTACGCGTCGTTCGGCGACCAGAAGCCCTGGGTGTAAGGGCGCCACGTCGTGAAATTGAGACGGGGACGGAAGACGTAGCCCAGCGGCTCGATGAGCTTCCAGTCGCCGTACTCTTCGAGCGAGTCGTAGAAGATGCGGACTTCGGGGTCGAGCGCGGCGCGCGCGGCCGGCATGGAATGGTGCTCGGGCACCAGCGTGCCGACCGTGCAGGAGGGAAGGCCGGCGAGAGTGAGCGCGATCAGCAGGCGGGCGATGAAGGACTTCATGTAGCTCCCGTTGGACGGTGCGCGAGCATCGAAACTACACTCGCCCGGGTGAAACGCCAAAGCGCGGGGAAGCCGCTCCCGCCGTCATCCAGCGCGAAACCACCGCTCCCACCCGCCTCCCTCCTGCTCGGCGCGACCCTCGCGGTGCTCGCGATCGCGCGGCTCGTGTTCGCCTTCGCTCCCGGGATGGCCGCATGGGGGCTCAACCTCCACCGGTTCCTGGCCCCCGGTTGGGCGTGGATTCCGTGGGCGCTCGCCGCCCTCGCACTCGCGCCCCCGCTGGCGACACCGCTCCAGCGCGGGTTCTCCGCGCTCGCGGCATGGATCGACCGGCACCCGCGCGCGGCAGCGTTCGTCGCCGCGGCGGGAGCCGCACTGCTCGTGTGGATGTTCCCCGACCGGCTCGGGTTCGTGGGTGATTTCGCGATGCGGCTCGGCGCGGTGCGACGCGGCGAGAGTCCGGAGGCCCTGTCGCCCCAGGCCTTCCCGCTCGATCTCGCGCTTCACTTCGATCTCCCGCTGTGGATCGCGGCGCACACCGGGGCGAGCGACACCGACGCGGTGCGCGTGATCGGTGCGACCGGCGCCGCGCTCCTCGCCGTCGCCGCGCTCGCGCTGGGCCGCGCGCTCGAGGCGCGCGCCGAGGTCCGCGTGGCCGCGGCGGGCATCGCGTTCTGGGGCGGGTACCTCTGTCTCTTCACCGGCGAGAGCAAGGCGTTCGCCGAGCTGTGCGTCGCGGTGGTGGTGTTCGCCGCGTTCGCCGTGCGCGCCGCGACGCCGGGCGGCGTGCTCGGCTCAGGGCTGGTGCTCGCGGTGGCCCTCGGCCTTCATCGTTATGCGCTCGGCCTGCTGCCGGCGTTCGCGGTGGCGCTCGCCGGTCGCTGGCGCGCCACGAAGGCGGAGGGGGCGCGGCTCACCGCGGCCGACGTCGTGGGTGTCACGCTGCCGCTCGCCTCGCTCGCGTGGATCGGACCGCGGCTCGCGCGCACCGTGCTCGACTACGACCTCGGCGCCAACTTCATGACCGCGGAGGCGCGCGCGCAGGGTGGAATGCTGGCGGCGGCGCTCGAGCCGCTCCGTCTGCTCGATCTGGCGAACCTCGCGATCATGCTCGCGCCGCTCGCCCTGGTGGCGCCGCTGCTGGCGCTCGCCGCGCGTCGCGAGCGGGGGCGCCACGGCGTCCTGGTGCTGGCGCTCGTGCTGCCGTTCGCGGCCGCGTTCCTCTTCGCGCGCCCGCCGCAGGGCGTGGTGCGTGACTGGGATTCGTTCGCCGTTCCCGGCGCCGCGTTCGCGGTGGGGGCCGCATGGGCGGCGGCCCGGGCGCTTTCCGCGCCGCGCGCGACGTGGCTCGCGCTGCCCGCCCTGCTCGCGGTGCTCACCCCCGCGCTCCAGTGGCTCGTCCACTTCTCCGACCCGCCGCGCGGGATCGCGCGGGTGGAGGCGTTCCTGAACGGGCCGCCGCTGCGGAGTGCCGACGAGCGTTCGCGGCTCTGGGACATGATCGGAATGAAGCGCATGTCCATGCAGGATTACCCCGGCGCGGCGCAGGCGTTCGAGTCGGCGGTCGCGGTCGCGCCGAGCCCGCGGCTCCTCACGCAATGGGGGATGGCCGAGGCGATGTCGGGGCGCCACGACCGCGCACTCGCCACCTACCTGCGGGCGGTCGAGCGGGATTCCACCTACGTGACCGCGTGGATCGGCGTCGGGGTCTCGGGACTGAACGCGGGGGACCTCGAGGCGGCGTCGCGTGCGGCGGTCATGCTCGAGCGCCTGGCTCCCGGCAACGGAAAGGCGCAGGAGATCGCGGCCGCGGTGCGCGCCCGCACCGGCTCAGCGCCCCATCAGCCTCAGTAGCCCGGTCGTGAGCCAGGGCACGTAGGTGATGATCAGCACGCCGATGCCGAGGATGCCCAGCATCGGCAGCGAGGCGCGCGTCACCTCGAGCACCGGTTTCTTGAAGCGGAAGGACGACAGGAAGAGGTTGAGGCCGACCGGCGGCGTGAGGTAGCCGAGCTCGAGGTTCGCGATGAAGATGATCGCGAGATGGACCGGATGGATGCCGAAGGCCTGCCCCAGCGGCACGAGCAGCGGCACCACCACGACGACCGCCGAGAAGATGTCGAGCAGGCAGCCGACCACGAGCAGGAACAGGTTGAGTGCGAGCAGGAACGTGAGTGGCGAGTGCACGTGCCCGCGCACCCATTCGACGAGATGGGCCGGGACCTCGGCGTCCACCAGGTAGCTGCTGAGACCCATCGCGACGCCCAGGATCACGAGCACGCCGCCCACCAGTACGGCGCTGCGATGGAGCACGCGCGGCACGTCGCGGACGACGGAAATGTCGCGCTTCACCACGCATTCGACGAAGAACGCGTACGCCGCGGTGAGCGCGGCCGCCTCGACCAGCGTGGCGAAGCCGCCGAACACGGCGATCAGCACCACGACCGGCAGCGCCAGCTCGAAGATGCCGTCGCGCAGCGACGTCCACACCGCGCCCCAGCGGAACGGAGTGCGCGGGACCCGGGATCGCACACCCTCGCGCATGCCCCAGGCGGCGACCATGGCGAGCAGCAGGAACCCCGGGAGGATGCCGCCGATGAACACGTCCTCGATCGGGATCTGGGCGACGATGCCGTAGAGAATGAGCGGGAGCGACGGCGGGAACAGGAGCCCGAGCGAGCCGCAGGCGGTGATGAGCCCGAGCGAGAAGCGCTCGGGGTAGGACTCGGTGCGCAGGGTCTGATAGAGCAGGGCGCCGAGTGCGAGGATCGTGACCCCCGAGCCGCCGGTGAACGCCGTGAAGAACGCGCACGCCACCGCCACCACCACCGCGCTGCCGCCCGGCGCCCAGCCGAAGAGCGCGCGGAAGATCGCCACCAGCCGCTGGGCGGCGTGTCCTTCCGAGAGCAGGTAGCCGGTGAGCGTGAATAGCGGCACCGCGGCCAGCGTGGGGGAGACCGCGAGCCGGTAGGTCTCGACCGGCATCGCCGCGATCGGTACGCCGTCCTTCATGAAGAAGAGGGTGGCCACGCCCCCGAGCAGGGCGAAGATCGGGCCGCCGAGAGCGGCGCCGAGAATGACGATGATGAGCCCCGGCCACGCGGGCCGGGCTTCGAGGAGCTGGGGGAGCTGGCCGAGCACGACCCCGACGATCAGGCCGGCGAGCGCGACCAGGCGTCCGGACCAGCGGGTGTCGGCGCGCGCCACGAGTCGCAGCGCGATCACCGCGAAGCTCAGCGGCAGCACGAGCTGCGCGATCCAGGTCGGCACCGCGGCCACCATGGTCCCCGACTCGCGCTCGATCAGGACCATCTGCAGCGAGGCGCGGCAGAGCAACGCGGTGACTGCGGCGGCGATCGCCGACGAGATCACGTGCGCAGGACGGCGCGCCCACTCGGGGAGGTACGTGCCGCTCGCCAGCGAGAGCAGCTCGCCTTCGCGCGCGGCGATCATGGCGCCCACGAAACCCACCCACAGCGTCAGGTGCTGGACGAACGGGCCGGCTCCCGGGATGCCGGTGTTGAACACCCGGCGCGCGACGATCTCGGCGAGCGGGAGCAGCACCATGGCCGCCAGCGCCGTGGCGGCCAGCGCCTCCTCGAGGCGGCCGGGGAGGCGTTTGATCACTTCAGGGTTCCGGGTCGGATCACCGAGCACCCTTGCGGTAGGCGTCGCGCTCACGCAGCGCCAGGTCCATGATCTCGACCGGCACCAGTGTGCCGCGCATGCGCTTCGAGAAGTCGTCGGCGGTGGCGCGCCATTGCGCCATCTCCGCGGGCTTCACCTCCATCACCTTGAGCCCGCGCTGCGCCATCTGTCCGACCGACATGCTGTCCTGCGCCGGGACCTGGGTCTCGAGCAGCTTCTCCGCGCGCAGGCAGGCCTTCTGGATCATGGCGCGGTCCTCCTCGGAGATTTTGATCCAGTCGGCCTTCCGGACCACGAGCCCGCCGACCAGGGGTCCGAGGCCGGCGTTCGCCATGTAGGGCGTGGCGCGGAACCACTGGAGCGAGTTGGCGGCGAGCGGTGTCGTGGGGAGCGCGTCGATCATTCCGGTCTGGAGACCGGGGAGAATGTCGGTCGCGGCGAGCGACACCGGCTGGAAACCGATCGTGCGCCAGAGCTGGGCCATCTTGTCGTCGCCCGCCCACATGAACATCTTCGCCTTCTTGAGATCCGCGAGCCCCGTGATCGGCTGCTTGCTGAAGAAGTAGACCCAGCCGCCGTGGCCCCAGTTGAGGAGCACGTAGCCCTTGGCCTCGAGCCGTTTCTTGAGCTCGGGCTCCATCTTGCGGAGCACGTAGAACAGCTCCGGATAGGATTCGAACATCATCGGCACCGCGAAGGCTTCGAAGGAATTGTCGATCACCGACAGCCCGGCGATGGTGAGCGCGGCGGCGTGGATCTGCCCGACCTGCATCTTGCGCACCATGTCGGGCTCGTCGCCGGCGACGCCGCCGGGATAGATGCGGAGCGTCACGCGCCCCGCCGTCCCCGTGCTCCACTGGCTGCCCATGTCGCGCAGGATCTTGTGCCACACCGAGCCTTCCGGCACGAGCGTGGCGAGCTTCACCACCTTGCCCGCTCCCTGCGCGGACACCGGCGGGGGCGGCGTCAGGAACGGGGCGCCCGCGAGCAGCGCGAGTGCCAGACCCGCGGCGAACGGACGAAGCGCGCGGGGGATCTTCGAAGACGGAATCATTTCTCCTCCGTGTCGGTATTCGGGGAGTCGATGAACAGCTCGTCGGCGTGCTCGAGCAGCCACCGGGCGCGGCGCTGGAGCAGTATAGTGGCGAGGCGGTTGTTCGGGTCCTGGTCGGGATCGATGGTCAGCGCCACGTGGAGCAGCGAATCGAACTCGGCGCGGTTCTGAGCCTGCACGGAAATGGCGCGCGCCCACGTGACGTAAGGGCCGGCACGCACACCGTTGGAGAGCACGACCGCGCGGTCGAAATGGGTCCGCGCCCGCTCGACCGAGCCACCCATCATCTCGGGCAGCGCCTCGAGGATCACCATGCCCTCGTGGATCGCCCCGTGATCGTAGCCCTCGTCGAGGGCGAGCGCGCGACGGACGAGCGCCTTCACCACGCTCACGTCCGCCGTCAGCTCGGGACGGTCGGTGCCGAGCGAGATCGCCGAGCCCCAGGCCGCGGCCGTCCAGAAGAGAAGCGGCACGTCGTCCTTCTTGACGCGCTTGAGCGCCGAGTCGGGGTGCACCGGCAGCAGCTTCCCGATGCCGGGATAGGCCAGCTCGAAGCTCCGAAGCCCGTAACCGCGGGCGCGCAGGTAGAGCTTGAGCGCCCGCTCGCGCATGGCGTTGGCCTTCGCGTAGTCGGTGGCGTCGTACTGGTCGGCCTCGATCTGAACGTAGCCGTACCCGTATTGCGTGAAGCCGCGACAGGCGGTGAGCAGCAGCTTGCGGTTCTCGGGAACGATCTCCAGCAGTGACTCGAGCGTCTTGAGCGCGAACGGCAGCGCGGCGCCGACCAGCTCGGGATCTTCGTCCATGCCGTAGACGTCGCGTCCCGAGGTGAGCGCGTCGGCCACGCCGTTGGCCGCCATCCGCTTGATCGAGCAGCCGGCAACGAGGAGCAGCAGGAGTGCGGCGAGCGCAAGCCGTCCTGCATCCGCACCGGGCCGCGCGCGGCGGCCGCCTCGAGGGTTCGCCATCACAGGTTCTTGTAGTCGGGGCCGCCCCCGCCCTCGGGGGTCACCCAGTTGATGATCTGGTAGGGGTCGGCGATGTCGCAGGTCTTGCAGTGGACACAGTTCGACGCGTTGATGTGGAGCTTCAGCGCTCCCGGCTTCGCCTCGTCGGCCACCATCTCGTAGACGCTCGCCGGGCAGAAGTGCTGGCAGGGATTGCCGTACTCCTCGCGGCAGCGCGTGGCGCACACGTTCACGTCGGCCACCACGAGGTGCACCGGCTGATCTTCGTCGTGGCTCGTGCCCGAGAGATAGACGTCGGCGAGCTTGTCGAAGGTGAGCGTGCCGTCGTAACGCGGCGCCGGCGGCTTGCCGCCGGAGTGGACGGTCGCGAGCTTACGCATGCGCTCGTGGCCCGGCAGGTTGCGCACGCGGTCGCGCAGGAATGCGTCGCGCCCGCCGGTCATCATCGCGGCGCCGGTGTGGACGAGCCCCGGCAGCAGGCCGTGCTCGAATCCCTGGTGGAAGTTCCGCACCGAGCGCAGCTCGGCCGCCGCCCACGACGATTCGAAGCGTCGCGTGTAACCCGCGAGGCGCTCCTTCGAGAAGTCGCCCGCCTCGAGGCACTCGAGCGCCGTCTCCGCCGCCAGTATGCCCGACTTGATCGCGAGATGGATGCCCTTCAGGCGCGCGCCGTTCAGGAACCCGCCGGTGTCGCCGGCGAGCAGCACGCCGTCCGCGTGGAGCCGCGGCATCGCCCAGTAGCCGCCCTCGGGGATCGCCTTGGCGCCGTAGGACACCGGCTTCCCGCCCGCGAGCAGCGCGCGCAGGAACGGATGCTGCTTGAAGCGCTGCAGATTGCCGTGCGGATCGTTGGTCGGATCGTGGGCATCGAGCCCGGTGACGAAGCCCACCGACCAGTGCGTCTCGTCGACCCCGTAGATGAAGCCGCCGCCGAAGGTCGCCATGTCGAGCGGGAAGCCCATCGTGTGAATGACGCGCCCCTTCTCGACCCGCCCGGGCGGCATCTCCCACAGCTCCTTCACGCCGGTCGAATAGACCTGCGCGTTCTTCCCGGCGCCGAGCCCGAGCTCGCGCTCGAGCACCTTGGCGATGGTGCCGCGCGGGCCCTCGCACAGCACGGTGAGCTTCGCGCGGCAGTCGGCGCCCGGCTGGTAGTTGGGTTTCCGCTCACCCTTCAGGTTGACGCCCTTGTCGCCGGTGCGCACGCCGGCCACGCGGCCGGCCTCGAGCAGCGGCGCGGCGGCGGGCGTCTCGGTGACCACCAGCACGCCCTTTTCCTCGGCGATCCCCGCCATCCACTGGACGAGATTGCCGAGCGAGAGTGCGTAGTTGCCGTGGTTCGCGAGCATCGGCGGTGTGAGCGGCAGGCGGAACTGCCCGCCAGGAGTGAAGAAGTAGACGTCGTCCTTCGTCACCGGGCTGCCGAGCGGGCATCCGCGCGCGACGAAGTCCGGAATCAGCTCCTTCATCGCGCGCGGATCCATCACCGCGCCCGAGATGCCGTGCGCGCCGACCGTCGCCGACTTCTCGAGCACCGCGATCGTGATCTCGCCGAGCGTGCTGCCGGGCTGTGCGCGGCGCTGCTCGATCAGGTTGGAGAGGTGGATGGCGCCAGCCAGGCCGGCCGGTCCTGCGCCGATGAACTGGACGTCGAATTCGAGGACTTCGCGTTCCATCGCGATCGGCGCGGCGCGGCGCCTACCGGGCCTCGACGGCCGGGGTGGCGTGATGGGTCGAGCCGATCCCGGCGGCCTCGAGCCAGCGCTCGGCTTCGATGGCCGCCATGCAGCCGGTGCCGGCGGCGGTCACCGCCTGGCGGTACACGGCGTCGGCGACGTCGCCTGCCGCGAAGATGCCGGCGATCGCGGTGCGCGCGGTGCCCGGCGTGACGAGCAGGTAGCCGCGCTCGTCGGTGGGCAGCGCGCCGGCGAGGAACCCGGTGTTGGGCTGGTGGCCGATCGCGACGAACACGCCGTCGATCGGGTGCTCGGTGACGGCCCCGGTCTTGAGATTGCGGAGCTTCACGCCACGCACCTTCTTTTCGTCCACGCCCAGCACCTCGTCGATCTCGGAGTCCCAGATGAACCGGATCTTGGGGTTCTTGAAGGCGCGGTCCTGCATGATCTTCGAAGCCCGCAGCGTGTCGCGCCGGTGCACCACGGTGACCTCGGCAAAGCGCGTGAGGTAGTTGGCCTCCTCCACCGCGGTGTCGCCGCCGCCCACCACCATCACCTTCTTGCCGCGGTAGAAAAACCCGTCGCACGTCGCGCACGCCGAGACGCCGAATCCCATGAGGCGCATCTCGCTCTCGATGCCGAGCAACCGGGCCGACGCACCGGTCGCGACGATCACGCTGTGGGCTTCGAACTGGCGGTCCTCGGCCCACACCCGGAACGGGCGGACTGTGAAATCCACACGCTCGGCGGAGATCTGCAGGATCTCGGCGCCGAACCGCGCAGCCTGGTCGCGCATGATCTCCATCAGCTCGGGACCCATGATCGCGTCCCGGAAGCCGGGGTAGTTCTCGACCTCGGTGGTGATCGTGAGCTGCCCGCCGGGCTGGTGGCCGGCGAGAACGACGGGCTTGAGGTTGGCGCGGGCCGCGTACAACGCGGCCGTGTAGCCGGCGGGGCCGGAGCCGAGGATCAGGACGTTACGGACATCGGACATGGTCTGGATACTAACGGAAGGTCGCGGGCCCGGCGACTTTCGCCGGGCTCCGCGCCTTTGGATGCCGGAGATCGCCTAACGCACGAGCACCATGTGACGGCTCTCGCGGATGCCGGCACTGTTCAGCGTGTACACGTAGATGCCGGGGGCGGCGTCGCGGCCGTGGCGGTCGCGACCGTCCCACGAGATGGCGTGCGCACCCGCGGGCAGCGGGCCGCGCTGAAGCTCCGAGACCAGGCGTCCGGAGAGGTCGTACACCGCGAGCGCCACGTCACTGTCGCGCTCGAGCGAGAAGCGGATCGTCGTGCTGGGTCCGAACGGGTTCGGATTGTTGCCTTCGAGACGGCCCGGAGCGCGGGGCGCGGGGTCGACGGCGACCAGCTCGGGGAACCAGCCGATGTCCCAGAAGAGCCAGCGCGCGAGATCCACGTCCGAGGAGATGGTCGAGGTGATCGACGGCTCCATGAGCAGATTGGGCTCGGCGGTCACGTCCCAGTGCGAGACGGTCGAGCCGCTCGCAATGGTCGACGGCGTGTAGACGAGCACGCGGCCGGCGGCGTCGGCGCCCGCGAGCTGGCTGGGGTCCATGAGGATCGCGGCGTTGACGATGGCCCCCGCCATGGCGGTCTTGATCTTCGCTCCGTCCTCCTGGCTGATTCGTACCGACGGGATCGTGATGCTGGGATCGACGCCGCCCATGCCTGGCGGCGGACAACCGGGGATGCTGTCCACGACGATGACGGCGGCTGCGCCTGCGTTCTGGCAGTTCTTGACCTTGACCGGGAACGCGCATGTGCCGCGATCCACCAGCACGATGTGGCCGATCATGAGGCCCGGGTTGATCAGGGGCTCGCAGGCATTCCTCGGGTAGGCGTCGCCGTCGCTCCCGAGCACGATGTCGGCGTTGACGTGCGGCGATGATATTGGCGGCCCAAACGTGGGCAGCCCGACCGTGTAGTCGCCCGCGATCGACGCCGGCGTGTAGATGCGCAGGACCGGCTTGGGGCCGAGCACCTGCGGGGCGCGGTTGCGGACCGCCTGTCCGTCCCACGCGAGCCGCGAGCAGGTGACTTCGGAAGCGACTCGCAGCGCGGCCGACATCTGGTCCCAGTGGAGATCGGTGTCGTTGTCGTACAGGAAGTGATCGTAGATGCCCGGGGAGCTCATGAAGTACGCGCCGGTGGTCTTGCTGGTCGGGGTGCTGAAACCGAGTCCGTGCCCCATTTCGTGCAGGACGACCGGCAGCAGCTCGATCTGGGAGCCTTCGCTGCCGTCGACCCCGTAGTACCAGCCCGAGGTGAGGCAGGTCGGCAGGCCGACGTCGACATTGAACTGGATCGAGATGTCGTCCGATCCGACGCTGAGGTCGGACCCGAAGAGCTTGCTGGCGAGAGCGATGTGATACCAGTGCCCGGTCAGCGGGGCGCCCGCGAAATTCCGCGAGTAAGTGACCGGTCCGGCGCTGCCGAGGACGCCGCTCGTCGCGTTGCAGGTCAGCGGGTTGAACTGGGCGCCGACCCGGATTTCAACGTTGCTCGGCAGCAGCGCGCCCCAGATGTTGGCTGCGTGCTGGAACACGTAGAGGCGCTGGGCCCCGATCGTGGTCCCCGGATTGCCGCCGACGGGAGCGGCCGCCCCCGGATCGTTGAAGCCTTCGTCGGTGCCGTCGTTGTTGATGATGGTGATCACCGCCGCTGCGGACGGCGCGCTGACCGCGGCCGCGAGCACCAGGGCCGCGATCCCCGGGAAGATCTGCCGAGAGAGCGGGGCCATGATCACTTCTCCTCGAAGGCCGGCCGGATCCCCGGGATCTCGGTGAGGCCGTGGACGCCGTGGGCCGACGCGCAGCCCCAAACGAGCTTGCCGTCGGGACCGATCCGCGCGAACGAGTACTCCTGGAGCGCCGATCCGACGTGCACCAGCACGGCGCCGTCCGCCCGCTGCTCGACCACGAACCCTTCTGACGTCTGCTGCACGATGGTTCCCGCCGGGAAGAGCGCGCGGATCTGCTCCGGCGTCGGCATGGTCGGCAATCCCGTCTCAGGATCGATGGCGATCACCATGCCGCTGGCGGCCGGAATCGCGGGGGCGAACAGGGCCGGGTCGAGCCACAGGAAGGGCACGACGACGGCCATGAGCAAGGCGGGCATGGCATGGCGCATGGCGGTCCTCTCGTTTCGGATGGGGTGCGTGTTGCGGCCGTCTGCCATGGGAATCCTAGCAATCCTTCGGCCCCGCTGGTTGTGAACTGAAGAGTGTGTCCGGGCCTTTCCTGACCGCTTCTGAACCCATAAATCGTTGTCCCCCTTGGGGACGAGCCACCGATCGGGTCGAAAAAAGCCCCGGACACATTCTTCGGTGCACAACCCGCGGGGCAAAATTCAAGAGGCCATGGCGGCCGGCAATGAGGTATCCTTGCCGCCACTTACTGGCCGCGCCGCCCGGCCAAACCCCCACAAGCAGAGACCTCCTGGAGTCGTCGCTCACGATGCGTTCCCGTGCGGCCGTGCCCCTCGCGCTGCTTCTTGCTCTAGTGCCCGGTGCAGCGCAGGCCGTGGTCCACGTCCCCAGCAATTTCGAGAACGAGGTCATCGCGTTCGGGCTCAGCGAGCCGAACAGCATGGCGTTCCTGCCGGATGGCCGGGTTCTCGTCACCGAGCAGCGCACCGGCTGGGTGCGGACGGTGGTGGGCAGCCTGATGGCGACCATGGACCCGGCGCTGCTGGTGATGGGCGTCCAGTCGGCCGGGTACGAGCAGGGCCTGCAGGGGATCGCGGTGGATCCGGCGTGGCCGGATCGACCCTTCATCTATATCTATTACGACGCCGTGGGTGGGTTCTCCCGCCTCGTCCGTTACACCGGGACGGGCGATCTCATGAACCCGCTCGGGCAGAACCTCTCGTTCGCGAATCCGCTGGTGCTGCTCGACAACCTGCCGGACGCGTTCTCGTCCCACAACGGAGGTTGTGTCCGGTTCGGCCCCGATGGCCATCTCTACGTGAGCCTCGGTGACGATGAAACCCCGTGCGCCGCGAAGGATTCGTCGTCTCTGCACGGCGCGATCCTGCGGCTCCGCGTCGGACAGCTCGACGCCTCGCTCACGGGAACGGTTCCGCGGAGCCTCATCACGCCGTTCGACAATCCGCTCTCTACGCCCGACTCGAATGCGAAGCTGGTCTGGGCGTTCGGATTCAGGAATCCCTGGCGCTTCCACATCGACCCTCTGACCGGCAAGGTCTTCATGGCGGAAGTCGGCCTGCTCACCTACGAGGAGCTGAACGAGGTGGTCCCGGGTCAGTTCTACGGCTGGCCGTGGCGGGAGGGTCCGCAGGTGATGCCGCGTCCATCGTGTCCCGAGCCGGGGGGCAACGGCACCCAGACCTACAAGAACGCCGTGGTCGACATGCTGCGCGATCCGGAGATCCTGGTCTCGATCTCGAGCGCCGGCGTGTACCGCCAGGTGCCGGGCGCTTCGCACAACTGGCCCTATGACGAATACGAGGGCGACGTCTTCTACGGCGAGTACTACAGCGGCGAGTTCTACCGCCTGAAGAACGTGAAAGGCACCTGGACCCGTCCGAAAGCGCCGGGGCAGCCGGACAGCCTGCACTGGGCGACGGGTGTCTTCGGGGCCGTAGACTTCCTCGTTGGCGCCGACGGCAGCCTCTACTGGCTCGCCCAGTACGACTCGACCCTGTTCGGCGCGACCGGCAGCATCCAGCGCATCCGTTCCACCGGCGGCCCGCCGCCGAACGCGGTGGACGAGGCGCTGGCGCCCGCCACGTGGATGGCGGCGATTCCCAATCCGTCGCGGGGACCGGTGCAGATCGCTTTCCGCATGCCGAAGCGCGCGCAGGCGAGTCTCCAGGTGTTCGATCTCGCCGGCCGTCGGGTTCGCACGCTCATGAAGGGCGAGCTCCAGGCGGGCGACCAGCGCGCACGCTGGGACGGCAAGGATTCCCAGGGGCGCGCCGTCCGACCGGGCGTCTACCTCGCGCGCGTCGACTTCCTCGGCGGCTCGAAGACCATCCGCGTCCTGAGGATGCAGTAGCGTTTTCCAATCGGGTAGCGACCCTCGCCGGGCTCGCACACCGCGCCACGAGAGAGCGCCGCATCACCCAGGCGGCAGTCCCGGTCCTGATGCTGTTCCGATGCCGCCAAGGTGGGCTCCGAGCAATTCTCGGTGAGCACGGCACGGCCATCGAGCGTTCCCGGGAACGGCGTCCGACAGGCAACTTGCGCGCTGGCTCGATGCCTACAACACCGGCCGGACCGGTAGCCGACGTAGAACCGCAGACCGCCGGTGGAGGGCACGGCGAAGGGCGATCTCGGGACGGGTTCCGCGCATGGAGTCCTCCGAACGTGGACCCCTCCACGGAGTCGGGTAAGATGCGCGGCAAGTTCCGCGAAGTCGGGGGGGTCGGGATGGACGTGGATCAAGACCCATCGGTGATGCTTGGTCGCCTCCAGACGGCCTTGGCCGGCCGCTACGACATCGTGAGCGCACTTGGCGAGGGCGGTATGGCTACGGTGTGGCTCGCGAATGACGTGCGTCACCACCGCCGGGTCGCGCTCAAGATTCTGCGACCCGAGCTTGCGGCTTCGTTGGGCCCGATACGATTCCGCCGCGAAATTGAGATCGTAGCGGGACTCCGCCACCCGCATATCTTGCCGCTGTACGATTCGGGCGAATCGGGCGGGCTCCTCTACTACGTGATGCCGTGGATCACGGGGAGTCGTTGCGTTCACGTATGGACCGTGACCCCCCCATCACGATCCCCGAGGCTTTGACGATCACGATCGAAACGGCCGGAGCCCTCGCTTACGCTCACGGCCACGGCGTCGTCCATCGGGACGTGAAGCCAGAGAACATCCTGCTTGAGGGCGGACACGCTCTGTTGGCCGATTTCGGCATAGCCCGCGAAATCCTCGGCCCCGGTCGACTGGCCGTCACGGACAGTGCGTCCATGATCGGCACGCCGCTCTACATGAGCCCCGAACAGGCCGGCGGGGATTCCGAACTCGACGCCCGCAGCGATCTCTACAGTCTCGCGTGTGTCCTGTTCGAAATGCTGGGCGGGGCGCCGCCGTTCACGGGATCGACAGCCGAGGCGATTCTGGTTCAACGTTTCACGCGGCCACCCCCACGACTGTCTGCACGACGTTCCGATGTGCCTCGCCGTCTAGACGCCGCACTCTTCCGCGCCATGGCTCGCGATCGGGCCGATCGCTTCCCCAGCATCGAGCGATTCGTTGCGGTCCTCAGCGATGCGACGCCGAGCCGGACCGAGGCGGGAGAGAGGACCATCGCGGTACTTCCCTTCGGGAACCTCGGAGGGTCGGTCGAAGACGAATACTTCACCGACGGTATGACCGAGGAGATCATGAACGCGCTCGCGCAGGTCCGGGGCCTTCGCGTCGCAGCTCGCATGTCATCGTTCTCGTTCAAAGGGAAGAACGAGGACCTGCGCGTGATCGGCGACAAGCTCGGAGTGACAACTGTGCTCGAGGGAAGCGTGCGCCGGGCGGGGCCCCGCTTGCGAATCACGGCGCAACTCGTGGATGTGGCCGACGGCCACCAACTTTGGTCGGAGCGGTACGATCGTGAACTCACGGACGTGTTCGCGATCCAGGAAGAGATTGCGACGGCCATCGCTTCGAAGCTCAAGGTCACGCTCGCGACGAGCACGGAGAGCGCGCGCCGTGGCACTTCGAACCTCCAAGCCTATGAGCTCTTTCTCAAAGGTCGCGTGCTTCAGTGGCGCCGGGGGCGCTGGCTTCCTGAGGCCCTGAGATGTCTTGAGCGCGCGGTGGTGCTCGATCCAGAGTTCGCCGAAGCCCTTGCGCTCCTGGCCGATTCCTACAGGCTACTGGGCCTCTACGGCGCGCTGCCTCCAGACGCTTCGATGCCGAAGGCAAAAGCTCTTGCCGAGCGGGCGTTGGAACTCGATCCCGATCTCGCCGAAGCGCATGCGGCTCTAGCCAACGTGGCACTGCTCCACGATCGCGATGGCCCGGCCGCGGAGCGCTCGTGGCGGAGGGCATTGGAGATCCATCCGGAGGACACCCGTGCCCGCGGTGAATTCGCGCTCTGGTGGCTCGTCGTGATGCACGGCGATGCGTCCAATGGGGTCATCGAAACGAAGCAAGTCGTGGAGAACGACCCGATCAGTTCCTGGGCGTCGGCCATGCACAGCCTGACGCTCGCAGCGGCTGGTCGCCATGAGGAGGCGACCGCAGAGGGAATCCGCGCGGTGGAACTCGATCCAGACTCCTTCCTGGCGCACTGGTCTCTGCTCAACGCGTACAGGTTCGCGCGGGATTTCGGACGCATGATCGAGACCGCGCAGACTGCTCTGCCCGCCTCGGGCCGGCATCCGTGGGTGCTGGGGCGTCTCGCAAGTGCCTACGTGGAACTCGGACGGTCCCAGGCCGCCGAGGCCGTGCACCTGGAGCTGCACGCCCGGGCTCAAATCGACTATGTACAGACGTCATTGCTCGCGATCACCGCGGCGGCGACTGGACGGATCGAGGAGGCGATGAGCCTGGCCTTTCGAGCGCTCGAAGAGCGCGATCCGGTCTTGTTGTCGCTGAAGTTTCTTCCGGACTGGGATCCGCTGCGTTCACATCCTCGCTTCCCGGAACTTCTCCGCAGCGCGGGGCTTTCTCCCGGGAACCTGGCCCCGCAAGGTCCATAGTCGGTCCCGTGTCCCCTTGTTCTCTAACCCTTTGTGGCCCCGTAGCTCAGACGGATAGAGCAGCGGTTTCCCAAAACGACTCGACGCATTTTCGCCTGTCCGCCGGAACATGCATCGCCGCAAGCAAATGCTTAGCGCCCTGAGTGGTTACATGCCCTCGGGGCGCTAATCTTTCGGAGCCACATCGGGACAGAAATGGACGGTCACGGACCTTCAGTCGGTAGCCAAACGGTAGCCAGCAAGGCGCATTGCGGCCTCGGCCTACCAGTGGCCTAGCAACGGCCGGACGAAGGGGCTACGCGCACACTTGACCCCTGGCAGAGCTTCATCCGATCATCCCAACGTGATCTTCGCTCGACGTCATCCGAGAAGCGCGCGGGGGGGCATTAGCGCCCTGCTGGTTATCGCGTTGCTTCTGTTCGGGCACACTTGCGCGCTTCACGGCACGGCCTGCGCGACACCCGTGGATTCCTCCGTAGAAAGACAGAGCGTCACCCACGACGATGACGGCGACTGCCGGGATCACGATGGATGCGAGCACGGGACGCACGACGATTGCTCGACTGGGTCGATCTGCTGTTCGACCTGGGCGCCGCCAACAGCGACAGTAACTGTTCCGGCCCCGGCGGCCATCTCTCTCGGGCTGGCGGTCAGGGGTCCGTTGCTCGAGCCGGTCCGTTCGCATGCTCCGCAGCTCGTTCCGATCCCGCCTGAATCACCTCCGCCGCTCCTTTCGATCCTCCGACTCTGATCTGAACGGTAGCCCGCCGGCTCGTGCGCTATTGGCACGCGATAGGGCGAACTCTGCGTCTTCCTGTCAGGAGAGTTCACGGGTCTGGCGCCATGCGCCGAAGATCCCAACCGTTCGGAGGAATCGATGAACCGCACCTTTAGTGTGTCCGCCCTGCTCGCCGCATTTATGTTTCTGTCGTTCTCTGTTCCGGCGATCGCCCATGAAGGGCACCAGATGCCCGGCGAGAAGGTCGTCAAGAAGACGATCACTGGCGAAGTCGTCGACATGGGGTGCTGGCTCGGGCACGCCGCCCGCGGGGAGAAGCACATCTCGTGCGCAACGAAGTGCCTTGCGCAGGGAATGCCGATGGGTCTGCTCACGAGCAACGGCACGCTCTATCTGATCACGCTCGATCACGACAATGCCGACCCCTACAGCAGCCTCAAGGACATGGCGGGCAAGAACGCGTCCGTGACCGGCGAGTTGTTGACCCGAAGCGGCATGAAGGCCATCGAGGCGACCACGGTCCGGCTGGCAAGCAAGTAGTCACCCTTGCTGGGAGCGCACTCGGCATCTTGGGGCGCGCTCGCCGTGGAGCTGACCATGCGATGGAATGCGGCTGTCGTTTTCAGTCTCGTGCTCATCAGCGCGATTGCTGTGGCCTTCGCGCGTCGACCCGTTTTGTCGCCGGCGGAGCGCGGGCGACGGTTGGCCGAACGCACCGGTTGCTTTGGCTGTCACGGGCCCGGCGGGATTCGCGGAGCGAATAATCACGGGCGTTTGGACAAGACGGTTCCCAACTTCGAAGACGACGTCATGATGTACGCCAAGACGCCGGATGAGATCCACGAGTGGATCCATAACGGCGTCACGCGGAAGAAGTCGGCGAGCACCACTTGGCGAGAAGACCGCGATCGGGGGGTGCTGAAGATGCCGGCCTTCAAGGGCCGGATGAGCGAGCGTGACATGGATGCGCTCGTCGCCTACGTGATGGCTGCATCGGGCACGCCGGAACCGGCGGATACGCTCGCCGCACTGGGTTTGCGACGAGCAGACGATCTCGGCTGTGTCGGCTGTCACGGCCCCGGTGGCCGGCTCGCACGGCCCAACCCCGGTTCGTGGAAAGGCTACGTCCCTCCGTGGGACGGGGCCGACTTTTCCGAGCTCGTCCGTGACAGCACCGAGTTCCGTCAGTGGGTCGAGCGCGGCGTGAATCACCGCTTCGAAGCAAATCCAATCGCCGCATTCTTCCTGAAACGGGCTGTATTGAAGATGCCGGCCTACGAGACGCATCTCGAGCCGACCGACGTGCCTGCGTTGTGGGCGTACGTCACGTGGCTCCGGTTAGAAGGTTCCAGGGTGAGCTTATCGCCCATGGAGGAGCATCACCATGAATGATCGCTACGGCCGCTGGTCCGTCGTCCTCGGTCTCTTCGTGCTCCTCTGGCCGGTCGTCGGGCGGGCGCAGATGCACCACCATCCTGCGGCAAAGGACACGACGAGCCAGCGGCCATCCAAGCCTGTTGTCCATCAGCATGAAGCAGCAGCTCCGAAGAGCATGCACGGCGGAATGGACATGGGCGAGATGCTGATGATGGGTCTCTACGGCCCTTATGCCATGAGCCGCGAGGCGTCGGGAACGGCCTGGCAGCCGGAGGCCGCTCGCCACGACGGTGTGCACGTGATGTGCGGAGCGTGGATGGCGATGCTTCACGGCTCGGCCGATCTGGTCTACGACACCCAGGGAGGCGATCGCGGCGACGAGAAGGTCTTCATCGACAACATGGGGATGGGTATGGCTCAGCGGTCCCTCGGGCCCGGCACGCTGGGGCTTCGCGCGATGCTCTCGCTGGAGCCGGCGACTATCGGCAAGGAAGGCTACCCGCTGCTGCTGCAAACGGGGGAGACGGCGAACGGCCAGACACCCCTGATCGACCGGCAACACCCGCACGACCTGTTCATGGAGCTTGCCGGTTCCTACAGCATCGCGAGCGGTAATCGCTCGGTCTTCGTCTACGGTGGTCTTCCCGGCGAACCAGCCCTGGGGCCGCCAGCGTTCATGCACCGGTTCTCGGGAGCGAGCATTCCGGTGGCGCCGATCACTCACCATTGGCTCGACTCGTCGCACATCACATTCGGTGTCGTGACCGCAGGCGCGGTCGTGGATCGCGTCAAGGTCGAGGCCTCGGCCTTCCGCGGGCGCGAGCCGGATCAGGACCGCTGGAATATCGAGTCGCCGAAGCTCGACTCGCATTCGTTCCGACTTTCCGTCAATCCGACGGATCGATGGGCGCTGCAGGTGAGCTATGGCCGCATTCACAGCCCGGAGCAGCTCGAACCCGACGTCAACCAGGACCGCACCACGGCGTCGGCGATCTACGACGGCACGTTCGGCGACACGGGGCGGTGGGAGGGAACTGTCGCATGGGGCCACAACCGTAATCGCCCCGGACATGACCTCGATGCCTTCACTGCGGAAGCGGCGGCGTCCATCGGCGAACGTCACACCGTCTTTGTCCGCGCCGAGAGGGTCGAGAAGGATGAACTATTCTTGGAGCCTGATCCGCTTGCAGGCCAGATCTTCAAGGTGGGCGAGTTGACCGCCGGCTATCGCAATGACTTCTGGCACCAGGGCCACTTCATTGCCGGCCTCGGCGCGGCAGGCACCCTGTCGTTCGTGCCAGATGAGCTGCACAGTACCTACGGAGACATGCCGGCGTCATTACTCCTGTTCCTGCATGCGGCGATCTGATGACCTCGACGGGATCTCCATCTAGGGCTACAAGAAAGGGATGGCCATGAGCACCCACGAACAGGTCGAGATCCACCCCCAGGCCGCCGCCGAGCGCGATCCGGTCTGCGGCATGACGGTCCGCCCCGATGGGCCGCATCACACGGTCTATGAAGGCCGCATCTACCGCTTCTGCAGCGCTGGATGTCTGGCCAAGTTCACTGCCGACCCGAAACGTTATCTCATCACTTCGGCCAGCACACCCCAGGCCACGCCGGCGATGGCTGGCGAGTACACATGCCCGATGCATCCGGAAGTCCGCCAGAACGATCCAGGGTCCTGCCCCAAGTGTGGCATGGCACTCGAACCGGCGCATGTCACAGCGCCCGCGAACAAGACGGAATGGACTTGCCCAATGCACCCACAGATTGTGCGCGATGCTCCCGGCAATTGTCCCATCTGCGGCATGGCACTCGAGCCGCGCACTGTCACGCTGCAAGAGGAAGAGAATCCCGAACTCGTCGATATGCGCCGGCGGTTCTGGATCTCCGTGGTGCTGACGGCGCCACTCCTCGTGATGATGGTGGGTTCCTTCTTGCCCGGTCAGCCGATTCATCGGCTGTTTCCGATGGCACTGGCCAACTGGATCGAGCTCCTGCTGGCAACTCCGGTCGTGATGTGGGGTGGATGGCCATTCTTTGTGCGTTTCTGGCAATCGCTCGTCAACCGCAGCCCGAACATGTTCACCTTGATCGGTCTCGGGGTCGGCGTCGCCTTTCTCTACAGCGTGGCCGCAGTACTCGTGCCGGACGTATTTCCGGCTTCGTTCAAAGACACGGGTGGGCGCGTCGGGACCTACTTCGAAGCGGCGGCAGTGATCGTAACTCTCGTACTGCTCGGACAAGTCATGGAGCTCATGGCCCGCAGCCAAACGAGTGCTGCGATCAAGGCGCTCCTCGGCATGGCCCCGACCACTGCGCGACGCATCGGTCTGGACGGCTCGGAAGCGGACATCCCCCTCGAGCACGTGCAGGTCGGCGACCGTCTGCGCGTGCGGCCTGGAGAAAAGGTTCCGGTCGACGGCGTCGTTCTTGAGGGCCGCAGTTCGGTTGACGAATCGCTCGTCAGCGGCGAACCCATTCCGGTCGAGAAGGACCCGGGAAGCCGCCTCGTCGGTGCGACCCTCAACGGCACGGGCTCACTGGTGATGCAGGCGGAGAAGGTTGGAGGCGACACGCTCCTGGCTCGCATCGTTCAGATGGTCGCCCAGGCCCAGCGGAGCCGCGCGCCGATTCAGCGTCTGGCGGATCAGGTCTCAGGCTGGTTCGTTCCAACCGTGGTGGGCATCGCAATCATCACTTTCATCGTTTGGGCCGTCGCCGGCCCCCAACCGCGCATGGCGTATGCGATCGTGAACGCGGTCGCGGTCCTCATCATCGCCTGCCCGTGCGCTCTTGGGCTTGCCACTCCCATGTCCATCATGGTTGCGGCTGGGAAGGGCGCAACCATGGGCGTGTTGTTCAAGAACGCGGAGGCGATCGAAACGCTTCGAACGGTTGACACGCTCGTATTCGACAAGACCGGCACGCTCACCGAGGGCAAGCCGCGGCTCGTACGTATCGTGCCCAAGGACTTGGACGAGAACGAAGCATTGCGCCTCGCCGCAAGTCTTGAGCGCGGGAGTGAACACCCGCTCGCCGCGGCAATCGTTTCGGCCGCCACGGAGCGTGCCGTGCGCTTGAGCGATGCAGCGGACTTCGCCACGGTTACGGGAAAGGGTGTAAAGGGCACGGTCGACCGCGAGTCCGTCGCGCTCGGCAACGCGGCTCTCCTCTCTGACCTCCACGCCGACCCCGGCGATCTCGCGGCGCACGCCGATGCGATGCGCAAGGAGGGGCAGACCGCAATGTTTCTCGTGGTGAATGGACGCGTTGCTGCCGTGATTGGCGTCGCCGACCCAATCAAGCAGACAACGCCGGAAGCGATTCGGCAACTCCACGAGGAGGGCCTGCGGCTCGTAATGCTCACTGGCGACAACCGCACCACCGCGGAAGCCGTCGCTCGGATACTCGGGATCGATGATGTGCGAGCGGAGGTCTTGCCGGACATGAAGGCGGAGGTCGTAAAGCAGCTACAACAGGAGGGACGCGCCGTCGCCATGGCCGGGGATGGGATCAACGACGCGCCTGCGCTGGCCCAAGCTCGGGTCGGCATCGCCATGGGGACTGGAACCGACGTGGCGATGGAGAGCGCTGGAATCACACTCGTCAAGGGCGACCTTCGCGGGATCGTGCGTGCCCGCCAGCTTAGCCGGGCTACGATGTCGAACATCCGGCAGAACCTGTTCTTCGCCTTTGTCTACAACGCGCTCGGCGTTCCGATCGCGGCCGGCGTGCTCTACCCGTTCTTTGACCTGCTCCTGAGCCCAGTCATCGCGGCCGCAGCGATGAGCTTCAGCTCCGTATCGGTGATCGGGAATGCTCTACGACTCCGATCCTTCGAACCAGGCAAGTAGCCATGCACTCAGACCCACAGCCTGCTTCGCCGGTCGCATCACGGCTCAAACTCGCGGACCTCACGTCTGGCATCGGTGCCATCGTCCTCGGAGTGGGGCTCGGCACCGTGGCAGGCCACTATCTCGAAGGACTCTGGGCGCCGCTCGTGCTTGGCGGCATTCTTCTCCACGGCTGGGGAATGTACGACAAGCATCGCCTTGAGTCGGGGCAACCGCATCAGCCGCGGTGGGCAACCGCGTTGTATTGGATTTGCTGGGCGCTTCTTGCCGCGCTTCTCGCGCTCATTGTGCTGCGGCTCGTGCGGTCCAGTTGACCACTGCTCAAGCGCTTTCATATGAGGAATGGTGGCGCTATCTTCTTGCCGCGTGGCCCCGTAGCTCAGACGGATAGAGCAGCGGTTTCCTAAACCGCTCGTAGCGAGCGTGAGAGCGGCTGGCGCGCCGCCTGGAGCGCCGGCAGGAACCCTCCGACGACGCCCATCACCGCCGCGAAGCCCAGGCCGATCGCCATGCCCACCGGCGTCACGCGGAACGCGAAAGCGATCTCGCTGAACGACGACCAGTTGGTGGTGCTGGTCACGATCCCGTTGATGGGGAGCGCCACCAGGCAGCCGATCGCGCCGCCCACGAGCGAGATGAGCACCGACTCGGTGAGGAATGATGTCATCACCGCCCACGGGGAGAAGCCCAGCGTGAGCAGCACCGCGATCTCGCGGGTGCGGGTCGCGACCGCCGCGTACATGGTGTTCATCGCGCCGAAGATCGCGCCGACCGCCATGATCAGCGTGATGAACACGCCCGCTCCCTGGATGATGCCGGACATCAGGCGCGACTGGCCCGAATAGAACGCGCGCTCGGTGCGCACTTCCACGCCGAGCCGCGGGTCCTTCTCGAGCTGCTGCTCGATCGCGGCGAAGCGCTTCGGGTCCCGCATGCGGAACGTCACGCTCTGGTAGCCCTCGCGCCCGAACGTGGGCGCGAGCACGGCATGATCGCCCCAGATCTCGGAGTCGAACGAGGTTCCGCCGGCGTCGAAGTTGCCGACGACCTTGAAACGGCGCTGGCCGAACCGCAGCTCCTGGCCGATGCGGCAGCCCTCGAACCGGCTCGCGATGCGCTTGCCGACGATGACCTCGTCGGTGCCGGGGGTGAACGCGCGGCCCTCGACGATCTTGAGCCGGTCACGGAGCGGCATGCCGTCCGCCTGGATGCCGCGGATCGGGACGTTCGAGGAGCCCGTGCCGCCGGCCCGATTGAGCGTCGTGAGCACCAGCAGCTCGGCGCTCACGAGCGGACGGCCGTCGGGACCGGTCGCGATCTCCGGCAGCGCGCGGATGATGCCCGCGGCCTCGACCGAGATGCCGCTCGAGATCTCGCTGTCGGCCCCCGAGCGCATCACCATCACGTTCGACTCGGAGCCGGATTCCACGAGCGCTGCCCGGAAGCCCGACGCCAGCGCGAACGCGCCGACCAGGATCGCGACCACCATCGCGATGCCGAGCGCGGTGGTGATGGTCGAGGCCGGGCGGCGCACCACGTTGCGGATGTTGTACGAGAACGGGATCGCCATGGTGGTCTCCTAGTCGACGCGTCGCAGGGCGTCGACGATGCGCAGCCGGGATGCCTGGAGCGCCGGCACGATGCCGCTGGTCGCCCCCATGAATACCGCGATGCCGATGCCGGTGAGCACCGTGGCCCAGCTCACGGTCATGGGCGGCAGCATGCCGCCCGCGTTGAAGCCGGAGCGTTCGATCGCGTATTTCGCGAGCAGCGCGCCCGCGATGCCGCCGCCGAGCGTGATGATCGCCGCCTCGGTGAGCACCAGCCGGAGCAGCGTGCCGTCCCCGAAGCCGAGCGTCTTCATGACGGCGAATTCGCCGGTGCGCTCGCGCGTCGCCATCATCATCGTGTTGGCCGCCACCAGCAGGATCGCGAACACCACCGCGAGTCCGATCACGCCGATCAGGAACGGAACGTTGCCGTACATGCTCACGAATCCGGCCTGGAAGGCGCGCTCGGTTTCGGTGCGGGTCTGGGCCGACGAGTTCTCGAACATGACGTCGACCGCGCGGCTCACCGTGCCGGCCTGCGTGGGGTCGGTCAGCTCGAACGTGTACCAGCCGACCGGCCCGTTGCCGCCCATGCCCTTCTCGTTCAGGTAGTCCCAGTGGAAGATGATCGCCTCCTCGCCGAAGGCCGGGTCCTTGGCGTGGTAGACGGCGCGGATCGTCCACGTCCAGCTGCCGGGGAAGATGGTGCCGGTGGCGGCGATCTGCTGGCCGATCTTCCACTTCATGCGCTTGAACAGGGCCTCGCCGACCACGCAGGCGGTGCGCTCCTCCATGAAGGCGGCGAGCTTGGGATCGACGCCGGCCGGCGTGCCGCCGCCCGCCTGCGGTCGATCCGCGGCGATGATCTCGAGGTCGCGGTTGTAGATCGGGAAATAGGTCGCGGCATCCACGCCGAAGCGCGCGTAGAAGTTCCCGGGATCGACCGGATCGGTGCCGCCGAACCAGTTCCCGTACGTCACGATGCCCACCGCGGGAACGGACTTGATCCGCTCGAGGTAGGTTTTCGGGAGCGGGAAGATGAGCGAGATCTTGTTGCGGGTGACGAGCCGGCCTTCGCTGCCGACCTTGACCGCCGCCTCGAGGGTGTCGAGCACGCCGCGCAGCGAGCAGAACAGGAAGAGTGCGACCGTGACGCTCATCACGGTCAGGAACGTGCGCCGCTTGTTGCGGCCGAGGTTCAGGAGCACCAGGGAGAAGAAGCTCATCGCCGCCTCAGTTCGTCAGGTCGCCCTTGTCGAGGTGCAGCACGCGGTGCGCCTTCTCGGCGGCATGCGGATCGTGCGTCACCATCACGATGGTCTTGTTGAACTGCCGGTTGAGCTTTTCCAGCAGGTCCAGGATCTCGCCCGCCGCCTTCTTGTCGAGGTCGCCGGTCGGCTCGTCCGCGAGCAGCACCTGGGGATCGCTCACGATCGCGCGCGCGATCGCCACGCGCTGCTCCTGCCCGCCCGAGAGCTGCCGCGGGAAGTGCGTCAGGCGGTCGGCGAGCCCGACCAGCTCGAGCGCAGTGCGGGCGCGGTCGCGGCGTTCCTTCGCGCTCATCTTCACGAGCAGCAGCGGAAGCTCGACGTTCTGGAGCGCGGTCAGCACCGGCAGCAGGTTGTAGAGCTGGAAGACGTAGCCGATGTTCCGCGACCGCCAGCGCGCCAGCTCCTGGGACTTGAGCCGCGCGATGTTGGTGCCGTCGACGATCACGTCGCCCTGGGTCGGCTGGTCGATCCCGCCGATCAGGTTGAGCAGCGTCGTCTTGCCGCTTCCCGACGGGCCCATGAGCGCCGCGAACTCGCCGGGCGCGATCGTCAGCGAGATCCCGGTGAGCACCGGCACCTTCTGCGTGTCGCGCTGATACTCCTTGTGGACATCTCGGATCTCGATCGTCGCAGCCATGCCTTCCTCGTCGTTCGGCGGCCGGCGTGGCCGCGTCTCACCGTCGCCGCGCTAGGAGCGTGCGGCGCGCACCTTCTGACCGTCCGACAGCCCGCCGGGTGGATCGAGCACCAGGCTCTCACCGCCCTGCAGTCCCCTGCGAATCTCCACCTGCTCGCCGCGCTCCGGGCCCGGTTCCACCGTGACCCCGCGCAGCAGGCCGTTCTCGACCACCCACACCTTCGCGGTCTCTCCGTTCTGCACCACCGCCGCGCGCGGCACCAGCACGCGGCGCGGCGCCGCCGCCACCGCGCCCGCTTCCTCGCGGCTGAATACCACCTTGGCTCCCATCTCGGGAAGGATCCGCGGATCGCGGTCCAGGATCGAGACCTTGACGAGCACGGTCGCCTTCTGGCGATCCGCCGTCGGAACCACCTGGCGCACCCGCCCGGCGAACGACGTGTCGGGGTAGGCGTCGAGCGTGATGCTCGCGCTCTGGCCGTTCCGGATCTGCGCGATATAGGCCTCGTTGACGTCGACCTCGACCTCGAGCGTGGCGAGATCCGCCATGGTCACGATCGCGGTGCGGCTCAAGCCGCCGCCGGCCGACGAGGGTGCGACGATCTCACCGACCTCGGCGTCCTTGCGCAGGACGGTGCCGTCGAACGGCGCACGCACGTGCGTGTTCTCGAGGTTCACCTCGGCCATCTTCTCCTGGGCCCGCGATGAGGCGAGCTGGGCTTCGAGCACGCTCACCTGGGTGCGTGCGCTCTCCACGTCGACCGGGGAGTTGACGTCGCGCGCGCGCAGCGCCTCCGCGCGCTCGAGGTCGCGGCGCGCCTGTGCCATTTGCGCCTCGTAGGTGCCGGTCGCGGCGCGGGCCGCAGCGAGGGCGGCCTCGTAGTCCGAGTTCTCGATCTGCGCCAGGATCTGGCCGCGCTTGACCACGGAGCCCTCCGACACGCCGAGGAACACGAGCTGCCCCGGGATCTTCGCCGACACCGACGCCTTGGTGCGCGCGACGACGTAGCCGCTCGCGCTGATGCCCGAGGAGGAGGAGCTCCCGCCCCCGGTCGCCACCGCGGAAGCGGTGCGCACCTCGAGGCCCTTCGGCCAGAGCACGACCCACGCGCCGATCCCCACCACCGCGAGCGCCAACACGACGACGAGTGGCGCGCGCGAACGCCCCGGGGGCCGGGGAGGGTCGCGGTCGATCCTGAGACGGGAAAGGGCGGACGGGTCGGTCATTGGGAGCCGATCAGAGTGCACGCGGGCGAAGTCGAGCCGGGAACTCTAGGGAGATGGTCGGCACCGGTCAACCTCCGCTCCACGCGAACCGGCGGTTGCGGGGCCCGCGGAGGGCGGCTTAGACTGCGGCCCTTCGCGTGCCGTGTCGTGCGGCGCCATTCCGTCGTTGGAGGAACATCATGCCCTTCATCATTGCCGAGCCCTGTATCGGCGTGAAGGACAAGTCGTGTGTCGAGGTGTGCCCCGTGAACTGCATCTACGAGGGCGAGGATCAGTTCTACATCCACCCCGACGAGTGCATCGACTGCCAGGCCTGCGAGGCTGCCTGCCCCGTCCAGGCCATCTTCCCCGACAACGGAATCCCGGAGAAGTGGAACAGCTTCATCGAGAAGAACAAGACGTTCTTCGACAAGAAGTAGCCGGCCGATGACCGTGGGCGCCCTTCCCGGTCGCGATCAGGCCCTGGCCCTGCTCCACGACTGGGTCGCGAACGTCGGCCTCCGCAAGCACTGTTACGCCGTCGAAGCCGCGATGCGGGCGTACGCACGCACGCTCGGCGAGGACGAGGAGCGCTGGGGCGTCACCGGCCTCATCCACGATTTCGACTGGGAGCGCCATCCGGACCTCGAGCGCCATCCCGCCCTCGGCGTGGCGTTCCTGCGCGAGCAGGGCTGGCCCGATGACGTCTGCCGCGCGATCCTCGGCCACAGCAACTTCACGGGCGTGCCGCGCGACACGCCGCTCGCGACGTATCTCTTCGCGTGCGACGAGATCACCGGCTTCCTCACCGCCTGTGCCCTCATCCAGCCCTCCAAGTCGCTGGCGAGTGTCGAGGTGCCGTCGGTGCGGAAGAAGATGAAGCGCGTCGATTTCGCACGGAACGTGAGCCGCGAGGACATCGAGTCGAGCGCGGCCGAGCTGGGACTCGACCTCGACCGCCACATCGCCTTCGTGCTCGAGGCGATGCGCGGAATCTCCTCGGACCTCGGGCTCTAGTCTCCGCGCTCCCCGATGGATCCGGCCGCCTCGCGGGAGTGGCTCGAGTTCATCGAGTCGTGGCACGAGTTCTTCCTGATGGCCGGCACCGCCGCGGTTACGCTCGCCGGGCTGCTCTTCGTCGCGCTCTCACTCCACATCGAGGCGCTGATCCACGAGGAGCGCGAGCACCTCCTGGCGCTGGCCCGGGCCACACTGTTCTCGTTCACGATGGTGCTGGTGCTGTCGCTGATGATGCTGGTTCCTCTCCAGCGACAGCGGCTCGTGGCCTTCGAGCTGATGGTCGTGGGCGGGAACTTCATCCTCCTCACCCTGCGCCAGCTGCGATGGAAGCCGAAGAAGGAGCACGCCGGATTCTCTGCCGGGCTGATGCGGCGGCGGATGATCTTCCCGATGGTGGCCTACAGCCTGGTGCTGTTCTCGGGCCTCATGCTGTTCCTGACGGGGTTGCCCGAGTGGATGTATTTCGTGATCGGCGCGGTGTGCATGGTGCTCGGGAACGCGGCCGGCACCTCGTGGGACCTGCTGGTGCGCGTGGCGCAGATGAAACGGGACGCGGCCTAGAGTTCTAGTGCGGGGTCCAGTGCGGAATTGCCAGGAACAGGCCGTCCTGCCAGCCGATCTGCCACATCAGCCACGCCCCGACCACCACCGAGAGCGCGCCGGTGGCGAGACGGGCGGCACGTCCGAATTGCGGCACCCGTGACCCGAGAGCTCCGAGCGGCGCCACGAACGCCGCGGTGACGAGCGCCATCCCCAGCAGTGTGCCGGTCCCGAACACGATGAGCCACGCCGTCGCCCGCCACGGATCACGCACCGCGGCGATCAGCGCGAGCGCCACCGCAGCGCTGCCCGCGAGCCCGTGCACGAGCCCGACGACGAAGGCCCGCCACGCCGGCAGCCGGGTTCCGTACTCGGCGTCGGGCGCGCGCCGCGCGCGCGGTGTCACCCCGAGGTTGAGGAGCCCGACCACGACCAGGGCGATCGCCACCGCGAATTCCAGACCGAGTCCGACGCGCGCCGGGATCGCGAGGTTGAGCAGGATGATCGCTGCTCCCGCCGTGAACAGGGTGATGGCGTGCCCGAGCCCCCACACCGCTCCGAGGCGGGCCGCCGCCCACGGGCTCCGGGTCCGCGCGGCGATCGCCGACACCGCGACCACGTGATCGGGATCGGCCGCGTGACGCAGCCCCAGCAGGAACCCGAGGCCGATCAGCGCGAAGAGGCTCAGAGGGTATCTCCGTGGGGGAAGCGGGGTGGCCCAAAAGCCGAGCGCCGGTCGGAGCGTCCCCTCCGTGATTCAATCGCGGGGAGGATCCCTTTCCCGGCGCCGGCAGGCCGAGCGGCCGAGCCGCATCGAGCCTTCGCCCCGCTCAATTCGCGGGCGGTTGTGGTCACGCGGAACGGACGTCCCGCGTGTGGCACTATTTCACTATCGGTCGCCCGCGAGGTCAACGGGATTCTGGAGGCTCGTGACCAGGAATTTGCGACCGCGGCGGGCGGCGCGGGGCCGCGGACCGGCTGCACCCGGTCGACAGCGACGCTGATCGCGCCGAGCGTCGCATCGACGCGCCCCTCGACCCGCAGCACCGACCCCTCCAGCGAACGCGCCCAGCGCCGGTAGGCGTCGGGGAAGAGCACGCACTCCGCGAGCCCACTGCGGTCGGCGAGGGTCAGAAACATCATGGATTCGTGGGTGCGGGTCTCGACGCGCCGCCAGGCACAGGGCAGGCCGGCGACCGCGACCCGCCGCCCGGCGTGGCGCTCGACGTCGCCCGCCGAGACGCACCCGGAGAGCAGGGCGGGGTCGACCCACAGGTCGAGCGGATGGCCGCCGAACCAGAGGCCGGTCGCGCGGTATTCGCCTTCGACGCGGGCGGCGGGGTCGAACTCGGCGAGCTCGGCAACGGGCGCGGGCGGGACCGGCTCGGGCACGAACGCCGCGCCGGCGGGGCCGGCCAGCACCGGTACGGGGAGGGCGACGGGACGCGCGGCGCCGACGCGCGCGAGTGTCACGCGCGCCTCGAGCAGCAAGGCAGCGCGCGAGCGCCGCGTCCAGTCGAGGGCGCCCGCCAGGATCAGCGATTCGGCCTCGGGCAGCGTGGGCCGCACGCCTGCGAGGAACCCGGCGAGCGTGGAGGCGGGCCGGTCCTCGCGCGCGCGGACGATGCGCTCGACCGTGTGATCGCCAAGGCCGTACACGCGCGCGAGCCCGACCCGCACGCGGCCCTCCTCGAGCGTGGTGTCGGAGGACGAGCGGCGCGTGCAGGGGCTCAGGAACTCGACGCCGCGGCGCCGCAGGTCCTCGACGTGCACCCAGGTCGAGTACATCCCGGCGTGGTGGTTGAGAATGGCGACCGCCCATTCGGCCGGCGCGTGGGTCTTGAGATAGGCGCTCTGGTAGCCGAGCGCCCCGTAGCCCGCCGCGTGCGCCTTGCAGAAGGCGTAGCCGCCGAAGCGCGCGAGATCGCGCCACACCGCGCTCGCGGTCTCGGCGCTCACGCCCGCCCGCACGGCATGCGCGACGAACCCGCGCTCGAGCGAGGCGCGCTCCTCCACGCTACGGGCCGCGCCGATCGAGCGCCGGAGATCGTCGCCGGCGGCGAGTGACAGCCCGGCCAGCGCGGCGGCCACGCGCAGCACGTCCTCCTCGTAGAGCATGACGCCGTGGGTCGAGCGCAGCACTGGCTCGAGCCGCGGGTGCGCGAACGTCGCCGGCTCGAGCCCGCGCGCGCGCCGGCAGAACGCCTCCTTCATGCCGGACTCCGCCGGGCCGGGACGCACCAGCGCGACCGCCGCGATGACCTCCTCCATGGTGCGTGCCCCGAGCATGCGCAGCAGGTGCCGCATGGCCGGTGATTCGAGCTGGAAGCAGTTGAGCGTGTCGCCGGACTCGAGGCGCGCGGCGGTTGCGGGATCGGGATCCGGCAGCCGCTCCACGTCCACGTCGAGCCCGCGCCGGGCGGCGAGCGTCACGCACTCGCCGATCGTGGTCAGTGCGCGGTTGCCGAGCAGGTCCATCTTCACGAGCCCGATCGCCTCGATCGCGCGCATCTCGAACTGGGTGACGACCACGCCCTTGGCGGCGCGCTCGAGCGGCACGTAGTGGGTGAGCGGCCGGTCGCCGATCACCACGCCGCCGCTGTGCACCGACAGGTGGCGCGGCGCGCCCTCGAGGGTCTCCGCGAGCCGCAGCGCTGCGGTGAGCACGGGCTCGCGCCAGTCCACGGCGGCCGCACCCGGCAGCGCGAGCAGGCGGTCGAGGTAGGGCTTCTCGAGCTCCCGTGGCACGCGCCGCGCGAGCGCGTTGACGCGGCTGTTGGGGACACCGAGCGCCTTCGCCGTTTCGCGGAACGCCGAGCGCGCGCCCAGCGTGGCGTGGGTCGAGATCATCGCGACGCGGTCGGCGCCGTAGCGCTCGTACACCCAGTGGATCACCTCGTCGCGCCGTCGCCAGCAGAGGTCGATGTCGAGATCGGGGCAGTCCTTGCGGCCGGGATTCAGGAAGCGCTCGAAGGTGAGCCCGTGGGCGAGCGGGTCGACGTTGGTGATGCCGAGGCAGTACGCCACCATCGAGCTCGCCCCCGAGCCGCGGCCGACCGAGGGGATGCCGCGCGCGCGGGCGAACTCGACGATCTCGGCGACCAGCAGGAAGTAGTCGGTGAAGCCGAGGCGCTCGATCATCTCGAGCTCGCTCTCGAGGCGGCGGCGCGCCGGCGGATGCGGGCGACGGAAGCGGCGCTGCACGCCCGCGCGGCCGAGCGCGAGCAGCCGGGCGGGGCCGGTCTCGCCCGGCGCCAGATCGGCGTGCGGGAAGATCGGCACGCCCAGCTCGAGCTCGAGCCGGCAGCGCTCGGCCGCGAGCGCGTTGTTGGCGAGCGCCTCCTCCGCGGCTTCCGGAAGCCCGGTCGCCGCCCCCAGGCGCCGCACGCGCTGCGCCGCATCCGCCGGAGCGAAGAGCCGCGCATCGGCCGCCGCGAACGCCGACACGGGCATGCGTTCGAGCAGCTCGCCCGCCGCCGCCGTCACCGCCGCCCGATGAGCCGCCAGGTCGCCCGGATCGAGCAGCACCACATCCCCGGTCGCCACCAGCGGAACCCCGAGCCGCCGCGCCGCCGTGACACGCGCCACGAGCTCATGGCGCTCGCCAAAAAGCCCGCGCACGCCCACCCACAGCCCGCCCGGCCGCACCTCACGCGACTCGCGCACCCCGCACGCCGCCGGCACTCCCGCCGCAATCAACGCCGCCGCCAGCGCCGGCGACTCTACAATCACGTGCAGCCCCGCATGGAGCGCCCCCACCGCCCGCACCACGTCGAACCGATCCTCGAGATGCCGCCGCGAGAGGATCTCGCAGAGATGCGCATACCCCCGCCGATCAAGCGCGAGCAGCAACACCTCATGCAGCGCATCCCCGACCGTGGCGCCCAGAACCGGCCGCACCCCCTCATCACGCGCATACCGGTAGAACCGCACCGCCAGGTACAGAGCATCCCGATCCGTGAGCGCCAGCACCCGATGCCCGACCGCCAGTGCACGATCGACAAGCGCCTCGGGCGAAGCAGTGCCGTACAACAGCGACCCATGCGATCGCACGCGCAGCGGGATCACTGAGGCGCCGGGGGCCTTCCGCAGGGCGCTTGAATGGCTCGCGTAGCCAGGATGGCGGAGCGAGCCAGAGGCGCAGCGAGCGGAGCAGGATGCGGAGCGAGCGGACCGGAGGAAGGCCCCCGGCGCCTCAGTGATCCCGCGGGCCAGATGCTTGGGTTAGGCCGCCTCAGCCCCGAGAGGGACCGAACGAAGGCACCGACCCGCCCGTCTCGATCCGCAACCGCACCATCGGCGTCACCCCCGCGCGGAAGTTCTCGTCGCGCAGGATGCGGGTCTGCAGCATCCGTCCCCAGGTCTTCTCGTCCAGGCTCAGCTCGCGCGAGTTCCCCGAGAAGCGGAAGTTGCACACGCCGAGATCCGCGTCCTCCATCCAGGCCACGATCATCCAGTGCGTGCTCGGCTCGCTTCCCGGCAGGCGCAGCCACAGGATCGAGACCTCGTAGTCGCCCACGTGCCGGTTCTCCTCGCTCAGCACCATGCGTTCGGTGAGGTTCATCACCTCGCGGATCGCGAAGCCCGCCGAGGTCGACGGTCCGAAGCGCCCCCGAATCAACGCGGCGCTCGGCTCGACCGGCATCGGCGGGTTGAAGTGCGAGCGGGCGAGGAGGAAGCACAGCGCCTCCGGGCGGTGGCGCGGAGCGAGCTCCGGATTCCGGTGCAGCCACGCCGCGGCGGCGGTGACCAGCAGCACCAGCACCAGGGAGAGCGCTCCCAGCCCCCAGGCCCAGGCGGCGCGCGGCACCAGGCTCGCCGGGCGCTGGCGTTGCGGCGGGCGTGACGGAGCCGCCCGCCGCGGGGCTCCGGAGGCCCGCGCCGGGTTGGAGTAGTTCAGGCGCATATCGCCTTGTCATCGGCATATCTCCGTCACTTCGTCAGCGATGGCGTGCGCAGCACGAACCCGTGGCGGTCCCCGTCGAGCCGGCCCTGGAGACGAAGCGCGCGTCCCGAGACCACGACGCCGTGGCCGTACGCATCCCGCACGCCGTCGAACGCCCGGAACAGCGCCGCCCGGCGCCCGGCCTCGGCCTCGTCGAAGAGCGAGCCCTGCTCGGCGCCGCCGGGCGCGAAGTGGGAGAGCGTGACGCCGATCGCGTGGAGTGCGACGCGCCGCGTGAAGAGCCGTGTGGCGAGCGCGAGCACGCGCTCGAGGACCACCGGATCGACGTCCGAGGGGAGCGGGAGCGAGCGGGCCTGTGCCGCCCCCTCGCCGTCGGCATAGCGCAGGTGTACCTCGATCGTGCGCGGCCGGATGGCCAGCTCGCGGGCGGCGCGGCAGGCGCGCCCCACCAGGTATTCCAGCATGCCGTCGATCTCGGCGCGGTCGGCGGTGTCGCGGTGGAACGAGGTCTCGCGCGAGATCGAGAGCGGGATCTCCTTCGGGTGGATGGGCGCGGTGTCGCGGCCGCGGCAGCGCTCGTAGAGCAGCCGCCCGTGCACCCCGAACAGCGCCTCGAGTGTTTCGGCGGCCAGCGCGCGCATCTCGCCGATGATGCGGATGTTCATGGAACGCAGCGTCCGCGCGTGCGCGCGGCCGACCCCGAGCAGGTCCTCGACCGGGCGCCCGCGGAGGAACGCGTCCGCCCCTTCGGCGGCCAGCGCCACCAGGCCATCCGGCTTGGCCGTGCGACCGACCAGCTTGGCGAGCATCCGGTTGGGAGCGAGCCCGCACGTCACCGTGAGGCCGGTGGCCGCGAAGACGGCGTCCTTGAGGCGCCGGCCGGCCTGGAGCAGGTCGCCACCGTGCAGGCGCTCGGTGCCGGTGAGATCGCAGTAGGCCTCGTCGAGGTAGGTCTCGACCGCGGGGGAGAAGGCGCGGCAGCGCTCGAAGATCTCCTCGGCGAAGCAGCGGTAGACCTGGGCGTGGCCCTCGACGATCACGGCGTGGGGGCAGAGGCGCCTGGCCTCGCTGAGCGGCATCCCGGCCCTGAGCCCGAAGCGCCGCGCCTCGTAGGAGCAGGAGGCGATCACGCCGGCGCCGACGATCACCGGCTTGCCGCGGAGCCGCGGATCGCGGAGCTGCTCGATGCCGGCGAAGAAGGCGTCGATGTCGACGTGCAGGACCGCGCGCGGTGGCTCGTCGGGGCTCATCAGCCCTCCACGGTGACCGAGTCCAGCCACCAGACGAGGTCGGCGGCCGCGAAACGGAGCTGGTAGACGTCGCCGCTCTCGGAGGTCACCGAGAAGCAGAACTGGGGGTGCCGCCCGGCCCGATCCACCCAGCGCGCGTTCACGCGCGTGACCCGCTCCTCGCGGCTTCCCCGGCGGAAGGCGAGCGGGACCGCGACGCCGCCGCGGAAGTCGGCGCGCACCGGAACGGCTTCATGGATCGATTCGAGGCGCATGGTGAACGGGCCCGACGATACTGCACGTATGTGCAGTCGGCAAGCACCATGTGCAATTCGCACGATTCCGGGGTACAACTGTCGGACATTCGCGCGAAACGACCGTGTGGCAGCGACTTCGGTGTTGACGATCGAGGGCGCCTGGCGCACGCTAATGCACGAAACCGCGCACGGATCGCGCATCCCCCGGCCGCGCCGACCCTCAAAGCGCGGTCGCCCCCCTTCGGGCGGGGCGGCCGATCCGGAGATTTCAGCCCAAATGCATCCCAGCCGGTTCCTGTGCGGGGCGGCCATTGCCTTGGCCGTGGTCCTCGCCGTGTCCCCCGCGGGCGCCGCCAAGCATCCGCGCGTGCGTCCCGCCAGCGGCCCGATCGAAGTCGTCGGCATCGCCGCCGACACCGTCTGCATCGGCGTCGGCCCCGACGGGGTCAGCAACGAGACCGTCGATCTATTCGAGCCCCAGTTCGGGCCCGACCGCTACTTCGTGCGGCTCGACGCGACCTCGGAGTGCGGCGGCGAGTGCACGACGTCCCGCATCGTTCCGCGCTACATCAACGTGGTTCTGAACTACCGCTGCTCCTGCCAGCAGCAGATGTTCTTCCGCTTCGTGGCTGGCAAGTGGCAGAACGGCACCTGGCGCCCGGATCTCACGAAGCCGCTCATGGACTACTACCTCAACTACGGGCTGCTCGGTACGCCCCCTCCGCCCTGCCTGCCCGACAACGTGGCCATGATCCAGCACGTGCTGCGGCTTCCGGACGAACTGACCGACACGCTGTCCTGCCTGCCGCGCGACGCATTCGTCGAGGCGCACATCGTCAACTACGCACCCGGCTGCGACTCGGAAGACCTGCTGGTCGAGTGGACGTTCGACTCGCTCGGGGTCTGCCCGAGCAACTTCTTCTGGAACTACTACGCCGACGAAGTGGGCAACCACCAGGACGACATGTGCGCGACGTCGCTCAAGACGCCGATCGCCCTCTGGGTCGACGGGGTCTGCTGCGCGGTCGTCCCGACCCGCAAGACGAGCTGGGGAACGGTCCGCCGCCAGTATCACGGCCGCTGATCGCGAATAATCACCGCGCTCCAGCGCGCGCGGCATCCCGCCGATAACGGGGAGGCCCTCACCGGGGCCTCCCCGACGTGCTTCCCCGCTCCCGATCCTGGACCCTCGTGGTCGTCGTTGCCGCCGGCCTCGCGCTGGTCGGCCCGCGCGGCATGGATCGCGCCCCGACCCCGCTCCATCCCGCCTTCGGACGCGGCACCGAGATCGCGCTCATCCACGGACTCGGCAGCAATGCGGCACACTGGCTGCCCGTCGCGCGCGCGCTCGCACGGGACCATCGCGTGAGCCTGGTTCAGCTCCCCGGTCACGGCGCGAGCGCCATGCCCGAGCCGTTCTCACTGGAGCGCGCCGTCGAGGGGCTCGACCAGGCGCTGCGCGCGGAGTCGCGCGGCCCGCTGGTGCTGGTCGGCCATTCGATCGGCGGGCTGATCGCCGTCGCCGAGGCGCTCGAACATCCCGAGCGCGTATCGGCCCTCGTGCTGGTCGAGACCTCGCTCACACCGCTCGGCACTCCCGCCGACCGCGCCGCCATGGCGGAGATGCTCCAGACGAACTACGTCGGCCTCCTGCGCCGCGCGTACACCTCGTTCGGACGCGACTCACTCCAGGGCGAGCAGCTGTTCGCCGAGGCCCTGGCCGAGGATTCCACGAACATCCGGCGCTGGATCCGCCTCGCGTTGACGGCCGACCTCTCGGAGGAAGCGCCACAGCTCCGGCCGCCGGTGCTGGTGGTGCTCAACGAGAGCTCGTGGCCGGTGGGCACGCCCTGGGAGACGGTCGCCTCGGAGTTCGGCTACGCCGGCGTGCCGCGGGTCACTTCGCGGCGCATCCAGGGCTGCGGCCACTTCGTGATGCTCGATCAGCCGGCGACACTCGCGCGCATGATCGAGGACTTCGCGCTGGACTCGCCGCCGGACCTGCTGGCGGGCCAGTAGCCTACGCGGCCTGCTCTTCGTCCGGGTCGTCCTTCGAGACCGAGCGATTGACGTCCAGGATCTCCGTCTGCCCCGGGTACGGGGCCGAGGTCGCCTGGATGATCGAGGCCATCTTGGTCGTCACCCGCTCGATGCGGCGGGCCGCCTCGAGGATCGCCGTCAGCTTGGCGCCGGCCGGCGAGTCCGCCACGCCCGGCTCGCGCAGCAGGAGCTGCACGTTGCCCACCACCGAGGCGAGCGGATTGTTGACCTCGTGGTTCATCGCGCCGACCGTTTCGGTCACGCCCCGCAGCCGCTCGGCCTCGAGCAGCTTGCCCTGCGTTTCCGACAGCTCGCGATAGGCGGTCTTGGACGCCGCCAGCAGCTGCGCGTTCCGCACCGCGGCCGCCGCCTGTGCCGCGATGATCGTCAGCATCTCGAGGTCGTGCGAGTCGTAGACGTTCGGCTTGTCGAAATCCTGGAGTCCCATGATGCCGATCGCCTCGCCGTCGGCGATCAGCGGCACCCCCATCCACGACAACGAGGGCCGGCCCATCGGATCGATGCCGAGCGAGGCGGACTGCGCGATGAGGTCACCGTTCAAGAGCAGCGGCGCCTTCGTGCGCAGCACGTACTCCGTCATGCCGTTCGCGAATCGACGCGGGGCGAGTTCCCGGCGCGTCCGCTGCTCGACGTAGAGCGGGAAGGTCACCCGATCGGCCTCGCGGTCGTAGAGCGCAATGTAGAAGTTGTCGGTGAGCATGATGCGCGACGTCTGCTCGTGGATCCGATCCGCCAGCATCTCCATCTCGATCTCGGAGGAGAGCTCGGCGCCGATGTCGTTGAGCACCGACAGATCGCGGTTGCGGTCCGAGACGCGCTGGCGCCACATCACCTCCTCGGTGACGTTGACGAGCAGCGCGATCAGCGTGCTGCTCCGCGCATCGACCGCGATCGAGACGCGAAAGTGGAGCGCCGGCTGGACCGCCTTCACGATCGGCAGTGTCGCGCGCGCGTTCCCGCCCTGACGGACCTCGGCGAGCAGCCGGAGCACGCTCGGACCGAAAAGATCCAGCAGCCGGGCCGGGCAGTCGCACTCGCGGGCCAGGTCGTAGAACGCGCGGTTCGCCTCGAGCGTCTCGCCGGAGGGATTCACCAGAAGCAGTGGATCCGGGAGCTCCTGCAGCGGACGCCGGTAGTCATGGAGCAAACGAAACCTCCTGTGATTCCGGCGTTATCGGCGTTTTCCGCCCGTTTCTGCAGGCTCCTGAGGAGCCCCCAAAAAGATCGAGCCCCGGCACCTGAGGCGCCGGAGCTCGTCCAAATCGTCTGCGCAGCGATCTACTTGAGAGCCAGCTCCTTCATGGCCTTCGCGATGCGGAACTTCAGCACGGTCTTGGCCGGGATCTTGATGGCTTCGCCGGTCTGCGGGTTGCGGCCCATGCGAGCCTTGCGCTTCACCACGACCAGCTTGCCGACGCCGGGGAACACGAATCCATTCTTGGCCTGCTTCGCGGCGAGGACAGCGAGCTCCTCGAGAATCAAGGTGCTCTGCTTCTTCGTGAGGTCGAACTTGCTCGCGAGGTGACCGGCAATCTGCGACTTCGTCATCATCTTGGCCATCGAGCTTCTCCTTAAGGTTTCGGGTCCTTGCGGCGTGAACGGACGGGCGACTTGCCCTGGCCATGCGTGGGTATAGCAGGACGGATCGCGTTTTCAAAGGCGAATCTGGCAGGTGCAGCGATTTTAGGCAGGGTTGACGCGGCTGGAACCGCTGCATAATTCGGACCGCTCCTGGAGCGGTCGAAACCCGCCTCAGTCGACGAGGGTGATCCGCCGCACCGCGACGCCATCCCGGGCGACCGCGCGCAGGAAGAACACGCCGGGTCGCCGGGTGCCGCGCTCGTCGGATCCATCCCACGAGATCCGGTGTCGTCCGGGTTCGAGGGTGCGGTCGATCAGCGTTCGCACGCGACGTCCCGCCGGATCGTAGATCGAGACATCGACCGGACTTGCTGCAGAAACTTCCAGTGATGTCTCGACCGCGCCGCGGCTCGGGTTGGGAGCCGGCGCCGCGAGGCGGAGCGCGGTCGGCCGCACGCTCTCGACGCCGGTCGGGAGCGGCGCAAGGTCGAGCCGCCACTGCGAGCGGCCGTGAGTCGCCGCCACCAGCGTCCGGGAGGCCGAGTGGAGGGTGAGGTCGAAGACGGTCTGGAGGGGGATGCCGCGGGCGAGCGGGTACCAGCTCTGGCCGCGGTTCCGGGAGGCGTAGACCCCGACGTCGGTGGCGATGAACAGGGTCTGGGGGTCGAGCGGATCCACCACGATGTCGTTGGCGGGAACGTCGGGCAGGTTGGCCGAGATCGAGGTCCACGTCCCGCCGCGGTTCGTGCTGCGGTAGACGTGGGACGCCAGCTCGTCCTGCGAGAAGCCGGAGAAGGTCGCGTACACGCCGGCGGGATCCGCCGGATCGGCGGTGACGCGCGTCACCCAGCGCACCGGCAGCCCCGCCGAGATGTTGGTCCACGCGCCACCGGCGTTCGTGCTGCGCCAGACGCGGCCGTCGTCGGTGCCGGCGTAGTAGTTGTTGCCGTCGGCTTTCGAGATGTCCAGCGTGGTGACCGTGCCATACACCAGCGAGGTCGTCGGGTTGGTGGTGAGGTTGCCGCTCACCGCCGCGTAGGTCAGGCCGTTGTCGGTGCTCTTGTAGACGTACTGGCTCGCCGTGAGCAGGATGTTGTGGTTATTGGGGTCCATGACGATCGGCGTGCACCAGTTGAAACGGTCCCCGCCCACCAGGGCCATGGCCGGCGGGCTGAACGATCCCCCGCCGTTGATCGAGCGCAACGGTCCACTGCCACCGGCGGCGTACTGCGACTCCGCGAAGATGATGTTCGGGTTCGTGGGATCCACGAGGCAGTAGAACCCATCACCTCCGAGGATATAGATCCACCCGCTCGGCGAGCCCTCGGTCATGAGTGTGTTGTTGTCCTGGGTGCCACCCAGCAGCCGGGCGGAGTTCGAGGGATCGATGGTCCCCGCGTAGAACTGGGTGATCGGAAGGTCGACCGTCGGGTCCCAGGTCACCCCGGCGTCCGTGGACCAGAAGAATCCGCCGTCGTTCCCGAGGTAGAGCCGGTTCGGGTTCGAGGGATCAATCCAGATCGCATGCTGGTCCACGTGCGCCTCGCCCGTGACCACGGCGAAAGTCACGCCGCCATCGCTCGAGCGGATGACCTCCCCGCCGAGCCCGTAGACGACATCGGGGTTCACCGGGCTCACCGCCATGTCGCCGAAGTACCAACCGAAACCGAAGTAGGCGTCGGTGAAGTCCACATCGGCGTCGCGCTTCGTCCAGTTGGCTCCGCCGTTGGTCGAGCGATAGAGGCCGAGCCCGTTGCCCGCGTTGTCGATGATCTGCGCGTAGATCCACGAGGGCCGCGACGGGGCGAACGCGAGGCCGATGCGGCCGACGGTGTTGCTCGGGCCCGGCAGGCCGGTGCCGTTGAGCCGCGTCCACGTGGTGCCGGAATTCGTGCTGCGCCACACCCCGCAGCCGGGGCCGAACACGCGGCGGTAGCTCGGGCGGCGGATGCGCTCCCACGAGGCGCAGTACACCGTTTCCGGATGCGCGGGGTTGATGACGACGTCGCACACGCCGGTGCTGTCGTTCACGAACAGCACCTTGCTCCAGCTCGTGCCGCCGTTCTCGCTCCGGTAGAGACCGCGATGGGGGCCGGTCGAGAACTGCTTGCCCATCGCGGCCACGTAGATGCGCTGCGGGTTCGAGGGATCGATCGCGACCCGCCCGATGCGCGCGCTCTCGACGAGGCCGAGGTGCCCCCACGTGACGCCGCCGTCCTTCGTTTCGAACACACCGCGGCCGTCGTAGGTGTCGATCGCCGAGTTGGCTTCGCCGGTCCCGACGATCAGGTGCGACGAGTTGGTCGGATCGAGCGCCAGCGCGCCGACCGAGTAGACGTAGTTGCCGTCCATGACCGGCGTCCAGTTGACCCCCGAGTTCACCGACTTGAACACGCCGCCGTTCGCCGCCCCCAGGTAGAGGGTCGTTCCACCGGGGACCACGGCGAGTGCCGTGACCCGACCGCCGATGTTGTAGGGGCCGGCCGGCGTCCACTCGAGGGTGGCGGCGGTCGCGCCGAATCCGTTTCCGATCTTCTCGATCTGCGCCTGGTCGACGGCCTGGAAGAATCGCTCCTGCGGAATGTCCCCCGCGGGGAAGGCCCGCTGCGCGCCGAACCAGTCGCTCGGGTAGGGCCCCTGTTCGTGCTCGGCTTCACGAGCACGGGGCACGGACGAGGGGGAGTCGAGCAACGCGACGGCGAGAGCGCAGGCGAGGAGCAGTGGAGCGCGCATGGATGGCGAAAGGGGCCGGCCGGAGCCGGCCCCGAGTTCCCTAGAGTGAGCGCACGAGGCGTTGCGTACGCGACACGCCCTGCCCGCTCGCACGGATGAAGTAGATGCCCGCGGGTGACGTGCGGCCGGTGGCGCCGCTGCCGTCCCATTCGAACGAATGCCGCCCCGCCGTCAGCGGGCCGTCGTGGATGGTCGCGACGCGGCGTCCCATGACGTCATGCACGGAGACGGCGATCGCCCCTTCCCTGGCCAGCTCGAGTGAGAAGCGCGCCGTGCCGCGCGCGGGGTTCGGGCTCGGCGCCGAGAGCGCGAAATCGACCGGACGCGCCGCCGCCTCGACCGCCACCGGCAGCTCGTTCAGATTGATCTTCCACATCGAGCGGCCGTGGGTGCCGGCGAAGAGCGTGTTGGTCCCGGCCTGGAGGTCGAGGTCGAACACGGCCTGGAACGGCAGCCCGTGTCCGAGCGGGTACCACGTCGTGCCGCCGTTCTGCGTGGTGTAGACGCCGAGGTCGGTTCCGACGTAGTAGCGGAGCGGGTTCGTGAGGTCCTGGATGATGTCGTTCACCGGCACGGCCGGCAGGTCGCCCTGCATCGGCGTCCAGTTGGCGCCGAGGTCGGTGCTCCTGTACACGTGCGCAATCGACTCGCCCATGTTGAAGCCCGACAGCGTGGCGTACACCGTGTTGGCGTCGAAACGGTCGGCCACCACGCGCGTCACGTAACGCAGCGGCAGGCCGGTCGTGATGTCCGTCCAGATCGTTCCGCCGTCGGTCGAGCGGTACACCTTCCCGTTGGTGGAACCGGTGAAGTAGTAGTTGCCGTTCACCGGCGAAATGTCCACCGTGCTGATCGTCCCGTTCGGCCGCGACGAGGACGGGTTGAAGGCGAGGTCGCCGCTGACGATCGAGTACGAGACGCCGTTGGTCGTGCTCTTGTAGATGCGGTGGGAGCCGCAGATCAGGACGTTGTGGTCGAGCGGGCTCATCGTATACGCCGAGTTCCAGTTGTAGCGGTCGGCGGCCACGAACGATCCCGAGACGAAGAACGACGACCCCCCGTTCGAGGACCGAGCGGGGCCCTGCCCCTGGCAGCACTGCTGGAACTCCGCGAACACAATGCTCGCGTTGGTCGGATCCACCGCGCAGTAGAAGCCGTCGCCGCCGAGGATCGCAGCCCAGGTGCTGCTGGTTCCCGCACAGAGCAGCGTGTTGTTGTCCTGGGTCCCGCCGAGCGGTGTGTTCACGTTCGTGGGGTGAGCCTCGATGGCGTAGAACTGGCTGATCGGCAGGGACGGGGTCTTGGTCCAGATCGAGCCGTTGTTGATGGTCCGGTAGAAGCCGCCATCGTTCCCCAGCAGGTACCGACCGGTCGAAACCGGGTTGATCCACATGGCGTGCTGGTCCACGTGGGGGGTGGGACTGCCGGCGATGTTGGCGAAGGTGTTCCCGCCGTCGGTAGACCGCATCAGCGGGACTCCCAGCGCATACACACGCTCGGGGTCGAGCGGGTCCACGTAGAAGTCCCCGAAATACCACCCGAATCCGCCGAACCCGCCGGTGAACGTGCCGGCGGCGTTGCGCTTGAGCCAGCTGGCGCCGCCGTTGGTGGTACGCCACAGGCCGCGCCCGGTGTAGGCCTGGGCACCGAATGCGCCACCGGCAATCACCCGGGCATAGACGTACGACGGGCGCGACGGCGCGTAGGCGAGCGCGATGCGGTCGGTGCTGTCGTTGGCGGCGAACAGGCCCTGCGCGAGCCCGAGCTGGGTCCAGGTGAGGCCGCTGTCCACGCTCGCCCAGATCGCGCTGCCGGTCACCGGCGAGTTCCCGAGGTCGTAGGTCGCCGCGAACATCGAATCGGCGTGGAGCGGGTTGATGATCACGTCGATCCCGACCGTGGTGTTGTCCACGAACAGCACCTGGCTCCAGGTCTGTCCGGCGTCGCTGCTGCGCCAGATGCCGCCGTTGTTGTTGTTCTGGAACAGCGTGCCGCCGCCCGCGACGAAGATGTTGTTCACGTTGGCGGGGTGGATCGCGATGCGCGCAATGCGCTTCACGTCGGGCAGGCCGAGGTGTTCCCAGCTCACGCCGCCGTCGGGCGTGCGGTAGATGCCATTGCCGTCATAGGTGTCGATCGCCGGGTTCGACTCGCCGGTGCCCACGTAGAGCTTGTTGGGGTCGGTCGGGTCGAGCGCGAGCGCGCCGATCGAGTAGTAGCTGAACGCGTCGAAGATCGGCGTGAACGAGCCGGCGCCGTCGGTGGACTTCCACACGCCGCCGTTCGCCGCGCCCATGTACACGAGGAGTCCGCCCGGGGCCACCGCCATCGCGGTGACGCGGCCCCCGATGTTGTCGGGGCCGACGAACTGCCAGCTCAGAACCGAGGTGCCGAGCCCACCGCCGTTCTCGCGGTCGGCGATCGCCTGCCCGACCGCGGCCTCCCATTCGGCGGTCGGGATCGTGCCGAAGGGGAACGAGCGCTGCTCGAACCAGTATTTGCTGGGCATGTTCCGCGGCTCGACCAGCGACTGCGACATCGCCGGAGCGTGGGGGCGGGTCGCGAAATAAACGGTGCCAGCGGCGACGGCGACGGCGACGATGGCAAGGCCCGACGCGAGGCGGGACAGGCGCATGGGGATCTCCCTGGGTGAGAAGGCGCGGGTCGAGGTGGAGGGGATTATCCGTTCGGGTACGGGCTGGTCCGGTTGAGGTCAAATTCTAGCCGCCGGCGGTTGACTCCGCTATAACCGATTTCCGTCGGGTAGGATTGCGCCCACAGGGGGTTCGCATGCGGGTCATGAAGTTCGGAGGCACATCGCTCGGGGTCCCGGACAACTTCCGGCGCGCCCGGGACCGGGTCCTGAGGGAGCAGGCCGAGGGCGTGGTCGTGGTGGTGAGCGCCCTTTCGGGGGTGACGAACCAGCTCGTGGAGTGGTGCCGCTCGCCCGCGGAACGTCCCCGGCTGAGCCGCGAGGTTGCCGGCCGCCATCGCCTCCACGGGACGGAAGTCGGGGTCGATCCCGCGAGTCTCGACGCCTTGCTCGGGGCCTGGGAGGCCGAGGGCCACGTGGGCGCGCTCGGCGATGCCGATCGCGACCACCTTCTCTCCTATGGGGAGCGGTTCGCGGCTGCCCTCTTCGCGGCCGCGCTGCGGGGATCCGGCGCCGAGGCCGCGGCGGTGCTCGCCGGCGATGCCGGGCTGGTGACCGACGAGCGCTTCGGTGCGGCCCACCCGCTCCCGGAGGCAGGGGCGCTGGTTCGCGAGAAGCTCGGCCCGCTCCTGGCCCGCGGCGTGATCCCGGTCGTCACCGGGTTCCTCGGCCGCACGCGCGACGGCCGCACGACGACGCTCGGCCGCGGCGGCTCGGATTTCAGCGCTTCATGGATCGGGGCCGCCCTCGAGGCCGAAGAGATCCAGATCTGGACCGACACCAGCGGCATGCTCTCGGCCGATCCGCGCATCGTTCCCGAGGCGCGGGTGGTGCCGCGGCTTTCGTTCGCCGAGGCGAGCGAGCTCGCCTACTTCGGGGCCAAGGTGTTGCACCCGAAGACGCTCCTGCCCGCGATCGACCGCAACATCCCGGTGCGGATCCTGAACACCGCGCAGCCCGCGGACGCGGGATCGGTGATCGTCCCCGAGCCCGAGCCGCCGGGGCCTGCGGGCTGGCAGGTGAAGTCGATCGCGTGCAAGAAGGGCGTGACCGCCATCACGATCGTCTCGACCCGCATGCTCTTCGCCTACGGGTTCCTCGCCCGCGTGTTCGAGGTATTCGGCCGCCACCACGTGGTGGTCGACCTCGTCACCACCTCCGAGGTGTCCATCTCCGTCACGGTCGACGACGATGCGCGCCTCGAGCGCGCGATCGCCGACCTGGAGGGGATCGGGCGGATCGAGGTCCGCCGCGGACTCGCCGTGGTGGCGGTGGTGGGCGAGGGCGCGCCCCAGAAGATCGGCCTCGCCGGCCATCTCTTCACCCTGCTCGGCGGAGTCGGGGTGGGGGTGGAGATGATTTCCCAGGGCGCCTCGCGGGTGAACCTCTCCTTCGTCGTGCGCGAGGAGGATGCGGACCGGTCGGTGCGCCTGCTCCACCGGGGTCTCGGGCTCGATGCCGAGCCGGCGGCAACCGCCGCGCTCGGCGCTTGGACCTCCTGATTCGTCGGGTTCCCGGGCCTTCCGGGGGGTCCTGAGGTAGCCTTGGTCCCTCTTCGACCGAGGCGGAGACCGCGCACCACACGGAGGAGAACATGGCGACCATCACGCAGCACGCTCCCGGCACCTTCTGCTGGCCGGAGCTGGCAACCACGGATCAGAAGGCGGCCCAGAAGTTCTATTCGGCGCTGTTCGGCTGGACGTCGAACGACGTGCCGATGCAGGAAGGCGAGACCTATTCGCTCCTCATGCTGGGCGACGAGTCGGTCGGCGCGCTCTACCAGATGCGGGCCGAGGAGGCGAAGCACATGCCGCCGCACTGGAACTCGTACGTCTCGGTGACCAGCGCGGACCAGTCGGCCGCGAAGGCCCGGGAGCTGGGTGCGACGCTGCTGATGGAACCCTTCGACGTGATGGATCTCGGTCGCATGGCGGTGATCCAGGATCCGACCGGCGCCGCGTTCTGCCTCTGGGAAGGAAAGAAGAACATCGGCGTGAGCCTGCTCGGCGCTCCGGGCTCGCTGATCTGGACCGAGCTGATGACGAGCGACACCGCGAAGGCGAAGGCGTTCTACACCGGGCTCCTCCCGTGGAACGCGGCGGACTTCCCGATGCCGGACTTCGTGTACACGCGGTTCCAGCGGGGCGAGGAGGGCGCCGCCGGCATGATGCAGGTCCCGCACCCGAGCATTCCGCCGCACTGGATGCCCTACTTCGGGGTCGCGAACTGCGATGAGTCCTTCGCGAAGGCGACCGAGCTCGGCGCGGAGACGATCATGCCGATCAAGGAGATGCCCGGAACCGGCAAGTTCGCGATCCTCAAGGATCCGCAGGGCGCGCCGTTCTCGATCTTCCAGTCGTTGAGATAGCTGAGCCACGTCAGGCAGGCCCCGGCGTTTCGCGCCGGGGCCTGTTTGCGTGTCGGAGACCGCGTCCACCGGCGTTCGGAATTTTGGGCATTCGTTTCATCCAACGAATCACCTCTTGTCGCGAAGGTAATGATCTGGTCAACAAACAAGTCGTTGAAATCAAAGACGAATCGACTTCTGACTCCGGTCATCTATGGCCTTCAGTCAATCGTGACCCGAGTACAGGAGGCAGCAGTGAGCGAGATGGAAGTCACGCGGCGCGAGCGGAAGAAGGATGAGACCCGCGAGCGCATCGCCCGGACGGCGCTCCGCCTGTTTTCAGAGCGCGGATTCGAAGCCACCACCGTCGACGAGATCGCGGTGCAGGCCGACGTCGCCAAGGGCACCTTCTTCAACTATTTCCCCCGCAAGGAAGCGGTGCTCGGCGTGGTCATGGAAGAGCACTGCGAGCAGCTCGAGAACTATGTCGAGCTACTGCTCGGAGCTCCGGGCACGGCGCGCGAGAAGCTCGTGCGCCTCGCCATGGACGGCACCAGGTTCTATCGGGAGCAGCCGGACCTCAATCGCCACATCCTGTGCGAGCAGTTCAAGGGTCCGACCTCCACGCTCGAGGAGAAGGACTGCCGGGTGCAGGCCATGGTCCGCCGTCTGATCGAGGCCGGCCAGGCGAGCGGTGAGCTGCGGCGCGACGTGGATTCCGACCGGATGACCTCGGTGTTCCGCAGCGTGTTCTTCACCACCATGCTTCATTACGTGTTCGAGCCCGGCGCCTTCGATCCGGCCGTTGAAGTCCGGTCGCGTCTCGAAATTCTGCTGGACGGATTGACCCCTCAGCAATCGGGCGCGGCTGCCACCAGCGCGATCCGCGAGAAATAACAAGGAGCTCCCCATGTTCCGACGCGTATTCACTGGACGCATGTTCAAGATGCTGGGCCTGGCGCTGCTGTTCGTGGCCCTCCTCGGTTTCGTGAAATTCAAACAGATCCAGACCGCCATCGCCGCGGGCATGTCCTATCAGCAGCCCCCTGAGGCGGTGACGACGGTCGTCGCCGAGCCCAGCGACTGGCAGGGCACGATCGAAGCGGTCGGCAGCGTCGCACCGGTCGAAGGCGTCACGCTGAGCGCGGACCTCCCGGGCGTGGTCGAGAAGATCCACTTCTCCTCGGGCGCGCGGGTCGCGAAGGGCCAGGTGCTGGTGACCCTCGACACCCGCCAGGAGCAGGCCCAGCTCGAATCCGCCAGGGCGCAGCTCGAGCTGACCCGGCTCCAGCTCGAGCGGGCGCAGCAGCTCGTCGAGAAGCAGCTGATCGCGAAGGCCGAGTACGACCTCGCCGTGGCCCAGGAACGCCAGGCCGTGGCGCAGGTCGCCGAGGTCGAGGCCTTGATCGATCGCAAGACGCTGCGGGCGCCGTTCGACGGCGCGACCGGCATCCGCCAGGTCAACGTCGGCCAGTACCTCAACTCCGGCGATCCCGTGGTTCCCATCCAGTCGGTGAACCAGGTGTTCGTCGATTTCTCCATCCCGCAGCAGCAGGTGGTTTCGCTCAAACCCGGGGACGCCGTCACCGTCTCGGTCGACAGCGTCACCGGCATGGCCCTCAAGGGCCAGGTCACCGCGGTGAACCCGGTGATCGACGACGCCACGCGCAACGTGCGGGTGCAGGCCACGCTCAGCAATTCCAAGGGGACGCTGCGTCCGGGCATGTACGTCAAGGTCCGGGTGGACCTCCCGCAGACGAGCCAGGTGATCGCGCTTCCGACCTCGGCGATCAACTACGCGCCCTACGGCAACTCGGTGTTCATCGTGGACGACCTGAAGAGCCCGGACGGCAAGAAGACCTACCGCGGGGTGCGCCAGCAGTTCGTGACCCTCGGTCCCGCGCGCGGCGACCAGATCGCGGTACTCAACGGTGTCCAGCCCGGCCAGGAGATCGTGACCTCGGGCGTGTTCAAGCTGCGCACCGGGGCCGCCGTCCTCGTCAACAACCAGGTGCAGCCGGGCAACAACCCGGCCCCGAAGCCCACGGACTCGTGAGATGAAATTCACCGACCTGTTCATCCGCAGACCCGTTCTTGCAACGGTCGTCAATCTCGTCATCCTCATTGCCGGCATCCAGTCGATCCGCTCGCTGAGCATCCGGCAGTACCCGCGCACCGACGTCGCGGTCGTCAGCGTGACGACGATCTACGTCGGCGCCAACGCGGACCTGGTGCGCGGCTTCATCACCTCACCGCTCGAGCGCGTGATCGCGAGCGCCGACGGCATCGACTACGTGGAATCGTCGAGCGCCCAGAGCGTGAGCACCATCACGGTGCACCTGAAGCTCAACTACGACACCAATGCCGCGCTCACGCAGATCCAGTCCAAGGTGGCGCAGGTGCGGAACGACCTGCCGCCGGAGGCGCAGGCGCCGGTCATCGAGGTGCAGACCGCCGATGCCCAGTTCGCCTCGATGTACCTGGGCTTCGCGTCCAAGGATCTGGATCCCAACCAGGTCACCGACTACCTGACGCGCGTGGTCCAGCCGCGGCTCAGTGCCATCAGCGGCGTTCAGCGCGCGGACATCCTGGGCGGGCGCACCTTCGCGATGCGGGTGTGGCTCCAGCCCGACCGCATGGCGGCGCACGGACTCTCGCCGTCGCAGGTCTGGGACGCGCTGGCCCGGAACAACTATCTCTCGGCTCTCGGCCGCACCAAGGGCTCGATGACGTCGGTCAACCTGGTCGCCAACACCGACCTCAAGACCCCCGAGGAGTTCCGGCAGCTGGTCGTGAAGGAAGAGGGCGGCCGAATCGTCCGTCTCGGCGAGGTCGCCAACGTCGTGCTCGGGGCCGAGGACTACGACCAGGACGTCCGCTTCAACGGCGAGAGCGCGACCTTCATGGGGGTCTGGGTTCTGCCCTCGGCGAATTCGCTGGAAGTGATCCGCAAGGTGCGCGAGGCGATGAAGGACATCCAGGCCGAGCTCCCGACCGGGATGACCGCCGGCATTCCGTATGACGCCACCGTCTACATCGAGGACGCGATCCGCGAGGTGCTGAAGACGCTCTCCGAGACGCTGCTGATCGTCATCCTCGTGATCTTCCTGTTCCTCGGCTCGGTCCGCGGCCTGATCATTCCGGTGGTCGCGATCCCGGTTTCGCTGATCGGCGCCGTGTTCCTCATGCAGGTCTCGGGCTTCACCATCAACCTGCTGACGCTGCTGGCCATCGTGCTCTCGGTCGGACTCGTGGTGGACGACGCGATCGTCATGGTCGAGAACATCGAGCGCCACGTGCACCTCGGGGAGACTCCACTCAACGCCGCGATCCACGCCGCCCGCGAGCTGATCGGCCCGATCATCGCCATGACCGTCACGCTGGCGGCGGTCTATGCGCCGATCGGCCTCCAGGGCGGACTCACCGGCTCGCTGTTCCGCGAGTTCGCCTTCACGCTGGCCGGAGCGGTGATCATCTCGGGAATCGTGGCACTCACCCTCTCGCCGATGATGGGGTCGAAGCTGCTGCGCTCCGGGGACAGTGAGCGCGGCTTCGCCGGGGTCGTGAACCGGACCTTCGACCGCATCCGCGAGCGCTACAGCCGCATCCTGGCCGGGACGCTCGAGCAGCGCGCGGTGGTGCTCGTGCTGTGGCTCATCGTGGTCGCGCTGATGGTGCCCTTCTACATGTTCTCGCAGAAGGAGCTGGCGCCGACCGAGGACCAGAGCGTGGTGTTCGGCATCGTGCAGGCGGCGCCCAACGCGACACTCGACCAGACCAACCTGTTCGCCTCCCAGATCTACGGCGTCTACCACTCGTTCCCGGAGACCAAGAACACCTTCCAGGTCACCTTCCCGACCGGCGGGTTCGGCGGCATGGTCACCAAGCCGTGGGCGGAACGGAAGAAGAGCACCTCGCAGCTCCAGGTGGAGGCCGCGGGAGCTTTCTCGAAGATCCCCGGCATCCGCGTCATCACGCTGGTGCCGCCGGCGCTGCCGGGTGGCGGCAGCTTCCCGGTGGACTTCGTGATCGCATCGACCGCCGACCCCCAGAAGCTCGCCGCGATCGCGAACGAGCTGGTCGGCAAGGCCTACGCGAGCGGCAAGTTCATGTTCGTGGACACCGACCTCAAGTTCGACCAGCCGCAGGCCCGGGTCGTGTTCGACCGTGACAAGGTGCGCTCGCAGGGCGTCGACATGAGCCAGGTCGGACGGGACCTGTCGGTGATGCTGGGCGGCAATTTCGTCAACCGGTTCAGCATCGATGGACGGAGCTACAAGGTGATCCCGCAGATCACGCGCACCGAGCGCCTCACGCCCGAGCAGCTCGAATCGGTCTACGTGACCGGGCCGAACGGCAAGCTGGTGCCGCTCTCGACGTTCGCCTCGATCCAGACCACCACCGAGCCGCGCGAGCTCACGCGCTTCCAGCAGCTCAACGCGGTGCGGCTCCAGGGGGTGATTCCGCCCAACGTGGCACTCGAGGACGCGCTGGGCTTCCTCGAAGCCGAGGCGCGGAAGATCCTGCCCAACGGCTACACCATCGACTACGCCGGTGAGTCGCGGCAGCTCCGCACCGAAAGCGGCAAGTTCCTCGGTGTGTTCCTGCTCTCGGCGATCCTGATCTTCCTGGTGCTGGCGGCCCAGTTCGAGAGCTTCCGGGATCCGCTCGTGATTCTCGCGGGCTCGGCGCCGCTCGCGCTCACGGGCGCGCTCATGTTCACGTTCCTCGGCTTCACCTCGATCAACATCTACAGCCAGGTGGGTTTGATCACGCTGGTTGGGCTGGTGGCCAAGAACGGCATCCTGATCGTGGAGTTCGCGAACCACCTGCAACAGTCGGGGCTCGGCAAGGTGCAAGCGGTGATCGAAGCCGCGACGACGCGGTTACGACCCATCCTCATGACGACCGCGGCGACGGTGTTCGGCCATCTGCCGCTGATCCTGGCGAGGGGCCCGGGTGCCGGCGCGCGGAACAGCATCGGCATCACGCTCGTGAGCGGCATGATCATCGGCACGGTGTTCACCCTGTTCGTCGTCCCGGCGATCTACACGGTGCTGGCCAAGGTACACTCGCGCGAGGAAGCCGAAGCGCCGGAGCCGATCCGCACGCAGCCGGACGCGCTGCCGGCCTGAGCTCGAAGGCCTAGATCCAGGACGAGGCGGGTCTGACGGTTCTCCGTCAGGCCCGCTTCGATTTCGGGATCACGAGCTTGAGAGCGCTCAGGGTCTCGGAGAACGACGCGACCTTCACGTCGACGAGCCCGGCCTTCAGAGCCGCGTCCCGGATGTGGTCCTCGGTGAGCGCGGGCTTGCCCTTCGGCCACACCGCCCACACGCCCCCGGCGGGGGCGATGCTGTCGCGTGCGGCGGGCAGGCGCTTCAGGTCGGTGGTGGTACGGAGTCCGAGGAACACGAAGTCGGCGTTCTTCGAGAGCCGGGCCAGCGGCGAGATGCCGCGCGCTTTCAGCTCCTTCGCGAATCCTGGTTCTTCGAGACCCAGAACCACGACGCTCTGACCTTCCTTCACGCCGAGCTTGTCGAGCAGCCCCTTCGGCTTCCTGATCCGGTCGCGCCACTTCGCTGCGTTCGCAGCGCCGAGCTCGAAGGCGACGCGTCCGCCGTCGTAAACGATCTCGAGCCAGTCGCCGCGCACGGTCAGCTCTTCGATCCTGTCGAAGGGGATCTTCAGCCGCGGTGTGCCGCGGAAGATCACTTCCGCCGTCTCGAGCAACGCGAGCCCTTCGATGCGCTCACGGCCGATGCGGGCGGTGCAACGGGTCTCGAGCCCCATGGCCGGAGATGCTAGCCGAGCAGGGCCGAGAGCGGGCGCTTCCAGCCCGCCGGATCGACCCGGGCGACGGTGATGCGCGTCGCGCCGGTGAACGTGGCGAGCGAGCGCAGGGAGTCGGCGAGCCCGGCGAGCACGGCGTCGCGATCCACCCTGCCCCAGCGCGCGGCCGGCGGCAGTTCGCCCTTCACGAGCCACGACTCGAAGTGCACGCGGCGGACCTCGAGACGTTCCGCACCGCGATGGTTCTTGGCGTCGAGCCTTCCGACGAGGTGGCCGTCGTGGAAGATGGGCAGCGAGTAGTAGCCGTGCACCCGCTTGGGGCCGGGCGTGTAGACCTCGATCCGGTAGTCGAAGCCGAAGAGCTGCAGGGTGCGCTCGCGGTGCCAGAGGAACGAATCGAAGGGGGAGAGCAGTGTCGAGCCGACCGCGGCATGGCGGCGGGCGGCGGATCTTTCGAGGGCCTCGAGATCCTCGGCCCTCACGAACCAGCGGCCACGCGCGCCTTCGATCGCGACCTCGCGCACCTCGCCGCGCTCGATCAGCTCGGTGAGCGCGCGGCGACGCTCCGCCGCCGGCCCGCGCGGGAAGCTCAGGTAGGCGCGCATGCTGGCCTCGGTGGCCGCGCCCATGCCGCGCAGCGACTGCAGCAGGTGCCAGCGCAGGAACTCGGGCCACTCCATCACGGGATCGTCGGTGCGGGGAGCCAGGCGGTCGGCGATGTCGAACTGCTTCTGGAAGTGCGTCCGCGAGTGCACGTGGATGCGGCCCAGCATCCACAGCAGGTGCAGCGCGTGGGTCGCCGGCTTCCAGTTCCACCAGCCGGCGGCGCCCGCGGGGCGCGCCTCCTTGAAGTCCACGTTCGCCATCGGTCCCTTCTCCCGGATCGTGGCTTCGACGGTCTCGAGCACGTGGCGGTTCTTCCGGAGCCAGGTGTTCCAGCCGGTGTGGCGGATTTCGTAACCGCGCATGACCGCGCGCCACGCAGCAAAGTGCGACGCGGGCACCAGGCACGCCGCGTGCGCCCAGTACTCGAAGAGCACCCGCTTGCGGTACGCCATGCGGTCGAGCGCCGGGCGCTCGTAGGGGCCGAAGCGGCTCCACACGGTGAGGTAGTGGGCGCGCTCGAGGACGTTGATCGAGTCGAGCTGGAGCCCGCCCGCGTCCTCGAGGAAGCCGACCAGGCGCTTCGCCGAAAGCCCAAGCGCGCGCGGCCGCCTGAGGTGCTGGCGCTCGAGGAAGAGCGCGGCCGCGGCGCGCAGCGGGAACTTCGGTACACCCGTCGTCGTCGAGGCGGGCCGCACGGCGCGCCGGGATGCCGTCGCCGCGGGCGTCACGCCGCGGCGCCGGGCGGGTACGCGCGGCCGAGGATCTCCACCAGGTGCTCGATCACGACGTCGAGCCCGCGCTCGCGCGCACCGCGCGCCATGTGGATCGCGCATCCGGGATTGGAGGCCACCACGCGCTCGACGCCGGCCGCGACGATCGCGTCCATCTTGTGCTCGAGCTGACGGTCGGCCATCTCCGGATGGGTGAGGTTGTAGATCCCGGCGCTCCCGCAGCACCAGTCCGAGTTCGGAAGGTCGCGCAGCTCGACGCCCGGCACGGCGGCCAGCAGGCGGCGCGGCGCGCTGCGCACCTTCTGCGCATGCGCGAGATGGCAGGGATCGTGGTAGCCGACGCGCAGCGGTTGCGTGGCCGCGCGCGCGGACGCGAGCGGGCGGGACGCCGCCGGCATTCCGAGCTGGTCGAGGACTTCAGAAATGTCGCGCGTCCGCTCGCCGAGCGAAGCGGCGTTCACGTCGTCCTCGGCCAGGTGTCCGTAGTCGCGCAGCGCCGCCCCGCAGCCCGCGGAAGCGGTGACGAGATACTCGAACTTCAATTTCGAGAAAGCCTCGACGTTCCGCTCGGCCAGAGCACGCGCGTCCCGCCGCAGGCCGGCGTGCGCGTGCAGAGCACCGCAGCACTCCTGCTTCGCCGGCACCACGACTTCGGCACCCGCGATCACCAGCAGCCGCACCGATTCGCGGTTGATCTCCGGGAACATCGTCTCGAGCACGCAGGTCGTGAAGTACGCGACCCGCGCCCGCGGTGCGCCGGCCGGATGGAACACGAGTGAGTCCGCGCGCCGCTCGAGGCGGGCGCCCTTCGGCAGATCACGCTCGAGCCGCTCGAGGAGACGCTTCCCCCGCGGCAGCAGCGGCGGCGTCATCGCGTAGCCCTGCACCGCGAACCCCGGGAGCATGCGCCGCGCGAAGCCGGAACGCATGAAGGCCGCGACCGGCGGAACCTGCCCGAGCCGGAGCAGGCTCGCCGCCGCGTGCATCCGCCCGCGGCGCGCGACCACGTTGCGCAGCACCCATTCACCGAGCATCCGGAGCGGCGTGCCGCGCACCGCGCGCCGGTTGAGCTGGCCGCGCGCCTGCTCGAGCATCCGCCCGTAGGGCACGCCGGCCGGGCACACGGTTTCGCATGCGCGGCACCCGAGGCAGAGATCGAGGTGGTGGAGCAGCGGGTCGCTCGGCTCGATCGTTCCCTCGGCGAGGCCGCGCATGAGGTAGATGCGGCCGCGCGGCGAGTCGGGCTCGATCCGCAATTCGCGATAGGTCGGGCAGGCGGTGAGGCAGAGCCCGCAGTGGATGCAGGTCTGGAGGTCCGGACCGGTCGGCGCATCCTCGGTGTCGTACCAGCCCGGGCCTTGTGGTGCCGTGGGGATCACGTCGAAAACCTACCACGCTCTCGACGGACTCATGCCGCCACTCACCTGAGCAGCGCGATTCTCTGCTGTATGCGCCGGTCCCCGATCCGGCCGGACGCGAAGTAGATTCCGGCAGGGACCTGCCGCCCGGTCTCGTCATCGCCGCGCCACTCGAGCTCGTGCACGCCGGCTGGCCACATCCCGCCGGCAGCGAGCCTGTACACCAGGCGCCCCGCGACATCGTGGATACGCAGGTCCACTGCCAGCCGGCGCGGCAGCTCAAGCGCGAAGCGCACGGAGCCGCGGGCCGGGTTCTCCGAGCTCTGGCGGAACGCGATGCGCGCCGGCAGCGCGTGGGGATCGTCCACGCCGACCGTCAGGCGCCGCGCAATGATGAAGGGCGAGAGCGAGGTCACGAGGCCACAGATGCGATTCTCGTCGGTGTCGAGGCTGGTCGTCACGTCCACCCACACCGCCATCAGCTCGTCGTAGTGCAACAGGGTCAGGCCGATTTCCGGGATGCCGATGGCGTCTTCGTCGTAGCGGATGCAGAGCTCGGCGCTGGTGAACGTGGCCGTGGTCGAGACGTCGTAGTAGACGGGCGGATCGCCGATCGCGAAGGACGGCAGGACGGGCGGCCCGGAACCGAGCACTTCGAACGTCGTCACGCCCGGCGTCGTCACCTCGCCGAACGTGATGTCGGCGCCGAACTCGGAGTCCGGATCGTCGAGCGTCACGGTCACCCCGGTTCCCGTGCCCGTGTTGTTGGCGATGCGGCACGTCGAGTATTCCGAGGTCGGGCCCCCGGGCACGATCGTCGCCGCCGTGAGGAAATCGCCGGGCTCGGCCGCGAGCCCGTTCGGCTCGGGGACGTTCAGGGTGGTCGTGAACGACCCGGCCCCGGAGCCGTCGAGGGGGACGGCGATGGCCCCGACGTGGCGGGCGCCCTCACCGAAGCCACTGGCGTCGCAGGCGTCGGAGGCAAAGACCTGGACCGTGACGGTGGTACTCGGGGGACCGCTCGCGGTGCCGCTCACATCCACGGTGGTCGGCGTCGTGAGGAACGCGCTGGTCAGCACGGGCGACGCCGCGTAGGAGGTGGCCGGCGCGCCGCTGTTCGGGCCGCTCTCGGCGGTGTCCATTCCGAGGCCGGCATTGGCGTCGATGCCGTTCGCCGAGACGAAGATGGACGGGCCGACGCTTTCTTCGATCCGCACGCCGGCGCCGCCATTGTTGAAGATCGCGTTGCCGCCGGGGGGAATGGACAGCGAGTAGATGGATTGTCCCGCGGAGTGCCCGACGTGGACGTTGCCCGTCGCGCCTTCGATGCGGATCCCGTCGCCCCCGTTGCCCAGCGATCCACCGCCCGCGCCCAGCCCGATGTGGTTGCCCGAGATGCGGATCTCGGTCGTGCCGCTCACCCGCACTCCGGCGCCGGTGTTGGCGCCGATCACGTTGCGCGCGGTGGCCTGCTCGGTGCCCACGCTGATGGTGCCGGCCACGCCGTCCACCCGGATGCCGTCGCTGCCATTGGGGAACGCGGCGAGCCCCGCGGCGTCGGTGCCGACATGGCAGCCCTCGATCGAGCTCCCCGCGGAGCCGGCTCCGAAACGCACACCCCCGGAGGGGAAGCCGTACACCGCGATCCCGCGGACGGAGCAGTCAGGCCCGGCAATGTCGAGCCCCCGGGTCAGCGATGGGCCCCCGGCCAGGGAGATCGCGATCGAGCCGTTCGAGGAATTCCCCGGGGTTGCGAAGTTGAGCGCGGCGCCGGGCTGCGAGCAGCCGTCGAGCAGCGTCGAGACCGCGATGGCCGGCAGGGGCGTGGACGGCGCGATGACATGGGGCCCCGCGCCCGCGATGTCGAACGTGATCCAGTGATGGACGCCGGGACTCGCGTTGGCGGTCTCGATCGCAGAGCGCAGGGCCGCGTCGGTGGCGGAAGGGACCACGTGCGTCACGGGCAGGGCCAGGGGATCGAGCTTCTGCGCGTAGAGCCCGCCCGCGAGCCGGCTCCGCTGATCGGGCCACGCGACGAACAGGTTGCCGGCGCCGTTGGAGGCGGCCGCGAGCTGGGACTTGAAATCCGGGCTCACCGCGACGGGAAGCCCGTTCGCGTTCCACTGCGGTGATCCGAGCCCATCGAGACGCTGGGCGAACACCGAGGTCGAGGTGCTCCGGTGGTCGAGCCAGGTGACGATCGCGCCGCCGCTTCCGTCCGGCACCAGGCGGACTTCGCTCTGGCCGCCGGGCGCGGCGCACACCCAGATCTCGCTGCCGTCCGGATTCAGCCGCACACCGGTGCTGCTCACCATCTCGGCCCTCACATCGATGTTCTCGGGCCATCCGACGATGACGCCGCCGTCGCCGCGCATCACCATCGAGAACAGGCTGGTGCTGGTCGCGGTGACCCGGACGCCGGCGGGATTCCACTGCAGTACACCCGAGAGATTCAGCTTCTGCGCGTAGATTCCGGCGGCGCCGCTACGATTGTCCTGCCAGACCACGATGATCCCGCCGGCTCCATCGGACCCGATGCGGGGAGTGCCCCGGGTGCCGGTGCCGGAGTAGACGGGAATGCCGTTGACCGTCCAGAGCGGATCTCCACTGGCATCCAGTCGCTGAGCGTAAATCGCGCTGCCGGATCGCAGGTCCGACCATACGATCACGCAGCCTCCGGTTCCGTCGGCCACCACCTGGGGTGTCTGCTGCGTACCGCCGAATACGCAGACCGGGGCGCCGGCCGCCGGCCACAGCTGGGCCCCGGTCGCATCCAGACGCTGGGCGAAGATGTTGGGCGGCGATCCGCCCTGCCAGGTGAACACCGCCCCGCCCGCGCCGTCGCTGGTGGCCGAGCAGTTGATCTGGTTTCCGATCTCGGCGTTGATCACTGCGCCGTCGGTCGACCAGGTGGCGGCGCCGGCCGAGGTGATGCGCCGGGCGTAGAGGTCGGTCGGAACGCCGATGCGCTGATCCTGCCAGAAGACAATGGCGCCCCCGGCGCCGTCGGTGACGATGCCGGGCTGTGATTGCGCGCCAGTGGCGGTGCACAGGGCGACTCCGCCGGGCGAGCCTACGGGAGCCCCGTCGGAATCGAGGATCCCGGCGTAGATGTCGGTGGAGCCGATGGAGCCGCTCTGCCAGGCGACGATGACGCCGCCTGCTCCCGCGATCGCGGCGGGACTTCCCCCGCTGGCCGCGACGCGCCGGCCGCCGAATGGCCAGGCGGCAGATGCGAGCGTTGCCCAGGAGACGGAAACCAGAATCAGAGCCAGCGCCGGCGGGAGCATGCGAACGAAGGAGTGCGTCATGACAGCCCTCGAATGTGGGATCGCGAGAGTAAATACGCGGGAGCAGCTCGGGGGTTGGCCAGCCTGGAGCTATGGAACCAGGACGATCTTGCCGAAGTGCGCGCGTGCCTCGATCCGCTCGTGGGCCTTGCGCGCCTCGCGGAGCGGCATCACCGAATCCACCACCGGGCGGAGCTTTCCGCTGTTCACGAACTGGAGCACCTCGACCATCTCCGCGCGGCGGCCCATCCACGAGCCGAGCAGCGTGAGGTGGCGGCCGAAGAGCTGGTTCAGCTCGAGCGTCACCCGGCTGCCGATGGTGGTGCCGCAGGTGACGAGCCGTCCATTGCGCGCGAGGGTCCCGACCGCCTTCTCGAACACCGCGCCCCCCACGTGCTCGAAGACCACGTCCACGCCCTTGTTCTCGGTGAGGGCCCGCACTTCAGCGGGCCACTCCGGAGACGAGTGCAGCACCACGTGGTCGGCGCCGAGCTTCCTCGCTGCCGCGGCCTTGGCCTCGGTTCCCGCGGTCGCGATGACCCGCGCACCGTGGAGCTTCGCGACCTGGATCGCGGCGCTGCCGACGCCGCTCCCGGCGCCCATCACCAGGCAATCCTCGCCGGCCTCGAGACGGGCCCGGCCGATCAGCATGTGCCAGGCGGTCAGGAACACGAGGGGCACCGCCGCCGCTTCCGTGAACTTGAGGTTCTCCGGATAGGGAAGGCAGTTCACCGCCGGCACCGCCACCATCTCCGCGTAGCCGCCGTTCCGCTTCCGCCCGAGCACGTCGTACTGCCGGCACAGGTTGTCGTCGCCGTTCATGCACGCCGGGCACACTCCGCACGAGAGCGTTGGCAGCACCAGCGTCCGGTCGCCCGGCTTCAGATGCTTCACGGCGGCGCCGGCCTCGTGCACGATTCCCGCCACGTCGTTGCCGAGAATGTGTGGCATCTCGATGTCGAGGCCGCGCAGCCCGGCGCGCACCCAGAGATCGAGGTGGTTGATGCCGCAGGCCTTGACCTCGACCAGCGCCTCGTCGGGACCGGGCCTGGGGTCCGGCGCGTCCCGGTATTCGAGCACGTCGGGACCGCCAAATCGCTCGAAGACGATCGCCTTCATTCGTCGTAGAGCACAGTGGGCTCCTCGTAGAAGCGCACCTGCCGGCTGGATTGTTTGTCGCGCAGCCACTCCTTGAGCCAGCGGTTCTTCTCCGCGAGCGGTGTGGCACGGTCGGCGAGCCGCTCGAGCGGCACGTTCAACCGGAGCGCGCGCCACGGCACCAGATGGCGTGTGATTCCGGCAGGGAGCCGCGAGTCTCCGGTCGCGAGCTCCAGGACCTCGTCGGGCTCGAAGTGCGGGAACACCACCACCGCGGTGGCGTCCGGAAGCCGCCGCCGCGCCGTCTCGATCGAATCGGTCGGGACCCGGTGGAAACGCTTGTCCGCGCGGTAGAGATCGACCACCGCGTTGAGCAGGCGGTTCCGCTGGTGAAGATCGTGCCCGCCTTCGAGCGCCACCGCGGCGCCGTCCGAGAACATCACGCACGCCAGCGCCTCGCGGCGCCCGAGCAGCGCACGTCCGCGGCCGGGGTCGGTCTCTTCGAGCGTCAGACCGTCGATGTCGCGGAGCGCGCGTTCGAAGCGCGGGCGCGGCTCGTCGGCGAGCGCGTGGCACCAGGTGGTGAGCTCGACGTCCTCGTAGCGCACCACCTGGACGACGAGGTGCGGCAGCCCTGCGGCCTGGGCCGCGGTCGAGCGGTTGGCGCCGTCCAGCACCACGAAGCGGGGCTCGCTGCTCCCATCGGCAGAGGAGAGGGGCGTGACGATCGGCGGGTTCTTGAGCAGGCCCTGTTCCCGGAGTTTCGCCGCCAGCGGCTGCATGCGCTGGTCGTCGTGCCGCTCGTGGGGAACCAGCGACTCGACCGGCACGAAGCGCAGGTCGGGCATGCGGGGCTCACGCGGATTCATGGCGCGCATCCTACACGAGCGTCGGGCGGGTTCACGGCTGTTCGCGGCGCCGCCTCTGATACACGTAGGAAACCGCGAGCAGCATCACGCCGACGCCGATCGCGACCAGGAACCGCCAGAACGCATCGACGGTGGCGAGGTCCGAGGTCAGGAACTTCGCGACCGTGAGCGCGAAGAGCGCGAGGCCGGCCCAGCGCAGGAACGCCGAGCCGCTGTTCCATCCGAGCACGAACAGCACGGCGGCCTGGAGCGCCCACGCGCCGCTGGTGAATCCCGCGGTCAGCGTGCGCACCCGCGAGGCGACGGTGACGCCGAGATCGGGCGGACGGGCCCACCGGGCGGCGTCGACCGTCAGCGCGCTCGCCGCGTGCTCGGCCTCGCGCACCGAGTAGCCGACGAGCAGCATGTTGATGCCGGCGGTGATCACCTCGGGCATTGCGCGATCGAGGGGCGAGAGCCGGTCGCGCCGGCGCGCGAGCTGCCACGCGACCAACGCCAGCACCGCGAGCGAGGCGAGGATGCGGAGCGACTCGGCGTGGACGATCGGCGGCAGCGTGAATTCACGGGGATGGGTCTCGACGAGCTGGAGGAACACGCCGCCGCCGCCGAGCGCCGCCACGACGTAGCCGCAGAAGCGCAGCCATCCCGCGCGCGGCTCGAGCCCGAGCAGCATCAGCACGGCGCCCTCGGTGCACCACGCGAGCGGCGTCCACTCGAAGCCGAGCAGGCGCTGGAGTCCGACGCTCACATACACGGTGGCCGCCCCGGTAAGCGGGCGCCACAGGTCGCGCTCCGGCCGCTGCGCGTCGCTGACGGCCGCGGCGCCGAGGTAGATCGTCGCGAGCGCCAGGAGCTGCAGGGTGGCGAGCGAGCGATGCGCTTCCGCAAGGAACGGCCACGCAGCGCCCAGGAAGAGGATCGGCGCCGACGCCACGACCAGGAGCGCGAGCGGCGGCACGCGGCCGCTGCCGCGTCCGAACTGGAGGACGGGCGCGAGCCCGAGCAGCAGGTACGTGCCCGCGAGCCCGATCTGGACCGGCCAGCTCCAGTCCTTCTCCGAGAAGTTCGCGGACCACGTCACCGTGGTGAGCACGAGCGAGGCGAGCGGGAGCGCATGCCAGCCCGCACGCATTCCGAGCGCCAGCACCACCGCGTTCACGAACCCGAGGTAGAGCAGCATCGTCCCCGGGTCCATGGAGAAGCCGCGGAGCGGGGCGAACGCGGCAATGAGCGGCGGCACGAACGCGCCGATCACGCCGAGCGCCCCCACCGACTGCGCCCCGTAGCGGAGCCCGAGCGCCACCGTGACGAGCGCGAGCGAGGTGAGCAGCGTGAAGCCGGCCCGCTCGTCGAACACGTGCAGGGTGAAGCGTCCGAGGTAGAGCGAGACGTACGCGGCGCCGAGCCCGAGGCCGATCAGCGCGTGGCCGAAGTGCGGCAGGTGGCGCGCCACGCGGTCGCCGCGCCACACCAGCGCGAAGCCGAGCGCGACGCCGGCGGCAACCAGCACCTGGGGTCCGAAACGGCCGGTCGTGAATCCCCAGACGATCAGGAAGAAGACACCGAGCAGGATCAGCACCGAGGCGATGTTCTGGAGCCATACGCCGCCGATCTGCTGTTCGAGGCTCTCGAGCGTGCGCGCGGGCCGGTGCGGCATCGGTGCGGGCGGTGCCGCCGGCGGCAGGGGAGCGGAAACGGTCGCGATGGGGGATTCCACCGGGCGCAGCGTCTCGGCGCCGATCACCGCGAGGTCGGGCCGCGCGGTGACGGATGTGCCGCCGGCGACCTTCTCCTCGAGCGACCGCATCCGCTCGGCCATCTCGCGCAGCTCGCGCCGCGCGGCGACCGCCTGCGCGAGCGCGATCAGCGGCAGCGCGGTGACCGCGGCGATCAGGATGAATGCGAGAAACCACACGGTGGATCCCTCCCGTGCAGGTCATCGGCCGTTTGCGGCCGGCGGGTTACTTCCGCACGCCCGACTGGGCGGCGCGTCCCTCCGTGAAGTAGGCGTGGGTGAAGCGCTTCATCAGCGCTTCGCGCCCGTCGTAGAGACGCTTGAGCGGGCGGGGCTCGTGGCGCGCGAGCGCATAGGCGGTGAGGAGCGGCAGGCCGATGGTCGAGTCGCAGTAGCAGATCACGGTGCCGGGGAGCTGCTCGGGGTCGATCTTGCCCCAGCTCACCGCCTCGGCGGGCGTGGCGCCCGAGAGCCCGCCGGTGTCGGGCCGCGCGTCGGTGACCGCGAGGAAATAGTCGTGGCCCTTCTCGGCGATCCCGAGCACCTCCTGGATCTGGGGCTCGGTCTGGAGCACGAAGTTCTTGGGACTGCCGCCGCCGAGGATCCACACCGCGCTCCGGCCGCCGTCGATCTTGGCGTTCCACACGATCGCCGCGGTCTCGTTGACGTCGGCGTTGACGTCGAACTGGAGCTTGTTCCCTTCGAGCGCCTTGGCCGCCACGTTCATCCCGATCGACGAATCGCCGGGCGAGCTGGTGTAGACCGGCACGCCGCATTGCCAGCACGCCGCGAGCAGCGAGCGCCGCGAGAGCCCGAGTGCCTCCTCGCGGGCGCGCACGTACTTGCCGCACAAGTGGTGGAATTCGGCGGTGCTCATGGTGCGCTGGAACTCGGGTCCGGAGATCAGCTCGCGGAAGAAGGCGTCGGTGTCGAGCAGGACCGAGTAGTCGAAGAACACGTCGTAGATGCGGACCACGTTCTTCTCGCGCAGCTCGACGTCGTCGGCCTGGAAGGTGCCGCGGTGCATCGAGAGCCCGATCCCGAAATGGGTGTCGTGGTAGAGATTGGCGCCCGTCGAGACGATCCAGTCGACGAACCCGGCTTCGACGAGCGGGATCAGGGCGCTCATGCCGAGCCCGGCCGGGGTCAGGGCGCCCGTGACCGAGAGCCCGACCGTGACGTTCTCTTCGAGCATGCGCTCGACCAGGAGCCGGGCGCCTTCGCGGAGCCGCGCCGCGTTGTAGGCGAGGAACGCGTGCTCGACCAGGTCGGCCGCGGTCTCCTTGCCGGTGATCGGCGCCGGATCGATACGCGGGCCGGTGATGTGGGGATTGCGCTTCGGCACGGGGGTCTCCTCAGTCTCTCGCGGTGGACGGGGCGGCAGAATAACGTCCGCCGCAGGGCGGCACCAATCTGGTAGCGTTCTCCCGCCATGAAGCTGCTCCTCGCACTGACCGCGGCCCTGCTGCTGCTCGCCTCCTGCGACAAGGCGACCGCGCCGAAACCGGACCCGACCCACGTCTACGACCTCATCTTCGACGGGAAGCGCACGATCACCGAGATCTGGGTGCTCGATTCGACCACGGATTCGCTTTACCGGTTCTTCGCGCCCAACGTTCCCACGTTCGATCCCACACCCGCGCCGGACGGCTCGAAACTCTCCTTCATCTACGACATCGGGATTCCCGACGAGACGGACGTCTGGCGTGTGGAGCGTGACGGCAACCATTTCCACCAGGTCACGTTCGATTCCGGCATCGACGACCAGCCGACGTGGTCACCCGACGGATTGCACATCGCGTACCGCAGCGTCCGCGAAGGGCCCGGCGACATCTGGGTGATGGACGAGCACGGGCTCGGTCCCGTGAACCTGACGCCCGATCCACCCCCCAACGTGAGCGGAGAGGCCCATCCCGCGTGGTCCCCGAATGGTGCCAAGATCGCCTACGCCAGCGATGCCGGCGGCGACATGGATCTGTGGGTCATGAACGCCGACGGCACCGACAAGGTCCGGCTCACCAACACCATCGACTTCGACACCGAGCCCGCCTGGTCGCCGGACGGCAGCCGCATCGCGTTCCGCCGGAGCAGCACGGGCAGAGGCTCGGACATCATGATCATCCCCGCAGGTGGCGGCACCGCGATGCCGCTCGCGCTCGCGGGCGAGCAGCGGGAGCCGGTGTGGTCGCCCAACGGCGCGCGCATCTTCTACGTCGGCCAGGACTCGATCGCGGCGCGACCGGACGTGTTCTCGATGAAGGCCGACGGCACCGACGTCCAGGCCGCCGTGCCGCCGGATTCCTTCCCGGGCGGCTGCCAGAACCCCGCCTTCATCCGGCGGCCCTGACCCCGGGGATGAGAGCCGCGCCCGCCTTCATCATCGCTGCCTCGCTACTCGGCTCCGCCGTGAGCGCGGAACCCGCGAGCGACCCCGCCGCCGCGGCGCGATCCTGGGTGACCGCACACCAGCGCGAGATCGTTTCGGACCTCGCGAGACTGGTCGCGATTCCCAACGTGCCGAGCGACAGCGCGTCGATGCGCCGGAACGTGGAGACGCTGCGCGCCATGTTCCAGAGACGCGGCTTCACCGTCGAGATCGTCGAGACCCCGGGTGCTCCGCTCGTGCTGGCGGAGCGGAAGGTTCCGAAAGCGAAGCGCACGCTGCTGCTCTACGCGCACTACGACGGTCAGCCGGTCGATCCCGCGGGCTGGGCCCAGCCTTCGCCGTTCATGCCGGTGCTGCGCGAAGGCCGGCTCGAGGACGGCGCCCGTGAGATCGCGCGCTTCGACACGCTCAGCTCCTTCATGCCGGAATGGCGCCTCTATGCACGCTCGGCATCCGACGACAAGGGTCCGATCGTTGCCTTGTGCGCGGCGCTCGACGCGCTGGCGGCGAGCCGCAGCGCGCCGACCTCGAATCTGCGCGTCCTCCTCGATGGCGAGGAGGAATCGGGATCACGGGGCCTCCTCGCCGTGCTTCCCGGGCTGCGCGAAAAGCTCAGGTCGGATCTCATGCTGTTCTTCGATGGTCCCGCGCATCCTTCCGGCCGGCCGACGATCGCCTACGGCGTCCGCGGCGTCGTGACCGTGGACCTCACGGTTTATGGCCCGAAGACCGAGCTCCACAGCGGGCACTACGGGAACTGGGTCCCGAATCCGGCGTCGCGGCTGGCGGCCCTGCTCGCGTCGATGAAGGACGACCAGGGCCGCGTCCGGGTGCCGGGCTTCTACGACGGGATCGCGCCGCTCACCGCCGCCGAGGAGGCGATGCTGCGCGCGGTTCCGGACGACACCACCTCGCTGCTCCGCCAGTTCGGGATCGCGGGGCCGGATCGCGTGGGCGCGACGCTCCAGCATGCGATCCAGCTGCCGTCGCTCAATGTGCGGGGGCTTTCGAGCGCCGATGTCGGAGCGAACGCACGCACCATCATCCCCGATCATGCCACCGCCGCGATCGACATTCGGCTCGTGCGGGAGACGCGCGCCGCCGACATGGTCGAGAAGCTGCGCGCGCACGTTCGCGCCCAGGGCTTCCACGTGGTCACCGAGGAGCCGGACGACGTCGTGCGCGCGAGCCACCGCGACATCGTCCGCCTCGTCGCCTCGCGCGGCACCGAGGGCTATCGAACCGACCCGCTGTCACCCGACTCGAAGCGGGTGGCCACATCGCTCACGCGCGCGCACGGCGCGCCCCCGGTCGAGATCCGCACCATGGGCGGGACGCTCCCGATCGCGCCGATCGCGGGGCTGCTCGAAGTCCCGGCGATCGTGATTCCGACCGTCAACTTCGACAACCACCAGCACTCGGACAAGGAGAACCTGCGCCTCGGTCACCTGTTCCAGAGCGTGGCGACCCTGGCAGCACTGCTCACCATGGAGGAGAAGAAACAGTGAACCGATCCCGAGGCCGTTCCCTGCTGCTCGCCGCCGCGCTCGTCACGGGCTGCGCGCGTTCGGCGGCACCCCCCGAGCCGGCCGCCGTCCCCGCGCTGGCCGGCGCCTGGCGCTCGCCGGTGCAGTTCACGAGCGGCGCCTTTGCGAGCATCAAGGATCTCGAGTTCATGTACGTCTTCAACCAGGGCGGCACGATGACCGAATCCTCGAACTACGACGGCGCCCCGCCGGTGCCGCCCGCGTACGGAACCTGGCGCGAGGTGGGCCCTGGGGAGTTCGAGGCCCGCTACGAGTTCTTTTTGACCCGCCCGCCGGGCGGCGTCGGAGAACTGACCGGGGGCGGCGGCTGGATGCCGGCCGGGCGCGGGGTGCTCACCGAGCGCATCTCGCTCGCGGCCGACGGCGAGTCCTTCACCTCGATCCTCACCTACGAGGCCTTCGACCGTGCGGGGAAGGCCGCGGCGGGCGGCGGCCAGGCCACCGGGCGTGGCGTGCGAAACGGACCCTGAGTGGCGCAGCGGTCCTGCACTGGTCGCGGCCGTTGCCGCGCCCGTCTGCACCGGTGGACGGAGCCCGACGCCTGTCCTAGTGTCGATCCCCCGTCACTCTTAGACCGCGCAACCCGGGCCGAAGCGGCCCGTATGCCGTCCAAGGTTTCGACGTTTCGAACCGTACCGAACCCCCTTCGCCCCTCAAGGAGACCCCCGATGAAGCGTGCATGGTTCGCGCTGCTCTCCCTTTCTCTCATGGCGTCCGCGGCCCAGGCGCAGACGGTGGACCAGTTGATCGCGAAGTACGTGGAAGCCAAAGGTGGAGCGAAATGGACGGCCGCGAAGTCGCTCCGCATGAGCGGGAAGATGGAAGTCGGTCCCGGCATGGAAGCGCCGTTCACGGTCCAGATGATGCGACCCAACATGTTCCGTCTCGATTTCACGATCCAGGGGATGACCGGCACCCAGGCGTACGACGGCACCAACGGCTGGGCGATCATGCCGTTCCAGGGCAAGAAGGACGCCGAGCCGCTCGCCGAGGACATGGTGAAGGAGATGGCGGACCAGGCCGACTTCGACGGGGCGCTGGTCGACTACAAGAAGAAGGGCCACACGGTCGAGCTCGCCGGCAAGGAGGCGGTCGAGGGCGCCGACGCGTACAAGCTCAAGATCAACAAGAAGAACGGCAACGTCGAGTACGTGTTCCTCGACGCCGAGACGTATCTCCAGATCCGCAGCGAGAGCAAGATCAAGATGCGCGGACAGGAGATCGACAGCGAATCCTCGATGGGCGACTACAAGGAAGTGGACGGCATTGTGATGGCGCATTCGATGGAACAGGGCGCCAAGGGCAACCCCCAGAAGCAGAAGATGACGATCGAGAAGATCGAGGTGAACCCGGGGCTCGAGGCGTCGCTCTTCACGATGCCGGCCCGGAAGGATTCCACCGGCGCCGATTCGACGGCCGCCAAGGCGGCGGCCAAGACACCGGCTCCCGCCGCCAAGACGACGACTCCCGCGTCCAAGTCGGGCAAGACGGAGACCGCGACCAAGTCGACCAAGAAGTAACGCCGTCCCGTCCATCACGGAGGTTCTCCCCATGTTGTTCCGTACGATCGCGCGGGGGCTTCCCGCCTGGCTGGTGGCGGCGTCGCTGGGCGCCGCCACCCCGTCCCTCTCCATCGCCGCGGATGCGCCGGCCGCGCCGGCTGCCCCCGAGGAGATCAAGCTCGACGCCGCGTTCTTCGAAGGGCTCGGCGTCCGCACCATCGGGCCGGCCGCCATGAGCGGGCGCATCACCTCGATCGAGGCGTTCCGCGGGCAGCGGCTCAACCTGTTCGTCGGCTCGGCGAGCGGCGGGCTCTGGAAGTCGGTGGACGGCGGCGTCACGTTCAAGCCGATCTTCGACAAGTACTGCCAGTCGATCGGCGCGATCCGCGTCGCGCCCTCCGACACCAACACCATCTGGGTCGGCACCGGCGAGCCCTGGACGCGCAACAGCGTCTCGGTCGGCGACGGTGTCTACCGCTCGATTGACGGCGGCAGCAACTGGGAGCGCATGGGGCTCGAGAAGACCGAGCGCATCGCCAACATCGTCGTGGATCCGTCGAACAAGGATCGGGTGTTCGTGGCCGCCCTCGGCCACCTGTGGAACGCGAACCCGGATCGCGGCCTCTATCGCACGCTCGATGGCGGGAAGACGTGGGAGAAGGTGCTGTACGTGGACGAGGAGACCGGCTGCTCCGACGTATCGATGGATCCTTCGAACTCCGACATCCTCTACGCCTCGATGTGGCAGTTCCGCCGGAAGCCGTGGACGTTCGTGTCGGGCGGCCCGGGCAGCGCGCTCTACCGCTCGACGGACGGTGGAAAGACCTGGGCGAAGCTGACGAAGGGGCTGCCGGCCGGGCTGCTCGGCCGCATCGCGGTGGCCCCGTGCCCGTCCAAGCCGGAGCGCGTGTACGCGGTCGTGGAGTCGAAGAACACCGCGATGTTCCGCTCCGAGGATCGCGGCGAGACCTGGGTCGAGACCAACCGCACGAACGGCAACGTGACCGTGCGGCCGTTCTACTTCGGTGTCGTCGTCCCCGATCCCAAAAACCCCAACCGGATCTACAAGCCCGGGCTCTCGCTGTCGGTGAGCGACGACGGGGGAAAACGCTTCCTCACGCTCGGCGGCAGCTACCACGGCGACGTGCACGCGCTGTGGGTCGACCCCGCGAACACCGACCACCTGGTGATGGGCACCGACGGCGGCGTGTACATCTCCGACGACGGCGGCATGCAGTGGCGGTTCGTCGGGACGCTGCCAGTCTCGCAGTTCTACCACGTGAGCACCGACCTGGAGACGCCCTACAACGTCTACGGCGGCCTGCAGGACAACGGCACCTGGATGGGACCGTCGCGCGCGCCCGGCGGCATCGGCAACCGCCACTGGACCGACATCGGCTTCGGCGACGGCTTCTGGGCGTTCGTCGATCCGAAGGACGGCGACTACGTCTTTCTCGAATACCAGGGCGGCAACATCCTGCGCGTGCGGAAGTCGACGCGTGAATCCAAGGACATCAAGCCGTACCCGGGGGCCGGCGATCCCAAGTTCCGCTGCAACTGGAACACGCCGATCCACGTGAGCGCGACCCAGCCGGGAACGATCTACTTCGGATCCCAGTTCCTGTTCCGCTCGCGCGATCGCGGCGACAACTGGGAGCGCATCTCACCGGATCTCACCACCAACGACCCGGCCAAGCTCAAGCAGGAGGAGTCGGGCGGCGTCTCGATCGACAACTCGTCCGCCGAGAATCACTGCACGATCTACGCGATCTCGGAGTCGCCCAAGGATGCGTCGGTGATCTGGGTGGGCACCGACGACGGCAACGTGCAGGTGAGCCGCGACGCCGGAAAGACCTGGACGCTGGTGTCGAAGAAGATCGCCGGGGTGCCGCCGGCGTCGTGGGTGTCGTCGGTCGAGGCGGGTCGCCACGATGCCGCGACCGCCTTCGTGACGTTCGACAACCACGCGATGGGCGACATGAAGACCTACGCCTATCGCACCACCGACTACGGGAAGACCTGGCAGTCGCTGGTGACGGCCGATCTCGAGGGCTACGCGCACGTGGTGAAGCAGGATCTCGTCCGGCCGAGCCTGCTCTTCCTCGGCACCGAGTTCGGCCTCTTCGTTTCGATCGACTCGGGTGCGCACTGGGGGCCGATCCGCGGCGACTTCCCGAAGGTCGCGGTGCGCGACCTCGCCGTCCACCCGCGCGACCACGATCTCGTGATCGCGACCCACGGGCGCGGCGTGTGGATCCTGGACGATCTCACGGGCCTGAGGGCGATCACGCCGGAGATCCTGGCGGCGGATGTGGCGTTCCTGCCGTCGCGGCCGGCGGTGCTCTCGGTGCCGGCCGGCGGCCAGCGCTTCGACGGCGACGACCAGTACGTGGCCTACGGCGGGGGCGACGACGCCACCATCTCCTACTACCTGAAGAAGCGTCACGTCGTCGGTGATCTCAAGATGGAGATCCTGGATCCGCAGGGGGCGCTCGTCACCACCATGCCGACCGGGAAGCGGCGCGGCATCAACCGGCTCACGCTCTCGACCCGGCTCAAGGGTCCGAGGACGCCGCCCGCGGCCGGGCTGGTCCGGCAGCAGTACTCGTTCGCCGGTCCGCGACTTCCGGTCGGGGAGTACACGGTGCGTCTCACCAAGGGCACGCAGGTGCTGACCACCAAGGTGAAGCTGGTGGACGATCCGCGCTCGCCCTATCCGGCCGAGGACCGCGCGGCGCAGCAGAAACTGGTGCGCCAGCTCTTCTCCGACATCGAGGAGCTGAGCTTCCTGGTGGACGCGATGAACCATTCGCGCGACGCCGCGCTGGATCGGGTGAAAGGTCTGCCCGAAAAGGATGCGCTCGCGAAGCGCCTGAGCGGCTATGCATCGAAGATCGACGCCCAGCGCGACGCGCTCGTGTCGGTCAAGGAAGGCTTCATCACCGGTGAGGAGAAGCTGCGCGAGCTGATCGTATGGCTCTATGGCTCGGTGAACGGCTACGACGGCCGGCCGACCGGTTCGCAGTCGGCTTACGCCGAAGTGCTGAGGGGCGAGCTGACCAAGGTGCAGAAGCAGTTCGACCAGCTTGTCGCGAGCGAAGGCACCGCACTCTCGGCCGAGCTCGAGAAGAGGAAGCTCGCGCCGCTCCAGCCGCTGTCCAAGGAGGGCTGGGCGAGCACGAAGTAGAGCGCCCGGCGGTTCCCAAAACGAACGAGGGGTGGATCGCTCCACCCCTCGTTTCGTTTTCCCGAGCTTCGTTGTGTGCTTACCAGCAGAAGTTGGGGTAGGTGATCGGCTGGGCCGACTGCGTGACCACGGTGTTGGCATTGGCCGCGATCTCGACCGTGAGCCGCAGGCCCCACGCGCCGCGCGGCGCCGTGACGTGGAACACCTGGCCGGGAGCCAGCGGGAACAACGTCAGCTCCCACGTGTAGAGCGCCGGCATCACGTCGCTGGCGCGGGCGATCAGGCGGTAGCGCACCGCCGACGAGGTGACGACGCCGGTGTTGCGGATGTCGAAGATGTGGGCGCGCTGGCCGCAGACGGACTCGATGCCGAGCTGGACGCGGGCGGACTTGGACTCATCGGCGTGGGCGATGACGGCGAACGACAGGCAGAGCGTGGTGGCGAACAGGGCGAGCGTTGCGATCTTGCGGAAGTTCATTTTCGTAATCTCCTCTTGAGTGGTTGAGTGGTTGGTGACGTTTGGGTTCTTCGGACTTGCGGCTTGCGTTCTGGGTGTTGCCGGTGCGTCGGGTCGTGGGTTCGGGTCGTGGGTCGGTTGTGCGTTCCTCCATGTGCGAGAGCGTCGAGTGGTGTGTGCTTCGCGGAGGAGATAGAGCAGCGCTTGTGCCACGCGTGGTGGCGGAGCGATTGGAGGCGGGGAGTCGCTCGCGCACTGCGAGTTAGCGGAATCGAGGGGAGCGGCGGCGGGGCGGCGGCGGACTCTCGCCGCAGAGAGCCGCTCCACGTTCGAAGAGCTTTGCTGGCGAGGCGTGGAGCCGGTGGTCCCGGTCCCGGAACGCAAAAGAAAAAGAACGAGGGGTGGATCGCTCCACCCCTCGTTTCGTTTTCCCGAGCTTCGTTGCGGTCTTACCAGCAGAAGTTGGGGTAGGTAATCGGCTTGGCCGACTGGGTGACCACGGTGTTGGCATTGGCCGCGATCTCGACCGTGAGCCGCAGGCCCCACGCGCCGCGCGGCGCCGTGACGTGGAACACCTGGCCGGGAGCCAGCGGGAACAGCGTCAG